>LIDZ01015726.1_pt7 | contig 10944 bp, 14 predicted proteins | sample 644651 | NCBI WGS metagenome assembly LIDZ01 (sample SAMN03856242, study PRJNA289617) | food metagenome | isolation source: wine grapes on drying loft during traditional withering process | host: Vitis vinifera cv. Corvina | place: Italy: Gargagnago di S. Ambrogio di Valpolicella | collected 2014-01
ACCTCGTGCAGTTGCACTGCCCGCCCACCGTGGTGCTGTCGACCGATGGCGTCTACGACGCGCTCGACACCCTCGTCGAGGAGGGAGCGATTGCCAACTACGGCGTCAGTGTCGAGACCGAGGAGGAGGCGCTCGCCGCCATCTCCCGCCCGAACGTCGCCAGCGTGCAGCTCATCCTCAACGCCTTCCGCCTCAAGCCGCTCGACCGGGTACTGCCCGCCGCTCGCGACGCCGGGGTAGGCATCGTCGCCCGGGTACCCCTCGCGAGTGGTCTTCTCAGCGGCAAGTACACGGCGGACACCACGTTTGCCGCGAACGACCACCGCACCTTCAACCGTCACGGCGAGGCCTTCGACGTGGGAGAGACCTTCTCCGGAGTGGACTTCGAACGCGGTGTCGCCGCAGCGCAGGAGTTCGCGGTGCTTGCCGCGAGCTACGATCTCACTCCCGCGCAGGCCGCACTGGCCTGGGTCGCGCAGCTCGATGGTGTGAGCACCGTGATCCCCGGTGCACGCTCGGTTGACCAGGCACGCTCGAACGCCTCCGCCGGATCTGTCGATTCGCTGGACCAGGCGTTCACCGACGCCGTCACCGAACTGTATGACCGGTACTTCCGCGCGGAGATCCACTCCCGCTGGTAACGGCGTTGCTGATGTGCCGCGCGGGACTACCGCGCGGCGCGTCGACGCCGGATGCTGAAACGAATGGCAAGGGTAGGGAGCACGGTGATAACCAATGCCAGCCAGACCCAGCCGGCCACCAGTACGCCCGTGACCACCCCGACCGTGCGCTGCGCGGCGGCAACCGTCGAGTCGGTTACTGGGTCAAGGCTGCCGGGCCGCCCGACGTCCTCCACCCGCACCGAGTTTCCTTCGTAGGAGACAAGGAAATCCCGGGTCGCCGGGAATTCGTCCGACGGCGGAAACCCGACGTTGGTGTCACCCGCGAGCGTCTGCGCGGAGTTGGCGAGATCGCCGGGCGCGGTGCTCGGTAAGGTGACGGTGTAAAAGCTGTTCACCTCAGGGAGAGCGCTGACCGGCTCGGAATCGGCAAACGTGCCGCGCACCACGGCGGACGTGCCGAGCAACCGTTCCTGGTTGGCGAGTGTGCTCGCGCTGGCGCCTCCGACGAAAGTGGCGAGAAGAAGCCCGATCAGGGTGGCGGGCACCAGAACCCCGAAGGCGACCCAGAAAGGCCAGCCGGGCGCCGGTCTCCGCGTGGGCGCTGCCGGAGGTGCCGTGGCCGGCGGTGGAGCGGGTGTTCCGAGCATAGATTTTCTCCCCGGGGTCGGGCCCAGCCTAACCGGATGACTTTTCTGGCACTCGACCGATTCGTTGCCAGCTGTTACGGTTACCGCATTGCTGGGCACCATGACAGTTTCTCAAAGGGGAGAAAATGGCATCGACATCGCGCACACCCAAAAACCGAGATGATGACTCGGTTCTGACGCAGGACCCCGCGCTGCCACCCGTGGCGCTGGACCCGACTATCGCCGAGGCCGAGGACCGTCACTGGACTCCGCTGAAGATCGCCATTTGGGCGGCCATCGCCCTGCTCGGTGGGGTCAGCTGGGTTGTTCTCGCGATCATCCGTGGCGAGACCGTCAACGCCATCTGGTTTGTGTTCGCCTCGGTCTGCACCTACCTCATCGCCTACCGGTTCTACTCGAAGTTCATCGAGAAACACCTCCTCCGGCCCAACGACCGACGCGCAACACCGGCGGAGTACAAGGCCGACGGCAAGGACTACGCCGCGACCGACCGACGGGTGCTGTACGGGCACCACTTCGCGGCGATCGCTGGAGCTGGGCCGCTCGTCGGCCCGGTGCTCGCCGCGCAAATGGGCTACCTGCCCGGCACGGTCTGGATCATTGTGGGTGTGGTGCTCGCGGGCGCCGTGCAGGACTACTTGATCCTCTTCTTCTCCATGCGCCGTGGTGGACGCTCGCTCGGCCAGATGGCCCGCGACGAACTCGGAGTGATCGGCGGAACCGCCGCCCTCATCGCGACACTGACGATTATGGTCATCATCGTGGCGATCCTCGCCCTGGTGGTCGTCAACGCCCTCGCCGAAAGCCCGTGGGGTGTGTTCTCGGTCTCGATGACCATCCCCATCGCGCTGTTTATGGGCTGCTACCTCCGGTTCCTCCGCCCCGGCAAAGTGACTGAGGTATCGATCATCGGGTTTGTACTGCTGATGGCCGCGATTATCGGTGGCGGGGCAATCGCCGAGACCACGTGGGGTGCCGAGATCTTCACCCTCGACAAGGTCACTATCGCCATCGCGATCGTGATCTACGGCTTCATCGCCGCAATTCTCCCCGTCTGGCTGCTGCTCGCCCCGCGGGACTACCTCTCCACCTTTATGAAGGTCGGCACCATTGTGATGCTCGCGGTCGCGATCATCATTGTGCGGCCGGAACTGACGGTGCCCGCCTTCAGCGAGTTCGCCGCCAGTGGCACGGGCCCGGTGGTCGCCGGGTCCCTCTTCCCGTTCCTCTTTGTCACCATCGCCTGTGGCGCGCTCTCGGGATTCCACGCCCTCATCTCCTCCGGCACCACACCGAAGCTGGTGGAGAAGGAACGCCAGACCCGGTTCATCGGCTACGGCGGCATGCTGATGGAGTCGTTTGTGGCAATCATGGCGCTGGTCGCCGCCCTGTCGATCGACCGGGGCATCTACTTCGCCATGAACTCGTCGGCCGCGGCCACCGGGGGCACGGTCGAAGGGGCGGTTGCGTTTGTGAACGGCCTCGGCCTCTCGGGCGTGAACCTCACCCCCGACATGCTGGAGCAGACGGCCATCGACGTGGGGGAGGAATCGATCGTCTCGAGAACCGGCGGCGCACCGACCCTCGCGGTTGGACTCGCCCACATCATGCAGCAGCTCATCGGTGGCAGCGGCCTGATGTCGTTCTGGTACCACTTCGCGATTATGTTCGAGGCACTCTTTATCCTCACCGCCGTCGACGCCGGCACCCGGGTCGCGCGCTTTATGCTGCAGGACAGCCTCGGTAACTTCATCCCGAAGTTCAAAGACACCTCCTGGCGGGTGGGCGCCTGGATCGCGACGGCCATTATGGTCGGGGCGTGGGGGGCCGTCCTCCTCATGGGGGTCACGGATCCGCTCGGCGGAATCAACACCCTGTTCCCACTCTTTGGTATCGCCAACCAGTTGCTCGCGGCCATCGCTCTCGCCGTGTGTATGGCGATCATCGCCAAACGAGGCCTCTTCAAGTACATCTGGATCGTGGCGCTGCCCCTCGGGTTCGCCGCCGTTGTCACCATCTCGGCGTCGTTCCTCAAGATCTTCTCCTCGGTGCCCGCGGTGGGCTACTTCGCCCAGAACCGTGCCTTCTCCGAGGCGCTGGCCAACGGGGAGACGAGCTTCGGTACGGCCGCGAGCGTTGAGGCCATGGAAGCCGTGGTGCGCAACACCATGGTGCAGGGCGTGCTCTCGATCCTGTTTGTCACCCTCGCGATTATTGTCATCATCACCGCGCTGCTCGCCACCTGGCGCGCATACCGCACGGGCAGCAACGCGACGAGTGAAGATCCCGCCGTGCCATCCCGCGTCTTCGCTCCCGCCGGGTTCATCTCGACACCGGCAGAGAAAAAATTGCAGGGCGAATGGGATGCTCTGCCTGCCACAAAAACCAAGAAGGCGAGTCACTGATGGTGGTACTTGACCGCATCCGCTCCGGAGCGCGTCATGCGGCGTGGTTCGTGCGCGGGGTGATGGGGGAGGACGCGTACGAAAAGTATCTCCTCCACCACGCGGCGGTGCACGGCAGCGATGTCGACGGAAACGGAGGCGGTGACGCCGTCGATGCGCCGGCTCCAATGACCGAGCGGGAGTTCTGGCGGGACCACAGCGACCGGCAGGACGCCAACCCGCAGGGCCGGTGCTGCTAACGCGGGGGTAACGCCGGATCAGTGCAGGTCGGGATCCATTCCCGTGCGCTCGCCGGTCTCGAGGCTCGCGATGGCCGCCAGGTCCGCGACATCCAACACAAAATCGAACACCTGGGCGTTCTCGCGGATCCGATCGAGCGAATTGGACTTCGGGATCACCACGGTGCCCGTCTGAATGTGCCAGCGCAGCACCACCTGGGCTGGAGTCTTGAGGTGTTTGTCGGCGATGCCCTGGAGGATGTCGTTGTCGAGAACCCGTCCGCGCGCCAGCGGTGACCAGGCCTCGGTGAGGATGCCGAGCGAATCGTTGTACTGCCGTGTCTCGACCTGCGGAAGCCACGGGTGCAGCTCCACCTGGTTGAGCACGGGGAGCACGTCCGACTCCTTGCGAAGCCGCTCGATGTGGTGCGGTTTGAAGTTGCTCACGCCGATCGAGCGGGCCCGACCGTCTGTCTGCAGCGCCTCGAGCGCGCGCCAGGTGTCGACGAACTTGTCTTGCTTCGGCACGGGCCAGTGGATGAGGTACAGGTCGACATAGTCCATCTGCAGCAGCTCGAGGCTGGTGTCGAACGCGCGCAGGGTCTCGTCATAGCCGTGGTCGTCGTCCCACACCTTGGTGGTGATAAACAGCTCCTCGCGGGGCACGCCGGACGAACGCACACCGTTGCCCACACCACGTTCGTTCGCGTAGAGCGACGCCGTGTCGATGTGGCGATAGCCGGCATCAATGGCGCCGTCGACGAGGGAGGTGGCGAGGTCGTCCTCGACCTTGTACACACCAAGGCCAAGCTGCGGGATGGTGTGGCCGTCACGCATCTGCAGGGTCGGGGAGAAGGCGGGAGAAGTCATACCCCCATTCTGACGGCCGGGGACGGTGGGTTCCACCGGGTTGTCGCGCCCCGGGCATCCCGACGCCCACATCGCAGTCATCGTTCGCATTCATAAATCGTCACCGTGTTAAGACTTGTGACCTCCGCCGAAGCGCCACATCGCGCACTTCAATACGCTCGGAGAGCACCAGAGGTTGTTCGCATCACACTCAAGGAGCAGAAATGACCAGGAACCTGAAGGTAGTCGGCGTCTCGGGCAGCCTCAAAGCACCGTCGCGCACCATCGCGCTTGTTGAGGAACTGGTGGATGCCCTGGGCCAGCAGCTGCCGATCGATTCCACCATCATCAAGGTCAACGAGCTCGGGCCGCTGTTCGCTGGCGCGCTCAACCGCACCGAGCTGCCCGCCGAAGTGGAACAGGCGCTGCAGGCGATCGAAACCGCCGACGTGCTGGTCGTCGCGAGCCCCGTCTATCGGGCGTCGTTCACCGGACTGTTTAAGCATCTCTTCGACTTTGTTGACCAGTACGCCCTCGTGGACACTCCGGTACTGCTCGCGGCGACCGGCGGAAGCGAGCGTCATGCACTGATCATCGAGCATCAGTTCCGTCCGCTGTTCAGCTTCTTCCAGGCGCTGACGCTGCCGGTCGGGGTTTACGCACACGACTCGGACTTCACCGACTACAAAATCACCAGCGAGCTGCTGCGGTCGCGCATCGACAAAGCCGTGGGCAAGGCCGTGCCGGTGATTCGATCGAATGAGGCCGAGAAGGCCGAGATTGCGCGCACCGTCGCGGGCGAAGTCATCCGCCTGCCCGAGCCCGACCACTCCCGCCCGGTGCGCCTGCTCAGCTAGTTGTCGGCCGTCGCCCAGCCGACGTGCGGTGCGATGATGTCGTCGCCGACGTCCCGTGCTCGGTCAGCGTGTAATCGATACGGACGCGAACCAGCGAACCGAATCGATCGCGCCATCGAGGTCGACCCGGTCGGGATCGAGTAGCAGGTTGAGGTGCAGCCCGTCGATCAGCGCGAGCGCGCGAGTGACGTGACTGCCGATGTCTCCCGGCGCCAGGTGACCTTGCTCCGCGAGCACGGAGAACCAGCTCGCGAGGCGCTCTGCCGACGAGCCATGCCCGCTCTTGAGGAGGCCGTGCACCGCGGGGACGGGATCGGGGCCCAGGGCTAAGCGGTAAAGCTCGAACCAGCCGCCGAGGGCGACGGCCTGGTTGGAAGGCCGGGGGAGAAACTGCAGCAGACAGTTCGACAGTCGCTCGGCCGGATCGACGGAGTCATCGGCGATGTCGAGATCGTCGAGGGTGTTGCCCACCAGTCGCACCGCGACGGCCTGGTGCAGATCGGCCTGGCTGGGGAAGTGGTGGCGAAGGGTTGTGGCGCCGATCCCTGCGGCAGTCGCGACGCCGCGCACGCTGAGCGCGCCGATGCCGTCGCGCTGCACCAATTCCAGTGCGCTCTCAAGGATTTCATCACGTCGGGCCATGTGACTACCCTACCGGTACAGTGTGCGGTACGGTGTACTAGCACGCCGTACCGGTACGCCGTACTGGATCGTCTCTCGATCACCCAACGAACGGAACCGTCATGACCCACAACGTTGCCCCGAACCGAAATCTGCCTCGCACAACGTCCACCACCGCCGCGCCCGGCTGGCCAGAAATCGGAGTGGGCATCGGTGCGTACGCGATTCTTGTTGGTGCGGGCATCCTGGTGATCTGGTCGATGCCCGACGAGCAGAGTGTGGCGCGGGGAATCGTCAGCTACGCGGTCTCCGCCCTGGCGGGTCTCGGTGCCTGGGCTGCGGCGGTCGCCGTAAGGATCCGTGGTCTCCACGCATTTGGGATTCGTCGGGTGGCCGGCAAGTGGCTGCTGCTCGGCGCGGGTCTCGGCCTGGGCGCGTACCTGCTGAACATGCTCGTGGCGATCGGATACGTCGCCGTCACCGGCGACGGGACCACCCCACAGGGCGACTACAGCGCCGCGGCCAGCGGCGGACTGCTCGCCTTTGTGCTCGCCATCCTCTTCGGCGCGATCGCGACCCCGATCGGCGAGGAGTTTCTGTTCCGCGGTGTGCTCGCGAACGCTCTCGGTCGCTACGGCGCCTGGGTTGGCGTCATCGGAAGCTCCGCCATCTTCGCCCTCGCGCACGGCGTGAATATCATCCTGCCGATCGCCTTTGTGGTGGGTATCACCGCCGCCCTCCTGCTGCGCAAAACCGGCTCGATCTGGCCCGGTGTGTTTGTGCATGGTGTGAACAACGGCACCGCCGTGCTGGTGCCCGCAGTGATCGCGCTCGTGAGCTAACGGCGTATATTCGCAGCTATGTCAAAACTGATGATTGTTGTAGCCAGCGTTCGCCCCGGTCGGATCGGCCTCCCGATTGCCGAATGGGTGCGGGGTGCCAGTGCCGCAGCAGGATTCGACGACATCGATTTTGTTGACCTCGCCGAGTTGGCCCTGCCGTTTATGGATGAGCCCAACCACCCCCGGCTGAAGCTGTACACCCAGCCGCACACCATTGCCTGGAGTGAGCGGGTGGACGCGGCGGATGCTTTTGTGTTTGTCACCCCCGAGTACAACCACAGCTATTCGCCCGCTCTCAAAAACGCCATCGACTTTCTCAACTCCGAGTGGTGGCGCAAACCCGTCGGGTTCGTCAGCTACGGCGGAGTCTCGGGTGGCTCTCGTGGAGTGATGGCGATGGAGCCGGTGCTGACCGTGGTCGGTATGGTCAAAACCGGTGCCGCGGTGGAGATCCCCTTCGCGGCGACCCAGATGGACAACGGGGTGTTCCAGCCCTCCGACAAAGACTCGGCGATACTCGGCAAGGTGCTCGCCGAGATGGACACCCTCGCGATGGCGCTGCGTCCGCTGCGCTGAACGGAGTCTCGCTCCGAAGTGATGTATTCCAGTAGCGGAATGTGGTTCTTCCGGTAGCGAGGGGAGCGATCCCCGCATTGGCCGGTAGTGCAACCCAGTACCGGGTGCTGGTTGTGTAATCACGAGCGTGGGGGATATCACGGGCAAACCCACCCGGGACCAGCGCTCCCAACCCGGGGGAGTGGCCATGCTGCCGACCGTTTCCACCGCTGGTGGCCTTCGTGCCGCGAGCGCGCTGTTCACCACTCGTGTGCTGTCCGACCCGCACTTGGCCTCGAGCTTCGCGGGGATCGACCCTGCCCTGGTGCGCCTGCAGTTGCGGGCGTTCCTCAACGCATCCCTGGGATGTGTTGATATTTACAACGGCAGTGTGCCGGGAAGCGATGGGTTTATGTTGACGCCCGCGGAGTTCGCACGGATGTCCGACCACCTGTCGGCGAGCCTGTGCGAGGCGGGGATGGCGACGGACCTCGCCGAGGCGTTGGCCGCGCGACTCGAGCCGCTGCGCGAACGCATCGTTATCGGATAACCGGGGCGCTGGTTAGCTCGGCTGCGTTCCGATGGGTTCGGTGTCGGGGATCGGGCTCGCATCGCGACCACGAAGGTCGGGGTGCCAGCGGCGGAAGATCGTGGGGAAGAGGAAGCCGACCAGGGCGAAAGCCGCCGCGACCATAAACCCACCCGTGGGTCCGTTGAAGTCGATGAGGAAACCCGCGAGGGCCGATCCCAGTGCCGCGCCAATCAGCTGGCCCGTGCCGACCCAGCCGTAGGCCTCGGCGGTGTCGCTGAACTTCACACTCGACGTCACGATTGCGGCCATCACCGCGAATGCGGGTGCGATACCGATGCCGGCGATGAGCAGCGCGACCGCCAGCCACCAGAAGTTGAGGGAGCCGAGCGCCAGCGCCATCCCCACAAACACGGCGAGCATTCGACGTGCCATCGACCAGGGGCCGACGGGAAGATGGCCGAGCGAGAGGCCGCCGATGAGTGAGCCGATTGCGAAGATCGCAAGCACCGCACCGGCCTCGGGGCCGTCGTGACCAAACGCCGACACCACACTCGCCTCGACCGCGGAGCAGGCTCCGAGAAGGAGGAAGCCGGTGATGGTGGAGAGCAGAACAGCGCGTTTGGTGAGCACCTTGCCGATCTTGCGGCGGCTGCGGGGAATGCGAACGCGCCCCACCTCGGGCAGCAGGACAAACCAGGCTCCGCCACCAATAAGGAACACCAGCGCCATCAGGATGGCCGCAACCGTATCGAATTGGATGGCCACAAAGGTGGTGATGACGGGGCCTGCGACCCAGATGATTTCTTGTGCGGAAGCATCCAACGCAAACAACGGCGTGAGCTGTTTCGAGTTGACCATCTTGGGGTAAATGGTGCGCACTGCCGACTGCACGGGTGGGCTCGCGAGGCCCACGATGAGGCCCACAATCATGTACCAGGGCACACTCGGCGGGGCGAACGCGATGATGGCGATGGTGACGGCCGAGACGGACATGGTGAGGACGAGAACGCGGCGCATTCCCCAGACGCCCATCCAGCGGCTGGTGAGCGGACCAGCGACAGCCTGGCCCACACTGGTCGCGGCGAGCACCAACCCGGCGGATCCATACGACCCGGTGACGTGTTCAACGTGGAGAAGGAACGCCAGCGACAGCATTCCGTTGGGGAAACGCGCGGTTAATTGCGCGGCAATAATCCGGGCGACCCCCGGTGTTTTCAACAAGCTGGCGTAAGAACTCACAAGAGGGCCAGCTTACTCGGCGGACAAAGCCGACTGGCGGGTGGGGCGCGGACTTCAGTAGCCCACAGGTCAGCGCGGATGGCGACTGGAGGATAAGCTGGATCACCGTGCCTGAAACAATTGAGACGCCCACGGTGACCCTGCTTCGTGTGGACTATAACGACCCCCGAGCAGCAGTGCTTCGCTCCGCCATGGACGACGAAATGGGCATCCTCTACTCCGGCAGTTTTGCTCAGATGAGCTCTGACGTTGCTGAAGCGATGACCCGCGCTTTTTTCATCGATCCGTCCGAGATGATCGCCACCGTCCTGGCGATGGACGGGGAAACCGCGATCGGCCACGCGGCCCTGCGCCCCTACGGTGACGCTCTCGAGGTCAAGCGTGTATTTGTGGCGGCTACTGCCCGTGGACGCGGCCTCGCTCAGATGCTGATGGCGGAGATGGAAAACATCGCGCGCGAGCGTGGCATCACCAAGCTCCTCCTACAGACCGGTGGGCTGCAGATCAGCGCGATCCACCTCTACGAGCGCCTCGGCTACCTGCCGATCCCGTCGTTCCGCCAGTACGACGCCGTGCCCGGCGGGCGTTGCTTCGAGAAGGCACTGGTCTAGTTCTCTAGTTCTTCTTTCATCGGCTTTTGTTGGCGTCGAGCTCTTCGACGTGGCGGCAGGATTCGAACCTACGACTAACGGAATATGAAACCGTTCCCTTGGACCGCTTGGGTACGCCACGATTCCTCCACGCTAGGTCGGCCCGCGAGAGAAGTCGCGTTCGTTACGCACTCCTACCCGATGTTGCGCCCTGCGTCAGACGGTCTTGACGCGCCTGAACTGTGACTCAGGCATCGGGGTCATCCTCGCCCAACACGCGGTTCGCCTCGCGACTGCCGAGAACGGATCCCAGGATGAGCATCGCGAGAGCAGCGATCGCGCCGAAAATCACGAGGATGCCCACGGCGTCCTCGGGTAGCTCAAGCACAAACACCAGGATCCCAGTGAGGATGAGGAACGCACCGGCGAGGTCGATGGGCACTCGTGCGGCCCGGTGGCCAAGGTGCCAGGCCCGGTCAGACATGAGTAACGCCCCGAAACGGAGTCCGATCAGTCCATTGATGCCCAGACGTCCGCTGGCCGTTGCCTCGGCACCCCAGACAATAACAATTCCGGCGAGGACAAGGACGACTCCGGCGATTTCCATACCTTGACCCTATCGAGCGAGTGCCGCAGCTGAGGAATCGTCCGTGATCAGGCAGCGGCTACGACCAGGCGAAGTAGGCCCAGAACAAAAACGCGGGCACGAGAAAGTCGATGAAGAGGATCGCGGTGTTGTTGATCGCGAAGTTGCGGTCGGTGATCATGCTGCGCACATGTCCGAGGCCGGCGCCCACGCGGAAAATCGAGTTGGCGATGATGAGCGCCAGCGAGTACTCGGGCGTGAAGGACCCCGCGAGTACGGCCGCCACACCGAACCCGAGGTTGGCGAGCCCGATCTCCAGTTCGAACGGACTCCACTTCCAGCCGATCGAGGCCGCGATCTTGGGTCCAAAAAAGATGTGC
>LIDZ01000993.1_pt1 | contig 10941 bp, 8 predicted proteins | sample 644651 | NCBI WGS metagenome assembly LIDZ01 (sample SAMN03856242, study PRJNA289617) | food metagenome | isolation source: wine grapes on drying loft during traditional withering process | host: Vitis vinifera cv. Corvina | place: Italy: Gargagnago di S. Ambrogio di Valpolicella | collected 2014-01
GCTGGGCCACTTGCTCGCAAATTTCTGCTAAAACTGCCTCGATTTCTTCTTTGCGGACATAATTTTTCGGTAAAATTTGCGAATTGCCAATCGATTTTTCTTTTTTAGGATAATTGTCTTTTTCCGATAAAATCGAACGGTCAATTCCCCAGGCGTGCATGTAATGCTGCAAGCTGATGACGCCAAAATTATTTTTCAAATAGAAGGGATTGGCATGAGCCAGATCCCCCATCGTTTTTAGTCCCATCCGATTGTAGCGAATTTCCATTCGCCGTCCGATACCCCAAAAATCGCTTAATTTTAAAGGCCAAATTTTTTCTGGTACATCCTGATAAGTCCAGTGGGCAAACAAGGACGTGCTTTTTTTCGCTTCCACGTCCATCGCAACTTTGGCTAACAGGGGATTAGCGCCCATTCCAATTGTGGTATAAATTTTCAATTTAAGTAAAATCTCTTGCTGAATCTTTTTGACTGTCTCTTCTGCGCTGTCACCGAAGAGATGCCAGCTATGGGTCAAGTCACCAAATTGTTCGTCAATGCTATAAGTATGTATATCTTCATCGGCCATGTATTGCCGGAAAATAGTGAGAATTTCCATGTGATACTGCATGTACAGCGTCATTCTAGGCGGCACAATAATCAAATCCGGATGATCCGGCACTTCAAATCCGCGGCTGACATTGCTGATGCCCAGAATCTCCTTGGCTTTGGGACTGGCTGCTAAAATCAGACCAGCATCATTGCGGTCGCCGCTCATTACCACTAATAAGGTATCAATTGGATTCAAACCCAGCTCCACGCATTCCACGCTGGCGTAAAAGCTTTTTGAGTCCATGCAAAATATATCGCGAATTGGTTCTCCATTATAAAGTTCCATTGCTTCCACCTTCTAGCAAACGTATGTTCGTTTAAATTAAACCATGTTTTTACCATTCTTGTCAATAGCTTCTCTTTAGCTTTCCTTAAAAAGATTTAAGTAGGCGAAGCTTTGATATCAAGGATATTTGCCTGCTGAGGTCAATTTTCTTAATAATTGCGGGCGAATGATGGATAGATAAAGCGCTGGAGGTCGCTAAAAAAGAAGTGCCTGGGATAGACACTTCTTGTTTCTTCTATTTAAAGGTTAGATCGATTGCTTTCGATCTTAATCATCTTTCTAAGTATTTTGCTAACGCTCGATAAAACCCATTCTCGTCGTTGGTCTCAGTTACGTAGTCTGCTGCCTGTTGCACTGGCAAAGGGGCATTGCCCATGGCGATTCCCACTCCGGCATGCTGGATCATCGGCACATCGTTGTAGTTATCACCGATAGCTAAGGTATTTTCGATGGCGACTTGATAGTGATCAGCTAAGGTCTTCAGTGCACTTAACTTCGATACGTGGTTGTTGACGATTTCCAGATAGCTGTCTTTGGAACGCTGGAAATCAATGCTGGGAATTTCAGCCTTCGTCAATTCTTTTTCAAGCGCTTTGATTTCCTCAGGGGAACCCATGCACAGGATTTTATGAATCGGATGGTTTTCGTTTAAAAAGTCCTTTAACGAAACAACTTCAGCTCTGATTTCGGTAATCTCCTCCTCCTGCTTCACCCACTCATCTTCTGCTTCCACCAGCCAATGGTCCTCCGAGTACACATTAATGCTGATTTTGGGAAATTTGAAAGCAATCAGCTGATAGACCACCAGTGAATCCAGCCGCTCCAAGGTCAAACTGGCTAAATGATGAAATTCACCCTCTTCATACTGGGTGATTAAGGCACCGTTAAAACATACTAGCGGCGTGGTCGATTGAATCTTCTCCGCAATCGGCAGCATTCCCCGCGGCGAACGGGCTGATGCTAAAACAACTGGGATGGCTTTTTTAGTTAAATCGGCAATCAGCGCTTGGCTTTCTGGGCTGACCTGGTGCTGAGAATCTAGCAGCGTACCATCAATATCGGTTAAGATTAAAGAAATTTCCTGCATGTTTGTTTCCTCCTAATAGATAAATTCGCAATCTGTTTTAAAATAGCTCTTTTCTTTTGGCGACAACTCTTGGTCGCTGATGACCACGTCAATTTGGTTTATATCGGCTCCTTTATAAGGGGCTGATTTTTGGAATTTTTGCCCCTCGCTGACTAAAACAACTTTTCGGCTGCGGGAGACCACCGCTTGCTTCAGACAAGCATTGGTTTCTTCTTTAAAATAAATACCGTCCTCTTCAATGCTGGCCGCGCCAATGAAAGCCAGATCAAATTTCAACTGCTGGATTTCCTGCAAGGTTTGGGTCCCGAAGAAAAAGCGATTGTCGGTATCCAGTTCACCGCCGAAAACATGGGTGGTCACGCCGCTGTTCATCCCTAAGGCAAAGGCATTGTCCAAGGAATGGGTGTAAATCTTGCAGCTTTTTTTCAGCTGCCGAGCTGCGATGGATAGCGTCGTTGAAACATCTAAAAAGCAAGTAGTCTTTTCAGGCAAATATTCTACCGCCTTTTCCGCCATCCGCTCTTTTTCCGGCAGCAGCAGAGTCGACCGTTCAAAGAAATCCAAGACCTTATTGCCGGTGTCGGCCAAAATAATGCCCCCGTGCGTCCGAGTGGCTAACCCGCTTTTGGTGACTTCCAGAATATCTCGTCGCGCGGTGTCAGAGGAAATATCAAAGGTCTCCATGATTTCGTTTTTGGTTAAGCTGGTCTTTTCCAATAAAAGCTGATGAATTTTTTGAATCCGTTCCTTTTGGTACATGTCTTCGCCTCCTCATGAATAGTATATGCTTTCACATAAGTATATTCAAGTTTTTATAAGCATTTAGAAGTGATTAAAGAAGGCTATCACTAGCTTTCACTTTGTTAGCAACTGTCAATCCTCCATTTAAACACAAAAAACAGGCCATTGGAAAATGACCTGAATCCGTTAAGCTTTATGCAAGGAACCTTTTAAAGCCACCTGTCGGCTTGTAACTACATCGGCGCCTTCTTGAAATACACGAAAAGTAAATACTTCCTCGCCGTGATTCAAGTAGACTTCCACAAATGAGTTGTCGACAAAAACATCGACTTTTTTTAAGTTTGAAATCTTCACACTTCTGTCACTGCCATAGCTTTCATCAATTTTTTTGGCTAAATGCTCTCGCGAAAGCGTCCCTCGTTTCGTTTGCGGATTGTACGTAAATTCCCAATAATCATCTGCTGAACCGACTTTGAAATCGAAACCGGCATCCAATTCCAGCCAGTAGTGGCGGCTGTTTGTTTCCAGTTGACCACTGGTGACAGGCTGAGTTTCGCTAAAAATCTCCAAAATTTCTGTTGCAGGAAAACGGCTAAGCTTGCCCTGTTCTAACTTTAGCTGTTGCGGAAAAGTTAAGCCATGCTGCCAATTTTCTTGTACCGGATAATCCGGCTCGCCACAACCAAACCAAGCGTACAGCAGCGGCTGCTGATTTTTTCCGTTAAAAGCTTGAGGTGCATAAAAATCAAATCCCGCATCCATTTGTTCCCATTGCTCAGTATGGAAGCAGCGGTTGACTATATCCAGCTCACCAACAGCATAAATGGTAGAAAAACGATTATTAAAGCGATCCTTTTCCGCCGCAAATCCCATCGGTGACAGGAAGAGAACATCCTTGCCATCAATTTCAATCAGGCTGGGGCACTCCAGCATATAGCCAGTGTCAAAGGGCAGATCGATTAAGCCTTGGTAAGTCCAATCCAATAAATTGTCACTTTTATACAGCAACAGCACGCCGCGATCCCCAAAACCAGGCGTTGGCTCGCCTTCAAACATACTCCCTCCCAGCAGCATGTAAAACTGATCATTGCGTTTGAATACATAAGGATCTCGCAGTTCACCAGATAATCCTTCCACTCCCCCGTCAATCACGGGTTCTGCCTGTTTTTTGATCTGGCCATTTTTATCCATGATCGCTACGGCTTGTTTCGGAATTTTTCCGGCTGCGGTTTTATAATTGGCTGTGTAAAAAAGATAGAGTTCGTCTTGATATTCAAGCGCGTTGCCTGAATAGCAGCCATTCTTCTCAAATTCCTCAGTTGGAGCCAAAGCGACTTCTTGGGGCGACCAATCCACTAAATTTTCTGAATTCGTGTGTCCCCAATGCTTCAAGCCATGCAGCGGCGCGAAGGGATACCATTGAAAGAAGACGTGATATTGCCCGTTGAAATAGGCCAAGCCGTTGGGATCATTCATTAATCCTGATTCAGGATAAATATGATACTTAGGCAAATAGCGGCTTTGAGCGACTTCTTTGGCCAGCTCAGCCATTTCAGAACGTTTTTCTTCTATATAAATACTCTTTTTTTGTTCCATTAATAAATTTTGCATTTAGGCCTTCACTTCCTTTGCCACCGGAGAAACGTGTTTTTCTGCCCCGGCAACGCCTTTTACTTTGTTGTAGACAAACAAGATTCCAATCGGTAAAGCAAATGACAATAGACAACCGATAATATAATGAATCACCACTGGCGGATTCACAATCGTAATTCCTGGAATTCCGGTTAATCCAAAGCCTAGTGCCTTCACATCGAAAATCTTCATGTAAGCACCACCTATACCTGCGCCAGCAACTGCAGAAAGGAACGGCACGATGGAATCTTTTAAATTTACCGCGAAAATTGCCGGTTCACTTACCCCAACTAACGTCGGAATAAAGCTTGAGAAAGAAATTTCCCGACGTTTTGACCCTTTTTTCGCCAAGAAGAACATGCCCATCGCTGCTCCTCCTTGCGCAATAATCGAAACTGCCCAAAGTGGTTGGATATAATTGAAACCGGTTTGTGCCAACAGCTGCGCTTCGATGGAACCGATCATATGGTGGGTTCCTGTAATAACTAGAGGCTGTAATAACGCCGCAAAGATACCTGCTCCGAAGACGCCTGCCTTCACATACAGGAAATCAGCTGCTGTACCAATGCCGGAAGCAACTAGATCTCCCAATGGTCCAAAGACTAAAAACAGCGCCAGTGAAGAAACTAAAATCGTAATGGCCGGAACCACGATAAAAGTCAGCATTTTTGGTGTATATTTTGTCACGAATTTCTCAAATTTAGCCATAAAGAAAGAACTTAAAATTGCTGGGAAAATTCCGCCTTGGAAAGCCACCTGTGGAACACTAATTCCCATAATACTCCAGTAAGAAAGATTTTCGATCGTACCTTGCATATATTCAAAGCGATTGCCTAAATCGGGATGCACTAGGATTAAGCCTAAAATAATCCCAAATACCGGATTTCCGCCGAAACGTTTGGTGGCCGAGTAAGCAACAAACACCGGCAGGAAGTTCAGTCCAGTGGCAATAATATTCAAGAAGCCGGCAGTATCGGCTGCCCATTGATAGTTATCCGCCAAGCTTCCTTCTAAGCCAAACAAACCGGTGGTAATAAATAGCGAGCGAACACCTAGCAGCATCGCACAGCCGACGATCGCCGGAATTAGTGCTACAAAAATATCTGAAAAGGCTTTAAAAAATTCAAATAGTTTATCTTTCCAAGTAGTTGGTGTTTGGTTATCCGCCTGCTGGGATACTTGGTCATCAATCTGGGTTTGCTTCGTAAAGGCTTCATATACTCGTTCAACAACTCCGGTGCCAAAAACAATCTGCAGCTGACCTTTATTGTAGAAAACTCCTTTTGCGCCATCAATATTTTCTAAGCGTTCTTGATCGTAATTTGTTTCCTTTAAGGTCAAACGTAAACGGGTCACACAATGGGTCGCGTGAAGAATATTCGCTTCGCCACCTACTGCGTCGATAATTTCAGCAACTATTTTTTTATAATTCATTTGACTTCCTCCTTTTTTGGAACGTTCCAACTTATCTATCATTATACTTGGAACGTTCCAAATTTCAAGTGTTTTGTTCAAAAAAAGGCAAATTTCTTTTTTCAGTCCATTTTTTCCTGCTAATTCAATGATAGCACGTCTTAAAACCGGGGAAAACTACCTCCAAGTAAAAGTGAAAAAAATACCAAATAAACGAATATTTGGATTTTTGACAACTATTTGTAATCGACTTTTATTCTGATTGATTGTGTTAAAATCTATTTTAAGATAGCGCCTAATTTTGCTTGTTTTGCGGTCGAAAAATTTACGACTAACGTGTTTAGGAGTTTTTTTGCTATAAAAAAAAGAGCTGAAAAATTACTCCAGCTCTTTGGTGGTATTCAAATTTAAAAAGCGAACCGGCAGAATGTGCTTAGCTTGGGCCGTTTTGTCTTTGTCAAAATCTACCAGCTCTGCAACGCTAATTTCGGCGATTTTTTGAATGTCCTGCGCGATGGTAGAAATCACTAACGGTTGATTTTGATAGCTCTTCGCCCCATCAAAGCCGATCAATTGAACATCTTCAGGAATCGTCCAGTTTAGACCTTCAAAGGAATCCATCACATATTCTGCATAGCGATCAGTCACCGTAAAGACTCCATCGAATTTGCACTCATCACGATAAGCATCCTGCAAATACCGATCAATTCGTTGAGAGAATTCACTGGAGTTCCCTTTGTCCAAATAGACTTCATAATCGACTTTTTTGTGTTTACAATAATCGATAAAGCCATTCATCCGTTCATAAATCCCCAGATTGTTGGGCAGCTCTCTTAAAATCATCAATAAACGCTTGGCTCCCCGTTGATGCAGCTCTTGGGCCGCTAAACGAGCTCCTTGGAAATTATCACTGGTTACAAAGGGCACCTGTTGATTAAAATAGCGTTCAATTGAGACAATTGGCAGGTTAGCAGTGATGTAAGGATCGATGTCACTATAAGAAATCGTGATAATCCCCCGCACCTTCTCTTCCTTCGCCATTTTTACGTAGTCTAATTCTAAATTATAGTTGTTTTGCGAATTACACAGCAGCATTTTTAGATTTCTTTTTTGCAGCTCTAATTGAATATAATTGGTCAATTCTGCAAAAAAGGGCGTCCAAATTGTCGGCAAAATAAAGGCAATCGTATCACTGGTCTGCATTTTTAAAGACCGAGCTGCCTGGTTGGGCACGTAATCCAATTCAGCAATTGCCAGCTCAATTCTTTTAGCCAATTCAGGCTTTATCTTCACACCATTTATATAGTTAGAAACTGTTCCTCTTGAAACCTTGGCTAAGCTAGCCACGTCATTCATGTTTGCCATGGTCAACCTCCTTACACCGTGTCATTATATCATGAAAATTCTCTCAGATGGACCAAAGCTGGAGAGGTTTCCAGCGACAACATTAAAACCGGATTAAAAGTAACTTTGACTTGAACCCTTCTTCCCGCTATAATTGAATCTTGGTGTCTCAAAACATGGATATAAAATAGAAAGAAAATGAGGGTGGCTATGTATTTACAAAGTTGGAAGGAAAATCCAATCAAGGAAGTGTTGGCGGGAATTGTCGTGTCTTTTGCACTGATTCCTGAAGTAATTGGTTTTACGATCATTGAGGGGATTGACCCTATGATCGGTTTGGTTTCATCGTTTTTGATTGCTATTATTGTTTCATTTTTAGGCGGACGCCCAGGAATGGTGTCGGCAGCGGCGGGGTCTATGGCGCTGGTAATGGTTCATTTGGTGAAAAATTACGGACTGGAGTATATGTTTGCGGCGACGATTTTAACCGGCTTGATCCAGCTGCTGCTGGGCTTGTTCCAGGCGCAAAAGCTAATGAGCTGGATTCCCAAGCCGGTGATGTTGGGTTTTGTCGACGCGTTGGCGATTTTGATTTTTATGGCGCAGTTTGAACATTTTCAACATGCTTCGATCTTTATGTATGCTTTAGTGATTGGCGGTATTTTATTAATGGTCTTTGCGCCGAAAATCATCAGTTTTATTCCGGCAGGTTTAATTGTTATTGGTGTCTTGACGGCAGCAGCTGTGTTTGGCCATTTGCCGGTATCTACGATTGGTGATTTGGGAGATATTACGCCGCGTTTTTCGGCCTTTCATATACCGAGGATTCCTTGGAATTTGGACACACTGAAGATTATTTTCCCAACTTCGCTGGCCTTGGCCTTTGTTGGGATGCTGGAAAGTTTGCTGACGGCGGAAATTGTTGATGAACGGACGAATACAGAAAGTCCAAAACGCCAGGAATTGTTAGCACAAGGCAGCGCGAATTTAATCAGCGGCATTTTTGCTGGTGTCGCCGGTTGTGCTATGATCGGGCAAACCATTATTAATTTGGACTCAAAAGGTCGCGGTCGATTGTCTACTGTGGTGGCGGGTGCCTTTATGATGATCCTGATTTTTGCTTTGCGGCCGTTGTTGCTGCTGGTCCCAATTGCTGCTTTAGTTGCGATTATGACGGTGGTGGCTTTCAACACCTTTGACTGGGCGACGATTCGATACGTCAAGGAAGCACCGAAAAAAGACGTGCTGATTTTCTTAGTAACCACCATTTCAATTGTCGCCACCGGAAATCTGGCGATTGGCGTGCTGGTAGGTGTCTTGAGTAGCGCGGTATTATTTGTCCGCGGAATTTCGATTTTAAAGGTGAACAAAGATGATTCCACTATCAAAATTTCTGGCGAATTATTTTTCGCTACTACGACTAAAATGAAGACTAAATTGAATACTTTAGAGCTGACAGAAGAGCAGCTGACCCTTGATTTGTCGGAGCTGCGTATTTGGGACAGCACCGGTGCTGAGGAAATCATCAAGTACAAAGAAAAATTAAGGGAAACCAAACAAGTGGCAGTCGTTTCCCCTAATCTTCCAAGCAATGATTTGATTCAAAGCGCGAAATTGTATACGTAAGGAATCCCCGGAGCTGAATGCTTCGGGGGCTTTTTCATTATTTACAGCAGTTCAATATTTTCTTTGTTTGCTACTGCTGCGGTTGCGTTGCGTGTATCAAAAATAAAGCGGGCATTTTGCTGAACAAATTGATAATCAATTTTCGTATGGGCTGTCGTGATTACCAAGAGATCATAACTGGCTAATGCGTCTGAAGTTAGTTCACTCAGTCCTTGAAAAGTATCTTTACCATTCTGATTAGCTGGTACAAAAGAATCATAATAATTGATCCTCGCTCCTACAGCTTTGAGTCGTTCCGCTACTTCAATCGCCTCTCTTTTTTCCATTTGTCCTAACTAGTTAGGGATTAAAACAATCATTAATAATCCTGACCCATAATCTTTAGTAAGAGTGATATAATACAAACCTATCTGTTCAAAAAAAGTTTCAGGTAAGTATTCGCTTTTAAAATGAAGCTTATGATACAGGAAATAATAACAAAAAAAGTCTATTCCGACTATCTATACCTATTTTCAAAACTATATTTCAAACTATTAATTTTTAACTATGCTACTTGAAATATAAAAACTCAGGACTCAAGCAGGAACCAATCCTTTATAACCTTTTAAGTATATATAACAGATACTTACTTTTTCTAGTGATTTTAATCCCTTCATTCGAACATCCCTTCGTTTTTTAATATGAATAAGCCGACTTATTTTCCCAAAGGGCTTGAAGAGGCTGCGGGTATTCCAGCTTAATCCAGATAGACTATACTTATTTTTCTGATCGCTAATCCATTAAGCAGCTATCTCGATTTCTAAAACTTAGACGTCCTTTCATTCAATGATGTCATTAATTAAACTTTTCAACTTTTGCTTTAGTTTCCCCCGTTTTAACAACGTTTGCCTTAATTCTAAGCGTGGAAGAAATACTTGCCATTTGAAACAAAGAAAATATTAAAACGTTGTAAAGATATTAGAATCATAACTTTTTCCACTTTGTGTTGTTGCTTGCTATAAATAACAATATTTTCCATTGTGCAATGGTTTTATTGGTAATCGAAAAAACAAAGATTCGTTAGTTCTCACATTTTTTTAATTTAGTTATTGCCTTTTATTCACACTTCGTCTATCATGTTCTTATAATTACATAGAGAGACAAGGAGCTGCTAAAATGAAAACGTCCACAAAAACAAAAGTATCCACCCTGAAATTTACTCAACTTACTTCCATGAAACCACAGGGAATGTCCAAACGCTTTCAAAATCACTTTGAAGAAGTCCATGATATTGCTTATTTACTGCAATGTGCGGTGATGGTTCTAGTGAAAATGCCCTTTCTCCTCTTAATTATTCCAACATGGCTAAAGACGTGATTTGCAAGCTATTGTTGGAAAGCGATGTAGAAGCTTTGGCCCCTGTACGTCATCTTTGTGTCTACTTTAAGCATTATTTTTCTGAAGCAGATTGGGCGAAGGTCGTAGCTCGTTTGTTCAAAAACCAAAAAGAATTTTTAGCAGTTACTGCCTCCACCCGACAAACAGCCGATCACTTACATAAAATACTTCACTGTGGCGCGCGCCAGCCTGAAGAGCTGATGAACATTGCCACAGTCTTCAAAGATGCCAACGGCAAAAAACATCGCTTTACCTTTAAGGATGTCGATCCTTGCTTCACCGTCGAAGAAACCACTGAACTCTTATCTATTTTGACAACGTTAACAATCTTTGAAAAAGACGGCGTCAGACGCTTTACCGAACTGGTTCGCTATATTTATCAGTCGACGACTCCGGTTTACGATGCGGAAGCAGCAGAAGAAACGACAGCGGAAACGCTGGATGATACCGCGCCAGCTGTTGACCACCCGCTTCAACCACTGCTGGACCAAGCTTTGAAAGCTCTGGCACTGGTGAAAGCCAACAATGAGCCGGATGCTGGGTCACTAATGGGGTCGCCAAGTTATTTGAAAAATAATGTCTATGCTGGAAAATCATCGAAAGAAATTGCGGCGTATCTGTTTGATGGCTTCACCTTTTCACCAATGGACGATCCAGAGGCCATTCAAGAAAGAATCCTTTCAGCATTAGTCAGTGGCCATAAATTGAAGGATGCCTCAACACTCTCTGATTTTTCTGACCGAAAACCCGGGGAACCAACTGATACTCCTGAAAAGCCGTCACAGGACCCGCCAAAGGACAAAAATAAAAAGTCAAAACGAGGGAAACAAGAGCGGGATCTCTC
>LIDZ01000675.1_pt1 | contig 10922 bp, 10 predicted proteins | sample 644651 | NCBI WGS metagenome assembly LIDZ01 (sample SAMN03856242, study PRJNA289617) | food metagenome | isolation source: wine grapes on drying loft during traditional withering process | host: Vitis vinifera cv. Corvina | place: Italy: Gargagnago di S. Ambrogio di Valpolicella | collected 2014-01
ACAAACTCCTGCAAGCCGGCAAACTGTTCCTCTTGGTAAAGAACCAAACGCTGAAATTCCTGCGACAGCAGGTAAGGAATCTGAATGGGATAATAGGTCTTAGCCATCTTGCTTAGCCTGCCATTTCACCAGTTTTGTTTCCAACAGAGTTTGTAATTCCGTCTCGTCAGTGCCTAATTTGTGCAACAGCGCAAAGGTAACCAACAAGGTATCAACTAATTCTTCCTTCACATCCGCCGTCGTGAAGTTTTTGTACTCGCTGCCAGGGGCATTTTGACTAGCCAACAAGGCTTGGGACGCTTCCCCAACTTCTTCCATTAACTTAATCAATAATTGCTGCGGATTCTTTTTTTCCTTTTCTGCTGCCTGAAAAATTTCTGCCATTAATTCCTGCAAGTTGCATCCTCCTTTGTCACTGAATCTTCTAAATCCATTATAGCCCATTTCAAGCCAAAGAAAAAAAGCCCTTCAACTGAATGAAGAGCAAAAAATCAGTTTTGCGGCAAAGCCTTCAGCAAACTATTGAAGAAAAAGCCTAAACCAATCGTCAGTAAAATATGTCCAAGTCCAGCAATGCCGGAAATCGCAGCGGAATCAGGATAACCCAGAACCGTCAACGTACCATGAAGCAGCAACATCCCCAAAGTAACGACTAAACCTAAATTGAAAAACAAATAAAACTTATTGAAGTGCTTTTGCCGACTAAGACCGAAATTTTTCTCCAGCAACAGAACAACCAAAAAGAACAGTGTCCCTAAAACCAAGGTATGGGTGTGCAGCACCGACAACTGCGTCTCGCCAGTAAAATCAGTGAATTTCGTGAATTCCCGGTAATACACGCCAAACACCAAACCAACAATCATGTAAACTAAACTTGTACGCGCTAATTTTCGCATGTTTTTCCTCCTTTAGTGTTTCATTTCGACAACCATTCCTGCAATGTAAGGCACTAGCCAAAAGAGCCAAACTACTAGGCTAAAACGATGAAAGGTGTGTTTTGCTTGGCTGCTGCCTTTAAAATACACGTAAATGCCCCAAATCAAATGAAAAGCCATTAATAAAATTGCCAAGACACCGGTAATTTGATGCAAGGTGATGCCTGTGACCGGTTCTGCTTTAGCGATGCCGGACATAATCGTGGTTCCTGTGGTGTCAAAAACCAGCCCCAAGGCAAACAAGCCTAAGTGCTTCAGCTTTAATTCGCCGGCCCGCCGTTCAGCGAAAACGCCAATCGTATAAAAAACCAATGCCAATGTGATGGTAACAATTGCTAAAACTAATTGCATTTCTACATAAACCTCCAATTTCAAGTGACGATTCGTCACTCTTTATAATTAGTATAAACTAACGGTGACAAAATGTCACTATTTTTTGTTGTAGGACGGTAAAGGCGGCGAAACCTGGATTTTGCAGGTGTTATGCTATACTTATTAAGTAGAAAACTTCCCAAAGGATGATGATTATGAGCAGACAAAATGAGAAAGAACATAAAATTCAGCAGTTAGGCAGAGCAGCTTCAGTTTTATCAGTGCTGATGTACGTTTCTTATATTCCTCAGATTATGAACAATCTGGAAGGAAATCCCGGCAGTCCGATTCAGCCCTTTGTGGCGATGATCAACTGTACCTGCTGGGTCATTTACGGTGCTTTGAAAAAACAAAAAGATTGGCCGTTGGTGGTTGCTAACCTACCAGGTATTTTCCTAGGTGCAATGACTTTCTTTACTGCAATTTAAGATCCGTTTTGAACGGGTCTTTTTTTTTATCGCAAAGAGCTAGCTGCCAGTCTAACTTTTCGCAGTTTAAAAAAATCTAGAAAGAAGTAATGAATGAAGCGTCAATAATAGAGTACGAGAAGTGTAGTAAGATGGTATGCGTACGAAAATAAGACTCATTTTTCCCGCACTTGGAAAAAAGAATTTCCCAAAAAGATCTAGCTGCCAGTCTAACCCTAGTGTTCACCACACTAAAAAGAAGTTCCAAGACGTGTTTCTTCTATTGTATATACGAAACAGTGAGCTTCCTCGTGATGGTTTGCACAATGACTGATTAGTATGTTACCTTTGAATAATACACTAGTCTGTAACAGCGATCTGGCGGAAAGGATGCTTAGCAGCGTACGGATTGTCAGCTGTCAGGACTAAATAATGCTAATAATACACGATTTTTACAGGGAAAAGTTTTCCCAATATTTTACGAATACCTAAAAGAAAAGGGTTATCTTTTGTATTCATCAAACATTTAGTGTATTATTTCTTTAGAAAATGATTACTTTTTCGGGATTTTTTCTTGGAAAAGGATACACTTAGAAAAAGCGGGTGGGGAAATGGAACGACGAATTGATCGGATCTACCAATATGTTTGCGACCATGCACATGTCACGACCAAAGAAGTAGCCGATGCTTTGCTGCTGCAACGCACGAATGCTAGTAAAGATCTTAATTTGTTGGTAAAAGAAGGCACACTGCAGAAGACGGATGGACGACCAGTCCGCTATTTTGCCCAAGTTCAGGAATCCAGTCTAACTCAGATGACCAAAGAAACCTTTTCCACCGTTAAAGCGGAACGTCCTGAGAAGCGGATTCTAGCTAAACCGCAGGGTGACGTGTTCTCACGGATTATCGGTTCCACCGGCAGTATGAAAAATGCCGTAGACCAGGCCAAAGCGGCCATCTTATATCCGCCGCGGGGGCTAAACTGTTTGATTACCGGCCCAACTGGTTCGGGGAAAACCTTTTTCGCTCATGCCATGTTTCAATTTGCTCAATCGCAGCAGGTAATTGATCCAGAGCGGGAATTTGTGGTTTTTAACTGTGCTGATTATGCCAATAATCCAGAATTGTTGATGAGTCATTTATTTGGTTACGTCAAAGGTGCCTTTACTGGAGCCGACAGCGACAAAGAAGGCTTAATCAAGCAAGCCGATGGCAGTATGCTGTTTCTTGATGAAATTCACCGTCTGCCGCCAGAAGGTCAGGAAATGATTTTTTACTTCATGGATCACGGCAGCTACAACCGTTTAGGGGAAACCGGGAAAAACCATACGGCAGATGTACGGATTGTCGGAGCAACTACCGAAGATCCCCATTCATCCTTATTAGATACCTTTGTTCGCCGGATTCCCATCAATATTCAAATGCCGCCTTTTAACAGTCGGCCGCCTGCTGAACAAATCGATTTAGTGCGGGTGATGGTAGCGATGGAAGCCAACCGGATTCAACGGAAGATCACTTTGGCTGAAGACGTAGTGAAGGCCCTGCTTGGCAGTGTCACCTACGGCAATGTGGGGCAATTGAAATCAAATGTCCAACTGGTTTGTGCCCGGGGCTTTATGCTGCACATGAATCAGGATAAAATCAGTATCACCTTGAACGATTTAACCGACGGGATCAAATCTGGTTTGGTCCAATTATCGGCTGATCGTTTCAAGACGACGGATATCTCTCCTTATTTAGAGCCGAAGATGATCGTGACTCCTAACGAGATCGATAACCTAATCGGAACCGATACCTACGAATTACCTTATAACTTATACGATATTATCGGTGACAAAGCAGCTTTATTGAAGATGGAAGGGTTAGATCAGGAAACTATCAATCACTTTATCTCTACTGATATTAATATTCATTTGAAATCATTTTATAAAGATCACGGCTTCACCTTTGATACCGAAACTCGGTTAGCCGAATTTGTCGACAAGCGAGTCATTGAAACCAGCAATCGCATCGCGTCTTTAGTCAGCGAGCGTTTAAATACCTATTTTCAACAAAATTTCGTCTATGCCATGAGCCTGCACATTTCCTCCTTCTTGAAAAAAATTCATGAAGGGGAAACCCGAGAAACCAACGCCAACATTCGCGAGATGGCTACCAATTATCCGAAAGAATTTGAGGTCGCCAAAGAAATCCGCCAGCTGGTGGAGCAGGAGTTCCAAGTATTGATTCCTGAAAGTGAAGATTATTACCTAACGGTGCTGCTGGTTTCCCTTAGAGAAGATCAGCCCACTGGCAGAATCGGTGTCGTGGTGGCTGCTCACGGAAACAGTACTGCGACGTCTATGGCTCAGGTTGTTCGCGAATTGTTAGACGTGACCAATTTGAAGGCTGTTGATATGCCGTTGGATATGCATCCACGGACCGCCTTTGAAAAAATTCGGGAAGCCGTTTTGCAGGTGGAAGAAGGCAGCGGTGTCTTGCTGCTGGTGGATATGGGATCCTTGGCATCATTCAACGATGAGCTGCAAAAGGAAACCAACATAGCCATTCGCACGCTGGACATGGTTACCACACCTCTTGTAGTGGAAGCCGCCCGGAAATCTAGTGTATTAGGTTCTGGTATCGAAGAATTGTATGAATCCTTGAAAGGTTTCCGCGGTTACGGCAAGGTAGCGCCCATGGAAGAGCCGAAGGTGGAGGGGAAACAAGCCATCTTAGCCATTTGTGCTTCCGGCGAAGGCACTGCCCAACGCCTAAAGGAAATTATCGAGTGGCCGTTGAAGCAGCGCAAGCTGGATCATATTGAAGTCCTGACCTTGTCGGTGACTGAAATCAATCAAAGAATTCCTGAATTCAAAAAGGATTATAAGATCATTGCCACCACTGGAATTATGGATCCGAAAATCGGTGTGCCATATATTCAGATGGAGAAATTTATCAATCAACGGGCTGACCAAGTGATTGATGAGCTATTACTGGAAAACGATTTAGAAAATCAAGCCGAAGTCGAGCTGACCCATGAAACGGCCAGGGCTTTGTGTATTACATTTATGGAAGAAAGCTATACCTTCATTAATGCCAAGAAAATCATCGAGCCGGTCTGGCGCTTGGCAAATTCAGTGATTGTCGATGAAGGACAATCCGCGGATTATGCTTTAATGGTTAACTTCGTCATGCATATGGCCGGAGCCATTGAACGAGGCATTTTAAAGCAACCGCTGCATATTGATAAAGTGACCTTAACCGAGTATCAGCACGTAACCGATAATACAGCGATGAATCGCGGATTAAATGACCTGGAAAATCAATTAAAGGTCACTTTCCCCGATTCAGAACGATACTATATCTATCAGTTGTTAAAGAATCGTAAAGAAATACTCTAATAAAGATACACAAAAAGCGATACAGTATACTGTATCGCTTTTTGTGTATTGTTAAAAACCTTTGATTTAAGGCTTTATTCAGGTTAGTGTATCTTGGCACGGTACTTGCTTATATAATAGGTGAGTGCTTGTGTACTCAGGTAAGTATTACTTTGTATTTAGAATATAAAGGGGCGGACGCAAATGGTAATGGATATTCGATTAGCAAGAATTGACGATCGTTTGATTCATGGTCAGGTAGCGACTGCATGGTCGAAGGCAACCGGAGTAGAACGTATTTTAGTAGTTAGTGATGAAGTTGCTAAGGATGAGCTCAGAAAGTTTTTGCTAAAGCAGGCGGCTCCTCCTGGAATCAAGTCAAATGTAATTACTAAGCGAAAGCTGATTGAAGTGTATCACGATCAATTATTTGATCAGCTGAAAGTGATGTTGCTGTTTGCTATTCCACAAGACGTATTAGAAGTGGTGGAAGCAGGCGTAGTATTACCCTCCATTAATATTGGAGGAATGCGTTTCTTAGAAGGAAAGAAAATGGTTACTAATTTTATTTCTGTCGATGAGGCTGACGTTCAATGTTTTCTTGAATTGGCTGACCGAGGAATTGAGCTGGAGACACGCAAAGTCCCTTCTGATCGAAAAAACGATCTAATTCAGCAAATACAAAAGGAAAAAATGCTGCCGTAAAATTTGGTTACAGGTTCCTAGAACTTATTTTTATTATTTAGACTGTAACAATAATAGTAGGAGGTAAGAAGATGGTAGGAATTATCATTGCCAGTCATGGTGAATTCGCGAATGGTATCTTGCAATCTGGAGCGATGATCTTCGGAGAACAAGAAAACGTAAAAGCAGTTACGTTGATGCCAAGTGAAGGTCCAGATGACGTAAAGGCAAAAATGAAAGAAGCTATTGCATCTTTCGACGATCAAGATGAAGTGTTGTTCTTAGTCGATCTTTGGGGTGGTACACCGTTCAATCAAGCGAATACCTTGTTTGAAGAACACAAAGACAAATGGGCAATCGTTGCTGGTATGAACTTGCCAATGGTTATTGAAGCGTATGCTTCTCGTTTCTCAATGAACACTGCACATGAAATTGCTGAGCACATCTTAGGCACAGCAAAAGAAGGCGTACGGGTAAGACCTGAAGAGCTTGAACCAGCAGAAGCAGCACCAGTTGCAGTTGCTGACGATCAGCCAAAAGGATCAATCCCTCCAGGTACAGTGGTTGGCGATGGCAAAATCAAATTTGTTTTGACACGTGTTGACTCTCGTTTGTTACACGGACAAGTTGCAACAGCTTGGACAAAAGCAACAGGTCCTAACCGGATCATCGTTGTTTCTGATGCCGTTGCTAAAGACGATCTTCGTAAGAAATTGATTGAACAAGCTGCTCCTCCAGGAGTAAAAGCGAACGTTATTCCAATCGACAAGATGATCGAAGTTGCTAAAGACCCTCGTTTTGGAAATACAAAAGCTTTGTTACTTTTCGAAAACCCACAAGACGTGTTGCGTGCAATTGAAGGCGGCGTTGAAATTCAAGAATTAAACGTTGGTTCTATGGCTCACTCAGTTGGTAAAGTGGTAGTAAGTAAAGTATTGTCAATGGGTCAAGATGATGTTGATACCTTTGAAAAATTAAAAGCAGATGGTGTCAAATTTGACGTACGTAAAGTGCCAAATGACTCTCGCGACAACATGGACGATATTTTAAACAAAGCAAAATCTGAATTAGCAAAAGCATAGACACAAATTTAATTAAATAGGAGGGCTTATAAATGTCATTTATCTCAATGGTTTTAGTTGTAATTGTCGCCTTTCTAGCAGGTATGGGAGGAATTCTAGATGAATTCCAATTCCACCAACCGCTAGTGGCGTGTACATTAATCGGTTTAGTAACCGGTAACTTAGAAGCAGGTATCATTTTAGGTGGTAGCTTGCAAATGATCGCTCTAGGATGGGCGAACATTGGTGCTGCCGTAGCACCGGATGCTGCATTGGCATCTGTTGCCTCAGCAATTATTTTAGTTTTAGGTGGTCAAGGAACAAGTGGTGTTCCTTCAGCAATCGCGATTGCCGTTCCACTAGCAGTAGCAGGTTTAGTATTAACCATGGTTGTTCGTACATTGGCTGTGCCAATCGTTCACTTTATGGATAGTGCAGCTGAAAAAGGCAACATCCGCGGTGTTGAAATGTGGCACATGGTTGCTGTAGCTATGCAAGGTGTTCGTATTGCTATTCCAGCAGCAGCACTATTGGTTATCCCAGCTAACGTAGTACAAGGCGCTTTGGAATCAATGCCTGTATGGTTAACTGATGGTATGGCTATCGGTGGTGGTATGGTTGTAGCCGTTGGTTACGCTATGGTTATCAACATGATGGCAACTCGTGAAGTATGGCCATTCTTTGCAATCGGTTTTGCCGTTGCAGCTATTTCTGAATTAACTTTAATCGCATTAGGGGTTATCGCTGTTGCTTTAGCATTGATTTACTTGCACCTATCTAAAACTGGTGGCGGTTCTTCAAACGGCGGTGGCGGTGGAAACACTGGCGACCCGCTAGGCGATATCTTGAACGATTACTAATCTTGAAGGAGGAGAAATAAAATGGCAGAAAAAATCGAATTATCGAAAAAAGATCGTTTGTCCGTTGCATGGCGCTCTACCTTCATTCAAGGTTCTTGGAACTATGAACGTATGCAAAATGGCGGCTGGTGTTTCGCAATGATCCCAGCGATCAAAAAACTATACAAATCAAAAGAAGATCAAACAGCGGCTTTAAAACGTCACTTGGAATTCTTTAATACTCACCCATATATTGCATCACCAATTCTAGGGGTAACACTTGCACTGGAAGAAGAACGTGCAAATGGCGCACCAGTTGATGATGTAGCAATTCAAGGGGTTAAGGTTGGTATGATGGGACCTCTAGCCGGTGTCGGTGACCCAGTGTTCTGGTTTACTGTACGTCCAATGCTAGGTGCTCTAGGTGCTTCACTAGCAATGTCTGGTAACATCTTAGGACCAATCATTTTCTTCCTTGCATGGAACATTATCCGTTGGGCATTCATGTGGTACACACAAGAATTCGGCTACAGAGCTGGTTCTAAAATCACAGAAGACCTTTCAGGCGGTTTATTGCAAGACGTAACAAAAGGTGCTTCAATCCTGGGTATGTTCGTACTAGGTTCACTGGTTCAACGTTGGGTTAACGTAAGCTTCACGCCGATCGTTTCAACCGTTCGTTTGGACGAAGGTGCATACATTGAGTGGGATAAATTACCTGCTGGCGGCGAAGGTATTCGTCAAGCCTTTGAACAAGTAGGTCAAGGACTGGCGCTATCACCGGATAAAGTAACTACTTTGCAAGATAACTTGAATCAATTGATTCCAGGCTTAGCAGGATTGCTATTAACTTTCCTATGCATGTGGTTATTGAACAAGAAAGTTTCTCCAATTATCATCATTCTTGGTCTATTCGTTGTAGGTATTGGTTTACACGTTCTTAACATTATGTAAGAAAAATGATGAACCGCTCGACTTGTTCGGGCGGTTTTTTGCTTAAATAGACTAAAAAAAGTATAATTGAATTGTTAAACTAAAGGAGATGGAGCGTTAGTATGGTTCAATCTATTAACACTAAAGTTGATATGGTGATCAACGCCACTTCGTTTATAGGATTAGCCGAGTATGGAAAGATTATGATTGGCGATAAGGGTTTTGAATTTTTCAACGACCGTGACCAGCGCAAGTTTATTCAAATTCCATGGGAAGAAGTAGACATGGTGATTGCTTCGGTCATTCTTAATGGAAAATGGATTCCTCGATATGCGATCCAAACGAAGAAAGATGGTACGTTTACCTTCTCATCAAAGAGACCAAAAGAAGTATTACGAGCGATTCGGGAATATGTTGAGCCTGATCATATGGTTCGCTCTCTAGGATTCTTTGATGTCGTAAAACGTGGTCTGCAATCAACTTTTAAACGATAAACTGGCTGGTAGCGGTCAGTTTTTTTGTTTGATAGTATCACCGTCGGTAATCAAGCTAATATAATAGAAGAAAAAGATTGGTCGGCTGAAAAGAAAAAGGCCATTGAGACCTACATCGCCGATCATAAAACCGAATATATCACTCTGCTTAAGGCTGCTGCCGAAAAAAGAGCCGAAATTGTTCAATAGCGAAAGTCGTTTGATCTGAAAAGATCAGCGGCTTTTTTCTTTTATCAGCAACTTCTCCTGCGCAAGCGATCCAAGTTTGCAACCCCTTTCTGTCATGTCAAAAACCTTGCTCTGCAATCTTGGCACAAAGTTTTGTGCCAAAGCCCTATTTACTATTTCTTGTAAGCACTTCCTGTTACAGGCTACAATATACATGTAAACGAAATCATAATTGTTATTATTTCAAAGGAGGAAATGAACATGGAGAACACAGCACAGAAAAGTGGGCTGAAGGCGAAGGTTCAGCGTCTGGGAAGTTACCTTTCCGGAATGGTTATGCCGAATATTGGAGCCTTTATTGCATGGGGAGTTATCACGGCATTATTTATTGAAACAGGTTGGATGCCAAATGAACAGTTAGCAACGATCGGTGGACCGATGTTGACTTACTTACTGCCACTATTAATTGCTTACACAGGTGGTAGCGTAGTACACGGTCAACGGGGAGCCGTAGTTGGGGCAATCGCGACGATGGGTGTAATTGTCGGATCTGGGATACCGATGTTTATCGGTGCCATGATTATGGGTCCATTAGGCGGTTGGTGTATTAAGAAATTTGATGATGTCTTCCAAAACAAGATTAAAGCTGGTTTCGAGATGTTGGTTAACAACTTCTCAGCAGGATTAATTGGTTTTGCATTAGCAATTATCGCGTTTTATGCAATTGGTCCCGTAGTAGAAGCTTTGACAAACATGATGGCAGCTGGGGTAGAAGCCATCATCAACATGCGTCTATTGCCATTAGCGAATGTCTTAATCGAACCTGCGAAAATTCTCTTCCTGAATAACGCAATCAACCATGGTATTTTGACACCGTTGGGAGCCGATCAAGCGGCGGAAGCTGGTAAATCAATTCTATTCTTACTAGAAGCAAACCCTGGACCTGGTTTGGGTGTCTTGTTGGCCTTCACGATCTTTGGTAAAGGGTCAGCGAAATCTTCAGCACCAGGTGCGATCATTATTCAATTCTTGGGTGGTATTCACGAAATTTACTTCCCATATGTAATGATGAAACCTTTGTTGTTCTTAGCAGTAATTGCCGGCGGGGTTGCCGGAACCTTCACTTTCCAATTGTTAGGTGCTGGTTTGCAGGCCGCAGCTTCACCAGGTTCGATTATCGCAATCTTGGCGATGACACCTAGGGGCGGATATTTTGCCAACATCGCAGGGATTGTTGTGGGAACCATCGTGTCCTTCTTAGTTGCAATGGTAATTATCAAAGCAGACAAGAGTGATGAAGACGATTTGGCCGCAACTCAAGCAGCTGTTCAAGACTCTAAATCGCAAAGCAAAGGCGGAGCAGCAACAACTGTTCAAAGTTCTAACCAAGAAATGTTCGGTAACGTAAATAAAATCATCTTCGCCTGTGATGCCGGAATGGGCTCAAGTGCCATGGGTGCCTCAGTCCTAAGAGACAAGGTGAAAAAAGCTGGCGTTGATATTCCGGTAACTAATTCAGCTATCAACAACTTAACGGATGATCCAAATGCCTTAATTGTTACTCAAGAAGAATTGTACGATCGGGCGAGTCAAAAAGCGCCAAGCGCGACTTACGTTCAAGTAGAAAACTTCATGAACTCACCACGCTACGATGAAATCGTCGAACG
>LIDZ01014385.1_pt6 | contig 10918 bp, 6 predicted proteins | sample 644651 | NCBI WGS metagenome assembly LIDZ01 (sample SAMN03856242, study PRJNA289617) | food metagenome | isolation source: wine grapes on drying loft during traditional withering process | host: Vitis vinifera cv. Corvina | place: Italy: Gargagnago di S. Ambrogio di Valpolicella | collected 2014-01
CATACTCATTCCAACCCACAGCCGCCACCGTACCGTCCGATTTAAGCCCGATGGTATGATTACCACCCGCCGCTACCGCTATAATATCGCACCAGCCGCTTACATTGCATTGGTCATGCTTATTCCAACCCGCAGCTGCCACCGTGCCATCCGCTTTAAGTCCGACAGTATGCAGGTAACCCGCCGCTGCCAGCACTATGTCGTGCCAGTCGTTCACATTGCTTTGGCCATACCGATTATTACCCACTGCTGCTACCGTACCGTCCGATTTAAGTCCAACGGTATGCCAGTCACCCGCCGTTACCGCCACCATATCACACCAGTCGCTCGCGTTGCATTCGCCTTCATTATTCCGGCCCACAGCTAGTACCATACCATTCGCTTTAAGCCCGACGGTACGGCGCCAACCCGCAGCTACCGCCACCATATCGCGCCAGTCGCTTACCTCGCATTGGTCATGCATATTCCAACCCACAGCTGTCACAGTGCCGTCAGATTTAAGCCCGACGGTATGTGCATTCCCCGTGTTCGTCGCCATATGAACATTACCAGCCGCTACCGCAACAATACTGCGCCAGCCGTTTACATTACATTGGCCATATTTATTATCACCTACAGCAATTACCGTGCCATCAGATTTAAGACCAACGGTATGACGACGACCCGCAGCTAGGGTATCTTTAGGCCACCTCTTCACCATGTCACTACTCCTCGTATTCTTTTCTTTCCATCCGCTCATATTTTATTTACTAAAGCTACAGTTCAGCAGCAGAGGAGTCTTATTATAAATAGAAACCAGCTAATGCATAACAAGCACCAACTGGTTTCTATGAATAAAGTTTAACATATATTCCTCATGCGTCTTCAGTACCTTAGAAATTAAAAGTGTCCGGATTCGAACCAAACCGGTGGTTTTGATTCAAGGCATCAATGCTGGCAATCTCCTGAGCTGACAACTCAAAATCAAATACATCCGCATTTTGAATGATGCGTTGCTCATTGGTTGATTTGGGGATGGTTACAATACCATTTTGCAAATCCCAGCGAATAATGACCTGTGCCAATGATTTATTATGCGCAAGAGCAATAGCTTTGATCACTTCATTATCAAGTAAATGTCCTTGAGCGAGTGGTGCCCAGGCTTCGATCTGTATGCCTTGCTTGATTGAATATTCACGCAGTTCCACTTGACTGAGCAGCGGATGCAATTCCACTTGGTTAACCATCGGTTTAACGGTCGCATCGGCCAGCAGGTCTTCAATATGATGAATTTGGAAATTGGATACGCCTATAGCACGGACTTTACCCTCGCTGTATAATTTCTCAAGCGCTCTCCAAGTATCTTTATATTTGCCTTTTACCGGCCAATGGACCAGATACAGATCAACATAGTCCAGTCCCAGCTTGTTCAAGCTTGTATCAAATGCAGCAAGTGTTGACTCATAACCTTGGTCGGAATTCCATACTTTGGTCGTAATGAATAGTTCATCCCTTACAACGCCAGATTCCTGTATAGCTTGTCCGACACCCTCTTCATTTGCATAAAGAGCTGCGGTATCGATGCTTCTATATCCGGCTTTAATGGCTGCTTTGACCGAATCGATAACCTCTTGGCCTTCCTTCACTTTATATACGCCCAGTCCTAACCAAGGCATCTGCACGCCGTTTGCCAATGTAGTAGTTGATTGCAAATGTTCCATCCTAATCTCGCCATCCTCTTCATGATTTTATTGTCAAATCTAATCGCTAAAGTTGTAAAGGGGTGTGGACAAATAACGTTCGCCCGTATCAGGAAGGATCACTACGATAGTCTTCCCTTTATTCTCCGGACGTTTAGCTATTTGTACTGCGGTGTAGACTGCAGCTCCGGAAGAAATACCTACGAGCAGCCCTTCCGTCTTAGCGAGTGCCCGAGCTGTTATATACGCATCTTCATTGTGCACCTGGAAAATTTCATCCACATAATCTCTATTGAAATTGTCCGGTATAAAATTCGCGCCAATGCCTTGAATTCGGTGCCCCCCTGGCTGCCCCCCAGAAAGCACCGGTGAATCAAAAGGCTCAATGGCCACGATATGTACGGAAGGGTTTCTTTCCTTCAAGACCTGTCCCACGCCTGAAATCGTTCCTCCAGTACCCACGTCTGCAATAAAAATATCGACGATACCATCCGTATCCCGCCAAATCTCTTCTGCTGTGGTAGTGCGATGAATTCCCGGATTCGCCGGATTGCTGAATTGCTGCGGTATGAATGAATTCGGCGTGGCGGCTGCCAATTCCTCCGCACGTGCTACAGCGCCGCTCATCCCTTCAGCCCCTGAGGTTAAGATGAGCTTAGCACCAAGGGCCAGCATTAATTTGCGGCGTTCAATGCTGAAGGTGTCCGGCAGAACAATAATCAGTTCATACCCAAGACTGGCCGCAGCAAAAGCAAGCCCGATTCCGGTATTCCCGCTTGTCGGCTCAATAATCACAGAATCTTTATTAATGAGTCCCTTCTCTTCAGCATCCTTAAGCATCCCATAACCGATTCGATCCTTTACACTGCCTGCCGGGTTGAAATATTCCAGCTTCGCCAGCACCCTTGCTTCAAGGTTTTTGGTTTTGCTATATTTTGAAATCTCCAACAAGGGTGTGTTGCCTATCAACTCTGTTAAGCTTTGATAAATATTCGCCACAATGCTCTACACCTCAATTCTTTAATTCCCATCTGTTTACTTAGTATAACACGAAGAAACGGCTTTGCAGTCCTCAAAATATGGACGGCATCCGTTTCTTCGAGAAATCTAAAGATTAGAATAAGGCCAAGGGGTTCAGCTTTCGTCCACCCTTAATCAGTGTAGATTCCAACAATTCGCCTTTGTTGCCTCCGAAATACAATTGCCAGTACACGCCAAAGCGGATACTGACATCATTCTTCACCAGCTCGGGCGGAGTGACGATCAGCCATTGGAATTTCAATGCTTTGGAAATTTCAAATACCGGATCGAGTACGTTATTCGAGACCATTTCCCCAAAAGGATTATCATATAAAAAGACGGTCCAGCCTTTATTTTCACGATTCACTCGTTTATGCGTCATAATCATCATCGCTACCAGCAGCTGCACCGATTGCCGCTGCCCCCCACTGCCGATCGCCTCATCCATTGCTCCACGATTAATGACTTCCCAATCAGAATAATGGTAATCCTCCGGCTCGGCATATAGGAAGTAGTTCTCCGTAACCGGCTTGTATACCTGTAGAACAGGAAAGTGGTTCTGCATAGCGGCATAGACGATCCGGCCATCATTAATAATCTCTTTAATCGCCAGAACAGGCACCTGCTCCATCTTCGGATATTTACCCAGCAGCTCGTGCACAGAACGATTGAAGAACTCAGTCACCAACGGTTCAATATCATCAGTCGTTCTAGGAACGTTTATGTTCTTATAATTCACTCTAACCAGTGGAAAGGCGAAGTTGTTCTCGTTATGAATGATCATTCTTCGTTCCATGCGCTTCATGATATCAATGATCTGCACGACTCTTTTGGAAGCTCGGCCTACCCATAACTTGCGGGTCATCTCCATCCCTTCCTTGTCATGCTGAATGCTGTCAATCTGGTCACGCGAGCTGCGCAGCATCGAATCAAGTACCTGTTGCGCAATGGAAAAATCCTCCCAGTGGATGGTATTCAGACGATCCTGAATTTTGGTCTCCAGTTCGGAATTCCAGCCACTTTTGGTTAGCCTGCTGCTTAAGGAATTTTTCTCTTCCTTCACTTTTCTGGAGAGATCGGCTCTGATGGCCCGGCTATCCTTAATTTGCAGCAGCCAGTCAGCTACTAGAGGTTCGCAGCCTGCTCGCACGCTTAAGCTAATCTCTTCCGGCACATCACGCAGCAACACATACTCTTCAACATGGGTATTCATAATTTTGCTTTGGTTGGATAGGGTCTGGATAAGAACATCGATCCCTGTTATTGCTTGTTTACATTGATTGAGCAGATGCTCGTTCTCCACAGTACGTTCATTGATGTCTTCTTCTCTCGCGTTTAACGAATCCTGCCACACTTCCACGGACCGTTCATGCTTTTCCTTGATCGCCTTTTCTGCTTTGCGCAGCTCTTTCTGCAGGTTGTCCAGTTCAGTCTCGCAGCGAATAAAAGAGTCATGGATCCCTTGATAATCCTCTTCAAGCATTACCGTCTCAGATTTCTGGCGAGCTTTGGCAGCCAGCAGGGACTCCGCCGTTTCTGTTGGGTCAGCAGCCTCCCGCCAATGTTCATCTACTTGGTTGAGGCTACCTTCAAGCTCTGTCAGATTCTCTCTGGCTGCTTTGATCTGTGCCGCTCGTGTGCGGATTTCCAACTCATTCTCTGTAAGTGATTGCTGCAGACTATCTAACCTGCTAAGCAACTGCAGTAGAATATTCTGCTCACTTGGAGCTACTGTTTCTCCGCCCTCATGGGTAGAGGAGGGATGATCAACCGGAAAGACAATCTCGGGAAACCAATGCTGAAGTTTAGGAAAAAGGGTATACTTAACGTCCCCCATCCACTTTTCCCGTTCGCCCTTTAAGCTGTCTATTTGTGCTTTGAGCTGCTCAAGCTGTTGTTCCTTACTTACGATCTCTTTATTTAAAAGACTCTTACGCTCTACCGTCTTTTGCTTCTCCTTATAATCCTGCTCTTGCTTCTTCGCCCTTAGCTCCCAATTGCGCAACGCGACTGATTTCTGTTCGTACTCTGCTCGCTTGACCTCGCAATCCGCAAGTGCTCTGCTTAGGCGGCTAAGCTGAGCTTCGTTCTCTTCAATATCCGTATTTAAATCAGCAAGGATCTTCTCCAGTTCCTGCTGTTGCTGCATTAGATTGTTTATCTTGGCTTTAAGCACCCTGCTGTTGTTCATGTGGAACAAGTGCTCGAATTCGAGTCGCGCTGATTTCAGCTTAGCTAGATACCCCTCAGAATCTTTTAGCTCTTGTTCCTGTTCCTTGAGCTTGGCTTGAATTCCACTTTTCCACTCGTGAAACCGATCCGGCTGCAAGACCATTTGTGGTCCTTGATTCGCTAGAATGGTAAAGGATGCTTGATCGGATAATGCCATCTCTTCCCGAATAAAGATCGGTACTGCAGACTTCAGGAGAGCGTTCACGAGCATATCCCCTTGGATTTTATCCGCTTCGCGTCTCGTTACGATCAGGCCATAAGGCAGCAGTGGATGACGTTCCAATTCTTCTTCGCGCTCAATATAAGCCAGATCATTTAGATACGAGCTGCCTGGGAGCGAGTTGATCTTAAGGGAGTCAAGGGTGTCCTTGACCGTAAGAATATCCGCATTAGGGAGCCAAAAGGCCTGATTCTGCAGCTCCACATCCATCAGCTGATGATAATAATCTCTTCTGAGGCGTTTATTTTGTTGCTCCATATCATCCATTTTGCGGATAAACCGTCCCATAATGGCTTCCTGCATTTCAAACAAAGCGGTAGTGCCCAGACGGTTATGTTCCTCATACATTTCCAGAAGTACCACGAGTTGTGACCAGAGCTGTGATTCTTTAGCCGTCTGACCTTCTAGGGAGAGCTTATCCTCTTCCATTTCTCGTCCCTGTGCTGCGCGCTGCTCACTTAGCTTGGAATGCTCCTTATGCAGAGTAAGCTTATTGATTTCAGCGCTCTTGCGCTGCTCGTCCAAGCTGGCCATATTATCGATAATGCCCTTGGCAGCAGTCAATGTACGCTGCAGTGCTGGGCCAGGTGAATTGGCGGCATCCTGTCCGTGCTGGGCAGCGAATTGGCCCATCTCTTCGGTATACTCCCGGATAGACGATGTTAAATCACGGATGACGATATCCAGACCACCCAGCTCAAGCAACAGACTTTCCCTAGTCTTGCGTAATACAATCTCTTCATCCATGAAGGCATGCAGATTCGTCCCAAAGCCGGATAGAGTCTGCTGCCACAGCTGGAATACGATCTTCCATTGCTGGCGCAGCTCTTCCTTCGCCGCATGAATAACCTCCTGGCGTTCTTTCATCTCCAAGGAGCCTTCTATCACTTGAATCTCTTTTTGCCATTGCTCCATTTGACGAGTATGAATGATTCGCTTCGCTAAGTAGTGGGACACTTCAAGCTGCTTTTCCTTAAGTCTGGAATCCTCAACCCGTAGCTTGGCCCGGCGCTGATGATCACTGATACTTTTGAATTCTTCTGTCTTCAGATCGGATTCTTCCTTACTGCGCAGATATTTAACATTATCCGTCTCAAAACGTAGCTGCTTGGCCTCCACATGATGCTGAACCAGCTCATTAGCAATCTTATTCCGCTTGGACTCGGCAGTTCGCAGCTCATCGTGGATAACCGTGTACATCTGCCGACCGTACAGCTCCGTTTCTTGAACCGCTCTGTCCGCGATCGTTCCCTGCTGTACCAGCTCGTACAGAGGAGCGGCGAGCCCCAGAAATTCGGCATAGGCCTTCTCCCGCTGCTCCAGCATGGGCAGACGCTCAGCAACAATCGCTGCGTCGATAAACATCCGCTGCAGCGATTGATCATCCTCCTTCAGCCCTTCATTAAGGCTTGCTCCAATCTCCGGAATGATCAGCTTTTCGAACAGATTATGGTTGGTGAAGGCTTCATTCTTCTTGAAATAACCTTTAATCCCACCTTCTTCGCCATTAATCCTTCTCATGTTCCGCCATTCACCAATATGGATATCCCGGATAGCCAAGAAATCATAATATTTCTTCAAGTCTGGGCTATGGCTGCCGAAGACCATGATCTCGTTACGCCGGTCACGTACATATTGATGAATCGTTTCAAAGGATACCGGTTCATTCTCTACTGGATCATAGAGCGGCAACGTGGATAAGGTAAGCTCAGCGTCCTCGCCGTATTCCAAAAGGGTATACAAGAGATAATCTACTTTGATATCCTGTTGATCCAGTGAATTGTGAGCCGTCATAGCGATACAGGTTGTTATGTACTCATTCCGTTCACTATGATCGAGGCGCCATTCAATGGCTACATGGAAGGTGTAGGGCTTCAGCTGTTTTTTGTGATTATGAAAAAAAGCCTCCACCTGGTTCTCATTGTCTTTACCCCAAGCCGCTTTGGGAATGAGCAATTGAAAGATGGATTGCAACAGCACACCCTTCCCCCCGCCGTTCATCAGCGTTATCAGCGTGTTGGCCGGACCTTCTTCGTTACACAGGTCAAGGAGCATATCATCGTACTTTTTAAGCATTTTCTCGTACTTCAACCCCACAATGCGAATCCGCTCAATCCGTGGCATGAATGACACCCTCTTTCTCTGCTAACGTCCGTCCGATCAGTGCTTTCAACTCTTTATAACGATCCACATCATGATAGAGGTAGCGCATTCGCTCGTATAACTCGTCGCGGGGGAAGATCCGTTTCTCATTGTCCGAGATGAAGACCAGATGCTCCTCCTCCAGAATTTTCATGCCTTCATGAATTAGACCAATGCGTGAGCCAGCCCCTCGCGATAGGAGGTCACTCTCTTCCTGGCTTTTGGTCTGCATATATAGATTTGTCCACACCTTATTCATCGCTTGAATATCCAATTGCCACTGCTTGCTGAAGCGTCCATCCTCATCCATCTGCATCCAGACTTGAAACAGCGAGGATACCTGATCGGCAATTTGAATGTAAGACATACTATCTTGTCCCGGCTTAAAGTGTGTCTCATCCTGATCCATCTCGGCCAGAAAGACCAAGATAATAATATTAATGGTATGTAAATGGGCTTTACGTTCAATGCGTGAATATTTATTCTTCAGCTGTGTGAAATTGGTGGCAAAGACCGATCCCAGCGGATTTACCAGTAAATGAAGCCGTTGACCGGAATTCATCACACGGCAGCCGCCTTCTTTGGCCACGTACTGAAGAGCATCATAGGCTCCTGCATCCTGCAGACATTCGACAGCTGCCGGGTCATCCAGGGAAATTACTTTTCTGCGCAGCAGGTCAAAAAATAGCCGTGAGGCTTGCTGCAGTTGTTCTAATGAATAACTCATGCTGTAGGTTCTCCCTCCTCTATGATCGATATCGTATATGGGCTCATTTCGAGTCCGGGCCAGCGCACGCTTACCGCCAACTCATCCTCGATGGTTGTACGGAGCCGCTTACTGCGTAAGCTCTCCAACTCCGGATGATCTGCGAGCAGCTGTCCGATTAGCATTTGGCATTCGTCTTGTCCGTGAGCCTTGTCTTCAGTCTGCTCCTGCACTGTAATTTCTGTATGAAAAAACTGCACCCACAGGTCAATGGCATCCGGTGTACGGGCCCATTGATGCTGTTCCTCTTCTGTAAAGGCATCTGCTGCAAAGGTAAAGCTACCTTTTTCCGCCAGAGCCAGAAATACAGGTCTCCATAGCTTAGCAACGTCTCCCCATGGGATGCCTTTAGGCGTATATTGAACGGATAATTCATCCGAATCGTCTTCCAACTCATCCATAACCGTCTCCGGCAGGAAGCCGACATCCTGTTCTTCCCAAGCCCAAGGCAAGGGATATACAAAGTCCTGATTAGGTGAGAACAATCCGCTGATCAACAGTTCAAGGCTGTCTCCACTGGGCAGACCCTCGTCTTTAACCCATTCCTCCCACACGTGGGTGCGGAAGTTGAAGCCAGCAGCACCCCAGAACAATTCAGGGAAATTCAGCCGCAGATTCGTTTCTGCCTCAAAGATGCTTAAGACTACCTCAGCTAACTCATCATGCACACGTCTGGAAAGCTCCACCCGTTCAGAGAGCATCCGTAGCTCATTAAAATCAATAACATCCTTCTCATCATTTGCCAGCCGGGCCAGTGCACGGTGAATGTTATCAAAGTGTGTGCGCTCTTCATCAAACTGTACCTGTATTTCCTCTAACCGCTGATGCCGCATGACCCCGTATTCACTAAAAATATGCTTAGGATTGCGGCGGAGCGCATTGCGGTATTCCTGCTGCTGTTGTGTCATTTTGCGAACCCGCGAGATCAGTTCATTCACATCCTGCAGCGCCCGTGTGACGCGACCATGCTTGATATGCATCTGGATCTCCAACAGCTTGATGCTGATCTGGAATTCTTCAATAATCTCATGACTCATAAAGATAAGCTCCATGGCATATTCAGAGAGTCGGTAGATTGTAGTGCCGCTCTCCTCCCAGCTGTTCCGGGTGGCATCCTCATCTACTGTAAAATACTTGTATTTCTGCAGCTCCATCTGTCGGCTATGATCGTCGTAATAAAAGGATTCGAAATCGCCGCCATTTCCGCTCCATAACAGGCCATCTACAAGACGCTCCACAGATTCGGGTGTACCGAGCTTGGTAATATTGAAGCGTTCGAGCGAGCTCCAGCACAGCTCCACAATATCATCTTTGGATCTTCTTTCATTCGATTCCAGCTCCAGATAATAGACCTGTAGCAGGACGCTTAATGCGATCATCTCTTTATAGGGCTGCAGCTCGCCAAGATTCATGCCTGCACCCAGATTCCACAAGGGATTCAGCCGTTTATTCCGTTCACCAAAATCTGACCAGTTCATGCGTGCGCCAACCTCACCATCACTTCATAATTTAAGACTTCTTGTGGGATGCGTTTATTATCATTTAGCAGTCTTTCAATAAAGACTTTAAGATCCTTAATGGCCGAAGCCTCTAGCAGCACTATTTCTAAATGCTCTGGATTGCAGATTTGGTCAGGGATGAAATCATAGACTTGTTGACTTTGTTTCATCATCTGCTCATAAATTGGAAGCGCCAATTTCAGATTCAACTCGGGATATCTCAGTTTCAGATTACCATAAATATCCCAACCAGCCTTGTCCATATCACCAACATATAAAAGAACAGTCTGAAGCGGATCAATATTCAGCTCTTGCATAAATAGCAAACTACTAGTGATCTTCCAGCCTTCACCGTAGATCAGCATGTCAGGGGATATGCCACATATTGAACTAGCACTTTGTAAGAGCCTTTTGCAGGAATGGAAAAAGGATTTATTCTCTGCGATAAGAATGGTACGGATCGAATTAGATTGTTTTGGAACAAAGTAAACAAAGGGTTCACGGGAATTCATAGCTTTTAAACTATCAAGTGTCAGCCCCAGAGTGTGAAGAAATTGTTGACCTTCAGAATGAGATAGCCACTTTTCTTGATCGAATAACTCCAAGGAACGCTCTTCTTTAGTAATAAACTTCCTATCCTTCACCGTTCGTAAAAAATCATATACTCGTTCTATCTTAGTCCAGGTTTCTGTGGTCTGTTTATCGGGATGTTTATCATAATAATGCAAATTTATCCCCTGATCATGAACCTTCAACTTGTTCGCTTCACTCCACCCGGAAGATAAAGGAGCAGTTGCTGGCAACCAATAAACTGCATCTAGGAAGGAAGCTTTATATTTCTTCTGCTTGATAATTGTGATTAAATATCCATCAGCCAATAGTTCTTGAATAGCGGAAGCAAACGCATTAAATCCCCCTACATTCTCATAATCACGTAGAGACTTATACGCCGTAGTTTTCACTCTTTCCTCTAGCTTACCAATCTCTACTCTGTGCCTATTCCTACGAATAGCACCGTACTTGTTCTCTATAACACGCACAATTTCTGTTCTCAATGAATCACCCTCACAAAATAACATAAACCCATATCTGCCCCAATAAGGGTTAAATATGGGCTAGGTTTCACAATTGCTCTTCTCATTAACAGGGAATATATGTTTCCATTATATCAATGGTTTCATATTTTTGCTATATAATCGGTTGGACTTTAACCCTTAATCAATAGTTACTCTCCTACGATTGAGCGAAAATGCTGTAAAAAATCCAACAATAATTATTGAATCTACTCCATTGTTAGTAAATCGGGCAGGCCCCCTAATATTGGACACTTTGTAGCAGAAGCTCAAGCAGACGGACTAAA
>LIDZ01015282.1_pt2 | contig 10913 bp, 6 predicted proteins | sample 644651 | NCBI WGS metagenome assembly LIDZ01 (sample SAMN03856242, study PRJNA289617) | food metagenome | isolation source: wine grapes on drying loft during traditional withering process | host: Vitis vinifera cv. Corvina | place: Italy: Gargagnago di S. Ambrogio di Valpolicella | collected 2014-01
GATCAGCGAGGGACGCATCCAGCGCATCGGCAGTCTGCGCGATGCCAGTGCCCGTGAAGAAATCGATGCAGCCGGTCGCGTGCTGGCGCCAGGGTTTATCGATGTGCACACCCACGACGATACGGTGGTCATCCGCAAACCCGAGATGCTGCCGAAAATCAGCCAGGGCGTGACGACCGTCATCGTCGGCAACTGCGGGATCAGCGCGTCGCCGGTTTCGCTGAGCGGCAATCCGCCCGACCCGATGAACCTGCTGGGCGACGCCGCGGCGTTCGTCTATCCACGTTTCACCGACTACCGCGCGGCCGTCGACAACGCCCGCCCCGCCGTCAACGTGGCGGCCCTGGTCGGCCATACCGCCTTGCGCAGCAACCACATGGATGACTTGTTGCGCCGCGCCAGCCCGGAAGAAATTGCCGCGATGCGAGAGCAGTTGCGCGACAGCCTGGAAGCCGGCGCACTGGGGTTATCGACCGGCCTTGCCTACGCCTCGGCGTTCTCGGCCGAAACCAGCGAGGTCAAGCAACTGGCGGAAGAGCTCAGCGCATTCGGCGCGATTTACACCACCCACCTGCGCAGCGAATTCGAGCCGGTGCTGGAGGCCATGGCGGAAGCATTCGATATAGGTCGCCATGCGCGCTCACCGGTCATCATCTCGCACATGAAATGCGCCGGTGCAGGCAACTGGGGACGCAGCCCACAACTGCTGGCGGCCCTGGAAAAAGCCGCGCAGGACCATCCGGTAGGCTGCGACTGCTATCCCTATGCGGCCAGCTCTTCGACGCTGGACCTCAAACAAGTTACAGACGCGTTCCGCATCACCATCACCTGGTCTACGCCGCACCCGGATCAGGGCGGCAGGGATCTGCAGGACATTGCCGCCGACTGGGGGCTGTCATTGCTCGACGCCGCACGCAAGTTGCAACCTGCAGGCGCGGTGTACTACGGCATGGATGAGGGCGACGTCGAGCGCATCATGTCTCACCCGCTGACGATGATCGGCTCCGATGGCCTTCCGGAAGACCCGTTTCCCCATCCGCGCCTGTGGGGCGCGTTCCCGAGGGTGCTCGGGCATTTCAGCCGCGACAAGGGGCTGTTTGCGTTGCACACCGCCGTACACAAAATGACCGGGCTGTCGGCCGCGCGCTTCGCCTTGCACGAACGCGGCCTTATTCGCGAGGGTTACTGGGCGGATCTGGTGCTGTTCAACCCGCAAACCGTACGCGACGTTGCAGATTTCAAAGACCCTCAGCGAGCGGCGCAGGGCATCGACGGTGTCTGGGTCAACGGCCGCTTGAGCTATGCCGACGGCAAACCGCAAGGCGAGCGACAGGGCCGATTCCTGCCACGCAGCGGTTCGCTGCGCGAAGGCTTTGCGGATGCGAAAGCGCCGAAGTAGTCGTCGGCGCTTAAAATGGAAGGATGACCCTGGTGCGTACAGGGTTACCAGAGGTAGGGAAACAGGAACTCGATCGAGTGCCGGGATAGGTTCAGGGCTACCGGCTTGCGGCCGTCCAACGTTATCAAGCCCTCTTTGGCCATCTGGCTCAACAGACTGCGTGTGGTGCGCTCGCCGACGCCCAAGCGGGCCTGAATATCAGCGCGCTGCTGATCGCCCTGATAGAGCAACGCCTTATAGACATCTCGGGCCTCTATACGGAGCTCAGGAAGAGTCTCGCCCTTGCTGTCCGAAAGCGCGCGACGGCTGCGCATCTCGAAATAAACGTCGATCCGCTCGCCAAGCCTTTCCGGTTCAAGCTGCGCGCTGAAGTATTGCACCTGATCCAGGGCAGTCTCCGTGAAGAAACGGGTCCAGCGCAACAGGCCACTATCCGAGAGCTCACCCCGCCCGTCCAGCTCACCTTTGCGCGGGTGGTCGGCGGCGCCAAGCATCTCGTAGTAGGCGGCGACGTTGCGGGCAAATCCACGGCTCATGGACCACAGACCATACCCACCAAAGCCAGCTGCCTTGAGGTACTGATCCGTGAACAGGCGGCCGGTGCGACCGTTGCCATCCATAAATGGGTGAATCCACATCAGCCTGTGGTGCGACGCTGCAGCCGCAAAGAAGCCCGAAAGGCCGTGGATCCAGTCCAGGCGGTACATTCGCTCAAAATCGTTGAGGTATGTGGGCATCTGCTCGACGGTTGGCGGGATGTGCTTGCCGACGCGAACCCCTAAATGCCGGAATTCGCCGGGGACCATACGCACGGTATCGCCCTTCTCATTGAGTTGAATATCCAGCATATCTTCGGGCACGCCAACATAGAACTCGCGGTGCATGCGTGAGATAGCGCTCTTCGTGCACACGTCGACCTGATTGATAGGCTCATCGGTAAGTCGACGCTGGGCTTCAATGTGACGCTTGATCTCCTGCAGGTCCTTGGCACCCTTGAACTCCTGGGGCGCATCCTCGGCACGCAGAATGTCGGCGGGAATCGTGGAGTTACCCTCGATCTTGTTGCTGTAGTAAGAATTCACCACCCGAAGCAGATTCATCATCGGCAAGCGCAGCGGGCCCGGAATTTTCGCGTGGAGAGCCGCATCGAGCCGCATGATCTGGACGACCTGATCCTGCAACTCATCGGGCGCTTTGTCTTGGGGAATGTACGGTGTGAATGCCATTTGCCGGTTTTAAACCCCGCCTAATGCCCCTACTTATAGGGCCTGGGTAATTTTTAACCGGCTATTTTTGCCGGATTTCTTGCCGGCAATTTATCACTCCTTGTCCCTAAGAGCACTACCGTCGTCCGATGACCAGCGATCAGCCATGAGAATCAGCAAGAGGAATAGTCTTTTCTATTCCTCTCCCACAGGTTTAACTCTCAAAAACCAACATCGTCAGCCCAGCAACTACTGGTGATACTGCGCCGACAACTCGTGCACCGCGTTGATGAACGCGCCGGCATTGGCCGGGTCGACTTCTGGGGTGATGCCGTGGCCGAGGTTGAAGACGTGGCCGGTGCCGCTGCCGTAGCTGGCGAGGATGCGCGCGACTTCCTGGCGGATGGCTTCCGGGCGCGCGTACAGCACGGTCGGGTCCATGTTGCCTTGCAGCGAAACCTTGCTGCCGACGCGCTGACGCGCTTCGCCGATGTCGCAGGTCCAGTCCAGCCCGAGGGTGTCTGCACCGATGTCGGCAATGCTTTCCAGCCACAGACCGCCGCCTTTGGTGAACACGATCACCGGCACCTTGCGCCCGTCGTTTTCGCGGATCAGGCCGTTGACGATCTTGCGCATGTAGGCCAGCGAGAACTCCTGATACGCCGCCGAAGACAGACTGCCGCCCCAGCTGTCGAAGATCTGCACGGCCTGCGCACCGGCCAGAATCTGGCCATTGAGGTAGGAGGTCACTGACTGTGCCAGCTTTTCGAGCAGCAGGTGCATGGCTTGCGGGTTGTCGTAGAGCATGGCCTTGGACTTGCGGAAGTCTTTCGACGAACCGCCCTCGACCATGTAGGTCGCCAGCGTCCACGGGCTGCCAGCGAAACCGATCAGCGGTACACGACCGTTGAGTTCACGGCGAATGGTGCTGACCGCATCCATCACGTAGCCCAGATCCTGCTGTGCATCAGGGATCGGCAACGCTTCGATGTCAGCCAGCGTGCTGACGGTTTTCTTGAAACGCGGGCCTTCGCCGGTTTCGAAGTACAGCCCCTGGCCCATCGCATCGGGAATGGTCAGGATGTCGGAGAACAGAATCGCTGCGTCCAGCGGGTAGCGATCCAGCGGCTGCATGGTGACTTCACAGGCGAACTGCGGGTTCTTGCACAGGCTCATGAAGTCCCCGGCACTGGCGCGGCTGGCGCGGTATTCCGGCAGGTAACGGCCTGCCTGACGCATCATCCATACCGGCGTGACGTCTACGGGTTGCTTGAGCAAAGCGCGAAGGAAACGGTCGTTCTTCAGGGCAGTCATGTCGGCATCCGCAATAAAAGTGCCGGCATTTTCTCAGAGCTCGACGCAAAAGGCACGGCGAGAGCCGTGCCTTTTGTCTATCGAGGCGATTTGTCAGGCTGATTCAGCGGCCGCCAGTCTGAATTATTTGTGGGGATCCTTGACGTCGACAGCCCTGATGATGCCCTTTTCACTGGGTTCGAGTATCAAGCGCCAGGCTCCTCTCCCGGTACTTCTGCCGACACCGGGAAGATCAAGCGAAAAACCTGTTTTGCCGTGTTTATGCAGACTGCCATTGCCGTCCAGTTCGAAGCGCTCTTTTGCCTTCTTGACCGCGACGACAAGGTCATCCTCGATGTCTTTCTGAGCGTTCTTGAAGCTGCGACTTTCAAAGAACCCTTCCAGATCAACCTTGTACCTCTTTACGCGGTGACCGTTGTCCGGCGATCCGCTATCGCTGCCCGAGCCACTGGAGGACTTGGGTTTTGAATGCTTCTTGCCACCGCGCAATCCTGCCGAGGCGTGTACCCACACATTTTGCCTGTCGAGCTGAATCGGCAATTGGTAATACGCATCCGGCCGGCGCGGATCGATCACCCGCCAGACTGCGGAATCAGCGTCGTACCTGACGGCGTAGGCCTTGTCGTGTTGCACGGCATAAAAACGGCTTGGCGCGCCTTCCCGAGTCTTTTCAAAAACGCCTTTGTAAAAGCCGTCATCGCGTAATTTCAACCCGCCGGGGATTCTTGCCACGGCTGTTTTCGGATCGAGGACAGAGCGGCCGATAGAGGTCGCCGCGGGCGTCTTGACCCGTCGCCCCTTGGGCAGCGCCAATCCATCGGCCAGTAGCAGCGCCGCCTGAACGAAATACAGCGGAGCACTTGCCTTGTCATCAACAGTCGTTGCGACGCCCTGCCATATGGCATAAAAACTGCGCAGCGCGGCAATCGGCAGCCTCACCTTGAAAGGTGCGAAGGTGAGCACGATGTCGCCAACGAGTTTGGTGATTTCCCAGGCGCTCTCCCAATTGGTTTCCCAAGTCGTATTGGTCTGTTCATCGACAGCAGAAATCACCCGCGCGACTTCAGACGCGTAAACCGCATCGAGAAAACTGCCGGTGCAGGGCTGCAGCTCCATGAACAGCGTGTCACGGCCAGAGGTCAGGACGTGCCGAACATGGGCCTGGGACGCCAGAGGTGCCCTGCTCACCAGGTAGTCCAGCAACTCAGGCTCAAGCAGCACGTGTTGCTGAAAAGCCTGCGCATCGCTCACTTCCCGGAAGCATCTGCCGTCGGGCGCCTGAGGGGTGAACACCACCAGGCTGGCCACGCTGGAGAGAGACTCCACGCCGACCAGCAGTATGCCGCTCAATGTCACATCATTGATCGACAACTGACTGACCTGAATACGGTGCCCCTCCACCGCCGCACGATCATTACCTTCAGCCGGGTGATCCAGCACGGCGGCGAGCCATTTGTAACCTCTGTTCGCCAACTCGGGAGGAAGCCCGCCATCGCCAAGAAAGTCTCCGGCCATTTTTGCTTCGAGGGCGTCCAGACGCATCTGTGCGCGCATGACGCTCGCGAAACGTTCGCGGTGCCATTGCCCGGCTGTCGAGGTCAATAATTCAGTGTTGAGGAATCGGACATAGTTTTCGCCGACGTTCAGATCACGAATCAGACCGAACAGATAACCGGCGCTCAAAAAGCTGATCAGTTGCTCCTGATCGTCAAACGCGCGACCGGTGAGCAGAAAGTTGATATCGGTAACGGCAATGTTTTCCAGCGACAGCGCCGTCAGGCTGCGCTGCTGCGTTTCAACATTCGGCTCGACCTCTGAAGGACCGACGTAGGTGTAATCCGTATCAATGATAATGGCTGGGTCAATCTTGATGCTCGCGGTGTGGACAGTGATAGCGTCCGGGTCCACTGCCACCCCATGGTCGAGCAGGATTCGCTCCTGGAGTTTCTCGCGCGCATATTTGCGCAACAGATCAGGCTCTCCGTACCCGGAAGGATCGAGCAGGTCCGGCGCCTGAGCTTCGAGCAATGCCTGAGTGTAATCCTGCACCGCCGCTTTCCAGCGTTGCTTTTCGACATCGGCCGCATTCGCGAACCACTCGGGTAGAAACCCGCTTTCGATTTCAGTCGGCTTTCCGGGGTCAAACCAGCCGCGATTTTCGTTGATGGCCAGACGGGTCAGGAAGTCGCGAAAACGCTTAACGTCCTGTTCGAACTGCATGCCGAGCAGTGCTCGTTCTTCGGCCTTCAACTGCGCACTGATCGCCAGATAAAAGCTGTCGGTGCCCTCCTTGAATGAGGTGATTTCACCGTTGCCGATGTCCTGTGCACGGTAATTGCCGTAGTTGTCATGCAGCAAAACGATGCGTGTATCGTCAGGGCCTGGCGTGACATACCGGGCCATGCCGTAATCGATGATCACCAGCTCTCGTCCCAGCGTGTCAGCCAGCACCTGACTGGCAAGGTCGCGGGCCAGCTCATCCGTATGGATATTGAAACTGCGCGTTCGCGCCAGACCATCGATAGCCCGACTGCTGCGCCACTCATCCAGAGAAATGTTCAGCGCTTCGCCAAGGGCATCCGGCAATAGCGTTTTCTCCAGCAAGTCGGCTTCCTCCTGCTCCGTCAACGGCATTTGCTCCAGCAACTCCTCAAGACGTGCGACCGGAACCTCGGGGCATAAGGCACACAGCACGCCCAGCGCCGGAGTCAGCAAAATCTGCTGACGAACCCACAACGGCAGGAGAGGGTTACGTGTGCGAGTATCCAGCTGGCTTTTTGAAACGCCCTCATTCGCCGCCACCAGGGCATCGAACAACAGCGGTCTCTGGTCTTTCGCCAAGCCGGCGATCTGCTCACGCAGGGTCACTATTCGTCCAGCGACACTGTGGCTGCCCGGAAAGTTACCGCCCATCCCGAGGCCAGAACCCGCAGGCAACTGGCTGAACACCAAGTGCAGCAGTGGCTCCTCAGCGGAGACCGGAACATCCTCCGGCGCGACATAAGCGTCACCGTTTTGCATCAGGACAATACTGTTCTGAACGACGCTGTCATCGCTGCCCTTCAGAAAAACCGCGAGCACTTCGTCGTTTTCGTTGTGAATCCTGATCGACAGCTCTGCTGGCCATTCAGGCAACTGAACCAGCAAGGCAAACAAGGCGTCATCGCCATCATCCGGAAAAAAATCTTTCTCTGTGAAGCGCTCGACGAACTGGTCGATGATGCGGTCGGCCCGTTCCCGGTTGCGGTGTTCGCGGACGGCAACGCTACTGGGCGTGAACCTGTCCGGACCGAGAGATTGCTGTTCAGTGGAGCGCGCAAGCTTGCCCATGGGTGCTGCTTTCAACATGGCTATTTCCTTATAGCGACATGGATGGCGGGAGCATCGAAGGCGATGAGCTCCCGATGAGGGTCAGGAGCGTAATCCTTTTCAGAAGCAGGCACAGGGGGCGGAAAACAGCTGTAAACAATCACCTGTCGCTTACGCCGCAACAGGCTTTGCTCGGGATTCGCAGAAGGGGTTGAAAGCTTGGTACACGGCCCTTGGCAGGGCGGCGCAACGCGATGAAAAGCGCGTTGTAATACCAGGATAGGGTTATTTCAAAACGTCACAAAACCGTTTTCCGAGCCCCGTCCCGGCCATCCAGACCTGGCCTTGGCCACGCTGGAATATGCAATCAATTAGCCTCGCTGATACTCGACGCTGCAAGCGACTGTTCAAGTGCGTAGGCATAGCTCAGCAAATCAGCTTCGTCCCAGGCCGTGGAAAGAAAATATAGCCCTCTTGGCAGGCCATTCTCTTCGAGCCCGACAGGCACGGTTATTCCCGGATAACCCGCGATTGCGCCAACCGCTTTGAACGAAACCTCTGACCAGTCAATCAGCGCGTCAAGCGCGTGCTGTTGCAAGAGCCCATCGATCAATTGCCGATGGGCAGTGCGCAGACTGGTTGCAATGGACAGGTAATCCTCCTGATCGAGAGTCGCGCCCGAGGAGTCGATCATTAAATCCTGGTCATAGGCTTGCGCCCCATCCGACGCGGTGTTGAATGCGATGATGTCATCCAGCGTGCTGACACCCAGCCCGGTGCGTGTGCTCAAGTAAGCGTTAAGCTCACGCTTGAAGTCATGCAGCAGCACTAGATACTCCGGGGTGCTGTCAATCGAAGGAACGTCAACTGGAATCAGTATCGCCCCGGCCGAACTCAAACGACTCTTCACCTTTTGGAATTCAGGATCGTCGTCCATCAGCATGCCGTCATGGGTGCGGCTCGAATAGCCCAGGCGCTTGCCATTCAACGCGTCCGTTCTGAGCTGATCGACATAGTTCACGGTGTTAGCAGTGGCTTGGGCGGTGGCGTCGTCGAGGGGGTCGGTGCCGCTCATCGCCGTCAGCAGGATGGCGGTATCCGTGACCGTTCGCGCCATGGGCCCGGGGGTGTCCTGACGACTGGAGAGCGGAATCATGCCGGTACGGCTGAGCAGACCCAGCGTAGGCCTCAGCCCTATCACACCACTCGTGGCGGCAGGCTGGATGATCGACCCATTGGTCTCGGTGCCCACCGCCAGGGGTGAAAATCCAGCCGCAAGGCCCACTGCCGAACCGGAGCTGGAGCCGAGCGGATCAGCGCTCAGGTCATAGGGATGACGCGTCTGCCCGCCGCGGCCACTCCAGCCGCTCGGCACCTCGTATCCACGGAAATACGCCCATTCGCTGAGATTGGCCTTGCCGATAATGATCGCGCCGGCCTCGCGAAGCCGCTGCACCACAAAAGCATCGCGTTGCGCAGGCAAGCCGACCATCGAGAGAGAGCCCGCAGTGGTCTGCATCTGGTCGCCCGTATCGAGATTGTCTTTCACCAGTACGGGAATGCCGTGCAGCGGCCCACGTTCCTCACCGCGAGAACGCTCCTCGTCCATTTGCGCGGCTAGCTGCAGCGCATCGGGGTTGATTTCAATGACCGCGTTAAGCGCCGGGCCATTTTTGTTCAGCGCTTCGATGCGCTGGAGCAGGTCTGTCACCAGCCCGGCAGAGGTCAGGCTGCCTGCGCTCATGCGTCGCTGAAGCTCGACACTGGATTCAAAGTAAACGGCCTTGTTTTCGATGATCGAACCGAACACGGGGCCATCGAAGTCGGCGTGCGCCTGGCTGGCAAATGTAAAGGGCGCTATCGAGAGCGCGAGGCTGAAACCAAACTGATTGTTCATGACGTCCTTCCCTGGTTGATAAAACGCTCGTCTTGAGCGAGTTACACCGAGCTTAGGAAGGAGCGGGGATAAGGGATGTCAGAAAAGTCGGTAAATTACCCGTGATGGGTAGACACCCGTTGTCAGAGCGCGCCTCGGTAACGGCGCGCTCTGGCAACAAAAGGCTCAGACGCCCAGGTAATCCAGAATCCCTTCAGCCGCATTACGGCCTTCGAAGATAGCGGTCACCACCAGGTCGGAGCCGCGCACCATGTCGCCACCGGCGAAGATCTTCGGGTTGCTGGTCTGGTGCTTGTACTGCGCCTGTTCCGGGGCCACGACACGGCCCTGGCTGTCGGTGCTGATGGTGAACTGCTCAAACCAGGGCGCCGGGCTTGGGCGGAAGCCGAAGGCGATGACCACGGCTTCTGCCGGGATGATCTCTTCGGAGCCAGGAATCGGCTCGGGGCTGCGACGACCACGGGCATCCGGTTCGCCCAGGCGCGTCTCGACCACTTTCACGCCTTCAACCTTGCCCTCGCCAATGATGGCGATAGGCTGACGGTTGTAGAGGAACTTCACGCCCTCTTCCTTGGCGTTTTTAACTTCCTTGCGCGAGCCAGGCATGTTTTCTTCGTCGCGACGGTAGGCGCAAGTCACTGACTTGGCGCCTTGGCGGATCGAGGTGCGGTTGCAGTCCATCGCCGTGTCGCCACCGCCCAGAACCACGACCCGCTTGCCCTTCATGTCGACAAAGTCTTCCGGCGCCTTTTCAAAGCCCAGGTTGCGATTGACGTTGGCGATCAGGAAGTCGAGCGCATCGTGCACGCCCGGCAGATCCTCACCGGGGAAGCCGCCTTTCATGTAGGTGTAGGTGCCCATGCCCATGAACACCGCATCGTATTCTTCGAGCAGTTGATCGATGGTGACATCCTTGCCGACTTCGGTGTTGAGACGAAACTCGATGCCCATGCCGGTGAACACTTCACGGCGATGGCTCAGCACGGATTTCTCCAGCTTGAATTCCGGGATGCCGAAGGTCAGCAGACCGCCGATTTCCGGGTTCTTGTCGAACACCACCGGGGTCACGCCACCACGCACCAGCACGTCGGCACAGCCCAGGCCCGCAGGCCCGGCGCCGATTATCGCGACGCGCTTGCCGGTCGGCACGACCTTGGACATGTCCGGACGCCAGCCCATGGCAAAGGCGGTATCGGTGATGTACTTCTCGACCGAACCGATGGTCACCGCACCGAAACCGTCGTTCAGTGTGCAGGCACCTTCACACAGGCGATCCTGCGGGCACACACGGCCGCAGACTTCCGGCAGGGTGTTGGTCTGGTGCGACAATTCCGCAGCCGCGAGGATATTGCCCTCGGCGACCAGCTTGAGCCAGTTGGGAATGAAGTTGTGCACCGGGCACTTCCATTCGCAGTACGGGTTGCCGCAGCCCAGGCAGCGGTGCGCCTGATCGGCGGACTGCTGGGGCTTGAAAGGCTCGTAGATTTCCACGAACTCTTTCTTGCGTTGACGCAGCAGTTTCTTCTTCGGGTCTTTACGTCCGACGTCGATGAACTGGAAGTCGTTACTGAGACGTTCAGCCATTCTCTGGAGCCTCTTTGCAGCAGCTTCAGGTTACAAGCCTGAAGCTGCGGGAATCATGATCGCAGGCAATTGGCGCACTGCTGTTAACGTGCGGCGTGAAGCTTGCCGCTCGCAGCTGCTGTTATTGCGGGTTGGCCCGAGTGCTGGAGAGCAGCGATTTCAGGTTGGCAGCCTTGGGCTTGACCAGCCAGAAACGACGCAGGTA
>LIDZ01015386.1_pt7 | contig 10908 bp, 12 predicted proteins | sample 644651 | NCBI WGS metagenome assembly LIDZ01 (sample SAMN03856242, study PRJNA289617) | food metagenome | isolation source: wine grapes on drying loft during traditional withering process | host: Vitis vinifera cv. Corvina | place: Italy: Gargagnago di S. Ambrogio di Valpolicella | collected 2014-01
TTATGTCCATTAGGAGTGAAAACAAGGTATGAGCACCATCGAAGAGCGCGTCAAGAAAATCGTCTCCGAGCAACTGGGCGTCAAGCCGGAAGAAGTCACCAACGCTGCTTCTTTCGTAGAAGACCTGGGTGCCGACTCGCTTGACACCGTTGAGCTGGTGATGGCTCTGGAAGAGGAATTCGAGACCGAGATTCCAGACGAAGAAGCCGAGAAGATCACGACTGTACAAGCGGCCATCGATTACGTTACTGCCCACCAGGCGTAATGATTTTGTAATCGTCGCTTTGCTGTCTCGGAAAAACCGCACTGCCTTTGCTGGCGTGCGGTTTTTTCTTTAGATGGCAGGCGCGCCGTCGTCATTGGAATAAGGAGAGTGCTGTGTCGCGTAGACGCGTCGTGGTCACTGGTTTGGGTATGCTGTCGCCGCTTGGTATTGACGTGCCAAGCACCTGGCAGGGCATTCTGGCTGGCCGCAGTGGTATTGGTCCGATCGAACATACGGATCTTTCTGCCTATTCGACCCGTTTCGGCGGCTCGGTCAAGGACTTCAAGGTCGAGGAGTATCTCTCGGTCAAGGAGGCTCGCAAACTCGATCTGTTCATTCAGTACGGGCTGGCAGCCGGTTTCCAGGCAGTGCGTGATGCTGGCCTGGTAGTAACCGACGCCAACCGCGATCGTATTGGCGTGGCGATGGGTTCGGGTATCGGTGGCCTGACCAATATCGAAGAAACCAGCCGTACCTTGCATGATTCCGGCCCACGACGGATTTCGCCGTTCTTCGTGCCAGGCTCGATCATCAATATGATTTCGGGATTCCTGTCGATCCATCTTGGCGTACAGGGTCCCAACTTTGCCATTTCAACGGCGTGCACGACCGGCACCCATTGCATCGGCATGGCGTTTCGCAACATCTCTTACGGCGAAGCCGATGTGATGATTGCCGGTGGCGCCGAGATGGCTGCCTGCGGCCTGGGCATGGGGGGGTTTGGCGCGGCGCGGGCGATGTCCACGCGCAACGACGAGCCCCAACGTGCCAGTCGTCCGTGGGACAAAGGCCGCGACGGCTTCGTGCTGTCCGATGGCGCTGGGGCACTGGTGCTCGAGGAACTCGAACATGCCAAGGCGCGCGGTGCGACCATCTATGCCGAGCTCATCGGGTTTGGCATGAGTGGCGACGCGTTCCACATGACCTCGCCCCCCGAAGACGGTGCCGGTGCCGCTCGCTGCATGGCCAATGCTCTGCGCGACGCCCAGATCAGCCCGGACCAGGTGCAGTACATCAATGCCCACGGCACTTCCACGCCGGTCGGTGACCTGGCTGAAGTGCAGGCGATCAAGTCGGTGTTCGGTGACCACGCTCGGCGCTTGGCCGTCAGTTCGACCAAGTCGATGACGGGCCACTTGCTGGGGGCTGCCGGCGCGGTCGAGGCGATCTTCAGTGTGTTGGCGATTCGCGATCAGGTTGCGCCGCCGACCATCAATCTCGATGAACCGGACGAAGGCTGCGATCTGGACTTCGTGCCTCACGAAGCACGGCACATGCCCATCGACGTCGTACTGTCCAACTCGTTCGGTTTTGGTGGCACCAACGGCTCCCTGGTACTGCGCCGGTTTGTCGAGTGATGCACAGCTGGGTCGACGGGGTTGAACAGTCACAGCTTGGACTGAACAACCGCGGGCTGGCCTACGGCGATGGTCTGTTCGAGACCATTGCCGTGCGTGGCGCACGGCCGCTTCTTCTCGAGCGGCACTTGCAGCGTTTGCAACTCGGGTGCGAACGCCTGGCGTTGCCTGCCGATATCGAGCAGGTGCGCGCCGAAGTTCTCGACTACGCCGCTGCCATGGGGGAGGGGGTACTCAAGCTCATCCTCACCCGCGGTGACAGCCCCCGTGGCTACGCCGCCGACCCTCACGCAGCCCCCCGACGCATTCTGCAGGCCAGCGCCTTGCCTCACTATCCCGACAGCCATGCTGGCGAAGGGGTGCGGCTGTTTCCATGTCGCACACGCTTGGCCGAGCAGCCCTTGCTGGCAGGCCTCAAGCACCTCAATCGGCTCGAACAGGTGCTGGCCCGCAACGAGTGGCACGGCAGCGACTACGCCGAAGGGCTGATGTGCGACAGCCAGGGGCGAGTGATCGAAGGGGTCTACAGCAATCTGTTCATGGTCTGCAAAGGGGTATTGTCGACGGCTGACCTGAGCCGCTGCGGGGTAGCGGGTACCTTGCGTGCGCAACTGCTCGATCAAGCCCCCGACCTAGGTATCGACGTGAAAGTGTGTGACCTGACAATGCATGACCTGGCGGCTGCCGATGAAGTGTTCGTCTGCAACGGGGTGTACGGCATATGGCCGGTGCTCGGCTGCGATGCGCTGCGCTGGCCGGCTGGCCCGGTGACCCGTAAACTGCAAGCCCTCGCCTGTGCGCTATTGGACCTCTGATCCGTGATACGTAAATTCTTGGTGCTGCTCGAAGTCGTGCTGATCGTTGCAGCGCTGGTGATCGGCGGTGCCGCGTGGAAAACCCGCCACGCACTTGATCAGCCGTTGACGCTGACCACTGAAACGCTGGTCGAAGTCCCCAGCGGCTCGACCCCAGGGCGTATGTTCAACCGCTTGGAGGCCGACGGCCTGCTCAGCGACGCCTGGTGGTTGCGCTTGTACTGGCGCTTCAATCTGGAAGGCCAGGCGTTGCATATCGGCGAGTACCGTCTGACGCCCGGCATGACCGTGCGCGACATGCTCGGGGTGTGGCAGCGGGGCGAAGTGGTGCAATACAGCCTGACCTTGGTCGAAGGCTGGACCTTTCGCCAGGTACGCAGTGCCTTGGCCAAGCAGGACAAGCTCCAGCAGACCCTTGCCGGCCTCAGCGACGGGCAGTTGATGGACAAGCTCGGGCACCCTGGGGTATTTCCCGAGGGGCGGTTTTTCCCGGATACCTACAAGTTTACCCGCGGCATGACCGACGCCGAGGTCTTGACCCAGGCCTACAAGCGACTCGACGAGGTGCTGGCCCAGGAGTGGAGCCAGCGTGCTGCCGGCTTGCCCTACAACGACCCTTACCAGGCACTGATCATGGCGTCGATGGTCGAGAAGGAAACCGGCGTACCCGAGGAACGCAGCGAGATTGCAGGCGTGTTCATCCGCCGCCTGCGCACCGGCATGCTGCTGCAGACCGACCCCACCGTCATCTATGGCATGGGCGAACGCTACACCGGCAAGCTCAGCCGCGCCGATCTCAAGCAGCCCACCCCCTATAACACCTACACCAATGCGGGCATGCCGCCGACGCCGATCTCGATGGTCGGGCGCGAGGCCATTCATGCCGCACTCAACCCGCTGGACGGCACCAGCCTGTATTTCGTCGCTCGCGGTGACGGCAGCCACGTGTTCTCCGACGATCTGGATGCTCACAACAACGCCGTGCGCGAGTACCAACTCAAGCGCCGCGCCGATTATCGCTCCAGCCCTGCGCCCATCCCGGTGCCGGCGCCCACACCCGAGCAGCAGCCCGCGCCGGATGAGCCTGCCCCCGGCACCGAGCCCAGCAGCCAAGACAAGGACACCCAGTGACCGGCTTGTTCATTACCCTCGAAGGCCCTGAAGGGGCTGGCAAAAGCACCAACCGTGAATACCTGGCTGCCCAGTTGCGTGGTGCTGGCCTGGACGTGGTATTGACTCGCGAGCCCGGCGGTACGCCGCTGGCCGAGCGCATTCGCGAAGTACTGCTGGCGCCCAGTGACGAACCCATGAACGCCGATGCCGAGTTACTGCTGATGTTTGCCGCGCGCGCGCAGCACATCGCGCAGGTGATTCGCCCGGCATTGCTGCGAGGCGCGGTAGTACTGTGCGATAGGTTTACGGATGCTACCTACGCCTATCAGGGCGGCGGCCGCGGTTTGGCGGTCGAACGTATCGCCACCCTGGAGCGTTTCGTCCAGGGTGACTTGCAGCCAGATCTGACCTTGGTGTTCGATCTGCCCATCGAAGTCGGCATGGCCCGCGCCACCGCCCGTGGTCGCCTCGACCGCTTCGAACAGGAAGGCCGAGGGTTCTTCGATGCCGTGCGCAGTGCCTACCTGGCCCGCGCCGCCACCGATACCGTGCGTTATCGCATCGTCGATGCCGCACAGAGCCTGATTCAGGTGCAGCGCGATCTCGACGCGTTGGTACCGGTGATGCTGGGGCTGGCCCGTGGCTGAATTCCCTTGGCAGCAGGCGCTGTGGCAGCAGTTTGCCGGCCGGCGCCAGCATGCCCACGCCTATTTGTTGCACGGGCCCAAGGGCATCGGCAAGCGTGCGCTGGCCGAGCGGCTGATGGCCCTGTTGCTGTGCCAGCGACCGCTGCCCGCTAGCGCGTGCGGCGCCTGCAAGTCGTGCATGCTGCTGGCGGCCGGGACCCATCCCGATAATTACGTGCTCGAACCCGAGGAGGCCGACAAGGCCATCAAGGTCGATCAGGTGCGTGATCTGGTGAGTTTCGTGGTGCAGACCGCGCAGTTGGGCGGCCGCAAGGTGGTGCTGATCGAGCCGGTCGAATCAATGAACACCAACGCCGCCAACGCCTTGCTCAAAAGCCTCGAAGAGCCGTCGGGCAACACGGTGCTGCTGCTGGTCAGCCATCAGCCGAGCCGCCTGCTGCCGACGCTCAAAAGCCGTTGTGTGCAGCAGGCATGCCCACTGCCGGGCCGTGAGCAGAGTCTGGCCTGGTTGAGCCAGGCGCTGCCCGAGCTGGGCGAGGATCAGCGCGATGAATTGCTCACCCTGGCGGCGGGTTCACCGCTGGCAGCGGTCGCCCTGCAAGCCCAGGGCGTGCGTGAACAGCGTGCCCTGGTGGTCGAAGGGGTCAAGAAGCTCCTCAAGCAGCAGGCCTCGCCCACGCAGTTGGCCGAAGGCTGGAAGGATGTGCCGCTGCTTTTGTTGTTCGATTGGTTCTGCGACTGGTCGAACCTGATCCTGCGCTATCAGTTGACAGAGGATGAAGCGGGTCTTGGCTTGGCGGATATGCGCAAGGTAGTGCAATATCTGGCGCAGAAAACGCCTCAGGAAAAAGTGCTCGGTGTGCAGGACTGGATCCTGTTGCAGCGTCAGAAGGTGCTGGCCAAGGCCAACCTCAACCGTGTGCTGTTGCTCGAGTCGCTGTTGGTCTCCTGGGCGGCCTTGCCGGGGCAGGGCTAAAGGTGCATTGTGGTATTTGGAGCAGATGATGCTCAATGTGCCATCAGCCGAGTTTATCGTTTCACTTGATTCAATCCAGCGTTTGCGGCTTCATCGCCCCGACGCACTGAAGGAAACCGCATGAACCAGCCAGTCAATCCAGGTCCGCGCAACGGTATCCTGTCCCTGACCATCAAGGACAAAGCTGTGCTATACGCGGCCTATATGCCTTTTATCAAGAATGGCGGCTTGTTCATCCCTACCAGTAAAAGCTACAAGTTGGGGGACGAGCTGTTCATGCTGCTCAACCTCATGGATGAAGGCGAGAAGATTCCGGTAGCCGGCAAGGTGGCCTGGATCACCCCCAAGGGCGCCCAGGGCAACCGGGCGGCGGGCGTAGGTGTGCAGTTCAACGATGGTGACGACACCGCTCGCAACAAGATCGAAACCTACCTGGCGGGCGCCCTCAAGTCCGACCGTCCTACCCATACGATGTAGTTGCCCATGTCTGCCGATAACCGCTTGCTTGTTGACTCCCATTGCCACCTCGATCGCCTCGACCTCACTGCCTATGACGGTTCGCTGGACCGTGCGCTGGAGGCGGCCCGCGCTAGAGGCGTGAAGCATTTCTTGTGTATTGGCGTCAGCGCCGAAAACGCCGCGGCGGTCAAGGCGCTGGCTGATAGCTATGACGACGTCGATTGCTCGGTGGGCATTCATCCGCTGGACCTCAAGCCCGGCGAGGCCCCTGCGCTGGACTGGCTGCTGCACGAGCTCGAGCACCCGCGGGTGGTGGCCATTGGCGAAACCGGTCTGGATTATCACTACGAACCCGAGGCTGCCGAACTGCAGCAGGCGTCTTTCCGTTTGCATCTGCAGGCTGCCAATCTGACTGGCAAGCCGGTGATCGTGCATACCCGTGGTGCCCGTGCCGACACCTTGGCGCTGCTGCGTGAGGCGCAATTGCCCCAAGGCGGTGTGTTGCACTGCTTTACCGAAGATTGGGACATGGCCAAGGCTGCACTGGACCTGGGCTTTTACATCTCGTTATCGGGCATCGTCACCTTTCGCAACGCCGATGCGTTGCGCGATGTAGCCCGCCAGGTGCCGGCCGATCGGTTGCTGGTCGAGACCGACTCACCGTATCTGGCGCCGATTCCGCATCGGGGCAAACCGAATCTGCCGGAATATGTGCGTGAGGTGGCGGAGTATCTGGCCATGGTGCGTGGTGTGCCGTTCGAAGAACTGGCGCAGCAGACCACCGACAACTTCAAACGCTTGTTTCCACTGGCGCATATCTGACAGCTTAGCGGGCATAGCCCCCTGCAACGAGGAGCAAACCAGCGGACAAAAAAAACCCAGATTCTGGGGGGGGGGAATCCGGGTTAAGACCATTAGGAGTAAAACAAAGGCGCGCGGTCCATCGACACCTTTATTGCCGCGTCACTTGGGGGATATGGCGCGTCAACATCTATGAGTATCGTTGAGGTTTGCCGCTCTGCCAGCGCTGATTGTTCGTTTTTTAAACAATTTTGAAATAGGCCCGTGGCTGCTCAGTACCATTGCCCGTAGGCCTGCACCGCATCCGTCGAGCAAAAGCTTGCGGGCTCGCGGATGGTCCGTGCAATTTCGCAGGAGACAGGCATAATACTTTGCTTCGATTTCGATCCAGTCTCTTCTTATGCAGAAAGAACCCCGCAAGGTCCGCGAGTTTCGCCGCCGCGAACAGGAAATCCTCGACACCGCTCTCAAGCTCTTCCTCGAGCAGGGGGAGGACAGCGTCACCGTCGAGATGATTGCCGACGCCGTGGGTATCGGCAAAGGCACGATCTACAAGCATTTCAAATCCAAGGCCGAGATCTATCTGCGCCTGATGCTCGACTATGAGCGCGATCTGAATCAACTGCTGATGTCGTCCGACGTCGAGAACGATCGCGAGTCCTTGTCACGTGCCTACTTCGAATTTCGCATGCGCGATCCACAGCGCTATCGGCTGTTTGATCGCCTTGAGGAAAAGGTCGTCAAGGGCAATCAGGTCCCGGAGATGGTCGTGCAGCTGCACAGCATCCGCGCTTCGAACTTCGAACACCTCACTCAGCTGATCAAGGGTCGCATCGACGAAGGCAAACTCGAAGACGTGCCGCCCTATTTCCACTATTGCGCGGCGTGGGCTCTGGTGCATGGCGCCGTCGCCTTGTATCACTCGCCGTTCTGGAGCAACGTGCTCGAAGATCAGGAGGGGTTTTTCCAATTCCTCATGGACATCGGCGTGCGCATGGGCAACAAGCGCAAGCGCGACAGTGATCCCGTGGCCTGATATCCCGGCCAGCCATGCTGGCCTTTTCGCAAGCAAGCTTGGCTTGCACACTGCGAACAGGTCTCGTGCGGTATACCTGTGCACACAAGGTTTACCCGCGAAGAGGCAAGCCGCCGCAGCGCCAAACCCCCTGATACCCCGCTAAATCTCGATTCCAGCCAACACTGGCGCAAAAGCTGCATCACGCCGCTTATTCGCCGGTTTTTCGTCGCCGGTCTCTGGAGGAATGATGCGTAATCTGCTCTTGGTACTGGCGCTTGCAGCGTTGGGCGGTTGTATGAGCGTCAGTGACATGGGCGTGGTGGCGCGTGATCAGTTGAGCGATGCCGGGGTGCTGGACCACAGCGAAACCAAGCGCTCGACCAATTTCCGCCTGCAACCCGACTCCTACATCTTTATCGCCCAAGGGGCTTTCGTACCCCCGGGCGGTTCGTACCCACGGCCCAATGTGGTGGCCGAGGAAGCCTTCAATGGCTTTATCCAGTACTTTCCCATGGTGCGCCGTGCACGCGCCCCTGAAGGCTTGGACGATGCCATGAACGAGGCGCGCGAAGCGGGTGCCCATTATCTGCTGTACACCCGCTTTGCCAATGCCGATGACCGCATCGGCACTACCGACGAGTGGCAGGACCAGGAAGCAGTCGATCGCCTCGGCGTCGACCATGGCATCATTCAGTTGATGGTGATCGAAACCAGCACCCGCTACCTGATCGACACCGCGACCATTCGCTCGCGCGGCGGTTTGCTGACGCTGTACGACAAGAAACCGCAAGATTTGCTTGGTCCCCCCCTGACCGATTACGCTCGGCGCTTGTTGGGCGTGGAACGTTAGACCCCGGATGCGGCTCAGGCCGTGTTTCGCGTCGATGGCCTCGCCGTCGTAGCGGTTTCAAACAAGGGGCAGGGCATGACAGACGCAAGCAAGGCCGGCAATTTGCTGGCGCAGATCCCACCCGCCAAGGGGCCCGCGCCCGTGCACCTGTGGAACCCCGACTTTTGCGGCGACATTGACATGCGTATTGCCCGTGACGGCACCTGGTTCTACCAGGGCACGCCCATCGGCAGGGCGCCGATGGTCAGATTGTTTTCGACCATTTTGCGCCGCGATGGCGATGGCTATTTTCTGGTCACACCGGTGGAAAAGGTCGGTATTCAGGTTGACGATGCGCCATTCGTCGCGGTGCGTCTGGAAGTCGAAGGGCAGGGTGAGCAACAGTGTTTGCGGTTTTTCACTAACGTCGATGACAGCTTTGACGGCGACGCCGAGCATCCCCTGACCGTACACATCGCCGCCGGCACCGATGAGCCCTCGCCCTATGTGCGGGTGCGCACCAACCTGGATGCGCGGGTCCATCGCAATGTGTTCTACCAGTTGGTCGACCTGGCCGTGGTCCGCGAGATCGAAGGCCGGCGATGGTTGGGTGTATGGAGCCATCAGCAGTTCTTCCGTCTTGGGCCCGACCCCACCTGACACATCCTGCTACGGGCGTTGGTGCTGGGCGGCTTCGATCACGTGAATGCTGTAGCCCGGAACCTTCTTGGCCAGATGCTTGGCCTGGGAGGCCAGCTCCGCCAGGGTCTGGGCGTCAAGGTCGGCGCAGTCGCTGGCTTGGACATTCACCACGCCAACCGACAGCGACAGCAACGCGAACTCCTCGCGCACCCCATGGCGGTTGTGGCTGACGAAGTACCCGGCCTCCAGGTGCTCGGCGCGATAGAACCGTCGGCATTGCATCTGAAAATCCTCGAACAACTGCCCCAGGCGCTTGCGCCAATCGCTGGAACTTACCACCAGCATGAAATCGTCACCGCCTATGTGCCCGACAAAATCACGGCTGGGGTCGACGCGCTCGTTCAGGCAATGGGCAAGGCACAGCAACACCTCATCCCCGCGCGCGTAGCCGTACAGGTCGTTGAAAGGCTTGAAGCTGTCGATGTCCACATAACATATCGCCGCTGACACGTTTTGCTCCAGCAGGCGCGACAGGCACTGCTGGATCGGCACGTTGCCTGGCAGCAGGGTCAGGGGGTTGGCGTAGCGCGCCTGCTGGATCTTCAGCTCAGTGATCAGCTTGAGCACATCGATCACGCGGCCCAACCCTAGGTAACGGCCGTTCTGGGTGATGATGAAATCTTCTTCTATGCGTTGGCGGGCGCGGCTGGTGATCAGGCGGCTGACCTGCTGGAGTGATTGTCCCAGTTCAACCGTGAGAAAATCGTCGGTCATCAACCTCGCGATCGGCTTGCGCGCGTGCAGCTCGGTTGCAAAGGGCTTGAGCAAGGCGTCAGAGAGTGAATGGCGGTGCACGATGCCGCACGGGCGGCCTTGCTCATCCAGCACCGCCAGCGAGTTCAGGTTGGCTTGCAGGTGGAAGAGTTCCAGCACTTTGAGCGTCGGCGTATCGCTGGCCACGGCTGCCTGCTCGGTCAACAGGTCGGTGAGATCGCGCCGCTCATCGTTCAGGGCAGGGGGGCCGGAGTCCATGCGCGGCAGCAGATTACGGCCATCCTGAGGCGGCGCTTCCTGAGGGCGGCACAACAGATACCCCTGAACCAGATCCACGCCCATGTCGCTAAGCACGGCCAACTCTTCGACCAGTTCGATACCTTCAGCGATCACCTCGGCGCGCGAAGCACGGGCAATCTGCAGAATAGAACCGACGAACTCGCGTTTTACCGCGTCCAGGTGGATGCCGTCGATAAAGTAGCGGTCGATCTTCACGTAGTCCGGGCGCAGCTCCGACCACAGACGCAGGCTTGAATACCCGGCACCCAGATCATCCAGTGCGATTGAAAAGCCCATGGCCCTGTAGTGATGCAGCGCGGTGTGGAGCAGTTCGAAGTCGTCGGTGGGGGTTTGTTCGGTGAGTTCTATCACCACCTGGCTGGGCGAAATGCCGTAGCGTTGCAGCAGCGCCAGTGTGCGCCCTGATTGATGCATGGGTTCGAGCAGCGATTCTGGCGACACGTTCAGGAACAGTTTGCCTTGCAGCTGTTGCTCGCTGAAAGCACGGCAGGCGTTGTTGCGACAGGCCATTTCCAGCTCGCTCAGTCGGCCGGCGTGGCGGGCCGCAGCAAACAGGTTGATCGGTGAATGCAACGGGCTGTTCGACGGCCCCCGGCTCAAGGCTTCGTAACCCAGGATACGTCGCTGCGACAGAGAGACGATCGGCTGGAACAGACTATGAAGCGAATCCTGGGCCAGAATGACTCCCAAGGCACTGAGCTGTTCGGTAATGGTCATGAAGTCCTCACTCAAGCGCGGATATCCAGGCCCACGGTTTCGCGGGCAAGCCTTGCGCCCACAGCGGTGCTCTGTGCTCGCAATGCTCGCCCGCGAAGGGGGCAGCAAGAAGGATCACGCATAAAAAAACCGGGCGCTTTGGGCGCCCGGCTATTTCACGACAGCTTCATGACCGGTTGATGACAGCTTGCCAT
>LIDZ01001355.1_pt1 | contig 10907 bp, 11 predicted proteins | sample 644651 | NCBI WGS metagenome assembly LIDZ01 (sample SAMN03856242, study PRJNA289617) | food metagenome | isolation source: wine grapes on drying loft during traditional withering process | host: Vitis vinifera cv. Corvina | place: Italy: Gargagnago di S. Ambrogio di Valpolicella | collected 2014-01
CGTACCGGAAATCCGGTACTAAGTGATTTGAAGCAGTTCTTCCCGGCTACTTTGGAGCTGTCGGTTATGGCGATGCTGATTGCGGTCCTGTTTGGGATTACTTTTGGGGTGTTATCGGCGGTTTATCGGAATAAACCATTGGATTACGCCGTTCGAACAATCTCCATCAGCGGGGTATCTATTCCGAATTTCTGGTTCGCTCTGGTGATGCTTTTGCTCTTTTATTCGAAATGGCACTTGTTCCCAGGCGGCGGACGGATTAATTCGCGAATGTCTGCGCCAAGTGGTGGGACGGGATTGTATGTATTAGATGGAATTGTCAGTGGGGATTGGGCATTGGTTAGTGATGCCCTCTCCCACCTGATTTTACCAGCGATTGTTTTAGGTTTCTTTACGATGGGCTTGATTTCAAGGCAAACCCGCTCGAATTTATTAGAAGTGACTTCGATGGATTACATTCGAACAGCTAAGGCAAAAGGCTTATCGCAAGGACGAATTATTTTGCGTCATGCGTTGGGAAATGCCCTGATTCCTGTAATTACCGTTATGGGTATGGGCTTTAGTAATTTGCTTGGTGGAATGGTGTTTGTGGAGAAAATTTTCTCTTGGCCGGGGATTGGCCAATATGCTTATCTGTCGGCAACTACCTTGGATTTTCCGGCAATTTGCGGAGTTTCCTTGTTAATTGCCATGATTAATGTCATCCTCAATCTTTTGATCGATATCCTTTATGGGGTGATCGATCCGAGAGTGAGGTACAGCTGATGAAACGATTTTTAAAGCAAAAAAACTTTCTTTTCAAATTAGGAATTGTCATTTGTGTCGGCTGGATGCTGGCAGCCTTGCTGTCACCTTATCTAGTCCCGCAAGATCCGATTGCGCAAGATATGACCGCCCGTTTTCAATCACCAGGGTCGGGGCATTTTCTAGGAACGGACGAATTAGGACGCGATGTATTTTCACGGGTTTTGGTAGGTAGCCGTGTCTCCATTGCGGCCGGACTGGTGACCGTCTGTATTACAATTGTCGTGGGAACAATTTACGGCGGAATCGCCGGTTACGTTGGCGGCATAGTGGATGATATCATGATGCGAGTAGCAGAATTGATTAATGCTTTCCCGCCGCTGATTTTGGCGATGGTAATTGCTTCGGCGTTAGGGCCAAGTATTTCCAACTCGGTATTTGCCATGACCATTATTTGGTGGCCCAACTACGCTCGGCTGATGCGTAGTTTGGTGATCACCTTGAAAGAAAATGAATACATCGTCGCTTCCCGGGTTTTAGGAGCCAGCCATTTACGGATTTTAGTCAAAGAAATTGTGCCCAATGCACTAGGTTCTTTGCTGGTTATGGCCACCTTGGATATCGGAAATGCGATTGTGACTTTCTCTGGCTTGAGTTTCTTAGGCCTTGGAACCCAACCGCCAACACCGGAATGGGGCTCGATGGTTTCTGATGGAGTCAACAACATGAACTACTGGTGGATGTCCACTTTCCCAGGACTAGCGATCTTCTCTATGTCTATTGGCGCGAACTTTGTTGGTGATGGGTTGAGGGATTATCTAGATCCAAAACTGAAAAATAAATAAACGAAGAAGAAATAGGGGCAGCTCTATTTCTTTTTCTATGTAAAAAAACAAATGGGACAGCTAGTTGTCATATTTGCTGTGCTATATTTTTTACAGGAGAGAACTTCTATGCAGATTGAGCGCTTGATCCAAATGATTTTCTATTTAATTGATCACAAACAGGTGACCGCTAAAGAACTGGCAGCTTATTTCAGTGTATCTACACGAACGATTTATCGGGATATGAACACGTTAACCCTTGCTGGAATTCCGATCTTGTCGACGAAGGGAACCGGTGGCGGAATTTCCTTGTTGGATGGCTACACAGTGGATCGATCTTTGTTAACCAAAGAGGAGCAGCAAAATATTTATCAGGGATTGCAAATCCTGCAGGCTACCAAGTTCCCCAATAGTGAACTGGCTTTGCGCAAAATCAGTGCAGTATTTAGAGAGGCTCTTCAGCCAAAATGGTTGGAGGTGGATTTTTCTTTTTGGGGCAGTGACGACAGCGAAAAAATTAAAATTTCGGATTTGCAAGGGGCAATTTTAAACCAGCAGGTGATTGCCTTTGAGTATTTCAATTCAGAGCTGCAAAAATCGGAACGCCAGGTGGAACCGTTGCGCTTAGTATTCAAATCTCATGCTTGGTATATCGTGGGCTATTGTCGAACGAAGCAGGAAATCAGAATTTTTCGGCTTTCGAGAATCAGGGGCATGCAGATAAAGGAAGAAACCTTTGATCGAGAGCTGCCGGCGGACTATTCGTTGAAGTCGCAGCAGTCGACAGAGCACTTGCCAGTTTTGAAGCTAAAATTTTCTCCAGAAGCTGTTCATCGTTTATATGATGAATTTTCAGCAGAGCAATTGGTAGCCAGAGAGGATGGCAGTTACGTGGTGGAATTTCCAGCCGAGTTGAACAACTGGATGATTCATTATTTGCTTTCTTTTGGCAAGCAAGTAGAAGTTTTGGAACCAGAATCAGCACGTGTCGTTTTGAAGGAGTGGGCGTTGGAAATTGCTGCTCTTTATCAAAAGGAAAGAGGAGTTGAAAAGTATGAGTAAATGGGTCTACGCCATGTTCATTGAAAAAACCAAAACCTACAATCGTTTGACGAAGGTGGAGGTTGAAAAGCATGTGGGAAATTTAAGAAGGTTGGATGAAGCGGGCAAGTTGGAATTTTGTGGTGTTTTTAAAGGTTATCCAGGCGTTGCCGGTATGCTGCTGCTTAAAACTGAAAGCTATGAAGAAGCCGAAGAACTTTGTAAGCAAGAACCGCTGGTGGTTGGCGGGTATGCTAAATACAAATTGAAGGCTTTGCAGGTAGCTGATAAAGAAAATAATTATTTGTTGGGAAATTAGGAGGGAAATGGATGTTGAATGAAGAAAGTGTTTTGTATATCAGAACCGATTACAAGCTGGACGATCGAGTAGTCAGTGAAGAAGCAGCGATGGCTTCGATGAACTATTTGCAACAGACCGCAAATGAACGCTATCTTTTGGCGGGAGTGTTTGGCGATATGGAAACGGAAGAAGTGGATGGAGCGATGATTTTGTTTGAAGCGAAGGACCTGGAAGAGGCTAAGCAAATTTCTGATGAAGATCCAATTATTAAAAGCGGATTTTACCGTTACGAATTGCAGCGTTGGAATTTAATGGTATTTCCTACAAACAACTAAAGAAAAAAGGAATAAGCAGTCCTGCTCCCCAAAGTCAGAACCATGGAGAGCAGGATTTAGCTTATTCCTTCTTTTTGTAGACGGGTGCTTCAAAAGCAAATGGTGTTTCCTTCAGCCAATCAGCTAATTGTTGTCCCAGATCCGCAGCCATTTCAAAGGAAGCCTTGATCTGTTCTTGGGTGATGCCATTGACGTGCACACCGGAAGTGATGACACAATTACCCGGAAGGTAGGGAGCTATTATTTCCAGTATTTTCTCGGCCAACACATCATCTTTGTGGAAACGACCGCTGTGACTTTCAAAGCGAATCGTTTCTTTGGTTTGTTTGCTGGACCAGGTAATGACTGTACCGATATGAGGTGTGTCACCGCCGACTAAGGTAATAAAAAGGTCGGAACCAATTTGCTGCGCTTCGGCAGACATGGTAAAGTCAGCTGCCTGAACCTCCACTTGTTTTTGTTCCATGCTACTCGTCCTTCCAACGTCCCGACAAATTATTTTCAATCTTCAAGGCGTCCAACAACTTCATGGTTTGATGGTGCACCAAATCTTGAATTGTTTGGGGCTGATTGTAAAAGGCCGGAATCGGCGGAATAATTTGGACGCCCAATTTCGCCAGCTTGGTTAGATTTTCTAAATGAATCGCATGGAGCGGTGTTTCCCGTGGGACTAAGATCAGTTTCCGTTGTTCCTTCAACGTAACATCAGCAGCTCGCGTAATCAGATTATCTGCTAATCCCATCGCGATTGCCCCAACTGTCCGCATACTGGTGGGAACAATCACCATTGCATCCACTAGAAATGAACCGCTGGCAATCGATGCCCCTAAATCTTTTACTGAGTAGTGATAGTCTAGTAAATCATAAACCTCCGCCAACGTCATGTCGGTTTCGATTTTCAAATTTTCTTTGGCCCAGTCGCTGATCACGCCGTGGGTTTCAATTTCTGGATAGTTCTTTAATTCCTTTAACAGGTCCAGAGCATAAATTGTTCCAGAAGCTCCAGTGATTCCGATGACGATTCGTCTTTTCTTCAAATTGGGTCACTACTTTCCTACTTCAAATATTTTTCCCAGTCAGGAACTTCCATAAACTGAGCTCGGACAAATTTATCCTTCAAATCAAAGGGCACTGTTCCATCTAGAATCGTTTTGGCACTCATACCCCGGAAACGGATAACACCTGGATTATATTCCGGAATTTCTGAAGGGTCCAATGGATGATTTCGCATGCCTGGTAAAACAATAATGTCCTTATCTCCTTGGAAGCGGGTGTTCAAGGTCCACATCACATCATTCATATCGAAAATATCCACATCGTCATCAACTAAAATTACGGTTTTTAATTCTTTAAAAGCTGATAGGGCTAAAATCGCTGCTTGGCGTTGAATCCCTTCATCGGCTTCTCGCTCTTTACGAATTTGCAGGATACTCATTAGCTTACCGCCGCCAGCCGGAGGATTGTAGACATTGACGACTTTTCCTGGAATCGCTTTGTCCACTAAATCTAAAATGCTGGCCTCAGTGGGAATGCCCGCCATGGAAACATGCTCTTCACTTGGGCCGATGGTGGTTTGCATAATCGGATTGTCCTTGCGATGGGTGATGGCCTTCACCTTCACTACATTTACAGCCGGGTTAGCATCCCCATTGTAGCCAGGAAATTCCGGCATTGCATGACCAGTGTTGGTATGCAGATCTTCTTGCATCCGCTCATTAGGTAAAATTTCCGCTTCAATAATAAATTCAGAACGGGCAATTCCTACCTCATCAACAGTTAAGCTGTCGACTAATTGCACTGGTTGATTCCTCAAAGCCCCAGCAATCCACAGCTCATTGTATCCAAGAGGTGTGGTCGGCGGCTCAAAGGTAGTCCCGATGGAAATCGCCGGATCAAGTCCGATGTTGATGGTGATCGGCATTGGTTTGTTTAGCTTTTCGTATTGTTCTTGGAAGTGTCCAATATGGCGGCCGCCAGGCATTACGTACATGCCAATAGTGTCTTCATCTTCTAAAACCATCCGGTGAATCGTGACATCGCTCATGGTTTTATCAGGATCGGAACCTAAAACAACCCCCATGGTAATATATGGACCAGCATCCAGCGGAGTATTGGTAGGTGCCGGCAAAATTTTACGAATGTCGAAGTCTTTATCGGTTGCCAGGTGAACGACTTCCTGAGCAGGCGCTTCTTCCCGCGGAACCTTCACGGGTTCAATCGGATTGGCTACTGATTCCTTCAATAATTTACCTAAGTAACGATAATCATAGTTTAGAATTTTCCCTACGCGTTTGCGGCTGGCGATGATTCCAATCGTTACCCGTTTTCCCGGGAAGCCTTTGATATTGTTAAACATCATAGTTGGGCCTTCTTGGGTTGGGCGCATAACGGTACCGCCAGATCCAATGTAGCGATAGACGCCGGCTAATTCGGATTCGGGATCAATTTCTACATCTGTTTCGTGGTAGGCGCCGGGTTCAGCTTTCAATTCTTCCAATACTTTTCGCAAATCATACAATTCCTCTTGGCTCATTGAGGTTCCTCCTTCAAATAAAACGCTTCTATTCTATTGTATCCGCCATTGGAAGCGGAATACAAATCGTATTTTAAAAAGAAGCATTCCAAGACGGAATACTTCTTGACGATCAGCAGGTAATTGACTGCCAAAAAGCATCGTTGATAGAACTATGTGTCCCTTTTTTGCGAACAAAACAAAGCTGACTGACTTTGTTAGGGGTAATCGGGACGTAGGTAGCATTTTCCGGCAATTTATCTTGAATAGTTTTTTCCATCAATAAAGAAATGCCTAAGCCGCTGGCGACCATATTTAAGATCAGATCAATCCGTGAGCCACCATAATTATTTTCCGGAACAAAACCAGCTTGCTGACAGAGTTGATGAATTGGCGACAAAAGTCCAGTTTCCTGACCTAACAATAAGAAGGTTTCCTGGTGTAACGTCTCCAAAGTTAGCTGCTTTTCGTCAGCCAAAGGATGCGATTTCGGCAGTACTGCGACAAAACGATCTTCATCAACAATTTTGTAGTCAAAGGAATGCTCCGGCAGCTGGAATAAACGGGTGAAGAAAAGACTGTTCTCATCCAAAAAATCAATCGAGGACAAGGATTGGTTTTCCGTTTCCTTCAATTGCAGCAGCACATTCGGATTTTTCCGGCGAAAAGCCGCTATTTTTTCTAATGCCGGATAATTAATCAAAGTCGGGATCGTATAAATCGTCAAAAACTGCTGATTTTTCTGACTGATGGCCGCCGCTTTTTCCTGCATAACTGCTGCTTGCTGGACAATCGCTTGGGCATGGGGCAATAAATCATGTCCAGCTTCCGTTAAGGCAATTTGACGTTTGGAGCGATTGAACAAATGAACCCCTAGCTCTTTTTCCAGCGCCAAAATATGTTTGGAGATATTTCCTTGCGTGGTATAAGTTTGTTCCGCCACCTTGGAATAATTTAAGTAGTGAGCCAATTGAATAAAGGTCTCAAGTTTTTGAATGTCCATTAACAGTTCCTCTTTTTTCTAGATAGTTTTATTATATAGGAAGAAAGAGGTTTCGGCAGAAAAAATCTGATGAAGCAGCATAAATAAAAAAGCCAGAAAACTGATAAATCAGCTTTCTAGCAGATTGGTTTCAAGGTCTAATTTGTATTGTTCGTATAAAGCTTGGATCTGAGTTCGTTTTTTGATATCCAATTTGATAAAGATATTGTGTACGTGGGTCTTGACCGTACCAACCGATAGGAACAGCTCATCAGCGATTTCCTGATTTTGCTTATGTTCCAGCAGTAAACGGAAAATCTCCATTTCACGCTGGGTGAATTGATAGGCCTGACAAAATTGCTCAAAGCAGCGTTCCTGCTGAACTTCCGCGGGTACTTCTTCAGCCGGCTGTTGTGAGTGGCTGCGCAAGAAATAGTTTAGTCCCATCAGACAGGCTAAAATAGAAAAGATGTCCTCACAAAGATTTCGATTAAAGATTTTTACGTTTAGTGAGGAGTATTGATCCACATTGAAGATCACAAAGGTATCTTCACACAAGATCGCAACACTGAAAATCATCGCTAACAGGCCGATTCGTTTTAGATACTTTTTAGCCATTGGCGAAATATCCAAAGCTTTCTTGTAATTGTACCAAGCGTAACCGCCGATATAAAACAGGAAAAGCTGGTTTGGCAGATAATACAGCCAGACCTTAAAAGCCGAATTCGCTAATAAGGGAGTTGAGATCATCCAAACCGCCAACAGAATCAGTATACCATTTTGATACGGCTTCATTTTATCCTTGGCTAACAAGCGGACAATCCAGAGGGAGCAAAAAGCGTTCACTACAAAAATAATGGTCTTAGCTGCCGGAATACTCATAAAGGTTTGATTGTACTGATGGGCAAAGGTGTTAAAAAATTCGGTCATGTAAATAATGACATTATCAAAAATGAAAAAAGCTAAATAGACCGAAAAAGCTAGAAAAACTTTGCGCTTTTCTCTTAGGTAAAAGATCAGCGAAATGGACATGGTGATGGTGTATAAAACAATCAGAATGATATTGTAGATAAAAACTGCAATCATCAATGAAACCCCTTCCGGAAAAAATCTGGCACTTTGAATGGTTCATTTTGTTTCCCGTAATAATTATAGCATTTTTTTCAGAAGGTTTTGAATATATTTGAGTAAACCATCCTCTAAACTTTTCTAAACTTTGTCTAATATGGGGTTTAGATTGACGATAAACCCGCTTTATACCGGCGTTTATAGAGATGATAGCGTTTACACCTTAAAGATTATCGTAAACCCTTACATTAATTGGTACATTATGGGTGCAAAGCAAACGAAAAACAAATTAGGAGGAATCATCATGGCAAAACGCGACTTTATTACTACAGAAAACTATACTAAGGAGGAAATCTTATACATCGTTGATTTATCATTGAAAATCAAGAAGGCAATTAAGAGCGGTTTTTATCCACCTCTATTAAAAGACAAAACATTGGGAATGATCTTCCAGCAATCATCTACTCGTACTCGGGTTTCATTTGAAACAGCAATGACTCAATTAGGTGGACATGCTCAATATTTAGCACCAGGACAAATTCAACTAGGTGGACACGAAACAATAGAAGATACTAGCCGAGTACTTTCTCGTTTAGTAGATATCTTAATGGCTCGGGTAGAACGTCATCATAATGTAGACGACTTGGCAACTAACGCAACTATCCCAGTTATCAACGGAATGTCAGACTACAATCACCCAACTCAAGAAGTCGGCGATTTAACTACTATGGTAGAACATTTACCAGAAGGCAAGAAAATTGAAGATTGTAAAGTAGCCTTCATTGGCGATGCAACACAAGTATGTTTCTCATTAGGTTTAGTGACAACTAAAATTGGTATGGACTTTGTACAATTCGGACCAGAAGGCTTCCAATTAAACGAAGACCACAGAGCAAAATTAGAAGCAAACTGCAAAGTATCTGGCGGAACTTACACTGTAACAGACGATATCGAAGCCATCGTTGGTGCAGACTTCGTTTACACAGATGTATGGTACGGTTTATATGAAGCAGAATTATCTGAAGAAGAACGGATGAATGTCTTCTATCCTAAATACCAAGTAAACCAAGAGTTAATGGACAAAGCTGGTAAAAATGCGAAATTCATGCACTGCTTGCCTGCAACTCGCGGCGAAGAAGTAACCGATGAAGTAATGGACGGAGCTAACTCAATCTGTTTCGACGAAGCGGAAAACCGTTTGACTTCTATTCGCGGCTTGCTAGTTTACTTGATGAACGATTACGCAGAAAAGAACCCAATCGATGTAGCTGACACTGCTAAAGCAAAAGCAGAACTAGAATTATTCTTGAAAAAACCACTGTAAAACAGCGTAGGAATGGAAATAACTCTGCTTATTTAATCAGCTAAGACTTATTTCCATCAGATGGTTGAGGCATCCGCCTCAACCATTCCTTCCATTATAGAAAGGAAGAGAAAAATGGAACAAAAGAAAAAATTTAGCTTGATGAGTGCCATTCTTTCCGTTATCTGTGTGGTATTCGTAGCGGAAGCCGCTGCACCCGTTGCGGCAATTGGGAATTCCCAGTTCTTCTGGTGGATCTTCCTGTTAATTGCCTTCTTATTACCTTATGGACTAATTTCATCTGAACTTGGAACTACGTATATTGGTGATGGCGGTATTTATGACTGGGTAACGAAAGCCTATGGTCACCGTTGGGGAGCTCGTGTATCTTGGTATTATTGGATTAACTTCCCATTATGGTTGGCATCATTAGCCGTTATGTGTCCTGAGCTGTTAACAACAATAACTGGAATTAATTTTCCAACGATTCCAGCGATTTTAATTCAACTAGCCTTTATTTGGATCGTTGTGTGGATTAGTTTTTATCCAGTTGCCGACAGTGTTTGGATTTTGAATGGCGCAGCTGTTATCAAAATGATTTTAGCTGTATTGATTGGTGGTTTAGGATTATATGTTGCCTTCACTCGCGGAATGGCTAACGAATTTACCGTTCAATCCATGCTGCCTTCATTTGACTTGAACAGCTTATCATTTATTTCTGTAATTATTTTCAACTTACTTGGCTTTGAAGTTATCTGTACCTTTGCAGATGACATGGAAAACCCTAAGAAACAAATTCCACAGTCTATCGTGGCTGCCGGAATCGTAATTGCTGCTATTTACATCTTCTCTGCCTTTGGTATCGGGGTAGCTATCCCAACTGACCAAATCAGTACCGGCAGCGGAATGATGGACAGCTTTAAACTACTGACTGGCTCGACTGGCGGCTGGTTTATCATCTTGATGGCCTTCTTCTTCCTGTTAACTCTATTCGGGAATATGATCTCATGGTCATTAGGGGTAAACAACACTGCTTGTTACGCAGCTGAAAATGGCGACATGCCAAAATTCTTCGGCAAACGCAGCAAGAAAAATGAAATGCCGATTGGTACTGCTTTGATGAACGGAATCGTCGCATCAGTAGTGGTTGTCATTGCACCAATTTTACCAAACCAAGATTTATTCTGGGCGTTCTTCTCCTTGAACTTGGTAATGTTCCTACTATCTTATGTACCGGTATTTCCAGCGTTTTACAAATTACGTCAAATTGATCCTGATACTCCACGACCATTTAAAGTGGGCGGCGGAAACGGATTTTTGAAAGTTTTAGTGATTGCCCCTATGCTGATGATCCTTATTTCATTAGTCTTCACAGCGATCCCGCTGCAGTTTGATGCTGCATCATTAACGGAGCAACTGCCGATTACCATCGGAGCAATCGTGTTTATTCTATTTGGTGAAGGAATTATTATTTTCAAAAAAATAACAAAAGAAGGAGCCGATAATCATGGCGAAAAGAATCGAGAAGACAACACCGAAACAAGACGGGTTTAGAATGCCCGCAGAATATGCACCACAGGAAAAAGTATGGATGATTTGGCCTGAACGTCCAGATAACTGGCGTGACGGAGGCAAACCAGTCCAAGAAGCATTTACAGAGGTTGCTAAAGCAATCAGCCGCTTCACTCCAATGAACGTGGTGGTATCTCAGCAGCAATTCCAAAACTGTCGTCGTCAATTACCACCAGAAATTACTGTTTATGAAATGTCTAATAACGATGCGTGGATCCGTGACTG
>LIDZ01013851.1_pt7 | contig 10891 bp, 9 predicted proteins | sample 644651 | NCBI WGS metagenome assembly LIDZ01 (sample SAMN03856242, study PRJNA289617) | food metagenome | isolation source: wine grapes on drying loft during traditional withering process | host: Vitis vinifera cv. Corvina | place: Italy: Gargagnago di S. Ambrogio di Valpolicella | collected 2014-01
CCCAGAGAGAGCTTGCAGATTCGCTGCGGTTTCGAAATCTGCGCGATATTTGATGAATTTGCCGTCCTGGCAGCTAAGCAGACAAGCGGCTATCGTCGGCAGCGTCGTTTCGTCAATTCCATACTGCATAATGAATGCCCCGGCAAAAGCAGCCTGAACGGACTGATGCTCGTCATCTACGCGCTCCATATAGGCCTCCACGAGCGAAAAACAACGTCGATTCGCTAGTCCCAGACCGAATGCGGCATACGTGCCGGGCATGCAGTTTTTCTCGCCCTCTGTGTCTTCATACCATTCATGCTCCACCATCGCCAGCCGCGCATAAGTCTCCAGCTTCGGATGCAACTCCTCATACTGCAAAGCATTAGCAAAGAAACGATGGGTTTGCGATTTCGCCAGACCGGGAACAGATACTATGTTTTTGGCTTGCGATTTCATCCTGATCTGATAGCTTCGGAAGAACCCTTTCTCCAACAGGCGACAAATAAAATCTAGACCCTTCGCATAACTGTCCGTACATTCTTCCTTGATTCGAATGGTGATAATCGAGAAAACATCATTAGCCTTACATTCGATTTGTTCATCCTTATAATGGATATATTCTGCAGGAAGCGTTCCGCTGCCCTCCTTAATTACCTTGACCGACATCGTATTGCCTAGTTCCTTCAGCCTTTCTAGCAGATCGAGTCCATCTTGTCGACTGTAATTGGGTTCGTATTTAATAATCAAAATAGCCGTTTGCAGAACAAGTTCCATTTGCTGTGACTCTATAGCAGTTAAGTCGATACCCTCTTTTAATGTAAAATCAGCTTGCCCCCATCTGCTCTCGACACTGTGGAAGTAAGTCGGCAAAAACACACTTTCAGCCCACAAACGAAATGCACGAATAAATTGGGAACGATGCTCTTCCAATTTTGATTTATTCCCTTTGTTCCGTTCCATCACCAACCCATAGACACGCATACAAAAGGCAGCATCTATTTCTAGAAACAGCTGCGGATCAACAAGATGCCGAGAGAGAAAGAAGCTCTCCAGCGGATCGGTCGGATAAGACTGGCCCTCCAGTTTGTCCTCGATATAGGCTTGAACGCGCTGCAACAGCAGTTCGCGCTTGCGCTGGTTCACATCGTTCAGTATGGGAAGTGTTTCGGAGCCGCCGACTTTGATGCTTGCTTGAAATCGGTAATTCACCAAGGCGCTGTCTGCATAGATTTGCAGCTTTTGTTTGATTCCGTTTTCTAGCAATGGTATTAACGAATTTTCTAATTCCTGATGGTTCAGTGGGTTATCAAAGTGAATACCCTTGTGCTGATAGTCAGGTGAACCTTTAATCCAAGAATATAATTTGATATTCCCATCCCTATACTCGATATGTAAAAGGTCATGAATACCGATTTGCAGCGAAGTTCGCCCAGTAATTTCGTTTATGTCCTTTTTCCGTTCGATCTCTTGAAACCATTCATCCACTGCACCAAGTATTTCTTCTGCTACTGTATTGATCAAGGTGTGATCCATTTTCATGCCGTTTCCAACTTCCTGTGTTTGGTTGTGCTTTCTTCATCTTTCACCAAGGTTGACACACTCCTTGTATTTCCCACTCAAGGGAAGTCGAGTTCCGGTGTAATCTTTTGAAAGATATCCGAAATACCTCGAATCGTAATGTAACGATCGTTAGGCGAAAACGTCAGTGGAATCGAATAGATCTCACCTGCATATGCCACCAGAAAAACAGATTAGCTCGTACCGACGACAACTCAATTCTGTGCTCATCTATTCCGTGCAAGATTAAGTTTTTGGACAGAGAGAACTTTACTTTATCAAGGGTCAAGCCCAGTATGGCTTTGGAATTATGAAATTGATTCAATTACAAAAATGTTCTCGTATGTAAAAGTGGTTAAGAATCGTTAGCTACAGCGATTGTTAAATTTAAGCAATTATAGTGAGTTTATATTGTTAATGGAGTTGGTATTATCACTATCAAAGATGATATAGTAAGTACAGAAAAATCGAAAGCGATGATTCCGGCTTTCGTTTTATAAGTCAGTAATGCAAAAAAAATATATTTGCAGGTGGTGAAAGATTTGTCTTTAGGAGCATTACATTACAATTATCTTTTTATTGGCAAGAAATTTTGTGATCTGACTGTGCTGAATGATAACGTGTTCCCTTTAATTGTGGATGCAGTAAGTCCTTTACTAGCTTATACTAATATAAAAAAATGCCGGATATCCACTTGCCAGTCTGTTAATCAAAAGGAAATCAAACTTGGTAGACGACGTTGGGACAATGAATCCCTTTTACCAATCTGCCAAAATTACAAGCAATATCCTGAAAATGAAAGTTTCCATTTTGGTTATTTAACTGCTGAGTTCCCAAGTATTGAATCGGCTTATAAACAGAAAGAAACTGTCGATATATATCTTCATCTTGAAAATGATCTTGTCTGGGGAAAGGTTAAATCAGATGGTGACTGTGGTTTGTTCATTTCATTGCGAGAAGATATATTTGAAGCAGCAAGCGAAACTCTTGTCATACAAGTGCTAAAAAATCTTTATGAAATATTTGATAATGCAAAAGTGCTTTTTTACAAGCGCTCGTGGTGGAGTAATTCCGGAAATGAAGAAAGTGCGTTACAAGATGTAGCAGCATGGCGTGCTATTGAGTTGTTATACGCAAAAAATTACAGCAAGTGGACAGAGATAGACCTGAAAACATATCTAGTTTCTCTATCTGGGGTCATACCAACAAAAAGCGCAAAACATACGATATGACATTTATTAGTCGGTTCTAAAGAAATCGATTCAAATTCCGTAATTTTGGTGAATAGTTCTACGAAATTCGGCACGTTATAAATGACGGTTCCTTAGCGTGCGATTTTTTCCGTTTCGTGAGGTGACCCCATTTTGAGCTCAAGATCCAAACAGCCGTTCACGACAAAGTCAAAATTTTCTTCTATTCTAAGTCTCAAGATGATATTGCTCAGATCGCTATAAAAAATAATAATATCTCCACAATGAAGATGGTACCTGTATTATGATTAGAAGAAGCAGTGGAGTTTCTCAAACAAAAATAACCACATAGATGAAAGAAACCCGATTCTCTTCGATGTACTCGTTTAGCATTTTGCTGTCAACACCGATTCATTATGTCTGTTGATGGAACAGGCATAGCTTGCGACAGTCGGTACAAATCTCTATATACAACGTACCTTCAGAGCCATCCATCAATACGTTCCATGGAAGCGCTGCGAGAAATTTCATGGTTTGACCACAGTCCGAGCATGTCGCGAATTGTGCGTCCTGCACCCAATCCGGCCAGCCTCCGATTGTGAAGACCTCATCACCACCGCTAGCGTAATGCTTCGGTACCGCCTCGGCACTAAGTGTGAGCTGATTCCGGCTCATCTCCAGAAGATCATCTTCCGAACAATAATTTTTCGTTAAGGGTGGCTCAAAAGGAATGATCTCACTACGACCATTTTCGTCATAGCACACGAACGTCTCTTCAGTGAATGTGATGCAATTCGGGCAGATGGGAATGGCCAGCACTCCATCAACATCCAGAAAAGAAAATCGCTCATCAAGGCCGTCCAGTCGCAGGACATCGATCAACTGACAACCGCAATGCGGACAGTGCTGCTCCAATAATTGACCCACTTTCGCTGCCTGATCGACGCCATCTCCTGGCAACATCGTGTAGCATCGCTCGAAGCACAATGAGCTGCGATTCCCCCGATCATCGAAATGCCAGCCACCATGATGGGCATAGACAGACGGATTCACATACAGCTTGCTGCGCCAGGGCAGCGGATTTCTCTCCAGCTTCAGGAATGCTTCCTGAACGACTTCATCGCCTTGCAGGGCGAGGCAGAGCAGTAAATGACTTGCTTCATCACATGCAGGATCAAAAAGACGCGTGAGCAGCTGATCCCGTACCTTGGGTGTAGCGTTCCGATAGATCTTAGCTGGAAAGAAGATCCCCTTGTCGAGCGCTGCTTGTGCAATTCGCGCAGTGTTGATGTCGTGATAGCCGAGCAACCCATTGAAGTCTTGATAGACTTGATAGACTTGATCCCACTTCCCGATCGTTTCAATATTCGAGATGATTGATTCGACCATTTTCTCCACTTCTTTTCTGCTCATAGCCTGGTAGGCTTCCCGCTGATTCTTATTTCGACAGCGATAACAGATTCCTTTAAAACCAATAGATTTCCCGCATTCTTGGCATTGATTAGGCATCTTTTTAGATAACCCCTTTCTCGTTAACGTGGGTTTTGTGTCATTTCGTAGGTCCTACCCCAAAATGATGAAACCTTAATAGGATTTTATGCAGTTATTTGTACTATTTTTATGCATTTTTTTCTATTGCATCTTTATTGTATTAGACACGATTAATTGAAAAAAATCTTCAAGACTATTTGCTATTTTTTCTACCTCTTCGAATTCAGGCTCAGATCCTTGTACAATAGCACCTATATCATTCGTTAAATCAATGGCATAGAATGAATATCCATCATCAACTGACATAATTATGGGTAAATATTTATCCCACCATGAAGTTATTTCTGATTTCCATTGCTCATCATTCTCTGCTGCTTCTAAACTTAGTACTTCAAATTCATTCCATTTAAATGCAGTATCCGAGTAATTATTATACTCATCCTCACATATAAACCATGTTTTCTCACTAGGCGTTACGCATGCTTTAACCCTTTTCAAAAATTCTAGATAACCTTCGGGAATTTCTTTATACCTTGATGCTATACGATCATTTAAATGTAATTCATATTCAGATTTATCAGTGATATCCCATCCATTATCTTTAGTCCAACTAATGAATTCACTACATTTCATAGTCATACTTCCTCCTACCTGCTACTTGAGTAGCTTGTTCTTCAGCTCCTCGGCCGTGTCCGGCTTCCAATAGCTTATTATTAATTTTTGCTCCTGAACCCATTGTCCAACCTGTTCAAAAAGCGCAGCTCTCTTCTGGGCATGCCAATGGGTAAATGACTGCAAATCACTGGACACATTCCAAATAGAGGTTGCATTTTCCTTTTGGGACCATTTTTTTATAAGAATCGATTCAACGTCCTCATAACCGATCCGATACAAAATACCCACATATGTTGCGCCAATTCCATCATCTAGAATCGCTCGTTCCAGAAAATACGATTGAACCTTTTGGCAGCAAATTGTATTATTTAGCGGAAGCAGATCACCTAGCACATCATCAAATTCTCCAGTTACTTGTCCAACATAATAGCTCGTTTTAATAAGACCGCTTAGCTTTTTCTTCTCCGGATCAGCTGCCAAAAGTTCTATCCAGCGCACATCCAAATCCTCAAACAGCAGCGGTGTGAGTGAAAAATAGGTATCATTCCTAAGCATATGACCCCAACCAAACCTAAACGTATGCCGGTTTTGCTTAGTATCAAACTTCACCGTACCTAGCACATTCAAAATAAAACACTGCGACACCGGATCTTTGTAATACGGTGAAAACGCCTCAAAAACATCGCCAGCAGGCTTGGTTAGAAGCGCAGAAGCGAACACAGGAGAAAGCCAGGCTCCCCCATATTGTTCATATAGCTTGCGAGCCAGCGCATGCAGCCTAATATCTCCATCCATCAAAACAGAGCCAGCCAAAATCATAGGAAAGGCATGCTCTAAAGTCATACGTTCCAACGTATCACTAATATTGAAGGAAGAGGTATCTGTGTGGGTTAACTTTAGTACCTCGCTGTCGTGCTTAAATGATGAATCCTTCTGGATTTTCTCTGCTACAAGCTCATACACTTCGCACATCTTCTCACTCGCTTTGCCCGGCATCATGCCAAGTAAGGCAAGAAGTGTTTCATGCTCTTCCCAGCTGATCTTGCTGCCAGGCTTCTTCTCCAGAAACGTCTGCAAAAAAGCTAGCAATCGATCAGCAAGTAGATCCGACACTGTATTCGAGAAAGTGTGGTTTAATATTTTTTCGCATTTTTGAGGCGACTTTAATAGCTTTTTCCAATAAGCTGCAGCTGGTTCATAATCAATCTTAGCCAGTGCCCTCTGGGCGGCAAGCTTACTCTTCCCGCGCTCAGTACTAGCCAGATGCAACAACTCAGGCGCCTCGTTAGCTCCGAGCTCCGAGATCGCCTTCTCTCTGCTAATCCCTTTGGGCGGCAATCCATCGAAAACTTGCTGATTATAATCTGTCATTACTGCGTTCCTCCCCATCCTGGCTATTTCTATTTTAGTAACATGACAAATTTTGCGGATATATAGTTCTAACTTCTTGAGCTTATCAGCGGTCCGAGAGTTTGCACTTCACGAGTTCTTGTTGTAATTTGCAAACTCATTCTCTATTAAATCTTCAAAATTTTTTGTAAGAAGTTTTATTTTGTTTTGTTCATGGGCGTAATAATATATTTTTGTTAGATCATTAGATTCAGAAGTATCCCATAAAACCAAGTCCCCATCAGCTTCTTTCCAAAACTCACCAAGAACATAATATTCTTTACCCAAAAACTCAAATGGATATATATTTTCAAATTCGATTCTAATACCTTCCATAGAGATTGCCGACACTGTTTGAAAAAATTCCACAATATCTTCAGGCATTTTTATACCAGAGGCAGTTTCAAATTCTTCGACTTTATCATTGTTTAATCCAACGTGAATGAAATCACTTTCATCAAAATTGTACTTCAATGAATTTGAAAACTTGGGATATCGATTAAAAATTTCAGGAAATTCAGCTTTTATTTTTCTTAACCGCTGTTTCTCTATTTCTCTGTTTGTTTTATGGGATTCTTTCAGTTCTTTCTCATAGTTTTCTTGATACATATTTTCTTTCACATAAAGGATGTTGTTGTCATCTAAATATTTAATTGCTCCTTGTTGACTGCCCAAAATAGGTAACCATCGGAACCCATGAATACGAGGTCTAAGCCTCAGATATTCACCACGATTTAAAAATGACTCCAACTGCATGTTATGATTATTCCACCAAGTGCTCCATTCTTCTGGAGAAGTCCTACAAGACACCAACTTTATCAATTGTTCAATTAATTCTTCTTTTATAATTGACATTCGTTCCCTCCTACATATATAGGTTCTAAACTAATTAATAGTATTGCTATACTTGACTCGCTAGTTTGGTCACGTAACTTGAATAGTTATTACCGATTATGTTATAAAATGATGAAACATTGAAGAGATTTTATGGAAGTCATTTTAATTTGGGTGATGACATTGATAATTTCCACGACAGCTTGTTTTTCTATTATAATCTTATTAAATTATGCTTCGTCTTCATCATCTTCATCTTCATCAAGGTTATTCAAAAATTCATTGAAATCCTCTGCTAAAAAAACTATGCAGTCTTTCGTAACTTCACCAAGATCTAACCACACTATATAAATTTGGCCAGTTTCTATATCGATACAAAATTTATTTCCTCCTGCATCACTAGCAAATGGAAGAAGTTTCTCCGGCATTATTTTTCTATTTCCGTAATCTATGTATCGATCTTCGATTGTAATGCCTATTTCGTTTACATACCTAAATGGTAAAAATGTTTGAACACTGGTCTCAATGCCTGCCTCTTCTGAATAAAAATAGGTTCGATTAGGAACACCACCATTATATTGCAAATAATGCTCGACAAGTTGCAAAGGTAACTTCAAACCTAGTTGAAATTCAATTTTACGAATGTCTTCTATTGTTAATTTTTTTGACGTCATTGAAAACATAAATAATCTCCTCCTTCCTAGTGCCTGTTCATTTCCTTATTTCAATCAGTAATCACGCACTGCATCGAACCAGCGTTGAGCCATCTCCTCTGTTATAGGCTGGCCAATCAGGTGATCAGACTGGCTGAGTTGCCATACCGCTTCACCAAGGTCATCTCGTTCGGTGGTATCAATGCCTTTGAGGGTATTGAAGCGCACGGTGAAAGCGGTAATGCCTGCCTCGGCATCGGCAAAGCTGCGGGCCTGTGCCAAGGTTGCCTGTGCCATGTTGTAAGCTTCGTTAGCCAGCTTGGCCAGACGTTTAGGCCAGGACGAGAACGGGCGGCCAAACTCGGTCGTCCACCACTCAGGCTTTCGCAATTGGCTCACTGAAGCATGCCCGGTCCACGCTCGTGTTATAGCTCGTGTTTTCATTTGTTGCTTTAGACGTTTGCCTGCGATCTCTTCCACATTGTAGGCGATAAATCTTTCAAGCAACGGCCATGTGTTCAAGGACGGCAAGTCCCCCAGATGAGGCATGAATCGCAGCTCCAGATTCGTTAATTGGGCATGACGAGCAAGCAAGTCCAAGTCGCAGAAGTTTCCCCACAAACTCAGCGAGTTAAGGTTTGGAAACCGGCTCAGACACTCAAGCGAGATAGGCTGCGCCAGTGGCGCGTTTCGGAGCGTCAGGCTCGTGATCTGGTGCAACTCACCCAGGTCGGGCAGCAAGAAGGGAACATCACTCTTGCGTCGGCTGGTGCGCGGCGCAAGAATCAAAGAATAGGGCACATCGCCATTGGCTGAGAAGCGCGATAGATCGCCAGACACACTCAGGCGGAAATATGCAAAGACCTGCTGCTTCGGAAGCTTCAGGTGCAAACGGCTCCCGGGCTGGTCCAGCTCGATATACAAGCCATGCAAATTGGACTGGCTGGCGTCTACCACCGTGTCTGCAGACAGGATCGGAACCCACACCATTTCTTCAATGGGGCGTTCCTGCGCCCAGTCGAAGAAGCCTGGGTCACTGCCTGTGTAGCGCAGATATCGGGGCCAAGGCGATCCGGCCGGCGTGGCAAAGGCATCGAATTCGGTCCAATCGATGAACGCATCAGGCGCAACGTGAAGGTCTGCCTTCTTCCCCAATTGCGACGGTCCAATGGATAGACTACCCACACCAGGCTGAATGACAAGAGTGTGACTGCGAGGACCTGTCAGGTTGATGATATAACGACCATCTCCACTAATAGAACCAGCAGGAGGACGAGCTTGAGTATCATTTGGCATTTCTATCATCCTTTCTTCTAAACCATATCTAGTTATGTCACCAATCTCTGCAAGGAATCCAGCTACTGTTTCTGTACCTACCCCTTTAAGGACTAGCAATTATTCTACACTCGGCATTTGCTCAATTATTTCGTTGAGCTTCAGATCGAGTTCATCGAACTTATCCTGAATAAGTTGGTACTGTGTATACCTACAGGTCAAATAAAGGCGGAATAATTCGATCAAAGTCTCTATGTACAAGTGCAAATTTATCGTCTGAACCCCACAACGGTTTAGAAAATGAAATAACCTCATTCTCTCCTCGAGGGGTAAACTCGACGGAAACTTCCACTTTAATTTCATGAATGATCACATCAGAATTTTTGTCGAAATAACTATCTTTTGCTAACTCATGATCTTCATCTACGTCATAATAAAGGGATGAAGTAGTTCCTCTGATATGAAGTAAATTAAATGGATCGATATTCCAAATAAATTTTTCAACCATATTTTCATATGGGTGGGCAAAATATAACCAGCCCTCACCACTTGGCAGGAAAACAACTAATATGTCTTCCATGGCACCTGGCGTATATAAATTATCAACTGACCACAATCCGATTATTCTTTTTTCTAAAGTCATTTTAACCCCTCACTTATCGGAAGACTGTTCATAATTTCCCGTTAAAATACATTCCTTGAATAATGGTCACTTATTTATTTGGTTAAATAACTGCTGTTCCTTTTTACCAAGAGGTCTGATTTTCTCGGCATTTTTTAAATTTTCGATAGCCTTTGTTAGACTGGTTTTGATCGATTTCTCTGTCTGGTCCGTCTTGGATTTGGCCATCCATTTTTTTGCGTGCTCAATGTACTTCTGATATACCTTCCAATCCTTCTCAGTTAAGTGTGCATAAGGGTCCATCTTTGTTTGTACAGGTTTCAGGTAATCGTTCGCCGCGTCTATTTCTGCTTGTGTCGCTATTTTTGAGTTAAACGATTCAAAATTGCCAAACCCATCTGCCTGTTCTTTAAACCACTGTTTCGCTTTTTCAGTAAAATAAATGTGACCCTTTCCTCTGCTCGTAAAAATATCACTGCCTGTCCAAGTGTTTTCGATAATAAACAACTCATCTCGACTTGAAATATTTCGTTGTTTTCTGCCAATTAAGGTTTCGTTATCGAGTTGCAGACACCAAATAGCTTCCATTTCTTCCGCAACTTCTGTATTGTGCTTTCTTTTTGCTATATAATTTTCAGGTTCTCCGCCGCTCGGATAAATCTTCGGTTCTTTGGCTTCCAGATCCCACTTCATCCAATCGATATGGACAATTTTCTTGAAAATCGTCTCTTGAAAGCGAAAGCCACTTAAGTCAGATTTTTCAAGCTTTTTCTTAAAAGAATCAGAAACCAATAACATATTAGCCCACGTATAAACGGGTGGAACAAAGGGACCAGCTCGTTCAATAAAGATTTCGTTTGCATTGTCTTCACTAGGGAATGCGTAGCCAACAAGCAGGGTGTTGCCATAATCTCCCCAAGGCATTTTTTTATTTCTAAACATATAGTATTCCATTTTTTCTCCTTTTGGGAAAATCAAGTTGTAGACTTAGAAAATATAGTATTAGACTGGGAAAGGGAATTAAGCTATCTGGCAAAATAATGCACATGCTGATAAAATAGTGAATATTAAAAGGTCAATTTTACAGATACCTTTTATCTATTCGGAGGTGGCGATTATACAAAAGTTAAGTAATTCCCTCAGTGGAGCACTTCGAACATTTTCCTACAGGATAGCAAACGGTACAGTGGGATTACCACTGCTTGAGGGTATTGATTATTCTTGTATTTTTGAAGAACCAAGTGCACTAGAACGAGCATATGCCATTTTTGCAAATGTAATCG
>LIDZ01001139.1_pt1 | contig 10887 bp, 17 predicted proteins | sample 644651 | NCBI WGS metagenome assembly LIDZ01 (sample SAMN03856242, study PRJNA289617) | food metagenome | isolation source: wine grapes on drying loft during traditional withering process | host: Vitis vinifera cv. Corvina | place: Italy: Gargagnago di S. Ambrogio di Valpolicella | collected 2014-01
AATAACATAATTTTATCTGTGATTTGTTTTAACCCTTTTTTCATAGCTCACTTTACACTATCATAATATCTAGTGGTCTGTATTTATTTCATTATTTTAACTTTTCCCCACACTTAGGGCAGGTGTTCCATTCGTGTGCCACTGGTTCACCGCATGAAGGACAATTCCTTTTAAGTTTATTTCCACAGAACGGACAATTCATAAAATTCTCATCTACAGGATTACCGCAGTTAGCACACGTTTTTTTAGTGTTAGAATTTCTTGTTATTAGATATATAATAAGTCCTATGAGATTTGGAACGAATATTACAATTATTGTCCAAAGCCATGGGTCCATGCCTCTCTTTTTTGCATCATTGAACACAAAATACCCTATCAGGCAAACTACTCCTATAATTATCAAAAATATCAATGGTACTATAATAAGTGGTGCTATTATTTCATAAATATCTCCGCCTGTATGCCAATAATCTGAGAGAATACCAAAAATAGAGAGAATAATCACTGCCAAAATGCAAAAGGAAATTATACCTACAAGCGCAAAAAATATTTTTTTTGTGTTTTTCATTCGACTCACTCCTCACAAATTAATAATTAAAATCTATCATTAATTATAGATTTTAATTTATACCTATCAATAAAAATTATTATTGGTAATATTGAAAGACTACAAATGAAACTCCATAAAATATATAAACTTATAAGTCCTCTAAACCTAAATTTCAAATATACAACTATAACTAAACTTACAAGTGATAGAAGATTTAAAAAAATCGAAAGTGATATTATTGGCACAAAGTATCTATGATTTATTTTTTCCTTAGTATTTTTAACTAAATTTAGGGGAAGATTCATATCTTCATTACCTAATTCAACTAAAAGTTGTTCTAAATATTTATCCTCCATAGCTATTTCCCTCCATATATTCTTTTAATAATTTTTTAGCTTTATTTAATCTAGATTTTACAGTTCCTTCAGGTATTTTAAGTATTTGCGAGACTTCTTTTTGCTTAAGTTCATTATAATAAAATAGTAAAATAACAATTCGATATTCATCTTTTAAATTATTAATACCCTTTTTCAATTTTTGTTTACATTGATCCCTATCATAATCCTCCTCAGGCAGATACGTAGTTGCCTTCATATTTTCCATCACAATATTTTTTTCATTATTATCAAAGAAGTCTATAGATTTTGATAGCCAACGTTTAACTTTCCTATAATTATCCTTATATAGATTAATCGTTATGGTAAATAGCCAAGGTTCAAATTTTTTGCTTCTATCAAAAACTTTGAAATATTTAAAAGCTTTTATCCAAGTATCTTGAAACAAATCATCCGCATTAGTAGTATCTCTATGCAAATTCACACAAAGCTTATAGAGAGAGTTTTTGTATTTATCCATAAGTAGTTCAAGTCCCTGGTTTTTGTCATTATCGTAAATTTCCCAAATAACCTTATCATCCAAAAGATTTCCCCCTCTCACTCTTTACTACGCATGAGATCACAAAAAGTTCATTACTATTTTGCATAAAAATGGCATTATCAAGTACAGATTTTTATTTTTTATTAATAAGTATTAATCCGAGGATGCAAAATACTATTCCCAATATTTTATTTAATCCAAATCCTTCTTTAAAAAATAATATTCCTATTGGAATAAGCATTACCGCAAGAAGAATATTTGCTACCAAAGAACCTAGGCTTATGTTCCACCCTGCCCTATATGCCATTATGTATCCAAACTCAAGACCAACAATACTAAAACCAAGTGCTATACTTGCCCAGTTTAAGTCTTGAAATGATTGTAAAAATCTCTTATCGGTTTTGTAAAATTTAAGTGCTATAATACTTATAATTGCACCAGTCAAATATGTGATGAGCAATGATGAAAAAGTGTTAGCTTTGGCCGGTATTGATTTCGAACATATATTATACATTATGTTAGACACTACAATGATTACAATAGAAAACAGGTACATAGACATACATTAACCTCACTTATCATATAATTTAATCTTACAAAAAAATAAATAAGCCCGAGAATATCATATAGATGACTTCTCGGGCTTATCCTTCCGTTTATATATTATAAATTATATCCGAAACTATGGATAATTTCAACATTTATCATAGTATTACTATTTATACTCAATGGCCAAATCATTAAAAATTATTTTACCATTGATATATTGACAAACGCCCTAACTGAATTTATAATGAACAGTGTTCACATGAATTTTATAATTGATTTTAGGAAGTGTTGTAATTGTCACGAATAATTGAAAATCCAAAACAACTTATATTAAGTGGAGCAAAAGAGATTCTATATAATGAAGGCTTTAATAAATTTTGTATGAGAACTCTATCTAAAAAATGTGGTATTGCACTTGGCACCATATATAATTATTATTCAACTAAAGAAGAACTTATCATTGAAATGATGACTGACTATTGGAAAGATAACTTATATGCACTTAAAGATATCATAAATTCAGATGATACATTGTATACTAAACTAAATGAAATATTTGATAAATTAAGCATTTTTGTTAAAACTTTTAAAGATATATGGCTTAAACCTGAGCTTTATGAAAGTCCTGACTGCATTAAAGATAGTTTAGAACAAGAAAATATTTACATGGAAAAGTTAGTGAAAATCATAGAAAACATTTTACTAAAAGAAGAAGAAAATAATAAAATTACACTTAAGCTAAATTCCTATGAAACAGCTAAGTTTATATTAATGAATTATATTACTATGATTAAGATGCCAATGTTTAAATATTCATCTTTTGAAATGTTTTTAAAAGAATTACTTTAGTACTCACTGACACTTTCTCAATATTACTTTGGTGAATAATAAATAAAAATTTTTAGTTTCATATGAACATCGTTCATACAATATGTGATTACACAAATATTACACAATGGGAGGTTATTATTATGTTAGTTTATGCAATTATGTCCATTACGTCAGCATTGATATTTTATACAATCGGTGTATGGAGTGAAAAAATACAGGGTGAATTAAAAAAGTGGCACTTAATGATGTTTTATTTAGGTCTGGTATTCGATACTGTAGGGACAACCCTTATGAGTAAAATCGCTATTGGTGGTTTTCACATTAATTTTCATGGCATAACAGGATTGCTTGCAATAGGTCTAATGCTTTTACATGCACTTTGGGCAACTCTGGTTTTATTTCAGAATGATAAAGAAGCTAAAACTAATTTTCATAAATTCAGTATTATTGTTTGGATTATTTGGTTAATACCTTTTGTTTCAGGAGCAATTTTTGGTGCTGCTCACTAAAAATAAGAAATACAAATAGTTTAACTAAACAAGCAAAGATACAAGCATCTTAACTGTTGCCTTGTCTCTTTGCTTATATATAAACTGTGCATAACTTATTTATAACCATGTGGATAATTCTAAAATATGATGGATTGTCAATTTTATACTAAGGCTTTATTATTTAGAACTGTTTCAATCCAGTTAAAAATACGTTCACCTGCAATTAATTTAGCACCAACCTGGCAATGTTCTTCAGCGCCATCTTCTTTAGTGAAAAGCATAAAATCTTTTTTGCATTTTAGTTCATCATAAACTATCTTAGCTTGTCCCTTAAAGAATCCTTCATTTTCAGAATCAATTACAAGTGTAGGACACTTGATTTTTTCTGCTACTCCTTTAAGGTAATAATTTTCTGTCTTTAAAAACAAGGCAGCAGGAGTCTTTTCGCCAAATACATACATCCCATGTGACATTGCCCACCTGATTTCTGAACTTTTCTTCATTTCTTCATACAAAAGATTATTACATTCTTCCGGTTTACAGCGTAAATATTCATAAAAATCAGCTATAGAAAAATTAGCAGGTCTTCTAAATCCCATAAAATCATATACGCCACCATTAGCAATACAAGCAGCTATACGATGTTCAAATGCGGCTACCCTAGGTGCAAGATATCCTCCAAGACTTTCTCCCATCAATACAATACCATTTGAATCTATTTCCTTTCTTGAAAGAAGATAGTTTATAACGGGAGTTACAACTTTTTCATAGTCATGCCTGAAGAACAAATGTTGCTTGCGTACTGTTTCTCCCTGTCCAGGACCTTCAAAAGTAAAAAAGTTCATACCATGTTCCAGCGCCGACATAGCTAATCCATAAAATTCTTCTTTAGTACCATCATATCCGTTCACAAGGACCAAAACTGGTCTTGGATTATTTCCATTTTCAACGTGGTAAAAGTGACCTGGCAGTGTTGTATTCTCATAAGGTATTTTAACAGCTTCAATAACTGGTTTATTGAGTTTCATAACATATGAAAAGCACTCAATACCTGCATTATATAATTCATTGATTCTAGGATCATTTGGATTTTCATGGAGGTAAAATTCAGCTGCCCTATAGTAATTGGAAGCTCTAAGATAAGCATGTTTTGCGCTAACAAAATGTCCCTTTGCATAGTATTCATCAGCAAATCCATGAATTTTTTTTGCTAAACTAGTCCATTCTCTGCACCAACCTTTAAAATCACCTTCTCCTATTTTTTTTGCAGTTGAAATAACTTCTCCTATATCAGAAGCTCCAGAAGTGGCGCCTCCAAGAAGTCTTAACACCTGAAATGAAAATTGATTGTCTTTAAAAATTACCTTCATATCTAATCTTCTCCTTTCAATAGACACGTAATATTGGGTGAATTAAAGCTGTTTTTAGAAGCTCCAAGCACTCTTTCACATATATCTTCTACAGCTTTAGCTTTTATCTTTAAATCTTTTGGATCTGCACGAAAAATTCCAGGATCAAACATAAATTTAGTAGCTACTAGCATATATTCCGCAGATTCTTTAGGATATATGGTATCAAACAATCCTTCCTGCATTCCCTGCTCTATGACTGAAGTATAAATAGGTTTAAGTTTATTTATTGCATTTATAATGAATTTTTGATGAACTCCTGTATTTTTTTCAAGATGCAACTGAAAAAATAGTTCGTCTTGGTCACGATTGAGGTCAAACTCAAGTTTTGTGATTAAATTAAGTTTTTCAACAGCATTTAGCTCACGGTTCTTTTGCACTTCAATAAGTTTTTCAATGATTTTTTCTCTCGAATTTTCAAGTACTGCTAAAAAAACATCTTCCTTGGACTTATAGTAAATATAAAATGTGCCTTGAGCTATACCTGCTGCCTTTACAATGTCACTTACAACTGTGTTTTCATAACCTTTTTCCTTAAATAGACTCATAGCCGCATTTAAAATATCATTTTTTCTCTCTTCCGGCTCTTTTGTTATTCTAGTCATTTTCAATCCTCCTATAATGAATGATGTCATTCATTATATAAATAATATCACTTGCAATCACATTTTTCAATATAAAATCATTTTTTGTTCATAAATATTAATCCAATAATGCATAGTACTATTCCCAATACTTTGTTAATACCAAATCCTTCTTTAAAAAATAATATTCCTATTGGAATAAGCATAAGTGCAAGAAGAATATTTGCTACCAAAGAACCCATGCTTATATTCCACCCCACCCTATACGCCATGACATATCCAAATTCAAGACCAACAATACTAATACCCAGTACTATGCTTGCCCAGTTTAAATCTTCAAATGATTGAAAAAATCCTTTATCATGTTTATAGAATTTAAATGCCACAATACTTATAATTGCCGCAGTCAAATATGTGATGATCAATGACGAAAAAGGATTAGCTTTCCCAGGTATTGATTTTGAACATATATTATACATTATATTGGACACTACAATAATTATAATAGAAAAAATGTACATGGACATACTTTAACCTCACTTATCATATAAATTTAATCTAACAAAAAACAACAAAGCTCGAGAATATCATATAGATGACTTCTCGGGCTTATCCATCCGTTTATATATATCAATCCAATTGAAAATTTATCATAGTGATTTTTCATATAGTCTAAACCAATTGAGCCCGTAATTTCCCAGTCCTAGGTCAACAGTATCAATATATTTAAAGCCACATTTCTCATATAGCCTAATTGCAGGCATATTACCTTCATAAACGTCCAGCCTAATTGATTTGGCTTGTAACTTAATACTGTGCTGAGTAGAAAAGTCCATTAATGCCTTGCCTACACCACATTTTAGAAATTGTGGATGCACTGCAAATGTATGTACAACAAAAACATCTGAATAGTCAGACTCAAATTGCCATCTAGCTTTATCCGATGACTACCATCCGTAAACTCCCATTTTCTACTAAGTGTGAATCGCTTTCTCTTTAGAGTATAACGGCTGCTACGTCCCTGGATAACGATTTCTAAGTTTCAGATGGAGAAAAAAACTCCACCTGAAACCAAGAACTCTGTTTATAATATGCAGGCTCAGGTTCATGGTTTAAAATAATAGAACCAATTATTTTACCATTATATTTTGATACATAAAGATTACCATGTTTAACTCCATCAATTGCATCTTGCCTAACAGGATATACATCCTTTATCCATCCAGGATAGTTTACTCCTTTTCCCAAATGATCATTTAAATCGTTATAAAGCTGTTCTAATTCATCAATATCATTTGCTTTTACTAAATCAAAAACCATATTCATAGCGTTCCTCCATTAATGTATAACATAATTACTATTATATTACATTAAAAACAGACTATAAAGTCTTTTAACTTAACCATAAATACCTATGATATCATGTTTTTCTTTCATTTCATTTCATTGCATCTTCCTTTTAAATTGAATCACTTTCTCATTAGGTTTTCAGCAACCACAGAATAGCTCGGCCAATTCTCTGAGGTACTTGTTTAAAATGTCCACCGGGCTCTTTGAAGTAAGTTACTTCAGTTGATTTGGCAATTAAATCTTTGGTCTTTTGAGTCATTATGCCAACCTGGCACATAAGAGAATCCTTTGTTTTTTCCTCTTTGCCACCTAAACTCAGATATACCTTGCCAGATGGTAAATGATCCTCCAGAAATTTCAACCATCCTGGAAACCACAATGCTCCAGAGCAACTGCCACAGCCAGTAAATCCTATGCTACAATGAGCATAAAGAGAAGTTAGCCCTCCTAGAGAATAGCCCACGGGATACACTTCTCCATTTAGGAAAAAGTTTTTATGTAGTTCTGGTAACAAAGTATTTTTCATAAAGTCTAAGGTTTCATCTGCTTTACCTTGAAAAATTCTACCATTGTTCCTTTCCAAATACCAGGGTGAATAGTCCCTTTCCCAGTCAATTGGTCCAAATCCAGCTATGATAAACGCCTGACAATTTCCTTTATCTATCTGGTATAAAAGCATTTCGCGGATTTCATGCAAGGTTTCCTCTTCATATTCTCCAGACAACAAAATTACAAGGGGCATGGGCTCCTTAGATGATCCAATCTGCTCTACCCAACAATTTTTTTCAGCAAGTTCAAATTTCATTTCAGTATTCAGACCCCTTTACTATCTCAAAGTATATATTTATCCTATACCATTCTTATCTAATTGCCAATATAAATAATGTTCATATGCAACATCTGAAAAGATCTCCATATTTATATGTTAAATTGTACTTAATTAACTATCAAGAAGATTTTGTTTTCCGGACTATTGGTTTCATGCTCAATTATCATTGGATTCATTAACTTTATAAATCCTTTCACTGATATATGTTTGTTTTTTATTACTCATATAAAATATAATCATAATTATAAAATTAACTACAATGGCTGTACAAATATATACATTTGTTTAAACCTTTTTCTTTATTCTCAGCCTTATCAAAATTAAAATAACAAGTAGGCAAGAATATATAGTACTACTTACTGAAAAAAGACTTTGTTCTAATTTTGTATTTACATCTGACGCAAAATATCCGTCGCATCTTTGACTTGTTATTTTCTTTCAGATGCCTAATTCAGAGCTCCATATATTCCCTAGCATTAATTTCTCAAAGCAATACAATAATAAACCAAAATTGAAGTAATAAAAAAGTTACCCCAGTCACAAAAACAATGACTTAGGTAACTAATGTGTTTTTTTATAGTCCAGGAAACTTTAACTGCTCATACTCACTCTTATCCTCAAATTTATGAAGGTAATTAAAACATTCTCCAATATCATATAATATACCATGGGATATACATGTTCTTTTCAGCATATTAATAAGTTTATCATTGCTCGGACTGCCTATTTCATATGCGTATCCATATTCTTCTATATATTGAGTTTTCATTCCGGGGAAATGTTCTTCCAGTTTTTTATAAAAATATTCACGGTTTCCTTCTCTCAAAGTAAGTCCCATGCCAAAACAAATAATCCCATGTACTTTCGCCTCTATACAATAATCCAGAATTCCCTGGATATTTTCCTCCGTATCATTGATAAATGGCAAAATAGGGCTCAACCAGACTACCGTAGGAATTCCATTATCACGCATTATCTTTAGCACTTCAAATCGTTCTTTAGTGGTGCTCACATTGGGTTCTATAATTTTACACAAATCTTCATCGTATGTAGTTAGGGTCATCTGTACAACGCACTTTGTCTTCTTATTAATTTCTTTAAGTAAATCAAGATCTCTTAAGATTCTTGCAGACTTTGTCTGTATCGCAAGACCAAATCCATAAGAATTAATAATTTCAATGCATTTTCTAGTGTTTCCAAGTTTTTCTTCCAATTGAATATATGGATCACACATGGCCCCCGTGCCTATCATACATTTTTTTCTTTTTTTTCGCAAGGAATTCTCTAATAATTCCGGTGCATTTATCTTTACTTCTATATCTTCAAAATCATGATTTATCTGGTAGCATTTACTTCTCGAATCACAATATATGCAGCCATGTGTACATCCACGATATATATTCATTCCATTCTGTGCAGATAAGATACCTTTTACTTCTTTTTCATGCATGACGCGCTCCTACAAATAATATTTTATTTTATACCTAGGATACTATCCAATGAATAATTCAAATAATTTTATATTTACTATTATATTACATAAAAGTAGCAATTGAAAGTATTGCACCTTTTCCGTTTAATTTTTCTGATTTTTCATTCATAAAATCACCTCTTTTTTAAAATTAAATTGCAACTAATACAATAATAGCCAATATTCAAGTAATAAAAAAGTTACCCCAGTCATAAATAAGATGACTGAAGTAACTAGCTGACTCTGCATTATATTCTGTTCATTTATATTTTATGAGGATTCAATCTAACCGCAACTAAGCATTTCATTCATTTTGAGATAATACTGCTTTTGATTCCTTTGATGATATAACTAAGTCCCAGTGCCAAGAAACAACCAACTGTTCCCCATATATAATTTCCTGTAATAAGTCCAATGGCTATTCCAATAATAAATGCCCCAGTCATTATTGTTACAACAGTAGTATCTTCCTCTCCCTCTTTTTCTTCTTCTTCTTTTTCAATATTAACGATATGTTCTATAGTCTTGCCCTTTACTAAATCATCTAAAGTTATTTTGAATAAGTCACTCAATATTATTAGCTTATCTATTTCTGGATATGCTTGACCAGATTCCCATTTTGATACTGCTTGACGTGATACATTTAATAATTCTGCAAGTTTTTCTTGTGACAACCCTTTTTCTTTTCTCAATGTTTGTAGTGTTTCTGAAAAGCTCAATTTTACCACCTCCCATAAAGAATACCTAAATGTAATACATCATACTACCTACTTTCATTTGCTTTTTGTCAACTGATGGTTGCAATTGATGATTGCAACCTAATATCTAAACATTAAGGCATAAACAGAGTTCTTGAAATCGTTACCTTAAATAACTATACCATCTAAAGTTTTTATCTAATTTTTTATTTATAATATGATTAATCAAAATACACAATAAGCATAACCCTGCTGCGTAATATCCATTAACTACCAAGTCACAATATTTTATTATTAATAAAATTAAAGGAGATAAAACTACCATAGATACTAACCCTATTAAAATCATGCATTTTATTTGATTCTTTAATCCTTTAAACTTAAAACATAATTGCTTATAAATAAAATTAAATATATAGTGAAACAAGAACCAAGTCAGGAAAAATACTAAGATGATACTCAAATTAATATTTCCACTTACTATTTGGAATGCTAATGCCCATAAAATAAAAAGGCCTAAATAACGGTTTGTTGTTTTTAAAAATTCTGATATTTTTACTCTCTTTGTATTATGTGTTTTTACTATATCTTCGCAAAAACTTTTAATATCCTTTCCAATTATATTACTAACGGCAAGCTGATTTTTTTGAGCTGATAAAAGCATATCCTTCATATCTTGACTTACTTCAACGGAGAATTTACTATTTATAGAAATATTAGAACTTTGCATATAATTCAATATGTCTGAAAATGCTATCATATAATCTCCAGTTAATTTATTATTATCAATAGACTCTTTCAATTATTTCACTCCTTTAGAATTTTATTCACATTTAGATATAATTTATCCCAGTATATTTTAAAGTCATGAAGTTCCTTTTTACCTGCTTCTGTTAATTGAAAATATTTTCTTGTCACTCCGTTCTCTTCTTTTCGTCTTTTGGATGTTATTAAATCTTTTTTTTCAAGTCGTAATAAGAGTGGATATACTGTTCCTTCCACCATATCATCAAATCCATTATTCTTTAACTTAATTAACAGTTCATAGCCATAGGTTTCTTCTTTAGAAATTATGCTTAATATGCATCCTTCTAAAATACCTTTTAATACTTGAGTGTTATTTTCCAATTTATCAACTCCTATAAGTACTAGGTAATACAAAGTATATTTATATTATATGAAAATTTACTTTGTATTGCAAGGTGTTTTTATAAACTATATAATTAGATCAATATAGAAAAAGTTACCC
>LIDZ01006394.1_pt6 | contig 10875 bp, 8 predicted proteins | sample 644651 | NCBI WGS metagenome assembly LIDZ01 (sample SAMN03856242, study PRJNA289617) | food metagenome | isolation source: wine grapes on drying loft during traditional withering process | host: Vitis vinifera cv. Corvina | place: Italy: Gargagnago di S. Ambrogio di Valpolicella | collected 2014-01
GATGCGATTTTCGTTTTCGGTCAGAACCCCGGCACCAACCATCCACGTATGCTGCACAGCCTGCGTCACGCCGCCGATCACGGCGCGAAAATCGTTACCTTCAATACCCTGCGTGAACGCGGTCTGGAACGCTTTGCCGATCCGCAAAAACCGCTGGAAGTGGTCACCAGCAAAGCCGGCACCATCAGCTCGACCTATTACCAGCCGAACCTCGGTGGGGATATGGCGGCGATCCGTGGCATGGTTAAAGCCCTGTCGCAATCCCATAACGAACTGATTGCCGCCGGTAAAAAAGGCCTGTTTGATGAAGTGTTCATCAATGCCAAAACCGAAGGCATCGAAGAGTATCTGGCGGTGGTTGAGGCAACCGACTGGGCGCAAATTGTGCAGCAGTCTGGTCTTACCGAGCAGCAAATCCGTGAAGCGGCGGCGATTTACCAAAGCGCCGAGCGGGTGATCTGTACCTGGGCGATGGGCATCACCCAGCACAAACACTCGGTTGATACGGTGCGTGAAATCACCAACCTGCAACTGCTGTTTGGACAGTTAGGTAAAAAAGGCGCGGGACTTTGTCCGGTGCGTGGCCACAGTAATGTGCAGGGCAACCGCACCATGGGCATCGATGAAAAGCCCTCCAAGGCCTTCCTCGACAGCATGGCGGCGCATTTCGGCTTCGAGCCGCCGCGCAACATCGGTCATAACACCGTTGAAGCGCTGGAAGCGATGCTGCGTAACGAAATCAAAGTGCTGATTGCGCTGGGTGGCAACCTCGCCGCTGCGGCACCGGACAGCCCACGCACTGAAGAGGCGCTGCGTCGCTGCGAACTGACGGTACAAATCAGCACCAAACTGAACCGTAGCCACCTGTGCCCAGGTGCGGTTGATGCGCTGATCCTGCCAACCATTGGCCGTACCGAGCAGGATATCCAGGCTTCAGGACCGCAGTTCATCACCGTTGAAGACTCTTTCAGCATGGTTCACGCTTCTGAAGGCGTCGGCAAACCGATTGCGGATACCCAGCGTTCAGAAACGGCGATTGTCGCCGGCATCGCCAACGCCGTGCTCGGCAATCAGAAGCTGGACTGGCTGGAACTGGCCGCCGATTACAACAAGATCCGTGACCATATCGCCGCCACCATTCCGGGCTTCGCCGACTTTAATAAGAAGTGCGACATTAAAGGCGGATTCTACCTGGGCAATGCCGCCGCCGAATTCCGCTTCAACACCCTGAACAATAAGGCGCAGTTCAGCAGCGCACGCTTGCCGGACTCCCTGTTCCCGCAGTTGGGCGACGTTGAGGTGCCGTTCACCCTGCAGACGCTGCGCTCCCATGACCAGTACAACACCACCATCTACGGCCTTGATGACCGTTATCGTGGCGTTTATGGTCAGCGCGAAGTGCTGTTTATGCACCCGGACGATATGGCAAAAATGGGCTTCACAGCCGGGGATGATGTCGATATTGAAACCCTGTGGAATGATGGGATCATCCGTAAAGTGTTCAACTTTAAGTTGGTCTCTTACAATATTCCTAAAGGCAACCTTGCTGCCTACTATCCGGAAACCAATCCGCTGGTTCCCCTTTCCAGCTTTGGTGACGGCAGCGGGACGCCAACCTCCAAATCGGTGCCAGTGAAAATCACCCTCTCCGGGGCAAAAAGCGACCTGCGCATCGCGTAAGTTCTCTGCATTTTCAGAATTAATCAAAGCCGGGTTTCCCGGCTTTTTACTTGCCGCGAAGCGGTTAATCGCGTAAAACTGTCTGCCGCTCTTAGGCCACGAAAACTGTTGAGATTATGTTCCAGGATAACCCGCTGCTCGCGCAGCTCAAAGAGAAACTCCACTCCCAGACGCCGCGTGTTGAAGGGGTAGTGAAAGGCACCGAAAAAGGCTTTGGCTTCCTGGAAGTCGACGCACAAAAAAGTTACTTCATTCCACCGCCGTTCATGAAAAAAGTCATGCACGGCGATCGCGTGGTCGCCGTCCTGCAAACCGATAAGGATCGTGAAGTTGCCGATCCGGAAAAGCTGATTGAGCCTTTCCTGACCCGTTTTGTCGGCCGCGTACAGCGCAAAGACGATCGCCTGTCGATTGTTCCCGATCATCCTCTGATGAAAGACGCAATTCAGTGTCGTGCCGATCGTAACGTGACGCATGATTTCCAGAATGGCGACTGGGCCGTGGCCGAAATGCGCCGCCACCCGCTGAAGGGCGACCGCACGTTCTACGCTGAGCTGACCGCGTTTATCACCACCGCTGACGATCACTTAGCCCCCTGGTGGGTCACCCTCTCCCGTCATAATCTTGAGCGTGAAGCGCCAGAGGCCACCGCCGACGAGATGCTGGACGAGCAGCTGGAGCGTGAAGACCTCACTGCCCTTGAATTCGTTACCATCGACAGCGCCAGCACCGAAGATATGGATGATGCGCTGTATGTGGAAGAAGCCGCCGACGGTGCGCTTCGTCTGACCATCGCCATCGCCGATCCGACCGCCTATGTGGCTGCCGGTAGCGAGCTGGATGCGATTGCCGCTGAGCGTTCATTTACTAACTATCTGCCGGGCTTCAACATTCCAATGTTGCCGCGTCAGCTGTCTGATGACATCTGTTCGCTGCGCCCGAACGAGCGCCGCCCGGTGCTGGCTTGCCGCGTGAACGTGGCGGCAGATGGCACCCTGAGTGAAGAGATTCACTTCTTTGCCGCGTGGATTGAGTCCAAAGCGAAACTGGCTTACGACAACGTCTCCGACTGGCTGGAAAGCGACGGTGCCAGCGAATGGCAACCAGAGAACGACGCGATTGCGGCGCAGATCCGTCTGCTGCATCGCCTGTGCCTGGCGCGCAGCGAATGGCGTCAGACCCATGCGCTGGTATTCAAAGATCGCCCTGACTTCCGCTTCCTGTTAGGCGAGAAAGGCGAAGTGCTGGATATCGTTGCCGAGCATCGCCGCATTGCTAACCGCATTGTGGAAGAGGCGATGATCACCGCCAATATCTGTGCCGGTACCGTGCTGCGTGAGAAGTTGGGCTTCGGTATCTACAACATCCATCTGGGCTTTGATGCCGAGAAAGCCGAACTGGCCGCCACCATGCTGGAAAACCACGGCCTGAAAGTGGATCCGCTGGCGATTGCAACCCTGTCAGGCTTCCGCGAACTGCGCCGCGAGCTGGATGCCCAGCCAACCCAGTTCCTCGACAGCCGCATCCGTCGTTTCCAGTCGTTTGCTGAAGTCAGCACCGAGCCGGGCCCGCACTTTGGCCTGGGTCTGGAGGCGTATGCCACCTGGACTTCACCGATCCGTAAGTATGGCGATATGATCAACCATCGCCTGCTGAAAGCGATGATCAAAGGTGAAGAAACCACCCGACCAAATGATGACATCACCGTGAAGATGGGCGAACGTCGCCGTCAGAACCGCATGGCGGAACGTGACGTTGGCGACTGGCTGTACTCGCGCTTCCTGCAGAGCGCGGCGGGAACCGAACAGCGTTTCGGCGCTGAAGTCATCGACGTTTCTCGCGGCGGCATGCGCGTTCGTCTGACGGCGAACGGCGCGGTTGCCTTTATCCCGGCACCGTTCATCCACGCCGTGCGTGATGAGCTGGTATGCAGCCAGGAAAATGGCACCGTGCAGATCAAAGGTGAAGTGGCTTACCGCGTGACCGATTTAATCGAAGTGACTATTGCTGAAGTCCGTATGGAAAACCGCAGCGTGGTTGCACGCCCGGTAGCGTAACGGCTTTTCAGGTGGGATAGCGTCCGTTATCCCACCTGACATCTCTTCCCCTCCTCCGCAACAGAAAAAAAGCTTCTCGCCTCACACTTCTCCCTGCCTTCGCTTTCATTAACAAACAATTACATTACTTTAAGTTCTTGTTCAGACCTTCTTATGGATCCTGCAAGGAGTAATGTGATGAAAAACGTCAAAACTGGCGTCACCTGGTCAGCGGTGGCGTTAATTGGAGCCGGGGCGTTTGCTATGCTGGCACTCAGCCGTGGCGAACATGTTAATGCACTGTGGTTGGTGGTGGCCTCCATCGCTTGCTACAGCATTGCTTACCGTTTTTACAGCCTTTTTATCGCTAAAAATATCTTTGAATTAGACGATCGTCGCCGCACACCGGCGGAACGCAATAACGATGGTCTGGATTATGTTCCCACCAATAAATGGGTGCTGTTTGGCCACCACTTCGCCGCCATCGCCGGTGCCGGTCCGCTGGTTGGGCCAATCCTTGCCGCGCAGATGGGCTTTCTGCCCGGCACTATCTGGATCCTGGTGGGCGTGATGATGGCCGGTGCAGTGCAGGACTTCCTGATCCTGTTTATCTCGACCCGCAGAGATGGACGCTCGCTTGGGGAAATGGCGAAACAGGAGCTGGGTGCCTTCGCTGGCGTGGTTACCATGCTCGGTGCGCTGGGCGTGATGATCATTATTCTTTCCGCCCTCGCGCTGGTGGTGGTTAAGGCGCTGGCAAACAGTCCGTGGGGATTGTTCACCATCGCGGCAACCATCCCGATTGCGCTGTTTATGGGCATTTATATGCGTTTTCTTCGCCCTGGAAAAATCGCTGAAGTGTCTTTAATTGGCTTTGTGCTGATGATGGCGGCGATTATCTATGGCGGTGATATCGCGCAACACCCCTTCTGGGGGCCGTTCTTCACGCTGAAAGGCACCACGCTGACCTGGGTGTTGGTCATTTACGGCTTTATCGCCTCGGTTCTGCCGGTCTGGCTGTTACTGGCGCCGCGTGATTACCTGTCTACCTTCCTGAAAATTGGCGTAATTGCGGGCCTGGCGGTCGGGATTCTGTTTGCCATGCCGGAAATGAAAATGCCGGCGGTCACCCGCTTTATCGACGGTAGCGGCCCGGTGTTTTCCGGAGCGCTGTTCCCGTTCCTGTTTATCACCATTGCCTGCGGCGCGATCTCCGGGTTTCATGCGCTGGTTTCCAGCGGCACCACGCCCAAGCTGATTGAGCGTGAGAGCCATATTCGTTTTATCGGCTACGGTGCGATGCTGATGGAGTCGTTCGTGGCTATCATGGCGTTGATTTGCGCCTCGGTCATTGAACCAGGCGTGTACTTCGCGATGAATTCGCCCGCCGCACTGATTGGCACCACGGTGGAAACCGCCTCGCAGGCAATCAACAGCTGGGGCTTTGTGGTGACGCCTGAAATGCTGACCGGCATTGCCCGGGACGTCGGCGAAAGCACTATCCTCTCCCGTGCCGGCGGTGCGCCAACCTTCGCGGTAGGCATGGCGCATATCATTACCGAGGTGTTTAACAGCCGGGTGATGATGGCATTCTGGTATCACTTCGCAATCCTGTTCGAAGCGCTGTTTATTCTTACCGCGGTCGATGCCGGTACGCGCGCCTGTCGTTTTATGGTGCAGGATTTGGTCGGCGTGGTGGTACCTTCTATGGCCAACAACCGTTCCTGGTTAGGCAATATGGCCGGCACCACCGTGGCGGTGGCCGGCTGGGGCTTCTTTGTTTATCAGGGCGTGGTCGATCCGCTGGGCGGCATCAACACGCTGTGGCCACTGTTCGGCATCGGTAACCAGATGCTGGCGTCAATGGCCTTGATCCTCGGCACCGTGGTGTTGTTCAAAATGAAGAAGCAGCGATATGCCTGGGTGACCATCGTGCCGACCGTCTGGCTGTTTATCACCTCGATGACCGCGGGCTGGCAGAAGATTTTCCATGAGAAACCGAGCATTGGTTTCCTGGCGCAAGCCAATAAATTCTCAAAAGGGATCGATAACGGCATTATTATTGCCCCGGCAAAATCCGTGGCAGATATGCAAACCATCGTCTTCAGCAATCAAATCAACGCCGCGCTCTGCGCCTTCTTTATGCTGGTGGCGGTGACAATGTTGATTTCTGCCTTCTTCGTGATCCGTCGCGCGCTGAACAGCGCAACGCCGACCACTCACGAAACCGCCGTTTCCTTGCGCAGTGAGGCTCGCCATGTCTGATGCGATTTTTGCGATTCCTAAACGACGTTCTCTGATCATTTATCGCTGCCTGGCGATGAATAGCACAAAATCACCAGAGAAATTAACGTTACGCCTTCTAATGTCACGTGTGGCGCAAACCTTCCGCCTGATGGTGGGCGTACAGGATTACCCTGGTTATCTTCGGCACATGAATCAGCAACATCCTCAGACTAAGCCTATGACAGAGAAAGAATTTCACCGCTACTGCCTTGACGCCCGCTTCCCGAGTAAAGCCGGGAAGTTAGGCAAATGTCCCTGCTAATCCACGCCCCCGATCGCCAGATCGGGGCATTTTCTTCTCCCCGTTAATTTCTGCCCGAAAAATATATCTGAGATACACCTTGAGATTATACTGGTTGCCGAATACTGTTGCTAAAATAAGAAGATACAGCCTTCATTGCATCCCTCAAGGAGACACCAGATGACCGATGAACCGGGGCAATCATTACTTTATACCTATTTTGGTACCACCAGCCCTCATTGGCGTTTAATGGCAGACAGCGATGCACTCCTTTTTGCTGAGGATGAACAGGCAAGTACTCATATCGCCGTAGCGCTAACTGGCCCACAGGCCAGCCTGATCCGCAGCATGACGGTAATTACGTCCAGCGTTAACCTGACACTGTCCCTGTACGGTGAACCGCTCTCTATGCATCTGGTCGGCAGAAGAGTTAATCAAACCTCATGGGCCGGCAGCGCGTCCGCGTGGGGAGATACCTCTGCGGTAGCCCGCGATCTGGTGCTGGGACTCTCCTTTGCCGAACAGGTGGTGTCTGAAGCCAATTCGGTGATTGTGATTGTCGATCAGCGTGGCAACATTCAGCGCTTTAACCGATTGAGCGAAGAGTATACCGGCCTGAAAGAACAGGAAGTGATTGGCCGTAATGTGTTCCAGCTGTTTATGACTAAGCAGGAAGCCTCTTCTTCCCGCCGTAATATCAGCGGTTTTTTCCGCGATGGCAGCTCATATGAAGTCGAACGCTGGATTAAAACCAAAAAGGGCCAGCGTCTGTTCCTGTTCCGCAATAAATTTGTTCACAGCGGCAGCGGGAAGAATGAGATCTACCTGATCTGCTCGGGTACAGACATTACTGAAGAGCGGCGCGCCCAGGAGCGCCTGCGCGTGCTGGCGAATACCGACACCATCACCGGCCTGCCAAATCGCAACGCGATTAACCATGCTATCGCTGAGGCGCTGGAACAGCGTGTTGAGCAGCAGGTTGGCATCGTCTACCTCGACCTCGACAACTTTAAAAAGGTCAACGATGCTTACGGGCACATGTTTGGCGATCAGCTGTTGCAGGCGGTTTCGCTAGCGATACTAAGCTGTCTGGATAAAGATCAGACTCTGGCACGTCTGGGTGGCGATGAATTCATCGTGCTGGCCACGGCGGCCAGCCAGGCGTCACTGGAAGCGATGGCATCGCGCATCCTCGATCGTCTGAAACAGCCGTTCCGTATCGGCCTGATTGAAGTCTATTCAGGTTGCTCCATTGGCATCGCAGTCAGCCCGCAGCACGGCGAAGATAAAGAAAGCCTGATGCGCAATGCCGACACCGCCATGTATACAGCCAAAGAAAATGGTCGTGGTAAATTCTGCATCTTCTCTGCCGAAATGAACCAACGGGTATTTGAATATCTGTGGCTGGATACCAACCTGCGCAAAGCGTTGGATCAGAATCAGCTGATTATCCATTATCAGCCGAAAATTGACGGGAATGGCGAGGTGAAAAGCGTGGAGGCACTGGTGCGCTGGCTTTCGCCGGAACGCGGGCTGGTGCCGCCAGGTGATTTTATCTCTTATGCCGAAGAGTCGGGATTGATTGTGCCGCTCGGTCGCTGGGTGATGCTGACTGCGCTTGAACAGGTCGTTCGCTGGCGTGAAAAAGGCATCGATTTACGCGTGGCGGTGAATGTCTCCGCTCGTCAGCTGACCGATCAGAGTATCTATACCGATCTGAAACTGGCGCTGGAGCAGTTGCATCTGTCGCGCTGCCCGATTGATATTGAACTGACTGAAAGTTGCCTGATCGAGAATGAAGAAAAGGCGCTGGCGTTGATGTTGCAGTTCCAGCAGCTGGGCGCAGAGGTGCATCTGGATGACTTCGGCACCGGGTATTCCTCGCTATCACAGCTGGCTCGCGTACCCATCGACGCGATTAAGCTCGACCAGAGTTTTGTGCGCAACGTCAACGATCAGCCGGTATCGCAGTCGTTAGTGAAGGCGATTGTGGCGGTGGCGAAGGCACTGGATTTGCAGGTTATCGCCGAAGGGATTGAAACCAAAGAGGAAGAGGCCTTTGTCCTGGCGAGTGGTGTGGATACCCGCCAGGGTTATTTATATGCCAGACCCATGCCCGCCGACGATATCGAGCAGTGGCTGGCGAACCGGACTAAGGCTTAGCCGACTTTACGTAAAACCTGGGCACTGTGACGGTTTTGCAACTGCACCAGACGTTCCATATAGGCAATGTCCTTAGGTTCAATGGTGAACGCGAAGTCTACCCAGTCTTCCGTAATATCCATCAGCTCTGCGCGCGTCAGCTGTAACACACGCTGACGCGCTTTCAGCATCGCTTTTACACCGTTCAGTTTTGGCTTCATGGTGTCGATAAAGGTACGCGTTGCCTGGTATCCATCACCCGGCTGGAATACCTTATCAACCAGTCCGCGTTGTTCAAACCATTCTGCGGTATGTGACTCCCCTTCACAGATTAGCTCTTCCGCCAGTTTCATCCCCGAACGACGGGCGACCAGTGAATAGCCCCCCATGCCAGGAAACAGGTTGAATGCAATCTCCGGGAAGCCCATCCGTGCGGTGTTTTGCGCCAGAATAAAGTGGTGGGCTAATGCAGCCTCGAATCCTCCCCCTAAGGCACTGCCTTCAATCATGGCAATACTGACTGCGCCAGTATCAAAGCCGCGCGCCGCGGCATGAATGCAGTCCACGCAAGCCCGGGCATACGCCCTCAGTGCTTCACGCCGTCCATTTTTAATCGATTCAACAAAGAACCGCAGATCGCCACCGGCGTTAAACATCGTCGGAACCAGCGAACCGGTCACCCAAAAGTCGATGGGTAAGCCAGAACGCTGAGCGGCATAACTGAGGTTCATGATCTCTTCGATCAGCTCGTGATTGAAGCTTGGACGCGGTTGCGCGCGAAGTAACATCCACATGGTGCGACGCCCTTCCTCATAGTACGCGGAGAGCTGTGTGGTTTGTCCAACTTCGCTAAACAACCTGCATGTAGTCTGATTAATTACTGTCATTATCTTATCCTCTGGTTATGGGAGCGCTTAAGCGCGGTTCCAGCGTAATCCAGAGCGGGTAATCACAAAATCTGGTTTTGATTTTTAAGATAAAACAGGTAGGCAGGATCGGCAGTCAAGTGAAAAATAGTGCTAAATATTCCCAGACCGTAATTCAGACAAAACGTTTGCCTGAATTACGTTAACGGGCCTGATAAAATTATTTTTTCTGACCATACCAGGCGTTAGTGCCGTGCTTACGCAAATAGTGATTATCCAGCAGTGGCTGCTGGATGGCAGGCAGGTTGGCGGTGAGCTGCTGACTGAAGATCCCCATGTAGGCCACTTCTTCTAACACCACGGCTGAATGAACGGCCTCATCTGCCGTTTTGCCCCAACAGAATGGCCCATGTGAGTTCACCAGTACTGCAGGAACCGCCAGCGGATCGATTTCACGCTGCTGGAAGGTTTCGATAATCACTTGCCCGGTTTCCCACTCGTATCGCGTCTGAATCTCTTCAGGCGTCATTTGTCGCGTGCAGGGAATGGCGCCATAGAAATCATCAGCATGAGTGGTTCCCCAGGCAGGGATATCGCGGCCAGCCTGGGCCCAGATCGTCGCATGGCGGGAATGGGTATGGACGATACTGCCTACCTCAGGCCAGGCCTGATAGAGCGCGCGATGGGTATCCGTATCAGACGAAGGTCGTTTACTGCCTTCAACCACCTCCCCCGTGGCGAGATTAACCACCACCATATCGTCACGCTGCATGACGTCATAGCTGACACCCGAAGGTTTAATGACCATCAGCCCACTGTCGCGATCCAGCGCACTGACGTTACCCCAGGTAAAGACCACCAGACCGTGTTTTGGCAGCGCCAGATTGGCTTCCAGTACCTGCTGTTTTAACTGTTCTAACATTTTTCTTCTCCAGCCCCATTTTCTCCATTTTCCCCCGCGACTTACGGACTGGGTATGGAGCTATTCGCTGGATGCCCGGCAGGAACTCGCTGTAGGCCAGTAAATGCGTTAACAACAGGGATCCTCTCTGCGCACGAATAATCAAAAACAGCACGCAAACATTTTTTTCATTACAAAATAATACATTAGTTTACGAGTGTAATCGTTTCCACTCGCGATTGATTTATATCAACTTAAACCAAGCCTAAACGGCGTAATTTGCGCACCGACGAGAAATGGCATGTCGATTCCATCCCGACATTGTTTCCCTCGTTTTCATTCCTGGTGAGCTTTCCCCCTGAATGCCTGGCAGGTTTCAGGGGGCTTTTTCCGGGCAGTGAAATAAGTTTCGGTTAGATGTTGATGCCCTGTTATCACCGGCAAATGGGGAATCTGACCGTCATGAATGCGCACAAACCCAAATTACGGAATACCTGAAAATGAAAACCAGTATCAAAATGCTCGCCCTGGCTGTTGCCACTGTTTCAACCTTTGCTGCTGTTGCTGAGGAAAACTCGCCATCACTTACCGGGCTTAACGGCAGCGCGTTATCTGATTCAATCAATAACGCGTGGGGCAATTCATACGTTAATGCCAAAAATAATCAGGGCTCTCCGAAAGCTGTACCGTCTAAAACGCCGCAGGCCACGCCGCACGCTGAAC
>LIDZ01000348.1_pt28 | contig 10863 bp, 11 predicted proteins | sample 644651 | NCBI WGS metagenome assembly LIDZ01 (sample SAMN03856242, study PRJNA289617) | food metagenome | isolation source: wine grapes on drying loft during traditional withering process | host: Vitis vinifera cv. Corvina | place: Italy: Gargagnago di S. Ambrogio di Valpolicella | collected 2014-01
TAGTTGGTGTGACCAACGTTGGTAAATCAACCTTGATTAATCAAATCATTAAGCAGACTTCCGGTGTGCAGGACTTGATAACGACTTCGCAATTTCCAGGAACAACCTTGGATAAGATTGAAATTCCTTTAGACGATGGACATTTCTTGATTGACACTCCAGGGATTATTCATCGTCATCAAATGGCTCATTATTTAGGCAAAAAAGACTTGAAGATTATTGCGCCTCATAAAGAGATCAAGCCTAAAATTTATCAGTTAAATGCTGGACAAACATTATTCTTAGGCGGTTTGGCTCGTTTTGACTTTATCCAAGGGGATCGCGCTTCATTTATTGCTTATGTCGCGAATGACTTGATGATTCACCGGACGAAACTGGAAAAAGCCGATGATTTTTATCAAAAACATGCAGGTGGCCTATTGCAGCCGCCGCGTCCTGATGAAGTAGACGAATTCCCTGAACTGGTTCGTTTTGAATTTTCAATTAAGGAAAAAACGGATATTGTATTTGCCGGTTTAGGTTGGGTAACAATTTCCAAACCAGCCGTAATCGCTGGCTGGGCACCTAAAGGCGTAGACGTCTTGACGCGCAAAGCGCTAATATAAAGGAGATCATTATGACATTAAGAGGAAAACAAAAACGTTATTTACGCAGTGAAGCGCATCATTTACAACCAATTTTTCAAATTGGCAAAAATGGCGTGAATCCAGCGATGATTACACAAATTAACGAAGCGTTAGAAAAGCGCGAACTGATTAAAGTCAGCTTGCTGCAAAATACCGATGAGGTTGCTGAAGAAGTGGCGCATATGCTGGAAAAAGAAATTAAATGTGAGATTGTTCAAATTATTGGACGTGTATTGGTGTTATACAAACCATCAACAAAGGAAAAATTCCAAAAAGTATCTCGTGAAGTAAAAGCAATCGGATAGGAGGCGCAAACGTTGTATCAGCAAAGTGTAGGAACGATTCCGGAAGTCGTCGCAGTGATGGATGTAAAAGAGCCGAAAAAGCAAGTTGGTTTATTAGGTGGAAATTTTAACCCCATTCATTTGGCACATTTGATGATTGGAGAACAAGTAGGACAAAAGCTGGGATTTGATCGAGTAGAGCTTTTACCTTCGTATTTGCCTCCACACGTCGATGAGAAGAAAACGATTGATAGTCAACATCGGTTGAACATGGTAGAATTAGCCGTTGAAGACAATCCTCATTTGACGGTCAATATGGTTGAATTGGCGCGCAAAGGAAAAAGTTATACGTATGATACAATTAAGCAGCTGACAACTGAACATCCTGATACGGAGTATTATTTCATTATCGGCGGGGATCAAGTTGAATACTTGCCTAATTGGTATAAAATCGATGAATTGGTGCAAATGGTTCATTTTGTGGGGGTAAAACGACCTGGCTATGAGGTGGACAGTCCTTATCCGATTATATGGGTAGATGTGCCGCAGATTCAGCTGTCTTCCAGCTATATTCGCCAACAGGTTAGACAAGGCTGTTCGATTCGTTACCTAGTACCAGAAAAAGTTCGTGAGTACATCGAAGAAGAGGGGCTGTATCTAGATGAACTATAGCAGACATTATTCCCAATTGGATCGAGAAGCTTTGATGCAGGCAGTTCAAATGCGTATGAGCGAGCGCAGATTTAGGCATGTATTAGGTGTAGAGGAAACCGCGATCGCCTTAGCCGATCGTTATGGCGCTTCCACTGAAAAAGCGAGTATAGCAGCATTGGCTCATGATTATGCTAAAGAACGTTCTGATGAGGAATTTGAATTAGCGATTGAGCAAGGAGACTATCCCGATAAAAAAGAATTATTAAAATTTGGAAATGCAATTTGGCATGGTTTAGTCGGTGCCGATTTTGTTAAACGCGAATTAAGGATTGAAGATGAAGAGATCCTCAATGCAATTCGACTGCATACAACAGGTGCCGCAGATATGACCTTGTTGGATAAAATTATTTATGTAGCCGATTATATTGAACCTGGTCGTAATTTTCCAGGGGTGAAGGATGCCCGAACCATTGCTTTAAGAGACTTAGATGAAGCAGTGGCTTTTGAAACGAAACACACGTTAAGTCATTTAATTGAAGATGAACAACTGGTTTATCCTAAAACGATTGAAACCTATAATCGTTGGGTGACCGGCACACGTTAAGGAGGAGAATTATCATAGATAGTAAACAAATGTTAGAAATCGCAGTAAAAGCAGCTGATTCGAAACGGGCAGTGGATATCGTTGCACTAGATGTTTCAGAAGTGTCATTGTTAGCTGACTACTTTTTGATTTGTTCAGCAAATTCTGATCGTCAAATCAATGCAGTCGTTGAAGCAATCATGGAAGAAGAAGAAAAGAATCAAGTACAAGTTAAACGAGTTGAAGGTAAAGACGGCGGTAAATGGGTACTGGTTGACTTAGGCGATTTAATCGTGCATGTCTTCAGTAATTCAGAACGCGAATTTTACAACTTAGAAAAACTTTGGTCGGATGCTCCGTTAGTGAATATTGAGGCTTGGTTGGACTAATGGCTTACGAAACCTTTGCACTGGTTTATGACGAAGTGATGGATGACAGCCTTTATCAAAAATGGCTGGATTTCTCACTGCGCCATTTACCAGCGAATGATCTGAACTTGCTGGAGCTAGCCTGTGGAACGGGCGCTTTGGCAGTCGCTTTTGCTAAAGCCGGATTTTCGGTAACTGGCTTGGATTTGTCGGAAGAAATGCTGATGCTGGCACAAGATCGAGCAATTAGCGAAGAGACTGAAATTCAATTTGTAGCAGGGGATATGCTGGACTTGCAAGATATTGGTACATATCAAGCAGTGACTTGTTTTTCCGATTCCCTGTGCTATATGAAAAATGAAGAGCAGGTACAACAGGTTTTTCAAGGGGTCTATGACCTATTAGAAGAAAAGGGAACCTTCATTTTTGATGTTCATTCATTGTATCAAATGGACAAGCTTTTCCCGGATTATAGTTTCCATGATCAAACAGAAGACTTTGCTTTTCTGTGGGATAGTTATGCTGGTGAACTTCCTCATAGTATTGAACACTTTCTGACCTTTTTTGTAAAAGTGGGCGAGTACTTTGAACGGATTGATGAGCTGCATCAAGAACGGACCTATCCTTTAGAAACCTATATGGATATGCTGAGTAAGGTCGGCTTCCAATGCAATATCTATGCCGATTTTGAAGATGAAGCACCAACTGAAACAAGCAAGCGTTGGTTTTTTGTTTGCCATAAGTAAGATGAGACAGTTACTGTCTCATCTTTTTTTGAAGGGAGGAAGATGAATGCGCAGCTGCGGCATTATTGTAGAGTATAATCCATTTCATAACGGTCATTGCTACCATGCTGAAATGGCTAGAAAATTAAGCGGCGCTGATGTAGTGATTGCCGTTATGAGCGGTAATTTTCTGCAGCGAGGAGAACCGGCAATTATGGATAAATGGATGCGGGCGGAAGCGGCCCTGCATAATGGCGTTGACTTAGTCGTTGAACTGCCTTTTTCTTGGGCAGTGCAGTCAGCGGATTATTTTGCCAAGGGCGGGATTAAATTGCTGCAGGCGCTGAATTGCGATGCGCTTTGCTTTGGAACTGACAGTCAAGAGACAATCAACTACCAAGAATATGGTCAACTTTTTTTTGAGAAGGAAGCCGAAATTAATCGTTTGTTCCATCAGCTGCCAATCGGCATGAGTTATCCGGAAAAAATGGCTGAAGTCGTACGGCAGGTTTTTCCAACAATTCAGGAATTTCCTCCCAATCATATTTTAGGTTTAAGCTATGCGAAAGAAAATGCTAAATATCCAAAGCCAATGGAAATCTATCCACTAACAAGAAAAGATCAAGGCTACCACGATGCTGAAATGGTGAAAGAGCAGTTTGCCAGCGCAACTGGGATTCGAAAAGCTTTCATGAGCGGACAGGAAATTAAATCTTTTGTACCTAGTGAAACTAGCGAACAGTTGGAGAAGGCTATATCTTGGGATAATTTTTGGTCGTATCTCAATTATCAGGTAACGGTCAGCACACCAAAGGAAATGTTGAATATCTATCAGATGAATGAAGGAATTGAACACCGGCTGAAAAATAGTCAAGGTGAGAATTTCGCTGATTACTTGCTGAAGGTAAAAACAAAACGATATACAGGCACACGTTTGCAGCGCTTGCTTACTTACTTTCTATTGCAAATTCGTCCAGAAGAAATTGAAAAAGAGCAGGACCAGAGCATGCTGCATGTTTTGGGTTTCACCAAACAAGGGCAAGAATACCTAAGCCAAAATAAAAAGGAATTTACATTACCACTTGCGGCCAAGATGGGACAAATGGAAAAAGAGCGGCATTTCTTAACTTATCGGGCAGACCAGCTTTATCAGCTAGTTCATCCAATCGAACAAAATATAGGACGTATACCGATTCGAGTGTAAAAAAGACTTTCAAAACCTCAGACTTGTGGGTATAATGGGAAAGTATGAAAATAACGAAAGTGAAGTGAAATTATGGGTCGTAAATGGGCAAACATCGTTGCGAAGAAAACTGCAAAGGATGCAAACAACAGCCGAGTTTATGCAAAATTTGGAATTGAGATTTATGCTGCAGCAAAATCAGGAGATCCAGATCCACACGCGAACCAAAAGCTGCGTTTTGTCATTGAACGGGCAAAAACTTACAATGTACCAAAACATATTATTGATCGTGCGATTGAAAAGGCTAAAGGATCAGGCGATGAAAACTATCAAGAGCTGCGTTATGAAGGCTTCGGACCAAACGGTTCAATGGTTATCGTAGATGCTTTAACTAACAACGTAAACCGGACAGCTGCCGATGTACGGGCTGCCTTTGGTAAAAACGGCGGGAACATGGGTGTTTCCGGTGCAGTGTCTTACATGTTCGATAACACTGCTTTATTTGGATTTGCGGGGGAAGATGCGGATGAAATCTTGGAATACTTGATGGAGCAGGATATTGATGTAAGAGATGTCGTTGACGAAGAAGGGCAAGTCATTGTTTACGGTGAGCCTGAAGACTTCAACAATATTCAAGAAGCCTTGAAGGAAAAAGGGATTACTGAATTCTCAGTAGCTGAAATGCAAATGATTGCACAAAACGAAATTACCTTAAGCGGCGACGATTTAGAGAAATTTGAAAAAATGATCGATGTGCTGGAAGATTTAGAAGATGTGCAGCAGGTCTATCACAATGTAGAATTTGAAGATTAAAAAAAGCGCGTTGTGCCTTGGCACAGCGCGTTTTCGATTTCTTAATGAATAAGACTAAGGAAGATTTCCATCATGAATAGAACGCCAGAGACTAATGCTCGCCAAAAGCGATTTTTAATCTCCAATTCGCGATAATAAACGGCAAAAGCACCGCATACCAACAGGATCACAATAATCCCAATTAAAATAAGACCTGCAAGTATCCAACCGTCCATACAAAATCCCTCCTTGAAATCTATTATATAGGTTTTCCTTAAGAATTTATATAGACTAAAGTCCTATTTTCTGGAAAAACGAAAAAATACAGCCTTCTCAGAATTACTGAGGAAAGCTGTATGGATAATTAAACATGTTTTACTTGATAGAGTTCTTCCGGAATTTTTTCCAGCAACGGACTCTTTTGTCCAATTGTCAGTAAATTCAATTCGTGCATCGCACGTGTACATAAGGTGTACAAAATCAGCTTGTCTTGTTCGGTATGATAATTTTCCGGCGAGATATTCCAGCCGTACACGCGATCAAATTCCAACCCTTTAGCTAAATAGGTTGGAATGATAATCAACGATTTGCGCATGAAATCTTCTTCATCCGTTAATAATTGAATTTGTTCTTGCTGTTCGGGTGCGAGCTGTTGATACAAGTCTTCACAGTCTTCAACGGTTTTGCCGATAATGGCAGTGCGCCAGTATTTGGCTTTTTCGGCAGTTGTCTTCAACTCATCGACTAAATGATTCAGCATCTCTTCTTTTTCCAGTGCATAATAAATTGCTGGTCGATCGCCTACCCGGGCGGTCAGCTGTACACGATTCTCCTGAGTCAAGAACTGATTAGCAAAATGAGTGATTTCTTCTGTAGAACGGTAGCTGGTAGTTAATTGGTGATGAGTAATCGGCTGCTCAGGGAAGATTGCTTCCAAAGCTTCAACCATACTCTCATTCCCAAAGACTTTTTGATTTAAATCGCCAGAAAAAGTATAAGTTGCTTTCGGATAAAGCTGCTTCAATAAAGCCACTTGAGCAGGAGAAAAGTCCTGCATCTCATCAATAAAAATAAAACGAGCTTTTTGCTGCACATGTAATGGATACATCGACTTCATCAATAGGAACATCAAGGTACCATCTTCTAAACTCAGATCGCGCCGTTGGAAATCTTTACGCAGTTCTACCAGCATGTCTTGCCAATCTTCGGTGGTCAACTGATACTGCTCCAGCAAGTCTTCTGAAATAGTTTGTAGAAAATGCAGATACTGCTTGCTGTAATTAATGAAAGTAAAACGGGTAATCTTCCGTTTGATTGGCCGCATTTTTTTGCGAACGACCTTTTTACTAAATTGTCGGCGCATCCGACGTTCAATTTGCTCAGAATCTTCTAAGTCAGGATTATCAGTGTAGGCTTGCTGCAGCAAATCTTCAGCGGCTTGTTTTACCCAGTCTTTTTTCATCTCGTCTTTTTCTAATCCGCCAAGTTTTTTGAAAAGCTTGGTTTGCAAAAGCTGCATCCGCTGATACATTGGCAGACCTGGATTGGCTTCTTGGTACCAAGCCCGAATCTGTTCTTTCTTGATTAAAGGTTTGCCGTCTAAAGTCAAATCACGAAATAAAGGTCCGAACGGCGTTATTTTTTCGCAATAGCGATTTAACGCCTCAACGATTAACCAGCTGCTTTTTGCCCGGAGCACACGATCGTCTTGTCCGGATAAAAAGACCTCTTCATGGCTGTCTTCGGTATGAATCTGATAAAGCGGCAAAAGCTTAGCCAAGAAGCTTTTAAAGGTTTCAGTTGGAATCCCACTTTCCCCCAAAGAAGGCAACACAGTAGAAATATAGTCAGAAAAAATATGGTTTGGCGAGAACAAAAGAACTTGGTCATTGTCCAGCCAGTTTCGGTTACGATATAAAAGATAGGCTACCCGTTGAAGTAAAGCCGAGGTTTTACCACTGCCGGCGATCCCTTCGACTACCAACAGCTTGCTGTGGGTATCGCGAATAATTTGATTTTGCGCTTTTTGAATAGTCGCGACGATATTTTTCATGTGATTGGATGAGGCTTCATCTAAAATCTCTAAAAGAAAATCATCGTTAATCGCTTCGGATGTATCCACCATGGAGAGAATTTGAGCATCGCGAATTTTGAATTGACGTTTTAACAACAACTCAATATCAACTGTCGTGTCGTAGGCTTCATAAGTAGTGGCACCCAGCTCACCTTCATAATAAAGATTGGCAATTGGTGCACGCCAGTCGATAATGAGGGTTTCTTCAGCAGTATCTCGCAATGAAGCAATTCCTAAGTATAAGGTCTCAACACCTTGATCTTCCTTGAAGTCAATTCGAGCAAAATAAGGATTTCCTTTCATTAGGCGAAGCACCTTTTGTCTTTTTTCTTGAGCAGCCATGGTTTGGTAGCGAACCAATAAATCTTGTTCGTGCTGACGGGTGTCCGCCATCGTTTCCGCTAAGGCTTCAAAAGAACCGGATTGAACTCTTTGACCGGCGTTTTCTTGCAGATTTTCTTGAAATTGGGACTGGTTTTTTTGTTTTTGTTTGTCCAGTAATTGTTTTTCTCGATCTATCAGGGCAACAGTCTGTTGCAGATGCTGTTGTTCTTCTTGTCTAGCATTCATGCGTGTTCCTCCTTGCTGATAACAGCATACTAGTATAGCACAAAAAGTGTTAAAAGTAATCTTTGTCGAAAAAGCGGACTTCACTCAGTAAGCCAACCTTTGATCAGCGGAAAAATCGTTGCGGCAAAATGAATCAGTAGTATAATGGTAAGGTAGCAATTACAAAGAGGAGGAATGAATCATGCCATTTGTTCATATTGAATTAGTCGAAGGTAGAAGTGAGGAACAATTGACCAAAATGATGGAAGAGGTAACAGAGGTCATTTCTAAAAACACGGGTGCTCCAAAAGAACACATTCATGTTATTTTAAATGAATTGAAAAAAGGAACGTATGCTGTAAACGGCCAATGGAAATAAAATATTTTGTGTATGGGTTGCTTTTTTAGAGACTAAGTGTTTTAATGTGAGTATAAATTGATTGATGAAGAAAGACACCTGAACTTGAGGGCTGTTTACCAGAGAGGGAAAGCTAGGCTGAGACTTTTCCAAACAAGCACAAGGGATGACCACTTTCGAAAGACCTCTGTTAAATGCAGGGGCGGTCTAAAGCGCCGTTATCGCATGTGAGGAGCAGCTTTTTGCTCAAAGATTAGGTGGAACCACGTTTATTCGTCCTAGTACCAATTACGGTACTAGGGCTTTTTTTTATTTTCAATCAAGATCGAGGAGGAGATTGTACATGTCAGTAAATATTTCATTTCCAGACGGTTCAGTGAAGGAGTTTCACGATGGCGTGACTGGATTAGAGATTGCCGAAAGTATTTCAAAATCATTAGCGAAAAAAGCATTGGCTGTGGTGGTAAACGGAGAGTTGGAAGATTTGGCTCGTCCAATTGAAGAAGATGCTGAGCTAAAGATTGTTACCGATAAAGATGAAGAGGCTTTGCAGTTGATGCGTCACTCAACCGCTCATTTAATGGCGCAAGCGATGCGTCGTTTGTTCCCAAATGTCCATTTTGGGGTAGGTCCAGCGATTGATTCAGGCTTTTACTATGATACCGACAATGATGAAGGCCAAGTATCAGAAGAAGATTTCCCAAAAATTGAAAAAGAAATGAAAAGAATTGTAAAGGAAAACTTGCCGATTGTACGCAAAGTGATGAGTCGTGCCGAAGCATTGGAATTCTTCAGCTATGATCCTTACAAAGTAGAATTGATTCAAGACTTGCCAGAAGACGAAGTGATTACAGCTTATACGCAAGGTGAATTCACTGACTTATGTCGCGGACCTCATGTTCCGTCAACTGGTAAAATCAAAGTCTTCAAATTATTGTCAGTAGCGGGCGCTTATTGGCGTGGAAATTCTGACAACAAGATGATGCAACGGGTATACGGAACGGCCTTCTTCAACCAAGCAGATCTAGATGAATTTTTACGGATTCGTGAAGAAGCAAAAGAACGCGACCATCGTAAACTAGGTCGTGAATTAGATTTATTCATGATTTCTCCAGAGGTTGGTTCAGGTTTGCCATTCTGGTTGCCAAAAGGTGCAACAATCCGTCGCGAAATTGAACGCTATATCGTTGATAAGGAATTATCAATGGGCTACGAACACGTATATACTCCGGTATTAGCTAATACTGGTCTTTATAAAACTTCTGGTCACTGGGATCACTACCAAGAAGACATGTTCCCAATTATGGACATGGGAGACGGCGATGATTTAGTTCTTCGTCCAATGAACTGCCCGCATCACATGATGGTTTATAAAGATCGGATTCATTCTTATCGTGAATTGCCAATTCGTTTGGCTGAACTTGGAATGGATCACCGCTATGAAAAATCTGGTGCTTTGTCCGGCTTGCAGCGGGTTCGTGAAATGACGATGAATGATGCTCATATCTTTGTTCGCCCTGACCAAATCAAAGAAGAATTCCGTCGTACATTAGATTTGATTTTGGAAGTTTATAAAGATTTTGGTTTTGAAGATTATCGCTTCCGTTTAAGCTATCGTGACCCTAACAACACGGAAAAATATTTTGACGATGACCAAATGTGGGAAACTTCTCAAGGCTTGTTAAAAGAAGTAATGGACGAATCAGGCTTTGACTACTTTGAAGCCGATGGCGAAGCAGCCTTCTATGGTCCTAAATTAGACGTTCAAGTACAAACTGCTCTAGGAACAGAAGAAACGTTGTCAACAATCCAATTTGACTTCTTATTACCTGAACGTTTTGATCTAACTTACGTGGGCGAAGATGGTAAAGATCATCGTCCAGTAGTTGTTCACCGTAGTGTGGTATCAACGATGGAACGTTTCACTGCCTACTTGATCGAACAATACAAAGGGGCTTTCCCAACTTGGTTGGCACCTGAACAAGTGGTAATTATTCCAGTTTCAGTTGAACACCATGGCGACTATGCTTACGAAGTCAAGAACCGTTTGAAGGTCGAAGGTGTACGTGTTGAAGTTGACGAACGCAATGAAAAAATGGGTTATAAGATTCGTCAGGCACAAACGCAAAAAATCCCTTATATCTTAGTGGTAGGAGACAAAGAAGCTGATAGTGCTAGTGTTAATGTTCGTCGTTACGGCAGCGAAGAGCAAGAAGCGCAAGAGTTAAACATCTTTGTTGAGTCAATCAAAGATGAAATCAAAAACTTCAGTCGTAGCCGTTAATTTTCACTAACAGGAAGAATTCTCTTAAGCAGAGCGATTTCGCGTTTTGCTTAAGGGGATTTTTATTTTTCAGAGTGGTAGTTCATTGTGGATAACTTTTATGAAGCAACCTTGAGGCCACCCGCTTTTTGATCAGATTCATTAATATGGAGTTTTCCACATTTTTTAGAATAGAAAAATGTTTCACGAAATAAAAAAGGCATAGCGCTCTTTTTTGCTTATACAAAGCCTTTTTCGGCGAGATCTGAAAATCTAAAAATCTTTCTGTGAAACAGAGCGAGCAACTACTAAAAAAAGCTTAAACTAAAGAGTAATTTAACCGATTCTTCTTTTTAATCAAAATATTTTCGGCTACAATAGGAAAAGCAGACAAAACGAAAGGA
>LIDZ01001583.1_pt1 | contig 10861 bp, 9 predicted proteins | sample 644651 | NCBI WGS metagenome assembly LIDZ01 (sample SAMN03856242, study PRJNA289617) | food metagenome | isolation source: wine grapes on drying loft during traditional withering process | host: Vitis vinifera cv. Corvina | place: Italy: Gargagnago di S. Ambrogio di Valpolicella | collected 2014-01
CAACAGCAGGAATCTCAAGTGGACTTAGGCTCGTTGCTGCAGGATACTTACAGCTCCAGCGATGCCGGTTACAGATACCCATTTTACTTTGATGCGGTGATTGATGAAGCGGTGGATCGCTACGGCTTGAATGAAAAAGATCTGCTGAATAAGGGCTACAAGATTTATACTGCCTTGGATCAAAATTACCAGCAGCAGATGGAAGCTGTTTATGCCAATAACTACAACTTCCCAGCCAATGCTGAAGATGGCACAATGCCGCAATCGGCTTCTGTAGCTTTAAATCCTAAAACCGGTGGCGTGGAAGCTCTAGTTGGTCGTCGTGGGGAGCACGTCTTCCGCGGGTACAACTTTGCGACGCAAATGCAGCGTTCGCCAGGATCGACAATGAAGCCGCTGAGTGTGTATGCACCAGCGTTAGAAGCAGGCTATAAGCCGGATAGCATTTTGCAGGATGTGCCGCAAGAATATTATGATGCGAAAAACTATGACGGGATGTATCAAGGTGAAGTTCCCATGTATCAAGCCGTTGCTCAGAGTTTGAACTTGCCGGCAGTGTGGACCTTGCATGAAATCGGCTTGGATAAGGGCTATAACAAGGCCAAAGAGTTTGGAATTCCATTAGAACAATCCGATAAGTATTACGGATTGGCTTTAGGTGGTTTGGAAAAAGGCACCTCACCGATGCAAATGGCGGCCGCTTACGGCGCTTTTGCCAACCAAGGTCGTGTGTATACGCCGCATTTGATTACCAAAATTATTGACTCTACCGGAGCAGTAATTGAAGACAACAGTGATCCAGACTACCAGCAAGTGATCTCGAAAGAAGTCGCCGACAGTATGACCAGCATGCTCTTAGGAACCTTCTCTAACGGGACGGCGGTTCAAGCAGCACCAGCCGGCTACACGATGGCGGGTAAAACCGGAACGACAGAAACCAACTTTGATGCCACTAAAGTGAACGACCAATGGATTGTCGGTTATACCCCGCATGTTGTTATCTCTACCTGGTTAGGCTTTGAGAAAACCAGTGAGACCCATTACTTGAGCGGGACCAGCGGTGATGAAGTTGGGCAAGTCTTCAAGGCGGAAGCAGAGTCGATTCTGCCGTATGCCAAACAAGGTCCTTTTAATGTTGCGGATGCCTATGCTACTGGCGGCCAAGTAGTTCCCGCCGATCAGGTGGCAACCCCTGAAGAAAGCAACCAATGGCAGGAAGATCTAAAAAATATTGGCGAAAAAGCGACTGAAGGATTAAATGGATTTGGCGAGAAAGCTAAGCAAGGATTGCAGCAGTTTGGGGAAAAAGCCAAAGAAGGATTAGGCCAATTAAAAGATAAAGGTATTCAGTGGTGGCAAGAACAAGGAAATTAGGCTTTGAACCCGTTTCCATTCATGTTATAATATGAGAGTAACTTTTATATAGAAAATGAGGGAAAACGATGACAAACATTTATGATACTGCCAACGGTTTAGAACGCGAAATCAGAGAATTACCAGAATTCAAAGCATTGGAAGAAGCCTTTGCGGAATTAAAGAAAAACGATGAAGCTTACACAGCCTTCAAAGAATTCCAAGCTTTCCAACAATCGCTGCAAGAAAAACAAATGCGCGGAGAAGATTTTTCTGATGAAGATGCAGAAAAAGCTCAAGCCTTAGCAACCAGAGTTCAAGAAGAACCAAGCATTAATGAATTGATGGATAAAGAGCAAAAATTCAGCTTGGTCATCAACGATTTAAACCGCATCATCATGACACCAATTCGTGATTTATACGAAGGATAAGATAGTTATTCCCAGCAGGCTTTGTAGTCTGCTGGGATTTTTTTTGGACTCTTCTTACTAAATTACCTTGCAATCCTTTTCTATAGATGATAAAAACAAGCTAACAAGATCTGGGGAGAATTTATATGAGAGTAGACAATGTTTACAAGAATTTGATGGAGTTTCACCAAGTGCATCCGTCTACACTGGAACAATTGACAGGATGTACAGTCAAAGATATCTGTACAGCTACAGGGTATGCTCGGACGGCTGTGAGTGAAGATTTGACGAAATTGATGAATCAACAACAAGTGATTAAAGTCAAATCACGCCCGGTTTTATTTTTTTCGCGCCAAAACTTGGAAGAGCAATGCCAATTTGTACCTCAGAAGGATATGTACACATCTTTGGTGGAGCTAAAGGTAGAGCTGGCTCAAGTCATGGAAAAGCGTGAACGACTAACCCGGGAACGGCATGCCAACCCTTTTTCCAAGGTGATTGGTTACGATGGCAGTTTAGCCGATATCATCAAAAAACTGAAAGCGGCGGTATTGTATCCGCCAAAGGGGTTAAACATCATGCTGACTGGGGAGTCGGGTGTTGGGAAAACTTTGTTAGCGGAACACTTGCATCAGTTTTTTGAAGCAAAGACCAACCAGCAAGTCCCATTCATTTATTTCAATTGTGCCGAGTATTTCAACAATCCTGAATTGCTGACTTCTCATCTATTTGGCTACAAGAAGGGGAGTTTTACGGGAGCGGACAGTGATCATCAAGGCTTAGTAGAAATGGCTGATACAGGTTTTTTCTTTCTTGACGAAGTCCATCGTTTAACTAATGAAGGACAAGAAAAACTGTTTACGCTCTTGGACAAAGGGTACTTTACCCGCATGGGGGAAGCGGAAAAGCAGCGGCATGTTGCGATTAAGTTTATCTTCGCAACCACCGAGGATTTGGAAAAAACTTTTTTGAAGACGTTCTTACGCCGAATTCCGGTGAACTTGTATGTGCCTAGTTTAAATGAACGTTCCATTAAAGAGAAGATTCAATTGGTTTTGGCTTTTTTTCTAGAAGAAAGCCAAGGGATTCAAAAGGATCTGTTTATTTCCTACAACACCTTGAAGTATCTGACTTTTTCAGTTTATAAGGCTAATGTGGGGGAACTGAAATCAGAGATTCAGTTTACCTGTGCCCAGGCCTATTTAGATGCGATTGATTATGAAGCCGATGAGCTGATTATTGATGTGCCGCTAAACTTATTTGATGAAAATAGCTTAGATACCAAGGATATTGTCATACTAAATGAATACGTTCCTAGTAAAGGGATAAAAATTAAGTATGATCAGTTTTATTCCCATGTAGATCAGCTGCTGCAAAGCTCGGATCAGCAAAATGATCGCTTCTATAACTTTTTGCTGAAGGAATACGCGGACTTAAAAAAGGTGAATATTTCACCGAAAGATGCCTTTGCCATGATGCAAAATAAAGTGGATCAATTGTACGACATGGACATTTTTAGTCAGGTTCTCACCCAAGAGGAGAATATCGATGAGCATTTCTATTCTCAGGTGACAGATGTGGTGACATTTATTGAAGAGAAAATGGCTGGTTTCTTACCGGAGCAATTAAAGGATGTGCTGATTGCTCATATTTATTCCAGTGTCTTTTATTCGGCGCAAATTAATGAAGACTTTTTCGATCTAACGCAAAATATCTTTTCAGGGAAAATTGAAAACTATCAATTGGCTGAACAAATCGTCCGCTATATTGAGCAAAGCTTTGCCTTGAAATTGCCAGACACGGAAATTATTTTCTATGATTTATTTATTCGTAAGCTGAAAGCAACTGATCGCCGCTACGAATTAGATGAAAAATGCGGCATCATTGTGGTTGCCCACGGAAGTGCCACTGCCTCTAGTATGGTGGAATATACAAATGTGTTGTTTTCCACGAGTATTATGAATTCGGTGAATATGCCGATTAATCAATCGGTGGAGGAAACCTTAGATAAGGTTCGCAGCATTGTTCGTGATAACCAATACAGCAAATTAATCTTAATGGTGGATATTGGTTCGCTGGTTTATTTCGGCAATGTCATTAGCAAAGAATTTCAGATCGAAGTTTTGTTGATCAGCAATATCAATTTACTGACGCTGCTGGAGGTAGCTCGCGAGGTGATTTATGAATCCACCAACTTTGAGTATTTGCAGCCGGTATTGAAGGAAAAGGATCATAAGGCGTTGCTTTGCCGCAAAGGGAATTTTGAAGATTCCAAGGTGTTAATTATTTCTTGTTTGACCGGGCTGGGGACAGCGTTGAAGATTGAGCGGCTTTTGTTAAACACCTTCCCACAAGAACTGTTAACCAATGTACGAATGCTGACGTTGGAGAAAAAAGAGCTGGAGGATATCAATCGCCTGCATTCTTTTGTGCATGATGACGAAAAACTGGTGGGCATCATTGGAACCGTTCAAACCGAAATCCCGGATATTCCCTTTGTTTCTTTGGACAAGCTGTTGTCTGATCAAGGGATCAAGCTGGTTTTCCAAATGCTGGGTTTTGATTTAGCGGTAGAGAAGAATATGGAGGTCTTCAAAAAAGTCTCAGCCAAATATGTACAAGGCTTATCAATTGAAGCGATTACCGGCTTGTTGAATATTTTGAATCCGAAAAGCATCACCATCGAACTGTCGAAGATTTATTCGGATATTTGTATGCAAACCAAAAAGAAAAGTGACGAGAAACGCTTGCTGCGCTTCATTATTCATTGCGCCTGTATGATTGAACGGCAGATTCAACATCCTGAGTATGATCATACCTCTTACGAACTGTCGTATCAGGAGCTGCCGGAGATGGCATCTGTCATAAAGATGGCTTTTCGACCCATCGAAGTGTCATACAATGTGATCATTCCACCGCTGGAAGTGAAGTATATTTACGAATTGTTGTTTGAGGTGAATGTGTAAAGCCGATGAAATAGCCCTTTTGCCGGGGGCTATTTTTTTGGCACGCCACTTGCTTTAATAAGGGTGAAAGTGATTACGAGGAGGGAGCTTATGGAGAAGGAACCAATTTTGATTTTGACTCATGATGGCTGGGGCCAAGCATTAATAAAAAGTGTCCGCATGATCGTGGGAGAAATCAAAAATGTTTATGAAGTGCCGCTTCAGGCGGAGGATTCTTTACCTGAGTACATTACAAGAGTGAAGGAACAAGTGGATCAATTGAATTGGTCGAAGAAATTATTGATTTTAACAGATATTAAAGGTGGGACACCCAGTAACGTCGCATTGAGGATTTCCAAGGATTATGAAATCGTCGCTGTTTCCGGCTTGTGTGCATCGATGCTTTTAGAAGCGGTTATGAAACAAGAAGCAGGGGGCTTTACTCGTGAGTTGGCCCAGGAAATTCAAACAGCAGTGATCGAAAGCTGCCAAGTACTAGAGTTACCACCAATACAAAAATAAGGGATGTGCCAAAAATGTCAAAAATCGTATTAACAAGAGTAGATAGTCGTTTAATTCATGGTCAAGTTGTCACCAAATGGCTGCAGCAATCAGGAGCCAACGAAATTCTAGTGGTGAGTGATGAGCTGGAGCAGGATGAATTTCTGCAAAGTATTTATTTAATGGCGGCACCTCCAGGAGTAGAAGTGATCATCAAAGGAATGGAATCAGTCAAAACCTATTGGACAGATGAAGCGGCTGATAAATCCAGCAAAGTTCTTTTCTTAGTTCCTGATTTAACTACATTGAAAGCGGCTGTTGAAGCAGGCATTGTGACAGAAGGCGTTCAAGTTGGTGGATTAGGCGGAGGGCCAAGCCGCAAGAATGTCATCAAAAATATCAATTTATCAGAAGATGATGTTGAGATATTAGAGGGATTAATCAGCAAGAACATGGACGTTTACTTCCAGGCGATTCCGGAAGAAACACCAGTACCAATGCAAAAATTGATTGAAAAATATAAATCATTATAAAGGGGTGTAAGGAATATGGGCGTTTTAGGGATTTCAATTGTAATGGGTTTGTACTATTGGTTTGCACGGCTGCGCTTTGGTTACACGTTTTCTGGCATGCTGTCTCAGCCGCTTTCCGCGGCACTAGTTGCCGGGATTGCCACTGGGAAATTAGGGGAAGCAATGATTATTGGGGCTGGGATTCAGTTAGTTTATCTAGGAGTTACCTCTACACCAGGAGGAAATGTTCCTAGTGATCCGGCTTTAGCTTCGGCTATTGCAATTCCGATTGCTTTAGGTGTAGGTATGAATGCGGAGGCAGCGATTGCCTTGGCCGTACCATTTGGTGTTTTAGGCGTATTCATGGATCAAATTCGTCGAACAATTAATGCGACTTGGGTGCATATGGCTGACAAGTATGCTGAGGATTTAAACTATTCTGGAATTTATCGTGCCGCCTTCTTATATCCTGCTATGGCCGGCTTTGTTATTCGTTTTCCTCTCGTATTTGCCGCAAACTTTTTTGGACAATCGATTATTAATCAGATTTTAGATGTGATTCCAGAATGGCTAATGCATGGTTTTGAAGTAATGGGTGGTATTCTGCCAGCACTTGGTTTTGCATTGACGATTATGGTTATTGGTAAGAAGACCTTGATTCCGTATTTCTTAATCGGATTCGTGGCTGTGGTTTATTTTGGGGCTGAAGTTATGGCCGTAGCAATTATTGGTGTCTGTGTGGCATTTTTAGTTCGGAACAAAGCGCTGGAAGAGGAGGCAGGAGCATAATGGAACAGATGACAAAACAAAACGAAGAGCAATTGGAACAAAAGAAAATTACCAAAAAAGAATTGTCCAGGGCATTTTGGATTTATCAAATGGGCTGCGAGCTGTCGAATTCCTATGAACGGCTGCAAAGCTTAGTCTTTTGTGCATCGATGATTCCGGCGATTAAAAAGCTTTATGCTGATGATGAAAATGAACAACGGGAAGCGCTGAAGCGTCACTTGAATTTCTTTAACACAGAAGGAACAATTGGTTCTTCTATCCAAGGGATCGTGATTGCCATGGAAGAAGAAAAATCCAATGGGGCAGCAATTACCGATGCTTCGATTACTTCCATTAAAACTGGGTTGATGGGGCCGTTAGCCGGGATTGGGGATTCGATTATCTGGGCAGCGGTTATGCCGTTGATTATCTCGATTTTTATTCCGATGGCATCTAACGGAAATGCGGCTGGCGGGATTGGACCGTTAGTGATCTACACTGCGATTACCATGTATATTAGTTGGGCATTGATTAATAAGTCTTACACGTTAGGCCGCAATTCTATTTTGAGTTTGCTGAAGGATGGCAAGATTAAGCAAGTAATATATGCGGCAAATGTCTTAGGGATGATGATGATGGGTGCTTTAAGTGCCAGTTATGTCAATATCACCAGCCCGATGAAATTTGTCGTTCCTGGTGGGGCAACAATTGTATTGCAGGATATCTTCGATCAAATTATGCGAGGGTTACTGCCGTTAACTGCGGTATTTGCTATCTATTTCTTCATGGTGAAAAAAGGTCCAAGATACGGCATCATTATCGGAACAATTGTTGTGATTAGTGTGGTGGCTTCATTCTTTGGACTACTTTAAAAATTGAAGGTGTAAAGATGATTAGTTATGAAAAATTTGGCCTGAAGGAAGTAATCAATGCTTCTGGTCGGATGACGATTTTAGGGGTGTCAAAGGTTTCAGAACAAGTAATGGCGGCCCAACGTTTTGGCGGCGAGCATTTTTTCGAAATGGAACAGTTAAGTATTCAAACCGGAGCTTATTTAGCTAAGCTGTTGAAGGTGGAGGACGCGCAGGTCGTGTCTTCTGCTTCGGCAGGGATTGCCCAGTCGGTGGCGGCGTTAATCGGAAAAGGTGATTTGTTTCATGTGTATCATCCTTATGCGGAACAGTTTGCCAAACGAGATATAATTTTGCCAAAGGGCCACAATGTGGATTATGGGACACCGGTAGAGGTAATGGTTGCTCAAGGCGGCGGTAAAGTGGTGGAAGCAGGCTACGCTAATATGTGTTCGGCTGCTCATATCGAACAAATGATTACAGGGAACACGGCGGCTATTTTGTACATCAAGAGTCATCATACGGTTCAAAAAAGTATGTTGACGGTGGCGGAAGCGGCTGAAGTGGCGAAACGTCATGACTTGCCATTAATTGTGGACGCAGCAGCGGAAGAAGATCTTTTTAAATATGTACAAGATGGTGCGGACATGGTTATCTACTCTGGTGCAAAAGCGATCGAAGGACCGAGTGCTGGTCTGGTCATTGGTAAAAAACAATATATTGATTGGCTGAGATTGCAAAGCAAAGGATTAGGTCGGAGCATGAAAATCGGTAAGGATAATATTTTAGGCTTTACTCAGGCAGTAGAAGACTATTTAAACCAAGGCAGTGAGTCTGGTGAAGCGATGCAGCAGCGATTAGTACCTTTTGTATCAGGGATTAATCAGATTGATGGCTTGTCGGCAGAAGTAGTACAGGACGGTGCCGGTCGTGATATTTATCGGGCCAGCATGAAGGTTCAGTGTTCTAAAGATGCCAAACAGGTTATTCAGGAACTGAAGGCAGAAAATCCAGCTATTTATACGCGAGAATATCAAGCGAATATCGGAATTATTGAGTTTGATGTTCGTTCAGTGAATAAAGAGGAAATGGAAAAAATCCTTAAACGGTTACAGGAAATAATGGAGTAAAGGAGAGAGCGAATGTCATTGCTACCTAATTATTTAGAGGATCGAATTTGTTTAAATGTATTAGCTAATTCAGTAGAAAATGCTAAAGAATGTTACGAAGCAGCAGAAGGGCATGTTGTCTTGGGTGTATTGTCGAAAAATTATCCTGATGATGCTTCAGCCATTGAAGATATGAAGAAGTATCAGGCAGCCACTAATAATGCTTTGTCTGTTGGGCTGGGGGCTGGTGATCCAAACCAAAGCCAAATGGTGTCGCGGCTATCGGCAGATTTACAGCCGCAGCATGTGAACCAGGTCTTTACGGGAGTGGGCACTTCTCGTGCATTGTTAGGTCAGGATCAAACTGTGGTGAATGGTTTAGTTTCACCCGCAGGTAAAGTCGGGTACGTAAATATTGCAACTGGGCCGTTAAGTTCCCAAGCACCAGAGGGAGTCGTGCCAATTGAAACAGCGATTCGCCTGCTGCAGGATATGGGAGGCAGCTCGATTAAGTATTTTCCAATGAAAGGCCTGGCTCATCGTGAAGAATACGAAGCCGTGGCTAAAGCCTGCGCAGCTTATGATTTCTATTTAGAGCCGACTGGCGGAATTGATTTAAGCAACTTCGAGGAAATTGTACAAATTGCCGTGGATGCTGGCGTGAAGAAAATTATTCCTCATGTTTATAGTTCGATTATTGATAAAGAAACTGGTGATACACGAACTGAGGATGTAAAAACGTTACTGGCGATGATGAAGAATACATTGAAGTAAAAAAAGAAGGAGCGGCTGGATGATCAACATTCAGTCGCTCCTTTTGGTATTTACGTAAAAATCAAACGCCTGCAGCTTTGAACCGTTTACTGTTGAATAGGAAAAGTCCCGTTAAAACCAAAATCCCGCCGATAATTGTTGACCAGCCCGGTACTTCATCAATAATAATAATGCCTAAAATGGAAGTGAAAAAAGGTGTTAAGTACATATAGTTGCTAACGGAAGCGACATTTTCCGCGCGTTCGAAGGCCTTGGCCCAACAAACATAAGCCACCGCGCTGGAAAAAACTCCCATCAGGATGATGCAAAAAATCGCCAGTGCGGAAGCTTGCTGAACTTCTCGAAAGGAGCTGACGGAAAAGATCGACAATAAAATCGTTCCGGCAAAAATGCTAAAAGTTGTTACTTGGATGGCCTGGTATTTTTTCACTAGTTTTCTTGAGAGTAAGTTATAAAAGCTCATGCAAAAAGCCGCACCAAAAAACCAAAGCAAGCCATAATTGATGGTAAAGCCGCCTGGCAAAAGCGTAATCAACAGCACCCCAACAAATGAAAGGGAACTGGCAAACCATTGGGGCTTTGTCAGTTTTTCCTGGTAAATAAAGTTGGATAAAATCGAAGAAATCATTGGCACCATGGCAATAATCACGCTGCCGGTGGTGGCATTGACGGTTTCTAAGCCTTTGTTGAAGGCGATCATATATAGGAAGAAACCGATCGTCCCGGTTAGCAGAATCCACCCGAGATCCTGCTTTTCAATTTTCTTCAGCTTGATAATCGGTGCCAACGCAATCAGCGCAATGGATGCAACGATGTAACGCAAAAAAGAAATCGAATAGGCCGAAAATTCATCCATAATGTAGCGGGACAGCACATAAGAAATCGACCAACATAGAATCGTGGCCATGGCGTAGAAATGGTAGCTTTTTTTGTTCATGACAATAACCTTCCTCTCATCACCTATACTTTAGCATGAAATGATTGATGAGAGGAGGGAAGATTTGAAAAGAAGACGAGAAAACGCTGGAAGAGTTATTCTTCCAGCGTTCGTTGTATTTCTTATAATGAATGGTGGTCAGTTCTTGAGATTACGTCGCGGCGTTGTTCTGGTGTTAAGTCACGGAATTTAACAGCGTAACCTGATACACGGATCGTGAAGTTCGCGTATTTAGGGTTGTCGATGTCTTTGTCCATTTCTTCCAACAGTTCACGGCCGAATACGTTGACGTTCAAGTGGTAACCGCCACGGTCGAAGTAACCGTCTAAGACGTTACGTAAGTTGTCGATTTGCATTTCTTCGTCGTCAGAACGTCCTAATGCACCTGGGTTGATGGTTTGTGTATCTGAAATACCATCTTGCGCGCAAGAGTAGTTTAATTTAGCAGTTGAGTTCAATGAAGCCAACAAGCCGTTTTTCTCACCTAAGAATTTACCATCTTGGTAACTTGGGTTTGCGCCTGGAGCCAATGGTTTACCAGCACGACGTCCGTCTGGTGTGTTACCAGTGTTTTTACCGTAAACAACGTTTGACGTAATTGTCAGTAGAGACAATGTCGGTGTTGAGTTGCGGTATGTGTGTTGACGTTTGATTTGGGCCATGAAGTATTCCAAGATCCAGTTTGCTGTTTCATCAGCTTC
>LIDZ01000577.1_pt2 | contig 10860 bp, 14 predicted proteins | sample 644651 | NCBI WGS metagenome assembly LIDZ01 (sample SAMN03856242, study PRJNA289617) | food metagenome | isolation source: wine grapes on drying loft during traditional withering process | host: Vitis vinifera cv. Corvina | place: Italy: Gargagnago di S. Ambrogio di Valpolicella | collected 2014-01
ATACCCCTGCGGCCGATGAGACGCCCACGCCGACTCTTTTCGGCCTGTATCCGCAGGGTGAGCCTGTCGCAACGCAGAGCACCCAGGATCGGCTTGAGGCGATGAAAAGCGCGCTGAAGCATCGATTGCAGCCACCGGTCGCCATTACCTGTAACCCGCACCGGATCGGTAAAAACAGCTGCGTAGCCATTCATCTGGAAGATAGCCGGGGCAAGCGCGCGGACATTCTTGTGACCCAGGAAGGCCGCGCCAGCCTGCCGCTGGATAACGAATTTGACTCGCCGCGCTGGTACGTCAATGTTCCTGATGCGGCGGACATGGTGTATATGACGCTCTGGGTTAACAGCGTGTTTGAAGATTGATGCCTGTTGTCATCTGATAAAACTACCGGCCTGCATGGCCGGTTTTTTTTAAAATTTTGCCAGATATTCCTTTCCTGTCTTACAGCAGAGTTACAGGAGATTAGTCCGCTATACGCGACAAGCAGACATAGGCTTAATGTCAGAATGACATTTTCTAACTCGCGATTCTGAACGCTGTAAAAAGCAAGAAGAAAAACTCCGCTGGCGGCAATTCGCATTCGGGGAAACCCGCCCCACACGGAGTTTTACCGAATGGCGCAGCGGGAAAACCGGCGCGTTCTGCCCTGGTGTTGGCCTGCCGGTTCCCCCGCACCCACTATATGTAGTATCGGCAGCAGCTGAGAAAACCACAACATATGGTAATGAGCACCGCAGCGGCGCGGTGCAGGGGGCGATTCGGTAGAATCAGGGTTTTACCGAATTACGTAAAAACGCGTAAAGAGACGCTGAAAACCATCGGTAAGAATTAGGGGAATAAACTGAATGCGTATAGGATCTGAGTTGTGCCGGAAACGGCATCTTTGAGGCGAAAAAAAACCCGGTTTGGAAGACCAGGTTTATTTTCAGTTCCGGGTACGGTTGGAAGCCGTGCTCAGGAACAGGGTGCTGCATGTATCGACTAGTGATGCAATTTTAGCACTATTGACGGCCCCGTCAATATACGTCAACCCTATTGTTGGCTTATAATGTCCGGGCTTGTCGGTTTGAGTGCAGCACTAACGGGTGAAGGTAACGAATTCTCCCGATCGGAAACGGGTGGAGCCGTCCGGTCTGCCCCCACTTATAGGGTGCTGCATGTATCGACTAGTAATTGATACGCGCCGTGAGGGAAGTCCAAGGGCATAAGCGGCGTGTGGCGCTCTCCTGAATAAGGAGATGCCAAAGTGATAACTTTAGGAACTGTCCTCCTGGTGATGCAGATAATGCTAACCGGAGTAAAGCTTATCGTTGCGATTCAGCAACTGACCGGACGCCGCTAATGGCTGAAGGAACTTGAACAAAGGCGGGGATTTTCCACCCCGCCTTTTTTCGTTCCTGCAAAATGGTTCGGTAGAATTGGGGTTTTACTGAACGCCTGAACAGGGGGTAAAATAGATAGTTGGAAATATTGCACCCAGGTAGGTCAACAGGACTTTAAGTCCACAACCAATTGTTGATTTCTAAGAGAAAATCTAAGTAACTTTGAAACGACAAGGTCTAAATAAGCATTAACCGTTTCGAAATCCCTGAGGTTGATGTCAATGGTATAATCGTTCCCATGAGCAATATTACTTCTCAAATCATATAACTTAGACCAGAGATTTTTATTGGTTAAAGTTCCGAAAAAAGGAACGTGATCTACTTCCCCGCCGATGTTAAATAATAGCTTTGTTTTTCTTTCAAGCTGTTTAGTAATGCCTACTTTATCCTGGTTGGTTAACAACGCTTCAAGAATTGAGAAATAAGAGAGAGTTAATAAACTGGAGTTTCTTGTAATTAAATCAGTGCTATTATAAAGCTCTAATATTCTTCTGTAATGATTTCCCTCCTCCAACAAGATAATAGCTTTAAATAATTCAGACAAATCATTAAGGTCATCTATGGAGTAAGTTTTTGTTTCATTTCTTGCTTGATGCCCCATCCAGTGAAGGTCTTCAAATGACATTAGTGTATAAGCGCAATACGACTTGTGGCTACAATCAGCGTACATACCTTGCATACCAAAAATGAGCTTTGGATTTAACAACTTCCCCGCCATCGTCAAATTAGGAGTTTCATGGTTGAAACCACTGTACACACAGATGTAAGGGATGAAGTTATCATTATCTACCCAGGAGACAGCTCCTGTTGTTTCTGAAACTTTTAATTCAGCGCCAACCTTTATAAACATCTTTGAAAAATACCCAGCATCTTTCAACACGTGCTGAAAAGTATCTCTCTCAAACTCTGTACCTTTTGATATTGTCATTTTATCAGAAAGACTGAAAGGAAGATGACTGTCATCTATGCTCACATTAGATGTAACTACTAAAAAACCTTTGTCATACATAGCTTTGGCTCCCATGATAAAACTACCGAAATAGCACTAAAATGCCACCTTACAGCTGCTGTTAATATACTTGCCCGATAGCTTATTTAGTTTCTTTTAAAACATAACCCTGGTCTTCTGTAGGATGTTATAAAGAGTGCGATAATGTGAAACAGCTTCCAGAATCAGTCTGCGGGTTTCTTCCTCAGCGCGGTTATTATCAGCCCTTATATTCTCGCCGCGCAGAGCTTCATTAGTCAGTTCATCAGGTGTATAAGCCCGGCTGTAATCAACCTGAATGTAATTACTTACACAGTTATAAACCTGCGCTTTCATGAATAACTCCGCACAGCCTGCTATTTTTTCCGATAGCTCATTAAGCAGACCGGAGCTTTTAATGTTTTCATATAAAAATAGAAAGTCATCGATCCTCTCATCTTTTGGCGAAGTGCTGCCAAATCCTCCGCTGAATTTCTTACTGCTCTCAAGTAAGAATTTGAACATAGCGATACGTGAAGCCTGTAATTCAGCTATAGCCTTGTCAGCATCTCTACGTACTTCTTTAAGCTTAACAATGTTCCCGGCGATGGAAAACTCCTGAATCTCAGAAGAGAAAAACATTAATAGACTAATAACAGCACACAGGGTAAAAAAAGTTATCGCCTCGCCTGCTGTCACCTTTGCGTAATAAAATAGAAGACCATTAATCGAAGTAAATAGAAGAAAAAAAACAACAGGAAACGCGATTTTTAATATTTTCATATAAAACCCTTATTACTTTTAATTCCAGAAAGATACTCCCGAGCTAGGCACTGAAATTCACCTGTTCGGAGATCTATAAGTTTACGCAGGCTTATTAATAAATCCCGATCCTGCTCATTTTTCCTTATAACTATAAATTCATTTACTGCGCACAAAAGATTATTTGCCCCCAGTGCAATAGAATTGTGGGATGTTATTTGTATTCTATTATATATATTTAAAAACTCGATGTAGTCTGAACCCTGAGCGTCACAGCTAACGTCTCTATATTTTTGCGTAAGCATTAGGGAGTGCGTCAGAAACTGACTGTAGTTTGCCTTGTTTTCTTCTGTTTTAGCCTGCTTAAGGGCGCGACTTTCTTTATCGACTTCGTGCCTGTGATTTTTTTTCAGAACCAAATAGGATGCTACTGAAGTTATCATGGCGGTAAGACCTATTTTTACAGCTGAATCTACGACCTCAACCCATTCCATAATGCACCTTACAGATTGTAACGAGCGGATTTTGTTTGGCGCTTTTGTATAAGAGCCGATGCGAACGATGGATCAGAAGCTATTCGAGAGACTCAATTATAACCTATGAGTACGCCTAGTTGAACGGTTCGGGAGAATACGGATTCTACCGAACGGCGGGTAAAAGGCATAAAAAAACCGCCTAGCGGCGGCTTTTATCAACGAGATAAATACTCTTTTGTCAGCCTAGAAACGAGTTGTTCCTGAGCATCAAGCGCAGATTTGGCAGCACGCTCAGCTTCTCGCAGTTCATTCTGATGCGCTTCACGCCTTGCTTCCTGTGCGAAACTACCATCAGAACGTTCACAATCCCTACTCAATTCGCTGAGATATTCACCTCTAGCATTTGTATGGCTAGAACGTAAACTAAATAAATCTTGAGTTGCTCTTAAAATAGCTTCTTCTTGTTCTTTATCTTTCATTTAGTTCTCCATAAATTTAAATGAGGGCCATCTGCCGGTTATTTAGAAGAGAGATTTTTTCGGATAATTTTATTTTTTCTTCAACTTTATGAAGCGAAGATGCTGACATGCGTTCAATCAGATTATCAATATCTTTAGGTTCTTTAATAACGACAAACTCCTTTGCCTTATTGATGAACACGACTGAACTCTTCTTTCTCGATAACAGCTCTATGACGTTGCTTAACGTACCTGGGCTTTTAGTGTCCCAAACCATAAGCCCATAATCCGCAGCTTCCGCCATCTTGATATCTTTTGCTGTAAAGAATGCGCGGGTTCCGGGCGCGTGATGAGTATGCACCACGTTTACAGGCCACGAACCCAGATTGTTGCGTGGTTTGGATGAACTGCTAAATACAGTAGCGGCCCTGCATCCCATATGTACCAGCTCTTGCTGAACCGAAGAATCAACACCTGTAGCATCTCCGACGACAATGTTAAAATTCTGGTCAACAATCTTTTTCAACCGCTCAACGATAAGTGGATCGAGTTTCTTAATGGTTATCGAGCCAGCAACGAAAACTGTCGTCGTCATGGTTATCTCCAAGTCAGCGCTGCTACATAGATTTTGTTAATTTTATTATAACCACGAAGCACTGCAACCGCAGCTTCCAATGAAGCTCCAGTATGGTAAAGATCATCAACAATGAGAGCGTTGAATGGGCCAGTTCCGCCGATTTGGTCTTTGTAAGAGAAAGCTCCGGCCACAGCTGCTACCTTTTCCGCCTTAGTATTAAGGTTCTTCAGCGACACACCACCAGGAGCCTTAAATAGTAACTCGTTGAAGCTAATCATTTTATTACTCATCTTCAAAGCTAAAGCCTCAGTAATTGCAGTCACTGGCTGGACAGCACGCACATTTGAAGCTGCCATCGGGATGATTAGCTGTATGCCTTGAAAAAGTGGTACGGCATTAACCAATAAGCACTGGGCAAGAGCATCAACCTGACTCAGGTCTTTTTGATATTTTAACTGGTATACGGCTTCTCCAATCTCCGTACGTTCGTTATCAAACATAGGTTTTCCATACTCATTCTCTCCTAAATAAGTACTCTTAATCAGATGTTTATCCATCGCGTAACCTAAATCCCAGTTACCCGCAATCGGCTTGATATTTACATTCACTGTGCTTCCCTCACTCGTAACAAGATGTGAATGAAGATACGCTCATTAGGATAATTCTTAAAGAAATGTTTAGTGAATTGCGAAGAGATTTCGGTTTTATGAGGGTTTTACCGAGTCCATGTGAGCAGTAAAAGAAAATCGCCTCGTAGTGGTCTTGATGCAAGTTACAAACATCAATGTCACGTTTGGCACATAGCGGGCATTCGTTTCTCCAATTTTCATGATGCCTTGCAATGCCGACAAATTTTCAAAATCCGGAATAGAGTTTACTGCTGAATCCCTGAGCACGCGCTGTCACGCTGGCACCCTGATACCCGTGACGGAGATTTGCAATGCGCATCAGGCCACTCCTGTGTTTTTCCCTACTGATACCGATTCAGGTAATGGCAGGCACCGTCGTCTTCACCGACGCTCAGCACCCTCCCCTGAACCTTACCGCCGACACCGAAGTTGTCTGGCTGGACGGACCCGATCGTCTGCAGCAGGCTATTTTCGGTGATCTGTCGTCAGATCCTCAGCAGGCCGCCCTGCAGGCTCAGCAGGTTATCCAGTCACCCGACTGGCCCCGGAAGCAGGCGCAAATTGCCGGCGCCTATCGTCAGGTGGTCCACGCGTGGGAAATCGGCCTGCATAAGTACCCCGCCGTCGTATTTGATGATCGGGACGTGGTATATGGCACGGCTGACGTGGCGCAGGCCAGCCTGCGCCGCACGCAGGGGGCAGGCTAATGCCAGAGTCATTCAGAAAGCACCTCTGCGCCGCCGGCACGGCCTCGGTTCTGGCGGTGGCCGCCGCACCCGCCACGTTTGCCGCCATCAATACCGCCGGGATTATCGCCAGCGCGGTGACGCAGGACTGTATCAGCTGGCGCGTGAGCGGCGTCTGCTACTGGCTGATGTGTACGCCCTTTGGCTGCTCGGTCAAAACTTCGGTTAAGGTGACGCACTACATCCCCGAGGTGGTGGTATCGACTTACACCGGCCCGGGCGGCAATCCCTGGCATGAAATGGCTTTTATGAGCGGGGCTGCCGGCGTAGTTGACGGTGGGCTGACCAGCGGCGCTGCCGCCGGCGGAGGGAACGCCGCCGACATCAAGGACGGAGGGCGTCGTCAGTCAAACATCAAATTCAAATATGCAGACGCCATCGGGCATCCGGCGACCTCCCTGATTGGCGGCAGCATTTCAGGCTACTCCTGCGACACCGCGGCCCGGGCATTTAACCCCTACTTCCTCAGCACCCTCGATTCGCTTATATGGCGCACGGGCCTCCCGGAATCGCTTTATCCGGAGGCGCTTATTCCCGGACAGCGCGAGCTGGGCAACCAGGCCGCCGCCAACATGTGGGGCAACCTCTATCCACGATCGGGCTTCGTCAGCCAGACGGACGATGACAAGGCTTCCGCCGTCGTCGCCCAGCGCGTGGCCGACATCATCACGCGATCCGGGCAGATCCACGTTTATCAGCAGCTGAAGGGCACCCGTAAGCCGGGCTACTGGCCGCCGGGCGAGGTGAAAGAAAACACCGGCACGGCCAACCATAAATGGCAGCGTCTGTCCCCCACGCTCTCGGCTACCTGTGCCGTATTCCCCGACGGCGCCTATCCCACGGCGCAGGACGGCAACGAAGCCTATGCCCTTTGGCAGCCCTACAGCTGCTGCAAACGTCGCGGCCAGACCTTTCTGTATGCAACCAATTTTTAAGAGGCAACCATGAACACAACCACACTGAGGCCAGCGTTTCTTGCGGTCCTGGTCAGCATATCGGTCGGCATGGCACAGGCTGATGACGATAACCGGTCCGGCGCATTTGGCATTTCACTGCCGTCGGTCAACGACAGTGCGTTCGGCTACGGCAAAAACGTCAGCGGCGCGGTATCTGACAAGCTCTATTACACCCTCGGCGGAGGCTCCGTAATTTCCCAGCCAGCCACGCGCAGCAGCATGCGCAAACTGGGAATGGATTTAGGCTGGAGCAGTGACCTGATGTGCGGCAATTTCGATCTTAAAACTACAGTGGGTAACCAGCTGAATGGCGTGACCAGCGGCTATAAAAACCTGATGAGCGACGTTATTCAGGGGGCCACCGGCGCGGTCGCCAGCCTGCCGGCCATGGTGATACAGCGCGCCAATCCGGGCCTGTACGACATGCTGACCAACGGCGTGCTGCAGGGAAGTGTTGCATTTGATAAGGCCCAGCTTAACTGTCAGAACATGTCCAAACGCATGATGAACTTTGCTGGCAACAACAAGTGGAACCAGAGTGCAGTCATGGATGAGTATAAATCGCTTGTCAACAGTGGCGATGCCGACGCGGTACGCGTTAACAACGCCTCTGAAAAGCTGCAGGGCAAGTCCGGACAGAACTGGATAGGTGGACAGAAGCGCGGCGGGCAAAATCAGCCTGCCATTCGTCCTACGCACGATCTGGCCGCCGCCGGCTACAACATGATGAACAGCCAGCCCGTGCTAAGCAACACGCCAATCAACAACAGCAGCTGCAATGGCGGTGCGTGCGCAAAATATGGCAGCGCAGAAGAGGCGGCAAAAGCCGTGGTCCAGGTGGTTGGCGACAGCTCACTGCGTACCTGCGCTGATGCATCCCAGTGCACCAGTGGCGATGACGAACAACAGCCGGGAGCCACTCAGGCCGGAACCGGCTTTGCCCCCATTCTTGAGGAAACAACAAAAGAGAATACGGATCAGCTTGTGAAACTGGTTAACGGATCCGAGCCGCCCAACGCCACCAACCTGGCGAAGCTTAAAACCGGCAGCCTGCCAATCACCGCCGGCGTTATCAGGGCGCTGCAGCGTGATCCTGACAATGCCGCACTCACAGCCCGGCTTGCAGGCGAGCTGGCAATGGCTGATACGGTAGAAAAGGCGTTGATTATGCGCCGTATGATCGTCACCGGCATGTCAGAGCCGAACGCCGCCTCCCAGACAGCCGCCATTGAAGAAGGCGACCGCCGGGTAACTGCCATCGACAGGGAAATTACCGCGCTGCGTAACGAAATGGAGCTCAAACGCGAGCTGTCCCGCAACTCCGTGCTGACCATTATCGAGCGAGAAAATGGCCGCGTAAACAGCAACCCGCAGACCCAAAGCGTTGACAACACTGACAGCCGCATGAACCGCCTGGCGGTGCCTGAGACTGAAAGCAAATGAGCGAGGCCCGCACCATGAAACCTGTAAAGGAGGCGCGCCGCGCCTCGTTTTTCCGTCGTCATCCCATTCTGCAGCGCACGCTGATCATTGCCGGCACGCTGCTAATTTTGCTGCTCGCCGCGCTCGTTATTGCGGATAACGCGATCAAAAATCCTGACCAGACGGCCGCTTTCAGCAAGTGGATGGAGCAGGCAAAATACGGCTGGCTGATGTGGCGGCTGGCGGTATACGGTGCCCTGACGTGGGGGTTTATGAAGATCCTGCGCGCGCCGGGCTTCAGGTCGCAGTACAGGCAGCCGCTTATGCGGATTGCCGCCGTCAGCGTGGTTTTTGCCGTTGTGTGTGAACTGGTGCTGCTCAGCGGCACGGGAGCATCATAATGCTGACTAACAGCTACCTGGAGTATTTCCTGACCCTGCTCGGCTGGGTCGTTAATAACGGTTTGTGGAATATCCTGCTCAGTACCGGCCTTTTTGCCGCCCCGGTGGCCTTTCGCCTTATCGGCATCTGGCTGAAGGTCCGGGAGGAAGGTGAAGATGAGGGAAATAAGGGGGCGCTGTCCATTCCCCGGATGGAGCACGCCATTTACACCTCCTTTCTGGTCATAATTGCCTGCTGTATGCCGCTGATGAACGTGGACATGAGCACCATCAAATATGACGCCACGCGCGCGCAGACATGCGGGACGTGGACACCGAAGGCACCGGATGACACGGGCTATTCGCCCGTGATTTCCAGCCTTAATGACCAGACCGCCGCCGCACCTGTGTGGTGGTATCTGATGCACAAGCTGGCAAAGGGCATCACACAGGCGTCCGTCGCCACCATCCCCTGCCGTCCTGATATGCGCCAGATCCGCTTTGAGGTGCAACATACGCGTATCAATAACAAGGGACTCGCCGAGGAGCTGCAGGACTTCACCAACGACTGCTATTCCCTGGCGCTGTACATGTGGAAGCGCGAGGACCAGGGGCAGACGAAGGATAAAGCCACCCTGCGCGACATTGAGTGGATTGGCAGTAAGACGTTCCTGGGCAGCTATTACGGCAGCCTGCAGTCAAAAACACCACGCGCCGCGTTTCCATGGAGCGAAAGCCGGGACAGCGGGCGGCCGGACACCGGCCGGGGCGGTTATCCGACCTGCAGCGAATGGTGGAGCAAGGCCGAAACCGGCCTGCAGGCCCGCGTCGTGGACCAGGCTGACCCTGGCTTATGGACCCGTCTCTCAGCAGCCATGACCATGATCGGCGGCAATGCGACCGACTACCGGGAAGCCGTAGTACGCCGTCTGGTAAGTCCTGAGAGCCTGACGGTTTCACAGGGCGGCCACGTTTATGCCGGCTACGGCGGCAATGCGGATTTCACCCTGGATAACTCGGTATCACGCGTCGCGGCGATCGGAGGAACGGCCCTTGGAAGCCTCGCGGCGTTTCCGGCATTTGACGCCATGCGACAGGCATTACCAATGGTCCAGGCTGTGATGCTGATGGCCGTAGTGGTCATTCTGCCGCTTATCCTAGCGTTCTCTGCGTATGAGATTAAGACGGTTATCACACTGACGTTTGTGGTATTCGCCCTGAACTTCCTGACGTTCTGGTGGGAGCTGGCGCGCTGGCTGGACAGCTGGCTGCTGACGGCGCTCTACAGCTCGGACACACACAGCAGTTTCAACATGGCCGGCTTTCAGAACAGCTCAGATGATTTGATCATGAACTTCGTGATGGCATCAATGTTTCTGGTGCTGCCGGCGTTCTGGATGGGTGCGCTTTCATGGGCAGGTATCAGAGTGGGTGGTGCACTTGATGGTGCGCTTAAAAACGGAAGTTCTGATGCGCAAAAAGCTGGCGGTAGTGCAGTTGATACCGCTAAAAGAGCCGTGAAATTGTAATGTCAGTGAAGATTAGAGGCATGAGACTTCTAATCTTCATCATCATTATCTACACGATAAGAAGGCCCGGGGCCATGCTCCGGGCCAGTATAGATTCCAGTGCCCTCACTACCATTACGCCACTCCGTGCCATAGGTAGGGTTATGTTCACTGTTATAATCGTCGTCATCATTGATAGTTATGTTGCAAAGCATATAAATGAACATAGTTGCCACGACAATTATGCTACCTATTACTATCCCACAAAGCAGAGCTGTAATCAGCAAACAGAAAATTGCTAACGGAACGGGTAATCGTCCCAAAATGTTCGGTAGCCCGTTTGTCTGGGCCCAGCTTATGCAGGCATCATTTGATAGCCTCATTGTTTTTGTTAATTTCTTATACAGACCCGCTGCCTGAGCTCCGCGCTCATATGCTGCATGCTTCATCATCTACCCCTTTCCCTTCGGCATCACTGTTACTGAGATGGTGCTGCGTAATCCTAATCACGTGGCGCTCTGAGATGCCGCATATTGAAGCTGTCTCCCTGATACTCATCCCGTTTTGCAGACGCAGCTTAATGACATTCTGATGCAT
>LIDZ01015616.1_pt68 | contig 10842 bp, 14 predicted proteins | sample 644651 | NCBI WGS metagenome assembly LIDZ01 (sample SAMN03856242, study PRJNA289617) | food metagenome | isolation source: wine grapes on drying loft during traditional withering process | host: Vitis vinifera cv. Corvina | place: Italy: Gargagnago di S. Ambrogio di Valpolicella | collected 2014-01
TGTCAGCCCCCATCAAAGCACTCTCTGTAAACTTCCTCCATCTCTTGGTGATTAGTTCCCTATTTTGCTCTAGCGACAATTCATAAATATCTTTTTTGACAATAGTATGCATGAATTCATCTGGAAAAATCAGCTTATCTTCACTTATTATTTTCCGATATTCTAATAAATAGTTGTTATCTTTTTTAATCATACGCGTTCTCAATAATTCACTACAGTTTTCATGGGTGCTCAATAGTTCATCGAATTCTTTTTTATTAAAACAGGCGACTCCCTCATAATCAGCGGGATGTTCCAAATCCCCTTCTAAAAACAATTGAGATTTAATGTTCATTTCCGTAAGAATCTCATGAACGAACTGAGCCGTAGTTGTTTTCCCGAATCCTGGTAATCCCTCAATTAATATTAACTTTGTTCTCATATTAAGGTTCTCCATTCGCTATTCTACTATTGATAAGGACTCATGATGTCAAAGTGATCCTTGCGCAGGGACGGCTTCCTCATCGCTTCCCAATCCGGCGGCGCGGCGAAGATGGCCTTCAGTCGATCGAAGATTTGTTCTCGATCCGCGAACCGAAGGGTCCCTTCGTTAATCTCGAAACAGAGGAAGAGTGCAATGCCTAATGCCCCCTGTGCCTGATCGTAAGTATATTCATGAACGATCGCATTCTCATCAAGATCAACCGCTAATTCCTCATTTATTTCATTAATGAAATTCGTATGTTGTTCAATTAGCCTCTTCGCCTCGCGCATATGAGTCTCGAATCGAGTCTGATCAAAGAATAAGGAGAAGTAGCCCATCAACTCTTCGAACATCCCGCGCTCCGTGTCGCCTATCGGGATATTGGTGAAACCATGTCTCAAGCCCTTTTTAGACTCCTCCATATAGGAGTAGTTTAAGCGCGCCAAGTTCGCTGCGTACACAGTTCTGCCGGTACGATAGTGGTAGAATGCGCTACACAGCAGCCAGACAAGAGGAGGATAAATCCACCAAAACTGTTCCGAATGATCCCAATATAAACTGCGATTGGCCGTTCCCAACAGCTCGAAATAATCTGCAAGCTTACCGACGTCACCTTGCTCGTATAATGGCTCCAGTAATCCACGAAACTCATAAAGTCCGAAAGCGAAATGGTTCTCGATCGTATATCCCTCGGCTAGGTAATCGCGATGTTCCTCCTCCGTACGTTCGACCTTCTCCTTTAACCCTGCGTAGAATAATAATCGATCATTCATATTCCGCATGCACGCTCCCTAATATCCATATACACCCTTTTATAGTAATTCTGTATTACCACCATACTGTCCTGCCTAACGAATGATCTTGCTAGGGAGGAGGTTATAACTTGGAGAAAGTTCGTTAAGCAATGCAAAAAAATTCGCCAGTCCTTTTAGACCGACGGATATAAGTAAGGGGAATGAAATGAATTAGATCAAGAAGGCTTTAGATATGATTACTAACAAGATAAACAGAACAAGGATAGCACCAACAGAAGTAAATCCTCCACCGTATCCGCCAACACCTTCGCTCATATTTAACCCCTCCTTTCTCATGAGGTACTGTTTAAAGTATGAGTAAATATAAACTGAGGATTGGGTAATGCGGAAAATTTCTCATAAAGTCCAAAAATACTGAGCTGGTTAAGGAATGCCTAGTAGCTGTAGCGAGTGGATAAAAATATAACCCCGCCATGTTCAGCAGGGTTAATGCAAATTATCTTCCACCTGTAAAAGGATTGATCTCTCTCTTTTTATTATGTTGGCTTAATGCGATTCAAGTAATTGTTCGAGCATATCCGTGAATGAATTATAGTCAAAATCACTTGTAATGGAGTAATTTTGTGTGGTTTCTTTGTTGTTTTTATCGTAAACGTAAAGATATTTTTCATTCAGGAATGCGACACTAAAGAGAACTCGACTATCTTTTGAATAGATAAGCACGTTATATTCAGAGGTGATATCTTGTTTATCAATATTCAATGTTTTCTTTAATTTAAGACTGGACATTTGTTTAAATACATTACTAATCTGATTTTGATCCGTGATGTTTACATCTTTACTTGGGATTTCAGTGTTAACGGGGATTCGGTTAATTAGAAGAGTAACTTCAGTTTCATCGAGCTTATTTAGTACTGCTTGATCCATAGTTGTAGTTAAGTTCATGAAATAATTAATCCCCAAAATACTAATACCAACTATCACAATTACCGCTAATATTATTTTTCTCCGCTGCTTCATTCAAAACACTTCCTTTTCCCAAATTCATCTGTCACTCAACTTGAGTTATATTGTCTTAGATACTTTTCGTTAATCGGTTTGTCATATATAATCTCATATGTAGAATACAATAGGTGAAGTATTTCGTCCGAAGAATGGACTGAACCTTTTTAACACGATGAAACTTACGATGAGGAGGATATAAATTGGAGGAAGTACGAATTCAAAACAAAGACCGTACCGTTAGTTTTAGGGTCGCGGAAGCAGCAGGTGAATTTATCGTCTTTGATATGTCACTATCTAGCCCCACGCGGAATAGAACAACTTACAGTGGCACTAATTTCAAAGACGCTTGGAAAGCAGTAGAATCTATAATTGGGGAAACCGCTATACCTAATGAATTCCAAAAGCATGCAACTTCCTGAACAACAGAAACGGCCCAAGCAATTAATGGGGCCGTTTCTTTATGAAGTCACATTAATAACATCTTCTATCCGCATCCAATCCCAATCATCATCTGGCCACCGAAATTTAATTCCCAGCTGCCGATCTACCTTCATTACTATACCTTTGACTAATCGGTTCTCCAATGAATCGTACAAGGTGAGCGTGACGGCGCTATGATCCTCCATAGATTTGTACAACGCTTGTTCGATCATTTCTCTTTTTGTTAATTCACTCATGCTATCTTTCCCTTCTTCACCGGCTGCCAAGCAAGGATGCTATGGGTCAGAAATACGCGCGGTGATCCGGTAGTCAGACAGGTTGCTCTTATTCGACCGTCTCGGATACCTTCAATCTCAATTTTCCGTTGTGTGATCTTCCCTGCTTTGTCCTGGTACATTATTTCAATGGTTTGGCCAATACTCATTTTCATTTGGACCGCCTCCAAGTATAAGAACGTTTGTTTGTATTATATGCGAACATTCGTTCTTTATGCAATGTAAAATAAAGGAGCCTCCATTATTTCCAAGGCTCCTTCTTCATTAATATGAACGGATAAATTCTCATCTGGTTAAAAAGCCCCCGCTTGTGCAACACCACTAAAAGCGACTGGCCCCGTAATTGTGATATCTGATCCCTCGCCAGTGTCAGCGGCGTACATAGAGTAACGTAGTTCACCTGATCCAGGAACAACTGGATGAAAATCCGCAGCATGAAATGAAAGCAGGTTATTTCCTGTGAACAAATCTACGACTGCAGTATAGATTAAGACACCTGTACCACTTACTCCTGTGCCCCCTCGTTCAACGGTAATCGTAACCGTATCTGCGGCAACTCCAGCAACACCGATTGTTCCCCACAATTCAATACGAACATCCGCAGCATTTGGAGTTGCTAATACATCCGCGACTTGTAAACCGATATCGCCTAAAAGCAGGGTTGGAGTTGTTGGAAGCACCGTTGTACCGGTACTAAGACTACTAAACTCAGAGACTCTAGAATCTAAAAATTGTATAGCCATGTGGATCACTCCCTATTAAATTATTACCTTCCGGAGGAGGGCATAACATAATATATGCGATCTTCTAGAGAGTGATTGGACAAACTGACTAGATAACAAGAAGAATCAGGTACTGGCAAAAAAAAGTACCCCCTAGAAGTTCCATCGGATTTACCAGGGGGTTATGTCCGATGTCTATTCTAAGAGGCAGCTATAGTGGAAGGTTGAAACTAAATCATGAAAGTCTTAGTGATGATTACCAACAAAATAAACAGAACCAAAATTGCAGTGGGAGATGTAAATCCACCATATCCTCCAGCAAATTCACCCATGATATTTCCTCCTTTGTAATTGAAAAAGGCTTAGAATATGCAAGCTTTTAAAATAATAACTAATAAGATATAAAGTACCAAGATTGCTCCTGTCGAAGTAAAAGGACTAATGACTCTATGCTCATGTCCACACTCACTCATTTGTTACCCCCCTTTGCAATTGAGTACAATTTAAGGTATGAGCAAATGTTTAGTACGGATTGGGCAAAGTGGCAAAATTTCACCCAATGAATTCCATCCCTAGTAATTGGTTATATTAATAGCAAAGGAGATGTTTTTTATGTCATGGATCATTATTGTGATCGTCTTGGTTGTAGTTTTTGGATTTTTCAATAGAGGCAAACGTCGCAGATAATGCGGCGTATTTTTTTGCTCAGAGCTATACTTACGCATATTAGCTTAGTTTGGTGGACTTTAATCTTTCATTGTCATATCCGTCCGCGGTCAAGCCCTGTATAATTGCTATTAACAACTTGCAAGGGGTGTTTAGTTTGCGAATCGCCTTCTGGATTATTTTCGCTTTTGTGTCAGTCTTAGTTGTGTTTGTAGTTGGTGGGTTGATCGGACGTAAGCGACGTAAGTAAGATCGGGGGCTGTGCCCCCTTATTTGTGTTTCCAACTGCTTCTGTCAGCTTTACCGCCCAAATATGATTACTAATAGGCATTCGCCGTGAACGATATAGGTTATAGTCCATAGACTGTTGTCGAGATATATTATCTGAGGAGGTTATTCATGGATACAAATTATCAACAAGTCAGTTGGAGTTGCATGAATAAATACGTTGGAATAATGACGACTGATGGTCAAGCACACGATGGATTTATCGCTCACGTAGATCAGGATTATGTCACCCTCGCTATCCCTACAAATGAAATGATGGGTCATATGAATGGAATGCCTGCGCAAAATTCTTCTTATCGACAATTTGGGTTTCACCCAGGTTTTTTCCCAAGACGTCGCTTTATCCAGAGACGTATACCTTTTGGCGGCATTGCTGCTTTGTTTTTGCTTCCATTTTTCATTTGATGATTGCTCGGGGATATGTTTGTGCATATCCTCTTCCTTTCATACAAAAGGGCCACTCTCTATTAGCAGTGACCTACGTAATTAAGACTTATGTATTGGGTTGCTTATGCTTCATGTTTCATCAAATCATCCCAAGCTCCAAGGATATACTCCTCACCATCTCTGACGCTGAGACATACCTTTATGGACACCTGGAACGGGCCCTCTTCCCCACAGCACTGAATGATTGCATAATACGTCTTGGTGTCACTCGAAATGACTCCACCCACATACTGCAGCCCGTTAATCTCCCCGCTTTTGATCATTTTCCTGATCAACTTCATCCCCTCCTCACACCATAATTCGGCATTTGGAAGAAAAACCCTTTAATCGCGAATACGCAAATTTCAGCCGCCATAATCGTTCGCAAACTAACCAAAAAATATCCGCCAGATTTCGCTGACGGATGAATACAAGATTATATCAAAAATGCTTTAGAGATAATTACTAACAGGATGAACAGAACCAATATCGCTGTAGTAGACGTAAATCCACCACCAACACCGCATCCTACTCCACCAACAACACTGTCATTCCCTCCACATGCACCACCGTACAGAGCCATCAGGTAATTCCTCCTTTAAAATTGAATACATCTTAAAATATGCGAATTACCCTTGAACGCTTGGGTGTACTGGAAAGGAAAAATTCCTGTCACCAGCTTGCTATAATATACGGACTAAGTTTATGTAAAATATCCGATTCAGTCTGTCTGGACACAAAAAAAGCACCGGTTAAGGTGCTTTTTTTACGGACTTTACTGCGACTCGAAAAACAATTAAGTATTTTTTTCAAGAACCCCACCCTTTTCTTCACACTTGTATGTAAGTGATATGCTCAATAAACCAGTTGGTAACTAAAGTAGCTCATAAAGCATCAGGTACAAGTGTAACACCGTTCAGTGATCGGGTTCCTCGTTCCACACAGGCTTATTCTCTACCTAGAAGCTTCTGCTTTCCTGCATATGGATATAGTTGATACCTTGCGCAGTCAATACAGAACCATTCGTATGTGCGACTAGTACTGTCTTTTTCCCTTTTCCCGAATGCGAAAAGCTAACATTATGGGCAAGCTTATTTTCAATAATCTGTTCAAGAGCACTGTGAAAGCTACCGATTGTCGCTCCTTCAAAATCTTCCAATGCTGGTTCTTTTCCAGCCTCTATGCTCTTGAGGATTTGATACAATAGTGTCTTTGTTCCGCTCATCTGTTGTCACCTCCATACCTATCACTATTCGACAGCTATGGGCCAGTTCCTCTTCTTCCCAAAAAATCCGAACACTGGATTTAATTGCGATGAAATAGATTCGAGGGGGAAAAACAAAAAACACCGGGAAATCCCGATGTTTTAAGTCTAGAGACAATCGATTGTAATCCCTCTTTATTCTGTAAAGCTGCTTTCAATATATTTTTTCAGTACAGTGGAAACTTCGGCTCTTGTTGCCGTTCCTTTGGGATCATAGAGATTGCCTGGCTTGCCGCTGATTAATCCAAATGCTTGGATATTCGCCACGGCTTCGCTGGCCCAGGCTGAAATTTGCTCATTATCCGCGAATTTGGCGATTGGCATCGTACCTTCAAGCTTCTGATTCAAATATTTCAGATAATTGTTCAGTAGTACAGCTAATTCTTCTCTGGTAACAGCTTTATCCGGTGCAAAGCTATTATTGCCTATGCCTTGGACGATGCCATTTGCAGCTGCCCAGGCAATATAAGGCGAATAGTATTTATTTGCGGACACATCTGTAAAGGTCGGAGCACCCGAAACATCCGCATTTGACATTTTCCCCAGCACGGTTGCGAGCATTCCGCGAGTCATGGTCTGATCCGGCCCAAAGGTATGATTGCCCAATCCGGTAAACCATCCTCTTGCAGCCGTAAAATAAATACTGTCTTTACTCCAATGGCTGTCAATATCGGTAAACTCTGTATACTGATATCCTACTGCAAATTTCGAGAAATGTTTGGTTATAAAGTCAATCGTTTGAGTCGTTTCATTGTATTTGCTTGTCACAGGTACGGCATTACCGCTGTTGTCGATATAATACGCTACAATTGCATTTATATTTTCTCCAGCCCCTCTTACATAAGGGATTTGTACCTTCACTGATTCACTGCTAAAACTTGTTATCTTCGAATCTCCATCGGTAATTGTAAAATCATAAACCGGTCTGCCGGCTACCAAAGCCTGTACGCTGCTCGTTAAAGCAGTGTCTGACGCTCTTTCAACGCTTATTTTGAGCTCTTGACCTTTGGCGGCCTTACTAATAGCATCTACTGCCAAATTTCCAAAGGTAATCACTGCAAAACCGGTATTGATTTTCAAATCAGCCTTTGTTTCAAATGACAGTTTCTTCAAGAACTCGCTTTCCAGCTCTACCGTAACTTTTTTAGTCTCTGTCGTCGCTTGTCCGCTTATTTCCACCACAGTCTTCTTTCCAGCCTCTACGTTCGCTTTGGCGTTGTCCAGCAGCTTCTGAGCAACCTCATCCGTCAGCTTAACCGTTGCTTCGCCTGTCACCGAATTCAAGGACAATTTCACTACAGCCACCGTGTCAGTTACGGTTGCTGTTTGTGGACTTCCTGTTGGTTGTGCAGACGTAACAGGTTGCCCTGGTGTCGGCGTTGGCGTTGGTGTCGGTGTTGGTGTCGCTGGAGTTTCTGGAGTGTAATATCCTTTGGGTATTTCAATGACGGATACCGTTCCTGAAACCTCGTTAGCTACAAGTAACAGCGGATAACGTGTAGGACTTTGATCGGCTGCAACAAAATTCTGTCCTTCGGGAGAGACATCTCCAGCAATTTGATACGCTGGCTTTGTACCTGTATTATCCACCGAATTCTGGAAATCCCTTGTATTCAGATAGTCGTAAAAAATAGGGGCGTTTATATCTGAAATATCGTACATCATATTGCCGCTGACCCGCTCCAGCCCAATAAATACATAAGGTTTTCCGTCAACAATTCCTACTTTTACATCTTCAGGCTCGGGGCCCTTTTTAGCGCTTCTTTTCTCAAATACGAAATCGTCATTGGACCAGTTAAAATATTTGGGAAGCAGCTTTGCTGTCTGCTTTTCTAGGCCAGCACCGCTGTCGTACACAAGGGACATGTCCTCTGCATCCCATATGGAGAAGGAACGTGCACCAAACAGATACGTTTTCCCGCTTATAAAGCCGGCTCCATTCACACCCACTTCATAGTCTGAAGTATCAAACGTTGTTACCTTCATATCCTTGGTGGCATCTCCATCCTGCCCTTTACCAAGTTTAATATCCTTCTCGTTGATATAACCGTTCCAGTCTCTCGAATCCCCTTCGTTCGCTGTAACAATATATGTTTTCCCGCCAGTTGCGTATGTGGTAATTCCATCTGGGTTATAGATACCAAACACATTTGCTTCGGTTTTAATTTCTATTTTCCCATCCCTGCGCATATCAAGTTCATTTCCGGCAGCACTGTGATCTTTAAAACCCAGACCTTTTATACTTGTAAAAGTCCCCTTGTCAATATCCAGAGTGGCAATGGCATTGGCCTCCTGAAGGGAGATGAAGGCTAACTTACTGTCGGCAGATACCGCCGCATATTCAGGCTCGAGATCTACGGAAGGTTTTGTTTGTTTTTTTAGGATGACATTATTGGCCAAAAGTGCATTTCTCGCCTCACCGCTGTCAAAGCTAGTGAAATCAATCACCTTGGCTGTTTCATCCTGCAAATTAATAAGTGTGACAGAACCTTTTGGATCTACTGCAGGTGCAGTATAACCTTGGCGAGGCTCACCCTCATCCGCAGTTAACAGATATTTGTTGTCGGGAGTAAAGCTCACCATATCGGGCTGAACTCCTGTTGTGTAATGTTTCTTATAATTCCCGTCATAGTCCAGCAGCAGGACTGCACCAGGTTTACTATAATCCGCCTCTTGAATGGCAATCGCAATCGTATTCAGCTCTGTATTAATATCCACACTGGTGATATCACCAAAGGTGAATCCGTCGATCATCGAACTGACATCAATCCGTTTTTCCAGAGCCAGGGTAGTCTCCTGTCCGGATACCAAAGATTTAAGGCTGACAATATCAACCTTCTTTTCCTTGCCGTTAATCAGATAGAACTTTTGATTATCGCTATTATATTTAACTATCTCGGCAACTCCGCCTCCCAGATCGGAATAGCCTGTGGAATAGCTGCCTATTTTTTTCATGACACTTGTTGTGATCAATTGAATTTCATTTCTGTCGCGCACACGAATTCTCTTGCCAACAGGATCGATGGACGATAGTCCAATAGCTGAAATATGGTCTCCTGCTTCAAGAAATTCAAGATTTACTGTCGGATTAATATATCCGTCAATAAATACTCTGACATCCCCGGAACCGTCATTTACCACAATGGCTCCAACTTTTCCGCTGTCCAGACTTACTGATTTCACAGTACCCTCAACCTTCACCAGGGTTCCCCGGTTGGTATCGGCAGTAGCAGCAGCTGTTGTGACCAGAGCCGGAGCTATTTCATTTACACTGCTGTCCAATATCTCAATCTTCTTCACCGTCAGCTGTTTCTCACCCAGATAGCCGCCTACTGTTCCGGTGACCTCTACTTTCTGCCCAACCCTGAAGTTTCCGGAGACTGGGAAAAGATTAATGCCCGCTGTACTGTCCTGTACATAGATAGAGTCGAAAAATGCAGTGCTTTGATCATATCCGCTGGCATTGGAGGTAACGGTGCCTTGAATCGTAAACTGTGCACCTTCCTCTGCCGCCTGCACTTCAGCGATCGGTGTTACCGTTCTTGGAGCTATATCCTTCAATATATTCTGAGTGATATTGTAGTTGCTGTAGCCAAGCTCTGTAGCATTATCTAACGTTGCCTGCACTTCAAAGTTGGACATAAAAACCGAACCGGCTACAAACAGCTTGGCACCATGCTCCAAGGTTTCCACCGTTAGAACCGGAATATTTCCTTTTGTAACTGGATTGCCTTCCCCGCCTTTGCTGTCCTTATCCGAATCCAGACTTTCAGAGGTAGCATGGGAAGTCACAATATTGGTTACTGCTGCCCTGTCGGCCTCGGGTACCCAAAGTGATGCGCCACTGTAAAAGCTGTATTCCTGCGCCGGATTCACACCCAGGTTATAGGGACTGCTCATATTGTAGTTCTTAAAGCGGAGCCTGAAATTCTGATTAGATGCGAATGTGGTGTTATCAATAAGTTCATCATCCACTATGCGGGTTTTTGCGTTAACAGCCGCAAGTATTAAATTTTGTTGATATGAGGCATGATAGGTTGCGGCATTCGTTCCATCCCCATAATCCGCAAGCCCGCAAACAATCAGCGTTTTACCGCTTGCCGTAAAGGCTTGGATAGCCGCAATTTCTGCTGCTGAATACTCTCCAAATGCACCAACAGTCGCTTTGCGGTTGGGCGGTGTTAAGATCAGCCCTTTTAGCCCGGCCAGCTTCTCCGCGGTAATCCCGCCTTTGATCTCCACAAGTCGGACATCATATTCCTCGGCCAGCTTGGCAAAATTAGTCATGCTATTGGCATAGTTGCCGGCTACATATTCATTCAGGTGCGAGGCATCCACACCTATATTTATGAGCTTGGCAGCATCTCTCACCTTTAATTGCAGCGATTGCGTGAGAACCCTGCTGATACCGTTCACCTCAGCATTTACCGTCACATCCACGGCAATCGTTCCTGCGTCAGTAGGTGTATAAGATATGCTGTCTTTCAGCGTTGCCAGAGAGGCGATTGGCCCGTTTATGGATTTATCCGCAACAGTA
>LIDZ01014684.1_pt4 | contig 10835 bp, 5 predicted proteins | sample 644651 | NCBI WGS metagenome assembly LIDZ01 (sample SAMN03856242, study PRJNA289617) | food metagenome | isolation source: wine grapes on drying loft during traditional withering process | host: Vitis vinifera cv. Corvina | place: Italy: Gargagnago di S. Ambrogio di Valpolicella | collected 2014-01
GAAAGAGGACACCAATGAGCATCCATGAAGCACAAAGCCTGTCTGCCGAGCGATACCTCAGCGAACTGAACGCTGCCCTGTCGGCCACCCCAGCGTCACTGCGCGCCGAGATTCTCAGCGATATCGCCGACGAGCTCCGCGGGCTCGACGACGCAGCGGCCTCCGCACGGATCGCCGAACTCGGGGATCCGCTGGCTATCGCCGCGGACGCCAACGCGGAATTCGACGCACCGGCAGTGCCCGCCGCGCCTGCGGCACCTTCAACGCCCCAGGCATCCAGCACCCCTGCCATTGCGGCCGCTCCGTCGCTCGCCTATCCCACCACCGCAGCAGTCGTCCTCACCGCCGGCTGGTACCTGGTGCCCGTTCTCGGATGGATCGCGGGACTCGTGTTGATCGCGGTCGGTCGAGAGTGGGCCACCGCGGTGCGTGTGCGCGCGATTGTGGCCTCTGGGGTCATTGGATTGCTCTCCATTGGCGCGCTTCTAGTGTTCCGTGGAACCGAACTCTGGGGCCTCGGCCTCGGCATCTTCCTTGTACTCCCACTCATTGCCAACGTTTTTGTGGGCTCGTACATCCGTCGGCGCTGGGGCCAGGCCGACGTAGCTCGGTAGACGCCGAATGCTCCCGCCTCCGTTGAGAATCAACGGGTGCGGGAGCATCGTGGCGACGTCAGCCTGGGGGGAGGTCAGGCGACGTCACATCAGGCGCGCTTACGACGTCCGGTCATCACGGCGGCCGCACCGAGAAGCAGAGTCAGGAAACCAAACCCTCCGACCCGAAGAACACGGTCCCCGTCTATGCCGGTGCTCGCCAGTACCCCGGCGGGTTGCAGGGCTGTACGCACGCTGGCTTCATCCGTGATCGGTGTGCCGGCGGGCGGCGTGCCGGTCACGGTGGCGTTGTTTGTGATGGATCCGGTCGACCGGTCGGCGTCAGTGACCGAGTAGGTCGCTGTTGCCATGACGGATGCACCGGGCGCCAGCACACCCACCTCGGCAGGCCACGCGGAATACGTGATCGCAGAAAGGCCGCGCAGGGCGTCCGTGATCGCGACCGACGTCAGCGTGACGTTGCCGGTGTTGGTTGCGGTGAACGAATAGGTGATCGTGTCACCGTTCAGTGCGCCCGTCTTGACCAGGGAGATTGCCGGGGCGGGCGTGAGGGGCTGGGTGAAATCGTCCTCATCCGTGACGGGCGAACCGGTCGCCGGGGTACCCGCAGTGGTGGCCGTGTTGACAACGCTGCCCGCATTGCGATCAGTTTGCGTCACGGAGTAGCTGGCGGTTGCCGTCACCGACTGTCCCGGAATAAGAACTCCGGGTGCAGCGGGCCATTCCCCGTACAAGACATCGGACACACCGTCGAGTTCATCGGCGATGACCACCGCGTTCAGTGTCACAGTGCCAATGTTCGTGGCGGTGAACGTGTAGTTGATGGTGTTTCCGTTGTCGGTGAGCAGGCCGGTCTTCACCAACGCGATCGCCGGGGTGGATGCAAGAGGCTGGTCGAACTCATCCTCGTCGGTGACCGACGGTCCGGTGGGAGGCGTTCCCGTGGTCGTGGCGGTGTTCAGCACACCACCTGCATCACGGTCTTCCTGTGTCACGGTGTAGCTGGCGGATGCCTTCACCGACTCACCCGGAGCCAGAACACCGACAGCAGTCGGCCACTCGCCGTAGGTCACGACGGACAGTCCTGCCAGCTCATCGCTAATCGACACCCCGCTCAGGGTGACATCACCGATATTCGTCGCCGCGAGCTCGTAGGTGATGATGTCGCCGTCACTGGTGTCGAAACTGATCACACCGGTTTTTATCAGCGAGATGGCCGGCGTCGACGGCAGGGGCTGGTCGAAGTTGTCCTCATCGGTGACCGGCGGTCCAGTGGGCGGGGTACCCGTTGTGGTCGCCGTGTTGTTGACAGCGCCCGCGTCGCGATCGGCCTGGGTGACCTCGTAGGTGGCGGTCGCGGTGACCGACTGCCCCGGAGTCAGTACACCGGGAGCATCCGGCCATTCACCGAACACAATGTCGGACAGACCATTGAGGTCATCGGCGATGGAGACTGCCGTCAGAGTGACATTGCCCGTGTTGGTCGCGGTGAACTCGTATCGGATGACGTCGTCATCGAGCTCGCCGGTTTTGACGAGTGCGATGCCGGGGGTCGAGCCGAGCGGCTGCTCGAAGTCGTCCTCATCGGTGACCGCGGGTCCGGTGGGCGGGGTGCCCGTGGTGGTTGCGGTGTTGGTGACGCTACCCGCGTCACGATCGGCGAGCGTGACGGTGTACTTGGCGGTCGCCGTGACCGACTGGCCGGGGGCGAGAACACCCGCGGTGGCGGGCCAGGTGCCGTAGGCGATGTCGGACAGACCCTCGAGCTCGTCGGCGATGGAGACTGCCTTCAGCGTGACGTTGCCCGTGTTGGTGACAGTGAAGCCGTAGTCAATCGAGTCGGCGTTGCTGCCGTTGCCATCGAGGGCGCCTGTCTTGACCAGCGAGATCGCTGGGGCTGGCGCGAGAGGCTGGTCAAAATCGTCCTCATCGGTGACCGCGGGACCGGTGGGCGGGGTGCCCGTGGTCGTCGCCGTGTTGTCGACACCGCCTGCATCCCGATCGGACTGGGTGACCGAGTAGTTTGCTGTGGCCGTGATCGACTGACCCGGTGCAAGTACTCCCGCGGCGGCGGGCCAGGATCCGTAAGAGATGTCGCTCAGGCCGTCGAGCTCGTCGGCGATAGAGACTGCCTTCAGCGTGACGGTGCCCGTGTTGATCGCAGTGAACGTGTAGCTGATCGTGTTGCCACTGAGCGAACCCGTTTTGACCAAAGAGATTGCGGAGCTAGTCGCGAGAGGCTGGTCGAAGTCGTCTTCATCGGTGACAGCAGGACCAGTGGGCGGAGTGCCGGTAGTTGTCGCGGTGTTGTCTACTCCGCCTGCATCTCGATCGGACTGGGTGACCGAGTAGGTCGCCGTGGCCGTGATCGACTGACCGGGAGCGAGAACTCCCGCAGACGCGGGCCAGGTGCCGTACGTGATGTCGGACAGTCCATCCAACTTGTCAGCGATGGAGACTGCCTTCAGCGTGACGGTGCCCGTGTTGGTCGCGGTAAACGTGTAGCTGATGCTGTTGCCACTGAGCGAACCTGTTTTGACGAGGGAGATCGCCGGAATGCCATCGAGGGGCTGGTCGAAGTCGTCCTCATCGGTGACCGCAGGACCAGTGGGCGGAGTGCCCGAGGTTGTTGCGGTGTTATCGACGGTGCCTGCATCACGGTCAGACTGCGTGACCGTGTAGTTCGCGGTTGCGGTGACCGACTGACCGGGAGCGAGAACTCCCGCAGACGCGGGCCAGGTTCCATACGTGATGTCGGAGAGACCGTCGAGCTCGTCAGCGATGGAGACTGCCTTCAGCGTGACGGTGCCCGTGTTGGTTGCAGTGAACGTGTACGCGATGGTGTTGCCCGTGAGGGTTCCCGTTTTTTCCAACGTGATTGCGGGAGCGGAGCCGAGGGGCTGAGTGAAGTCGTCGTCGTCAGTGACCGCGGGTCCGGTGGGCGGGGTGCCCGTGGTGGTCGCGGTGTTGTCGACGGCGCCAGCGTCTCGGTCGGCCTGGGTGACCGCGTAGGTGGCGGAGGCGGTGACTGATTGCCCGGGAGCGAGTGCGCCCACGGCATCCGGCCAGGCACCATAAACGACGTCGGAAAGGCCCTCAAGCTCATCGGCAATGGATACAGACTTGAGCGGAACATCGCCGGTATTGGTGGCGGTAAAACTGTACGCAATGGTGTTACCGGTCAGCACACCCGTCTTCTCGAGCGAGATGCCAGGGGTGAGTTCTGGAAGAGTGACCAGCGCGGGCGACTGGTCGGTCACTGGCTGGCCCGCGGGAGGCGTGCCCGATGTTTCAGCAGTGTTCGCAACCTCTCCCGCGGCGATATCGGCCTCCGTGAGGGTGTACTGCGCGGATGCTGTCACCGACTGTTTCGGTTCAAGCACTCCCGCAGCTCCCGGCCAGGTGCTGAAGGAGACCGCAGAGAGTCCCGGCTTCGGGTCAGTGAGGGTCACGTTGTGCAGTGCCACGGTGCCGGTGTTGGTGACGGTGAACGCGTAGTCGACGGTGTCGCCAGCAACACCCGTAGCGCCGGAGGCGAGGGTTCCCGTTTTTTCGAGGTCGATCGTGGCGCACTTCGCGTTGACGATGTCGATGAGGGTGCTCGAGAGCGCGGAAAAGCCTGCGAGGTAGTAGTCGCTGCCCTCGGTCGGGCCGGAGATCTGGCTGATGTGTTCGCGGAACGTCGCGAGGTCATTGCCCGCAATGTTGTCATTCACACCGATCGGAATGATGCGGGTGCCTTCGCCCTTCAGCGCGTTGGCGCTGCGCACAGCGGCGTCGATGGTCGCCTGGTTGGTGCTGTTGCCGGGGCCCTGCACCGGACTCGAGTACTGGGTCGGATTGCCGTCGGTCAGGAAAAACAGTGCATCGTAGCTCTCGGGCGCGGCAGTGATAGCGGCAATTCCGCGGTCCCAGTTGGTTCCACCCTGAGCAGATGCAGGGCGCTGTACCCCGTTGACGTAGGACTGGATGGTCGCAACGCCCGCCGCGTCGGAAACAGACGTTAGCGGCAGCGATTCGTTCGCCGCACTGCCGGTTGCGGGAGCGTTCGAAGCGAAGTTGTGCACGGCGAAGCGGATCGGGTAACCCTCGAGCGAGTCAGCGAGCGCCGCCAGTTCCTGACGCGCCTGCGCCAGCTGTGGGTCAGTGACCGAGTTCGACAGGTCGAGGCTGATGGCAAAATCCATCTCGCACTGCTGCGAGAGCGCGGGGTTCGCTGCGGCGGGAACGCTGGATTGCACGGCGAATGCGGCGGATGCTCCCCCGAGGCTCAGTGCAGATGCGAGGGTTGCGGCGACCGCTCCTCGCGCAAAAGTACGCGCGCGATTGGCGCGAGTGGGTGAATCGGGACGTAGTCGTCTCATGTGATCGGCTCCTCCATGGTCGATCGGATGGCACAGCACCGTGAGAGATCGGCCATGCCTGGCAGCTGGGTTACTGCCGACCTATGCTCGCGGCGCGGTCGCTCACCAAATCTCATATTCGGCAAACTTCACCCCCAACATCACCCGCCGTCTCGCCCGCCCCTGGGCGACGGCCTCAGGCACAACCAGGCATCGAAGTGAGGAAAAGTCCTATGCTGGTGAGGTTTGTGATTCGAAGGGGTGATGGACGGTGACGATCACGGGTGTGCCACGCGTTCCCTCCGGTGCGCGCTCGCGCGCCCGCCTGACCGCACGCTTCGACGGACCCGAGGCGATCGTTATCGCGCAGGCGCCGGCTGGTTTCGGTAAAACGGTCGCCATGGCACAGTGGGCGTCGGTAACCGCCTCTGACGGCATCTGGTTACGCATCCGCGATGGCAATTCCGAGCCCGCCGCCCTGGTGCAGCACCTCGCCATTGAACTCTCGCTCGCCGGTCTACTTGATACGCACAACCCGCTACTTCTGGCACCTGACGCATTGGCGGGCGGCGCGGACCCATGGTTACTGTTGCGCCACGGACTACGGAGGCTGCGGGGCGCATCCGTCCTTGTGATCGACGGTATCGATCGCCTCAGTCAGGAAAGCGTTGACGGACTCGTCAACTTGGTTATCGATATGCCCACCATCAGCATCCGGGCGACGGCGCGGCAGTCCAGCGCCGCCACCGAACCCGCCCTCGCATTCCACATCGACGTAGCAACTATTGGTCCCGCCGATCTTGCGCTCACTCGTGATGAAGCGGCCACTATCTTGTCGGTTGATGTCGGGTCCGACGTAGTCGCCCAAGTACTCGACAGCGGCGGCCTCCCTCTGGTGGCCCGGTTGATGGCACAGCACATCAGCGAAGATGGTCGCGCCGGTTCGCCCACAGAATCGTCCGTGTCAGACATCGTCGACTCGTTCATTCGAGCAGAGATCGCGGATAAGTCCTGGCGCCCGCGCTTCGCGCGGTTTGTCACTGTCACATCCATCGCGGAATCGGTCGCTGCCCGTCTTGCCGCCGACCTCGACGCTATTGCAGGTCCGCCGGTTGCGATGCGCGCGGACGAGAAGGCCAATGCGGCGGACGATACGTCCGCTCTTCTCGATCACGCCGAGGCCGAAGGACTTGGCCTCTGGGGTGGCAGATCCCGTGATTCCTCCACGTTTGTCTACACACCATCAGTTCGGGAGGCATTCGAACGTCGACTCCGCTCAGACCTGCCCCACCTGGTACGGCCGTTAAGTCTCGCGGTCGCTCACTGGGAATTGGAGAATGCGCGTCCGTTCGCTGCCCTGCAGCGGGCGGTTGAGTTCGAGGACTGGGCGCTGGCTGGCCGAGTGGTTCGGCAATTCTGGAACGAGCTTTTGCGCAACTATGGCCCACAGGTGCGAGACCTTTTCGCTGGCGTACCCCTGGGTGTTCTCCGTCGCCAGCCCCTCATCGCTATGCTGCTCGCGCTCAACTACAACCGCACTGGGCATCATCGACTGCGGGCACTCGAGTACTTTGCACTTGCAGGTCACGCATCGCGCAGTCAAAGATCTCGATTGACCCCGGCCGATCGCGCGGTGATGCGCTCCATCGAAACCGCTGCGCTTCGCGTGAGCGGAAAATTCGATGCTGCACTCACGGCAGCGCTGGACGGCCGGGACATCCTGTTCGCCATGAGCCCCGACGAGCGCGACAACCTAGGACTGACTGAACCCACGCTGCACAACCAGATCGGCACCACACTTTTTTACGCTGGTCGCACCGAGGCTGCGCTCGACTCATTCGCCCGATCCGCGGCGGTGGGCGAGTCGAAGGGGCTCAAGGCAGGCCTTCAGGGGATGGCGCTCTCGGCGGGCGCACTCGCTGTAGCCGGGGACCTGACCGAAGCGCGAATCCTAAGAAACGACGCGCATCAGTTGGAATGGCCGGAAGGATGGATCACCGGCTATATGGGGAGCTTTCACCAGCTCGCTGGAGCGTTCTCCGCGCTCGAATCGTTCGATGCCGACATCGCAGAGGAACATCTACGCGCGCTTGACCCCCACCGCGAGACCATCGAGCACTGGCCATTGCTCGCTCATGCAGACGCGCTGGTATGCCTTCTTCGCAACGAACCGGAGCGCGCCCGAGTTCAACTCGAGCGCGAGATTGTGCATCAGCGACGGCGGGGCGCTGCGTCCGCACCCACCCTTGCGCGCCTGACACACACGAGAGCGCTGGTTGAACTGGCTTCAGGAAATCCCGCGGCAGCGGAAAAGATCTTGGCAAAGGCGCAGTCATCGCGCAGCCGCGTGGGCTTGGCACGGATCGCCCTTGCCCGGGCACAGCCCGACGACGCACTTCGCCACCTCCTCCGAGAGGGAGACCCTGCGACCGGGGATGCGCCCTCGTCGAGGTCTCGAGGTGAAGCTTTAGCGCTCCGAGCTGGCGCCCTCGCCCTACTCGGGGATACCCAGCGAACGGAGATCGCTATACGCGCAGCCCTCGCATTCCTGGTGGACCGCGGCCAGGGCCTTGCGCTGGCTCTTGTTCCTGCTGATGCGCTCGACGCCCTGTGCGCAGCAGCGCAGTCCGCCGGCGTGGACGATCCAACGTTGTTGCTGTCGCGTGCCCGCGCGAACGCGATTGTGCCGTCCGCGGCATCCGCCCCCTCTTTCACACCGCGCGAAATTGCCCTAGCGCACGCGCTGCCCCATTCCCACAGCACAAACGCCCTCGCGGAGGCACTCTCGATCTCGCCCAACACTGTCAAAACACAACTCCGAGGGCTCTATCGCAAGCTCGGCGTAGGGAGCCGCCGCGAAGCAATCGCCGCGCTGTCAGTGCTGGACCTTAGTGCGCGACCATCTGAGGAGCCGACTCGACCGCTGAACGATCCGTTCGACTGAGAAGCGAACGGATGAACGGTAGCGGCACTAGCGCGAGCAGGGCAAGTGCCCCCGCTGCCAGATACAGTGTCGTGAAGTCATCTTCCGCCGCCGCGAGCACGGCCAAAGCGACTGCCGGTGCGAACGTCTGCGGGAGAGTCTCAGCGATGTTGAACACACCGAGGTACGCCCCCGCTTCCCCCTCCGGAATCGCCCGAAGCGCCAGCGCCAGGTCGACTGCATAAAAAATGCCGAGCGCGATGCCGCCGAGCGCGGCACTCACCCAGAGTTGAGTACTGCTGGTCGCAGTGGCCCGCAGTGCGGCAGCCACCGCGAGACCCAACGCTGCAGCGACGATGAAGGGACCGTACCTTCCCAACCGTGATGCCCAAAATCCCGCGGTGACTGCCGAAACAACAATCCCCGTGCCTCCGATGAGCGTGATGATCGCCACCATCGGAGATCCAACACCGGCACTCAGGTTGAGGCGTTCCATCACGAAGTACAGGGTGAACACGGTCGCCAGCGAAAATGCTAGCTGCATCAGAAATCGCTGGAGCCAGATCCAGCCGAAGGTGCGATGGCGGCGGAGATCGACCCTCGGGCGAAGTTGGGGCCGGACTGTGGATGCTGTGGGTGTCGCCCCCAATGCCGGATCAGTGATAAATAAACAACACACACTAACAACGATGAGCGCGCCAACAGGCATGGCCATCACAATCACATCGAGCCGTGTCGGCAGAACAGTTGCAAGTACCAGCGGTGGCAGGGTGCCAAGAAAAGCGGCTGCTCCAAACACACCCGACGCAGAAGCCCGACGTTTCTCCTCGATCTGGTCACCCAGCAGTGCTGCGACCGCGGCAAGAGATGCGTTGTAGGCGGTCTGTGCGAGAACCCAGCCCACAGCCAGGGAGGCGACGGAGCCCGCTGTGACGATGATGATGGATGCGCCGGCTCCCACAACTGCGCCGCCCAGAAGCCAGGGACGACGCCGACCGAAATGACTTCGGGTTCGGTCGGACGCCAGACCGAACAGCGGATTCGCGAACACGGAGGCAATGCCCCCAGCGATCGTGACGGCGGCTAGCGTGGCACTGCGATCATCAGCGGGAACCAAGCGGGCAATTGCGAGGGGAAGCCCGGTCACTACCGGGGCGGTGAGAGACCCGAGAATAACCAGATTGAGCGCGGCGAAGAGCACAACCTTCCGCATAATGACTACCCCTCAATTTTGCCAGACTCGAGTCTACGCCGACCGTGGTGGTCGAAGAAGTTTCGCTCGTCACCTCGCAAGTTGTCCTCGCCCATCTGAACCATTCGCTTAGACAGGTCAGCGTTCACTGTATAGTCAGTGCATGCTGACTATTGCGCCCCGCCTCGATGTGATGAACCGTCTCGGTCGCGCGATGGCGGATCCCACTCGCTCGCGCATATTGATGAGTTTGCTCGAGCATCCCGGCCATCCCGCCCAGCTGGCGCGTGATCTCGACCTGACCCGGTCGAACGTCTCCAACCACCTCAGCTGCCTTCGCGGCTGCGGCATTGTTGTTGCGGTGCCCGAGGGGCGGCAGACCCGGTACGAAATTGCCGACGCGCACCTCACCCGCGCGCTCGTCGCACTGGTCGACGTGGTGCTCGCGGTCGATGATGGCGAAGCGTGCGCCGACGACAACTGCGACGTGCCCCTGTGCTGCGGAGTCGGCGCATGACGGCGACAACGGCTGGGCCGATCCGCCTGCTGGGTCCGCTGCGCAAAAAGGTGCTCCAGCGACGCATCCGAATCATCGTCGCCGTCACCATCACCTACAACGTCATCGAGGCGATCATCGCTTTGGCTGCGGGATCCGTTGCCTCATCCGCCGCCCTCATCGGCTTCGGACTCGACTCGATCGTCGAGGTGCTCTCCGCCGCGGCCGTCGCCTGGCAGTTCGCAGCACCCGACCCCGAGAAGCGCGAAAAGGTCGCCCTGCGCGTCATCGCGTTCTCGTTCTTCGGCTTAGCGGCGTATGTGCTGGTCGATGCCAGCCTGTCACTCATCGGTGTGCGCGAAGTCGAGCACAGCCCGGTCGGCATCACCCTGGCCGCAGTGAGCCTCGCGGTGATGCCATTTCTCAGCTGGTTCGAACGCCGCACGGGCAAGGAACTCGGATCTGCCTCGGCCATCGCTGACTCGAAGCAGACCCTGATCTGCAGCTACCTCTCCGCCGCATTGCTCGTTGGTCTCCTGCTGAACTCCCTGCTCGGTTGGGCCTGGGCCGACTCAGTCGCCGCCCTGGTGATCGCCGCCTTCGCCATCCGGGAAGGCCTCGAAGCCTGGAGGGGCGAGGCGTGCGCCGTGCCCGTCTCCGCCCTGACCGGCGAGCGCATCGTCGAGGCGTGCGACTGCTGCTGAGCACGTCGATCTGCCTTCACACAGTCGACGTAGAGGCATTCCTCAGGCCCACCCGGGCACACTGGAAGCCTGAGACAACGAAGGGTCCCACCATGAGCAACTTCCAGCGCCTCCTGAATATGGCGTCGAAAGCACTCGACAAAAATTCCTCGTCCTCCAGCGGATCCGGTGCAACCGGCAACACCGACTGGCGCGACCTGGTGCGTACCGCAGCCGACAAAGTCACCGGCGACAACCGAGCTCCTGCACAGACGTCGCAGCCTCAGACGTCGCAGCCTCGGGCGGCTGCACCCCAGGCATCCCGACCCGCACCGACCGGCACCCCGGAAGACCGCGCCGCGATCGGACGCTACAACTACCTGCTGAAAACCGCGGAACCCGAGCAGCTCGAGCAGGTGCACCGCGACGCGTTCAACCGCCTCACCCCCGCACAGCGCGAGCAGGTCAACGCCCAGCTGCGCGCTGAACTGCCAGCCAACGAAGCACCCGTGTCGTCGAGCGCGAACGACCTCGCCCGCGCCGCCACTCGAGGCGAAGCGAAAAACCCCGGATTCCTTCGCAAG
>LIDZ01014854.1_pt14 | contig 10835 bp, 11 predicted proteins | sample 644651 | NCBI WGS metagenome assembly LIDZ01 (sample SAMN03856242, study PRJNA289617) | food metagenome | isolation source: wine grapes on drying loft during traditional withering process | host: Vitis vinifera cv. Corvina | place: Italy: Gargagnago di S. Ambrogio di Valpolicella | collected 2014-01
CGGCGCAACCGTATTGACCCGCACACCTAGTGGCGCGACTTGATTCGCCAGCCCCTTACTATAGGTGGTTAGCGCAGCCTTCGCCGCTGCATAGGCCAAAGTGCTGTCATATAGCGGTTGACGCCGCTGGATTGAGGTGATGTGAATGATTACACCTGCGCCTTGCTCCAGCATGGAGGGTAGCAATCCGCGATCCAGACGAACAGCGGCGAACAAGTTAGCATTAAAATCATGCTGCCAGTTCTCTTCACTAAGGGCAAGGACACCCCCCGCTGGTGCGGACGAACCACCAACGTTATTGATTAATATATCTAAACCGCCGTAACGGCTCAATACCTCTCCAACTACTTTTTCCACACCTTCCGGAGTGCTGATATCTGCCTGGATGAACAGTTCAGCAGCTTGTTCCTCCACAGGTATGGACCGTGCGGTAGTAATCACTGTGGCTCCGGAGCGGACAAACCTTTTGACAATAGCCTCTCCCATACCCTTTGTTCCACCTGTAACCAAAATACGCTTGCCTTTAAATTCGTTCATTTCGAACGGGATTTCAACTGATGTATTCATCACTTATTCCTCCTAATTGATACTGAGCTCTATCAAAAGAGTAGCATAGTGAACTAGACAGCTTTATGTCATATTGTTTCTATTAAACTTTCCTATGTAGCCTGGTGTTATTCAATACACTCCTTCCCCCTCATAACATCAACCTGTCCGGTCTTCAGATTAATAATCCAGCTCCTTGTATCGTTCTGAGAAATGTAGAGGGGTTGTCCGCTTGCATCAATACAATAGGAGATTGGAATCGAGATCCCACAGTTTCTATAAGATCCATCCGCATGGCTCGTCCCAATGATCACCGTCTTGTACTTCAGAGCAATCCTCGTAGCTGCTTCAATCCATTCTGCGAACTGATCTTCACTGAACATTCCGACGCCAATCGGATGTGCAATAAAATCCATGTGCTCGGCTTGCCGCTCCAGACCTGTTAATACCTGCAGAATTTCTACGCATAATAAATACCCAATCTGGAGATCATCTGCTTCCGCAACAGACGGGCTGTACAACAATTCATCCATAGGCGATTTGGCACGCTCTAATATGATTTTGCCGGAAGAATGAATCATTAGTGCTCTGTCCTTCTTGTAGCGGTCTCTATATCCGGTTATCACCAGTTTCTTGTACTGTTTGGCAATATCACATAGGACAGCTACACCGTTCTCATCGGCAACGTAACCTTCCGGGTATAACACAGCGTCAAATAATTCCTGCTGCTGCAGTTCTTCCAATAGCTGCTCCAGACCTGATTCGTGGTTAGGCTGAGCTACAAGTACTCTCACACAGAATCCCTCCAATTGGATCTACCAAATAGCTTCAATTAATAAGTTCTTTCACCACTTCGACACTTCGTTTAGCTCGATGATTCAAGGACCGCTTGTCCTTAACCTGAAGCTGCTCCAGAGCGTGGCCGGGATCAATAATCAAAGGCTGTGAGATCACATCTTCCAGAATCTGCACCACAACTCGGCACGCACTAAACAGCAGTTCCTGGGAGATTACTTTTTTATGGGAGCGGATGATCTCTACCAGCTTTTCTGCAAACATCAATCTAACGATGCTGTCAGCACTCATCATATTGCGTGACGCAAACGAAGTGGCTTTGTCCACAATCAGACTATCCCGATAATTTCTTGAGAGTGTCTCCAGAGAAGAGATCGCATCCCAATCCCGTATGGATAACTGCTTCGAAAGCTCCACGACCACTTCATTTAGCCATTCAATTTCGGTTTCTCGCAGAATCTCAAATTTCTTATATTCCTCCAGAACACCTTCCCGGTGCATATTAAAAGAACTGCCTAAGAAGCGCGTATATAGTTCCTTCGCTCTTTGTGTTGAATCTTCCATGTGCCTACCACCTTGTCTTTCTCATTATCCGTAACATGCTGCAACATCCAAATCATATCCATTTGCCCGTAACTTATCAACATCTACACTTGTGAACGAACTTATTAGTAATCAGCAAATACTACAAGGTCTGACTGCACTTTGTACAGTAGAATTAAGAGATCAAGCCTTCATAAACCAATCTAGTGTACTTTGTGCAACAACAAGAAACTTAATTTAATTTTCTAATTCATCTATGCGACTACTGACATTCCGTTGTCAGTAGTGTTTTTGTATAATCTAGGTATCAGAAAGCCAAAGATGATATTAACTGAACTTTGCTTAAAGAGATTACTGAGGAGAACTTACTATGGAAACTAATAACAATCCATTTATTTTTGATACACCCCTTATTGAAGGTGTAATTTGCAGACGACGAAATCGATTTATTATGGAAGTTGAGGTTGACGGCGTAATTTTTGATTGCCATTGTCCCACTACAGGTCGTATTGGTGACATCGTTTTTCATGATGTCCCATGCTTGCTTTCAAAAAGCAATAATTTATCAAGAAAGACCCTTTATACAGTGGAGGCCATTTCAGTTGATTTACCATCCAATGTAAATAAATCATGGATAGGAATCAATCAGAATGCAGCCAATAGATATGTAGAACATTTTATAAAAAGCGGCGAACTTTCTAGTATGGTGATTAATGGTGAAGCAATAAAAAGAGAACAAAAAGTAGGCAACTCCAAACTTGATTTTCTTGTAGGTAATACTTACATTGAGGTCAAAACACCTCTTACGCGATTGCAGGTCGAGGTTAAGGAACATATCGAAACTAAGAAAGGAAGCAGTTTCACCTCATTTGAACGATTCATAAAACACATTGGGGAATTGGCAAATAGTTTGAATGAGAATGACAAAGCAATCCTGTTAGTATGTTTCATCTATGATAGTTCTAAATATATTGGCTCATCCAATGGGAAATATAGCAGCTATATCCGGAATTCCGTGCAATCATCAATAAACCAAGGGGTTGAAGTGTGGCAGGTTAACTTCAAAATAACCCCTACAGAAGTAAATCTCGTACGTTATTTTGAGACAACGAAAGATATTATGAATGTTTAATCCAACAAGGGAGTGCAGCTTCAAATGAATAAAACAGAGCGTCTTTTAGTGATTGTGCTGGAATTACAGCGAAGGAAATTGCTGACAACTGATGGGAACCGGGTAACTGTGCGAACTGTATCGCCATTCGGATTGGCACATGATGAGTAGAATGGCTGGCTGTTAGTTGCTTCCTGTGATCTACGGGAGGATATTCGTCTTTTTCGAGTCTCCTGAATCTAAAGAGGACGGTTACCTGTCACTTTTCGTGTCCGTCAACCGGAAAAATTGCTGTCTTGGATTCTTGGATGGGGGAGAACGCTACTGACATACTGTTGGCAACAGAGGTCTTGTATAATCAAGATATACAAAATGAAAGCGAGGTTATTTACTTGACTTTATAATGAAACGAATGGTGTACTGAAGATTGCAAAAGCTTATTTTGAGGCGATGGCGAATCGAGATGTTGAAAAGATTATTCATGCCTTATGGACGCAAAACAACTTCCATTGACATGCGTAGTATACTGGCTGTTTCCTTGAAAAGATACCCAAGAGAGGTATCCAAATCTATCTGCGTTTTTTTTGATTCATGTCAGTATTACGACTTAAACGAATAACATAAACAACCCCATATACAAAGGAGGACATTACATTATGTCGGCAATTGGACCCGATTTCATTTCACTTCAAGTGAGCAATCTTGAAGGCTCTGCGGAATTCTATCAAAACTATCTCGGACTGGTGCGCTCACAGGCGGGACCACCTCATGCTGTGGTTTTTGAAACAAAGCCTATTGCATTTGCTCTTCGTGATCTATTGCCAGGAATAGAACTCGGTTCAGGTACTCAGCCAGGACTTGGTCTCGCTCTGTGGCTTCATGCCCCTGATACGCAAGAAATCCACGACAAGCTTGTCGCAGCAAGCGTAAAGATTACATCTGCACCAATAGATGGACCATTCGGGCGAACCTTTACATTTGCCGACCCAGACGGGTACCTAGTTACCCTTCACAGTAAAGCCTAATACGCAAATGTACCCAGCTTAATAATAGTGATAACTTCCTCTGTCACAGCGAGCCAAGTGATTATTACAACATTAAGACCGTGTTCCTAAAAGTGATATGCTCCCCATACGGTAGACAGGTGAAATAATAAACCTTGTTACTGTGAGGGGAGTTTTTTCATGTCCACGAATTTTCAAGCTAAGTGCAACACTTCTTCCTCACAGGGTCGGTGAATCCCGTGTTTATTTAAGTCATCTTATAAAGCAGCTTGGTCTCGCTCAAAAGTGATAGAGAAGATACTCTTCTGTATGGTAGTGATTGTTCGACACCTTCACTTTACCAAACGAAACGGTGTTTTTGTATGGCGTCAAGTCACCTATTTAATCGACCTCAAATCTTTGCTCCATCTACTGCTAAGTCAATTTTGATTCTGCGAAAGTTAAGTAAATAACATTCACTTTAGCGAAGATCACAAAAAAACAGACTGCGAACTAGTTCCGCCTGTCTGTCCTTTAGTCATCTCAAATTATAGTAGGTTGTATTCTTCTCTACCAGCTTTAGCTCCAAGCCACCAAAGTTGTTATTAGACCAATAACCATCATGAGCAGCATCGGAATGATCATCACATAAAAATACAAAAGACAAATACTGTCTAATTCCATCTTTCTTTCAATAATTTATTTATCACAAGCAACATCATTTGTGGTAAAATAATTCTTAATATTTTAGGAATAATTCGAATTAATGTTGTCAAACGGAGGGAAACTAACTATGCCAAAAACCATTATACATAACAGTGACTTTTTTGTAGCGGCCTTATCGCAAACCTTTATTTCTGCCCTGCAGCTCGACCCTGACGGTATGTATGCGCAGGTAGGCATTGGGATTATTGAGAAATTCTCCGATGAATCCGTCCGCCTCAAAAGATTCGATGGCTCGTATTCCCACTATGCCCGGGACATTACGAAATTCCAGACTAATAAGAGGTAGCGAGATAGAATAGATCTTTTAATCAGCAAACAGGCTGACCGTAATGTGGTGAAGCCTAATTTCTCCGCTGACGCCCGTGATTTGTATTAAGTTATTAGAGCCTGGATTCAAATGGACTGTGATATTCGTACATCCCGTAAAATCCAGCCTACTGCCGGTTGAGAGTGCGTTAAGCAACTGGTAATCCTTGTCGTTAACCTTTAGATTCAACTTGGCGAGACGTTCCCCTGTGGCATAATAAATATGAATTGCCGCTCTGCCGCCGTTTCCTCCATCTACATGTTCAAACAAACTGACTGAGCCCGGTATATGTAAATGGGTAACATCTCCAGCACAATATTCCTGCGGATTCAACAGGGGTGCAGATACTTTCCCTATTGCCGCGACGCCTTCAAGGGTCTGAACTACGGTCTGGATGGTTCCATCTTCATTAAAATACAAATAATCTATACATACACTTCTTAAATTGCCTTCCCCCGAAATCGCCTGATTATGGTAGAACAAATACCATTGCCCTTTATATTCCGTCACGGAACCATGGGTGGTGGAACAGCCAGTCGGCTCCAGGAAAATGCCTCTGTATGCCCACGGACCCAGCGGATTCTCACTGGTGGCATACCTCATACAATTGTTGCCCTCCAGGTTATCCGCATAGGTTAGGTAATAGATGCCTCTTCTTTTGAAGATCCAAGCTGCTTCATGAAAATCTTCTAAGCCGATCATATCCCGCATTTCAGTCTTTAAAGACATCATATCCTCATTCAATTCGCCGCCCATGCATACGCTGCCGCCACCATAATAGATATAGGCTCTGTCGTCATCATCTACAAGCACGCACGGATCAATCAGGGCAAAACCGCCAAGTCCCGAAATATAACCCTGATCGACAAAACCGCTAGCAGGTTGTTGGCTGGTCGCCACCCCGATCTTCCAAGAGTGGTTCCAGTTGGATTCGCTCGGATGAGGATAGTAGAAATAGTAATTCCCATTCTTATAGGCACAGTCCGGCGCCCACATGAAACCGCCCTCCGGTCTGCCCCAGGCCACATCGGTGGAGCCGAGGATTTCACCTTCATCCACCCAGTTCACCATATCAGCAGATGAGAATACATGATATTGATCCATAAGATCGCAGCCTCTGGCTGGATCTATATCATGGGAGGCGTAAATATATATTCTGCCGTCCTCCCACACATGGGCTGAGGGGTCAGCAGTATAAATTGAGGTGATCAAGGGATTCTTTGATGTTACTCTCTGGTATTCAACCGGGTTGCCTTCATTATTCATATTCATCTTAATCCTCCTGAAGTTATACTTTCATTATTGTTGACAAAAGCCTTCACGCTTCCAAAAAGCGGCTGTGAAGGCTCGTCTTCACCGTCTACTGATGGCTTGTAGGATGGTTCACGGTCAGCGGAATCTGGTCTTTGAACAGGCGGTTAATATCTCCTGCCAGACGAAGATAGAAATCCGAGGATACTGCTACCCCGTCAGCATCCAGGGTCAGGAAATACTGGTTGCTTGGAATCATTGAGCTATTCTCTGCCATTTTGGCAATAGCCGTGCCCTCATCGTATTCATCGAACATGGCAATGTATCCGGTATTAATGCCAATGCTCTTCATATTGTAGGCCTGCCGCCACATGAAATCTCCATGCAGGCGAGGGTTTTCATTTCTGGGACCTCCGGTCATGTTGGACCAGGCCGATCCCGGCCAGATGACCGGTTGATAAGCGATGCCATTTTGCTGGGTAAATATAAGATCCGGCTGCAGTTGGTTGATCTTAAAGTTGTCATTCTCCTGAATGGTGCGGAAGCGGGCCACCGACCATGGCGATATCATATCGAGTGATCTATACACATCCAGGAATCCCGCCTTGGAATCATTGTTGCCTGTTCTCCAATACGTAGGGACACCGCCTATGACATAAATGCCTTGATTCTTGAACCAACTGATCAACTCAGCCGACTCGGCGGCCGTACCGGGACGGTCCGTAAAGCCGATGCCCCACAAGCAAACGACCACTTTCCCATTTTGTTTGGCGTAAGCGCTGGAGGAAGGCAACTGCATAGTATTAACGACGTTTGTCGTCCAGTCATGTTTGACTGCATTGACCCAGTTAGCTGCGTTCATACCCGTAATATCGTACATGACGTAAAATTTACGGTTATAGCTTTCTGCTGCATTTTTCACCTTTACTGCTACACTGTCCCGATTCGTCTTCCAGCCATTCGGAGTATCGCTCTCCTCTGCCCCGAACCGCTGTAGGGCCGCACCGTCAATGTTATAGGTCTGCATCCATTCAAAATGCTTGTTCACGGTCTCCTGGTCGTAAGAAGAAAACAGCTTCGCAGCAGATCCGTTGCCCAGACTAGCAAGATTGGTCTGATACAGCTTGGAGTACTCCCTCGTATCGGGATACAGCTCGAAATTCACATTGTTGTTGGCTGTGGGCGCGTTGCTGTTCTTGCTCCAGTGCACCCAACCACTGTTGGGAGAACCATCTCCGGCTGCGTTGAACCAGCCTTGATAACCGGCAAACAGCTTGCCCACCACATCTCCACTACCTGAGGAGGAGGGCGCATTGAACTTAAACCAGAGTATATTGAACAGATTTCCGCTGCCGCCCGTAAATTTAAGATAAAGCGTATGCACTCCGCTCACGGGGCTGATGGAGTTGGATTTCGTCTGCCACGATTGCCAACCACCGGTACCTGGCACGGCAACAGTTCCGGCTAGGGTACCTGTAAGGCTGTCCAGACGGACTTCAATACTGCCACCGTTAGCATTGCTGGCCACCCTTACGTCAATGGAAGCAGCACCACTGCCGAAATCCACACTGGGAAAGACGATATAATCTCCATTATCGATGAAAGCAACATTCTGCCCACCTTCGCTGGAGCTTTCCAATTGAATTCCGCTTTGACTGCTGTAACCAGAAGCGGGGGTTTGGTTAAAGGCCGTTGCCGCCGATACGGTGGCGGGAGAATACAGAAAACAAACCGCAAGAGTCAATAGAGCTGCACTGATAGAAGCCAACAAGCGTTTCTTTTTTTGCACAGAAATAAGCATAATACCCTCCTGTTCTATTGGTTATATTAATTTGTTACCTCCAGCATACCCCTGCAGACCATCCGTTCACCATGAGGCAATTATAAATAAAACAAGACATTACAAAAGAAATCCGGAGTGAAATGGGCCGTAGATCCTATTAAGAATATGGTGCTGTATCGGACCAGGAATAATTCGGACTCCAGGAAAGAAGCTCTTGCGCCAACCTGTTGCTGACGACTGCCTCTCTTGCCCGGAACGATGTCCGAAGCTCCGTGACATCGGGATAGAACTTCTTCAGCAAGCGATCCGTATCCCAGTCGCTTAAGGTATCGCTGCTGGTGATATTCAGGTTGACAGCACCTTCGTAACTGCAGTGAAGGGACATCAGACAGGCCTCCACTGCATCCCTGATATCGATATAGCTCCATAAAATATGCTTGTGCGCCTCTGGTCTGTTTATAGGCAAACGCTGATAATCCTCGGGATTCGTAATCATCGAGAACCGGAGGGAAATTACCTGCAGGCCATTTCTCCGGCGAAACATTGCCGCGGTTATCTCATTGACGACCTTGGAAAGACCATAACATTCCTGCGGCTGCTGCGGATGTTCTTCATCCAGCGGAAAATAGTCCGGCGAGAATGGCTTAGATGCCCAGGCCAACCCATAGGAGGACTCGCTTGAGCCCATAATAACTTTTCGGATGCCCAGGATGGACGCCGCCTCCAGGACATGGTATCCTGCGACAGTGTTATTGGTGAAAATATAGGAGTTCGGATAACCGATAGGTGCCGGAATAGCTGCCAAATGGATGACCGCCTCTGCACCGGTTAGTGCAGCCACGACTTGGCCAAAATCGTTCAGATCGACGTTCATTTGCTTGCAGCGGACCCGGTCAGACCTGTGGTTATCCACCGATAGTACCTCGTAGCCATGCTCCTGCAGACTCTCAATAACCCGCGAACCGAGCTTGCCGCTTCCGCCTGTAACTACAATCGTCTTCATCTTGTCATTTCCTCCTGTCTTTGCCAATTCATCTATGGACGTACCAATGTTCCGTCAGCTTGGCGGTCCAGAGGGTACGGACGATGATAGATCTTCGGGTCCCACTTATCCTCAAGAAGCAGCTTTGCTTTGACTTCGTCCAGTTCAATACCTAACCCCGGTTTATCCGATGGGTACAGATATCCGCCTTTTCTCACGATATGTCCGTCAAAAGCATCAAGCTCCTCCATCCTGAAATGGTTGACTTCCTGTATGCCAAAGTTCCAGACCGCCATATCCAAATGAACCGAAGCCGCCTGGTTGACGGGGTCATTCTCTCCACCCTCCTGCCAGGCTGTACGAACACCGAAGGTCTCGCCCAGCGCGGCAATTTTGCGGCATGCGCTGATTCCACCCGCCTTGGAGACGCGGACCCGGATGAAATCGATCAGCCGTTCCTTTATAAGCTCGGTCCATTCCTGCGGGTTCACGAATAGTTCACCCACCGCTTGTGGTGTTGCGCTCTGCTGGCGAAGTTGGCGGTACCAACCGATCTGCTCTGGAGGCAGCGCATCCTCCAGGAAGAACAGTCCATACGGTTCCAGGCGCTTGGCCAGCTGAATAGCCTGAATGGGCGAAAGGTGCTCATGCACATCATGTGTAAATTGAATGCTTGTGCCAAATTCTAGGCACAGCTGCTCGAACATTGCCGGAATGGTGTGCAGATAGATATGCTCATCGAATACCGGACCGCTCGTCCATGCGTTGCCGGGAAGCTTCGCTTCACTCCCGCTAACGAAGCCGCCCCCGCCGTAACCGCCCATTTGGGCCCGTATAACCGTATAGCCTTCTTCCATAAAGCGGTGGACATCCTCTTTGAGCTCAACGATGTCAGCTCCCCCCGCATGGCCGTAGCAAGGAACTGCTGACCGACAAGCGCCGCCTAGCAACTGATAGACTGGCAGTTTCGCCTCTTTTCCTTTAATGTCCCATAATGCCATATCGATTCCGCCGATGGCTGTATGCAGAATCGCCCCGTTTCTCCAATACCCGCTCATGTGCATGATATGCCACAGATCTTCTATATTGGCCGCATCCTTACCCACCAGAAGTGGTGCGAGCAACTGCTCGATGACCTGAACCACAGCCTCGGGATTATAAAGATCGGAAGCAGAGCCAAGCCCGTAGAGCCCGTCTTGATTGGTCGATACCTTCACTATTGTCCAGCTGCCATTCTTCCTCGTACGAATACATTGGATACCAGTGATTTTCGCCATAATTTCACCATCCCTGTTTGTGTCGTATCTATTCTAATTCAATCAGCCGTTGTTCCAAACGGGGTGTTATTAAACTTTTCATTCCATTTCTATCCTTCATAACTTCAAGAACAAAAAAAGAAATCGCCCTTTGGTAAAATGGAGTTTTCCATTCAACCGGGCGATATTTGAGGCTTAAGCTAAGCTCACCGACTATAGATACGATACAATAACACTGCTGCTTCGGCTCTCGTCAGCTTGCTTTTAGGATTCAAAGCTCCATTATTCCCCTTCAGCACTCCTGCCTCGGCCAGCGTATTCATGCTGCTGCGGGCATAGTCCGCAATGAGAGCTACATCCTTGAAGTTTCCAAGCGCGGCTTCGCTATCGCCTGAAAGTGTGTCATTCTGCACGCGAAGGGCACGGTCTATGAATACGGCAGCCTCCTCCCGGCTAATCGCTGTTTCCGGCAGGAATCTGCCATTACCCGCTCCGGCAGCAATGCCAAGCGTTTGCGCCGTCCCCACAGCTTCGGCGTAATAAGACCCAGCT
>LIDZ01009451.1_pt27 | contig 10831 bp, 8 predicted proteins | sample 644651 | NCBI WGS metagenome assembly LIDZ01 (sample SAMN03856242, study PRJNA289617) | food metagenome | isolation source: wine grapes on drying loft during traditional withering process | host: Vitis vinifera cv. Corvina | place: Italy: Gargagnago di S. Ambrogio di Valpolicella | collected 2014-01
TGCTAAACACCTCGGTGATGTTCCAGCCCATCGACAACATTTGCGCGCCGGCAAACGCGCTGAGGATCGCACCAATCCGCCCGACGCCATGCATCCAGCTGGAGCCGGTCGCGCGGGCGTGAGTGGGATAATAGCTGGCAGACAGTGCGTTCATCCCGGTGTTGGCGCCGTTCAGGCAAAAACCACTGCAGAAGGCCACCAGGCTGAGCACCAGCGTGTGGGCGGGCGCAAAACCAATCGCCACCGTGGCGATGGCACCGGTAAAGTAGATCGCTGCCAGCGCCAGATTGGCGTTAAAGCGGTCCATCATCCAGCCCGCAAACAGCGAACCCACCGTGCCGCCGGCCTGATACATCGCGGTGACCAGCGCCGCTTGGGTGACCGTCATCCCCATGTCTTTTACCAGCGAAGGTAACCAGCTGCCGATCAGATATACCAGGAACAGCCCCATAAAATAGGCGCCCCACAGCAGCGTGCTGCCCAACAGGTACGGTCGGCTTAGCACCAGTCGCGCCGCGCCATGGCACTGCGGTTTTTCCGGCATGGCGAACTGACGCCCGTTCAGCGCCTGGTCCGGTACCATTTTTGCGACGATCTGGCGGATGCGCTCAGCGGGGGCCTGTCTGGCGATCAGAAACCGTACCGATTCCGGCAATCCTTTCAGCAGAATGGGCACCATCAGTAACGGTAAAATTCCGCCCACCACCAGCACCGCATGCCAGCCGAAGTTGGGGATCAACCACGATGCCGCAAATCCGCCGCCCGCCGCACCAAAGGTGAAGCCGCAGAACACCACGGTGATAATGAAGGCGCGTTTACGTTCAGGAGAGTATTCCGCCACCAGCGTGCCGACATTGGGCATTGCCGCGCCCATCCCCAGCCCGGTGAGGAAGCGGAACAGCATCATTTGATCGACGTTGTGCGACAGCGCGGTCATCAGCGTCCATATGCCGAAGAAAAACACGCTGCTGATGATCACCACCCGACGGCCAAAACGGTCGGCCAGCGGACCTGCCAGCATCGCCCCCAGCGCCAGGCCAATCAGTGCGGCACTGATCACCGCACCAAGCTGATGAGTGCTGACGCCCCAGTCACTTTTCAGCGCCGGTGCAATAAATCCCATCAGGGCAATATCCATGCCGTCCATTGCCACCACGGCGAAGCACAGGGCAATAATCCTTTGCTGGTAACGGCTGATGCTGCCTTGATTAATTAAGGCACGCACATCAATCGCAGCGGTACTCTCCACGTTAGCGCTCCATGGGCCAGCAGCAGTCAGGGGCTGGCGACGTTTCCTGAAAAAAAGTGTCGGCTATGATAACGGATTGTCTGCCTGTTGACCTGTCTTATTAAGGAACAACCGTTATGACAGCGGTTATTAAAGGTCGGTTTGATAATGCGCTTTGATAGTTGGCGGGTGTGAACGCGGTTAAAAGTGATGGAAAACTGTGCAAAAGCCGCAAATGTTAACTAAATTTTGCAATAAGGTTAACAAATCTCTCTGATGCGCCTTGCCAGTTGGCTGGCCTGCTACTTACGCTGGGTTATGGATAAAAATTACCTGTTTAATCAGCGCATTCGCTTGCGCCATCTGCACACTTTCGTCGCCGTTGCTCAGCAAGGGACGCTGGGTCGTGCCGCCGAAACGCTGTCGCTGAGCCAGCCTGCGCTGTCCAAAACCCTTAACGAGCTTGAGGAGCTGGCCGGTGCACGGTTATTCGATCGCGGGCGGCTGGGCGCGCAGCTCACCACCATGGGCGAGCAGTTCCTGACCCATGCGGTGAGGATCCTTGATGCGTTGAATCACGCCGGACAATCCTTCAGTCCGGCAGAGATTGATGAGCCGGCGGTGCTGCGCGTGGGCGTGTTAACCACCGTGGCGCTGGGCATGTTGCCGTCGATACTGGATCGCTTTCACCAGCTGCAACCTCAGGCTATTGTGCAGGTCGCTACCCTGCACAACAACGTGCTGATTGCCGGGTTACGAGCCGGGGAATTTGACGTGGGCATTGGACGCATGGCCGATCCGGAAATGATGACCGGACTGACCTATGAACTGCTGTTTATGGAAAATTTACGGCTGGTGGTTCGGCCCGATCACCCACTGTTGAGTGACAACGTCACGCTGTCAAAAGCCTTGTCCTGGCCGGTGGTGATTTCGCCGGAAGGCACGGCACCCCGACGTCTGGCAGATGAGATGATCAAAGAACAGGGCTGCCGCTTGCCATCCACGCTGGTGGAAACGTCGGCGACGTCCCTCGCCCGACAGCTTGCCTTGCGTTACAACTACGTCTGGTTCGTGCCGTCGGGCGCAATCAAAGAGGATTTGCTGCATCAGTCGCTGGCCGCCTTGCCAATCGCGTCACACGGTCCCGGCGAATCGGTTGGGATTATTACCCGCACCGGCGCCCCGTTAAGCCTCAGCGCAGAAGTGCTGCTGGCTACCGTGCGTAAATCCCATTCTGGCTAGCCGGGGCTAGCGACTGCGTTTAGCGTGGCGCTCGCGGTTTTCCAGCCGCGCCTGCTCTGTTTTCTTTAATCCGACATAACAGGCCCCGCTGCCGCCATGTTGCGGCAACGCGCTGCAATATGCCTGTACCAGATCGAACTGCTGCAACCAGCGATCCAGATAGCTACGCACGATGTTGGCATGTGAATTATCCTCCCGCCCTTTACCATGCACGATCAGCAGATTGCGGTAGTTCTCCTGCTCGGCCAGCAACATAAAGCTGTACAGCGTCTGTCGGCAGGCTTCCACCGGCTGGCGCAGCAGATTTAGCGTGGCGTTGGCGGGATATTTTCCGTGGCGCAGCTTATCCAGGACGCCCTGCTGAATACCTTCGGCCTTGAATTCGAGCGGCGTTTCCCGCGGGAGTATGGTCAGGAAGCCGCTGGTCAGGGGATTGTCCAGCTGCAGGTCTTCCATCGTACTGCGGGGGGATTTGGTTGAGGGGGATTTCAACCAGTGAACATTCGCGCAATCCTTTAGCGGCTTAACGTCTTCCATTGCCATCGCATCTTTAAACAGATCCAGCTCGTCAAGATTCATTTTGCGGTCCCCCGGAGGTCAAAAAAAACGGAGGTGGAGAATGGCTCCACCCAGCAAGTTTAGCAAAAGTCTTGCGGTAAGCTATCCCCTTAATCGTCCTGCGACAGCGCGTAACGGGCGCTTGCCTCATCGGTGATCAGCCCGCTCACCCAGCGGCCACGTAATGCGGCGGCGATTGCCTTATGCTTGTCCGCACCGCCCGCAAAGGCGATCACTTTACGTTGCGTCTGCGCGGTGAGTTCCACGCTGGTCAACCGCTGGTCTAACTCACTCGGCACACGCTGGCCATCCTCTCCAATAAAGTGCCCGAGCATTTCTGCCGCCACCTTCAGCGATTCCAGCGTGCTCACCTGGCTGTCAGTAATAAAGCCATCGGCATTCAGCGGGCAGCCTGCGGTAACCTGCCCAATCCCGACAAACATGATATCGGCACTGGCCGCTTTTTCAGTGACGGTGCGATAGATGCGGTGGTTACACCACAGATCGCGGTCTTCTACGCTGTCGGCATACAGCGGCGCAGGCAGAATAAAATAGCGGCCCTGGGTTTTCTCCGCCATCCACAGCGGCACATCATAGCGGGTACAGGAGCCATCGCTGGCGATCGCGCCAATCAGCGACACGCAGCTGTGCTGCGGCCGATCAAACTCGGGCAGTTCATCAATGGTTGCCCGCAAGGTTCGGCCCGATCCGACGGCGATGGTTTGCGCCTCATCCAGCTTCAGCGTGTGTGCCATCACTTCCGCGCCAGCAACTGCGATCATCTGCTGCAAGCCTTCGCCATCCACTCCAGCCGACGGCACCACCTGACAGATCTCAAGTTTGAAGCGGGTTTTCAGCTGTTCGGCCAGCGTCATGCAGTCAGCGACCGGATGGGTAATGCTGACGCTCACCAGTCCCTCTTCCACTGCCAGCGCTACCAGACGCTGAGCAACCTGACGGGATACCCCCAGCTTATCGGCAATGTCGTGCTGGGTTTCCCCGGCGACGTAATACATCCAGGCGGCTCTGGCAGCCTGATCGAGTTTCTTATTGTGCTTACTCATTCCGATGCTCCGCGATTTTTTTCCAGCTTACTCTGAATAATTGCCCGACCACCGGGCAAAAGCAAATTTTGTGATCTATCCCGCAGACAGTCGGGCGCAGAATCCGCAGGCTATAACGTATCAAGCAAAAGCCCTTTGTATGAGCAAAAGCCCAACATCAGGAGAGTATGATGAACACTGCCACCCCGTCCATTTGGCTGCACATTGGTGCAGGATCCTTTCACCGTGCCCATCAGGCCTGGTATCTCCATTGCCTGATGGCTCAGGGTGACTGCCGCTGGGAAATTGCCCTCAGCAATATTCGCGATGATGCGGTACCGCTGTTCAAGACGCTGGCCGCGCAAAATGGCGAGTACACGCTGGAAACCGTCACGCCTGAAGGTGAACGTCAGTATGAGAAAATCAGCTCAATTAAAACCCTGGTGCCATGGGATGAGGAGCTTAACGGGCTGATTAAGCAAGGGGCCGATCCGCGCACCAAAGTGATTTCCTTTACCGTTACCGAAAGCGGCTATTTTCTGGATAACGATCACCAGTTAGACCCTGAGCATGCGGATATCAAAGCCGATCTGCAGGGAGAGGCGCGGACCATTTATGGTGCTCTGACCCGCGTGCTGCTGGCCCGGATAGCCGCGCACGGCAATCCGCTGACGCTGTTAAATTGCGATAATCTGCGGCATAACGGCGAGCGCTTCCGCCAGGGCTTCCTTACCTTCCTGAAATTGCGCAATGAACAGGACTTGCTGGCCTGGGTTACCGAAAATACCACCTCCCCAAATACCATGGTCGACCGTATTACCCCGCGTCCGACGGCGGATATCGCGCCGCGCGTACTGGAGGCCACCGGCTTCGCCGATAATGCGCCGGTGATGGCGGAAGCCTTTATTCAATGGGTGATCGAAGATGACTTCGCCGCCGGGCGTCCTGCGCTGGAAAACGTCGGTGTGGAAATGGTCGAGTCCGTACTGCCGTGGGAAGAAGCCAAAATCCGTATTCTTAACGCCAGCCACAGCTGCATTGCCTGGGCTGGCACGCTGGTCGGTCAGCACTATATTCACCAGAGTACCCAGACCCAGGAAATTAAAGAGATGGCCTGGGAGTATGTCACTCAGGATGTGATCCCCTCGTTGCTGCCAAGCCCGTTAAATCTTGAGAACTACCGCGACGTGGTGCTGGCCCGCTTTGCGAATCCGTTTATTCGCGACACTAACCAACGCGTGGCCGCCGATGGTCTCTCGAAGATCCCCGGTTTTATCACCCCAACCCTGATGGAAACCTACCAGCGGGGCGAAACGCCGCGCGCCACGTCGTTACTTCCGGCGCTGTTCTTCCTGTTCCTGCAACGCTGGCACCAACAGGATCTGCCTTATGACTATCAGGACGGGGCTCTTGATGCAGCGGCCCGCCATGAGATGTTCAGCCATAAGGATGCACTGGACCGCTATGCCGCCGATGCCACCCTGTTTGGGCCGTTGTCACGGCGCGAAGAGTTTGCCGCGTTACTGGCGCGTTCGGTCGCCAGCCTGCAAAGCTGGGCCAGACATCCGCAGCCGGTAAGCGAATAAGGAGCAGGTTATGTACCTCGGAATTGATGCGGGAACATCGGAAATCAAGGCGCTGGTGATCGATCGGCATGGCGAGATTATCGCTACTTCAGGCGCGAAACTCACGGTGCAGCGCCCTCATCCGCACTGGTCTGAACAGGATCCGGCTGAATGGTGGCAGGCGCTGCAACAGGCGGTTAGCAGCCTGCGTTCAAAAGTCGGCGAACGTTGGGCCAGCGTCCGTGCGATAGGACTCTCCGGCCAGATGCATGGCGCCGTGCTGCTGGACGGTGATAACCGGGTGCTGCGTCCATGCATTTTATGGAACGACACCCGCTGTGCCGCAGAATGCCAGGAGCTGACGGCATTAGCCGCCGATCTGTCAGCGATTTCCGGCAATCTGGCGATGCCCGGTTTTACCTCACCCAAGCTGTTGTGGGTTGCGCGCCACGAGCCCGGCATATTTGCTGCGACGGCCAGCGTGCTGCTGCCAAAGGATTATCTGCGCTGGAAAATGAGCGGGGAGAAACTGAGTGATATGTCGGATGCAGCGGGAACACTGTGGATGGATGTGGCCAAGAGGGACTGGTCCGACAGCCTGCTGGCTGCCTGTGGTCTGACGCGCGACCATATGCCGCGCCTGGTTGAAGGATCGGAACCCGCGGGAAAACTCAAAGCGGAACTTGCGCGCCAGTGGGGATTAAGTAAAGAAGTGATTATCGCCGGCGGTGGCGGTGACAATGCTGCCAGCGCGGTGGGTATTGGTGCCGTTAACGCCGGCGATGCGTTTATTTCATTGGGCACATCCGGCGTACTGTTTGCGGTAAACGATCGCTTCCGCCCTAATCCGGCATCTGCAGTCCATGCCTTTTGCCACGCGCTACCTGACCGCTGGCACCAGATGAGCGTGATGCTGACGGCCGCCAGTGCGCTGCGCTGGCTGTGCGATCTGCTGGGCGCGTCTGAAACCACGCTGTTAGCGGAAGTGGCCACCTTAAGCCCCGCCGATCAACACAGTGCACCGCTGTTCTTGCCTTATTTATCTGGCGAGCGCACGCCCCATAACGACCCACAGGCCACGGGATCGTTTCATGGCCTGACGCACGCCACCCAACGCGCCTCGCTGGCCTATGCCGTGATGGAGGGCGTGACCTTTGGCATGGCTGATGGCCTGAGAGTACTTGAGGAGGCAGGCACCACTATCAACAGCTGCTCACTGATCGGCGGGGGGGCGCGCAGTTCGTGGTGGGCGCAACTGATGGCTGACGCACTGAATATCCCTATCGCCACCCATCAGGGCGGTGAAGCTGGCGGTGCGCTGGGCGCTGCGCGATTAGGCTGGCTGGCGGATGGCGGTGACGAAGCCGTGGTCTGTCGTAAACCTGCCGAATTAAAACGCTATCTGCCTGAGGCTGGCCGCCATCATCTGCTGCAAAAGCGGCTGGCTTATTTCCGCTTGCTCTATCAACAACAGCGCGAGGCTCGCGCACTCGGTTTCTAAATCATCCCGGACGCCATGTCCGTCCGGGCCCTGCACGCCTTTGAGGATTCAACATGAAATCAGCAAAAAACTGGTTCGGCCTCCCCTTGTCTCTACTTTGGGGATATATCGCCATTGCGGTGTTTATGAGTGGCGACGGCTTTGAAATGGCCTTCCTGTCAAAACACATCACCGATCTGGGTTTCACCCCAGCAGAGTCCGCTCTGGTATTCACGATTTACGGTGCGGCGGCGGCGCTGGCGGCCTGGAGCTCGGGCGTGGTGGCGGAAATTATCACCCCACAGCGCGCCATGCGAATTGGCTTCATCCTTTGGGTGGTGATGCATATCCTGTTTATGACCCTCGGACTGGGCATGCGTAACTACCCGCTGATGTTGCTGTTCTATGGCGTGCGTGGGCTGGCGTATCCGCTGTTTATCTACTCGTTTGTGATGCTGGTGGTGCAAAACGTTCCTAAACATCAGCTTTCGTCGGCGATGGGCTGGTTCTGGGCGATGTACTCGGTTGGCATTGGCTGTATTGGCAGCTACTTGCCGAGCTTCACCATTCCGTGGATCGGCGAAACCGGCACGCTGTGGTTCGCCATTGCCTGGGTGGTGGTTGGCGGAATCATGGCGATGGTGCTGCTGCGTAAGGTAGGTGGTGAAAGTGAAAAGGCGAATCTGAGCACGCGGGAAAAGTTTACCGAGCTCTCCCGCGCGGTAACGATTCTGTTTACCAACCGCAATATCTTCCTGGCATGCCTGATCCGCATCATCAATACCCTGTCGCTGTTCGGTTTTGCGGTGATCATGCCGATGCTGTTTGTCGGGCGTCTGGGCTTTAGCATGTCCGAGTGGCTGCAGATTTGGGCGGTGTTCTTCTTTGTCACTATCTTCACCAATATTATGTGGGGCGTGCTGGGAGAATACATTGGCTGGATACGCCAGGTTCGCTGGTTTGGTTGCCTGGGTTGTGCCCTGTCCAGCCTGGCGTTTTATTATCTGCCGGTCACCTTCGGCCACAATTACTGGGTGGCGATGATCCCGGCGGTGATGTTAGGGATTACGGTGGCCGCGTTTGTCCCGATGACCGCGGTATTCCCGGTGCTGGAACCGAAACATAAAGGCGCGGCTATTTCGATATATAATCTTTCTGCCGGGTTGAGCAATTTTTTGGCTCCGGCGATTGCGTCGTTGGTTTTACCCTTTTTTGATATCGTCGGGGTTGTCTGGACCTATACCGCTTTATACCTGTTTGCGGGGATCTTGACGCTAATCATAAAAGTAGAACAACCTTCTCGTGTGAAAGTAAACAGCAAAACAAACCACTACGCTGGCGTCACTACCGCAGTAGATAAGCCGTAGGTTTGATTAAAATCAACATATTCAACGGGATGCAAATTTATACAGCATCCCTTCTTTTTATATGGCTAAAACTGCTCGGATCAGTTCCCTTCTGTGACGAAAAAATGTTAAAATTGACCCCAGTCAATAATCAATCGAGCGTATCTCTATGATCCCGGAAAAGCGTGTTATCAACAGACGTATTCAGTCTGGCGGTTGTGCTATTCACTGTCAGGATTGCAGCATCAGCCAGCTCTGTATTCCCTTCACGTTGAACGAGCATGAGCTCGATCAGCTGGATAATATTATCGAACGCAAAAAGCCGATTCAGAAAGGCCAGACGCTGTTCAAAGCTGGGGACGAGCTGAAGTCGCTGTACGCTATTCGTTCCGGAACCATTAAGAGCTATACCATCACCGAACAGGGTGACGAGCAGATTACCGGTTTTCATCTGGCAGGCGACCTGGTGGGCTTCGATGCCATCAATGGTGGTCAGCATCCGAGTTTCTCCCAGGCGCTGGAAACGGCGATGGTGTGTGAAATTCCGTTTGAAACGCTGGATGACCTCTCAGGCAAAATGCCAAGTCTGCGTCAGCAGATGATGCGTTTGATGAGCGGTGAGATCAAAGGCGATCAGGAAATGATCCTGCTGCTCTCCAAGAAAAATGCCGAAGAGCGCCTGGCGGCCTTTATTTACGGCCTCTCCCGCCGCTTTGCCGAGCGTGGCTTCTCTCCACGCGAGTTTCGCCTGACCATGACCCGTGGCGACATCGGTAATTACCTCGGCTTAACCGTTGAAACCATCAGCCGTTTGCTGGGCCGTTTCCAGAAAAGCGGAATGCTGGCGGTAAAAGGCAAATACATCACCATAGAAAATCATGATGTGCTGTCGCAGTTGGCCGGACAAAGCCGCGCAATCGCCTGATGTCTCTCCGCCGGATTAGTCTTCTAATCCGGCGTGTTAATCTTCTTCCCGCCCTTCCAGTGCTGTTTATCTCAGCTTCAGCACCAGCTTTATATAAAAGAAGAAATCACTCGGACTGTTAATTCCTTTACCCAATCTGGAAAGAGAAATATTCCCTTTAAAGTTGCGCTTAATTTTATCCTTATCCCGCACCCGATTTCGGTACAATCCCAGGAAGTGTCTTGTCTCAACCAGCGCATGCCGCAATAAACAGAGTCTGACCGACTCATATCCTGGCTTACGGGAGTAGTTGATTAACTTTTTAATGACATCGATATAGCTGGTTGCCCGCAGATCAAAATAATCACCGCGGTTGGTGATCGACTGAGCATTGTGCAGATAGATATAGTCTTTCTTATCCGAGATATAAAAGTTGCCATTATTGATGGCTAACTCTACCGTCCACAGAATGTCCTTGTGGCTTTTACCTTCATGAAAGGTCATGCGATGCCTTTTGACATAGTCCGACTTGACCAGCTGTAGCCAAAGGTAATGAGGCCACTCATCGTTATCTACGCAGCGTTGCATCCAGTTAAAGCCGCTAATCACTTTATTGCAGGATTGCTTCTCATGGATCGCCACCTTGTGTTCATGCCCGAAGCCATCGCGCCAGGCATTCATCACCAGCACATCAACGTGATTATCTTCCGCCATCATTAAGCGGTCATAGATAAACCCGTCGCCGACACGATCATCCGCATCGAGGAACATCAACCATTTGCCGCGGTGAGCGGCTAATCCGGCGTTTCTTGCCGCGTAAACGCCCTTATTCTTCTGGTCTATCAACACCACCCGTGGATCGGTGATGGCGGTGATAATCTCTTTGGTGTTGTCGGTGGAACCGTCATTAATGACCAGAAGTTCAAAATTTACCCGAGTTTCCCGACAAATTTCGTCGATCAAGGCACCAATGCTGTCCACTGCATTAAACACAGGAATAATGATGCTCACATCAATATTATTCGTCATGGGTAAACCACTCTTATTTAACATTGTTGTCAGCCCCAGTATTCTGTCGGCATTGCCGGTTTCTCATTTCAATCACTTCAGTATGCAAACACTCTTCACACAGCGCTTTATCCGTAGAGGTGACTCTGTCGAATAAATTTCTGTCCTTATCACATCTTTCGCATTCTTTTTCCGCTAAAACCACATTCAACCCCAAAATATCTATTTTTAATCAGATCATTAATACATGACTTATAATTACTGCCGTTACTAACCAAGCCGTTGATTATGGTGACGGTCTTATATTGGTTCACGCTTCGGTTATAAAGTTCAGGGTTAGAGATTCCTAAAGTGCGGGATCCGAATTATTAAAGATTAATTTCAACGGCTTGATGGCAGAATGTTTTTTGATATCTGACGAATGAAATTGAATCCTGTGTGTTTTCGGAAAACGACC
>LIDZ01014854.1_pt22 | contig 10831 bp, 14 predicted proteins | sample 644651 | NCBI WGS metagenome assembly LIDZ01 (sample SAMN03856242, study PRJNA289617) | food metagenome | isolation source: wine grapes on drying loft during traditional withering process | host: Vitis vinifera cv. Corvina | place: Italy: Gargagnago di S. Ambrogio di Valpolicella | collected 2014-01
TCTGTCCTTGCTGCATGCTGTAGATAACAGCGAAAGAACGACTATTCCACAGATGAGAATAAAGTACGATTTTTTCAAACGAATACACCTCTTTCTCTGATGAAGCCATAAGGTCAGTACAGGAGGTGATTTCAGTTGTTTTGAATGGATGGATGGAAAAGCTTCAAAGCAGCTCAATCGGATGAGCTTGCTTGCCAAGTCTGTAGCATCTCTTGAGCTTGTTGCGGATCGTTGATGAGCAGAGTCCGATACTCCTGCATCCAGTTAAGCGTGTCCAGCATTCGGTCGTATTCTTGCTTCTTGCGTTCGATCTCCTTTTTCTTGCCGATAATCCAATCTATAATCTGCAGGTTGGTGCGCCCATTAGTGTCGTGGTCCTGCAGAGCTTCCTTCAATTCAGCCAGCGAACAGCCGATGGACTGGAACTTCTTGATGAGCTTCAACCGCCCGACAGCCTCTTCCGAATAGTTCCGGTAATTGTTACTTTCTCGGCGGACATGCCGGTTATCCAGCAAGCCTTCCTTTTCATAAAAGCGGATCGTATGGATCGATAATCCCAACTTGTCCGCCAGTTCCTGAATTTTCATAATCATTTCTCCTTTAGACCGCTTGCCCTAGAGTCCACTCTATAGTTTATGCTTAAAATGTTCAAGCAGTCAACTTATGAGGAGGATATCATTATGCATGTTTTTGTTACAGGAGCAACAGGGTATATCGGTTCCGCGGTCGTCCTGGAGCTGATCGGTGCGGGGCACACAGTGACGGGTCTTTGCCGTTCTGAAGATAAAGCCGCGGGGTTAACGGCGGCTGGAGCCGAAGCGCTGTATGGCACGCTGGACGATCTTGATACGCTGCATAGAGGCGCCGCTGCTGCGGATGGCGTGATTCATCTGGCGTTCACCAACGATTTTTCCAACTTTGAAGGTGCACTGGCCTTGGATTTGCGGGCCGTTGAAGCCATAGGAGCAGCGCTCGAAGGCTCCGGGAAGCCGTTCATTACCACAGCTCACGCAAACGGACATACCGTGGATCAAGCAGTGCTTGCAATGGCAGAGCGGGGCATTCGGTCATCCATCGTCTCACTTGCACCGTCCGTGCACGGCGAAACCGATAGGGGCTTTGTGCCGATGATGATCAACATCGCCCGGGCGAAGGGCTTCGCCGCCTACATCGGCGATGGAACGAACCGCTGGCCAGCGGTTCACCGCCTGGATGCGGCGGTTCTGTACCGTTTGGCGCTGGAATCCGCTCCGGCAGGCACGCGGCTACTCGGCGCCGGTGATGAAGGCATTCCGCTTCGCGAGATCGCCGAGGTCATTGGACGTCACCTGAACGTGCCGGTGGTCAGCATAACACCTGAAGAAGCTGCCGCCCATTTCGGCTTTCTTGGCCCCATTGCTGCATTAGATATCACAAGCTTGTACAACACTTATCAGGCGAGTCTGGCAACACGGGAGCTTCTGGGCTGGATACCAGTGCAGCCCGGACTGATCGCCGACCTCGAAGAAGGACATTATTTTGCATAAAAAATTAACGATAGAAATATCAAGGTTATTCCTATAATCACTTTAAATCCTATAATCATCACAAAACAAAAAAATTGCATTCTGTCGCTGAATAGCTAACGAGAGAGTGCAATTTTTTTGAATTTTGGGCATGTTTTCTTTTGAAAAAGAAGCTACGTTCAATTATCATAGTTGCTTTTACACATCAAGCTTTAAAGTACGATAGTTATTCCTCATGTAGTTATATCCTATTATACCATATAATGGGGTATTTATATTTGATTTGGTGAATCTAACCTGTCCTATATTAATTTAACGGTCATTACACATACTCCAATTCCATATGTAGTTAAGTACTTGATCTCCAAGGAAAAGTCACCTTTTCTCTCAGCTCTTTTTAGCAATCCAACCCGACTATTAGGAACAAAAAATTTTCGGCTATGTTTAATATATTTTTGAAATATAGTCTTAAAATATTCAATATTATCCATCATTCTGCACTTCTTGTTTTGCCAATTGAATTACATCAAGAACAAATTTAGTCTTGCCTTTTGTATATGCATCTCTATCATCTTTATACTTATTGGCTAAATCCAATTTAAGGCTGCAATATTTCTCTATATAATCAGAATGATTATTCATAAAATCCCTAAACAAAGTTAGATTATCCCAATTTTTATCCCCGTATTGAACAATGTGAAGATTATGAGTGTTATTGTTCTTATTCCCTTTCCAAAAGAAAAATCTATTACTCTTTCCTAAAGAACCTTTAAAATAGTATCCCATGGACTCTACATCGTCTATTAATTTAAATCCATCATTTAAATCCTTTATGGCTACAACAATATCTATGATAGGTTTAGCATACATGCCTCTTATTGATGTACTTCCAACATGCTGAATATCAATAACATATTCTTTTATACAGTTATATACAATTATTTTTTCTTTCTCATATAACATATTCCATTCTTCCGAATGAGGATATAATATTACTGAATTTTTAGATAATCCAACCATATTTGTTTCCCCCTACAACTTAAAAATTCCAAAGTATTTTTTCATATTAATTGTTCATAATGTAAAACTATTATTCATTAGATTATAGCTTTGCACAGCAAAAATAACATCTATCTAGATAACAATCTCGTTCGAGCTAATTCACTTAACACCCCAATGGGGAAAAATGATGCTCGAAATCCTCAGCCAGATAATGCGAGTTAAAGGAATTGCTGTAGATCCCATTTTATATTTCTCCAATCATTTTATAAATTTCATGTCTGATGTGTAAAGTTAGATTTAAGTCACACCCTAATTAAGTTGAAGAAACTCAAACAATTTCTCCCACACCATTTAAAGATGGTACGCAGATATACGAACCGATAATTATAACTGGCGGGCATGATGTTTTCCTGTCCCTAATGTTTATATAGGGACTTTTCAAGTTGCTCATAAAATTCTGAGGGCGTCGGGGAATCGTTTAAAGAATAGATTAATGTACGTGTTGTAATCAAGAATTGTTTGCTCGTTGGGGTTGTTCGCCTTCTTCCAATTGATGAACTGTTTTACTGCTTCTTCCATGGTTTCTGGTACAGCTTTTTAATTTTATTCAGTCGTATTGCCAATGAAAAAACCTCCTTCTACTGCATCTGATTTAGCCAGATACTGCAAAGGAGGTTCTTATCGCGAATCCTGTGCACCTAATTCAAACACACAGGACTTTAACTTTTACAAGTTCGCATAAAAAAACTAGGGCTGCCCAATTAACAAACAAACACGTTTTTCAAGACGATTTAAATAGAGGCTGGGATCTCGGCGGAATCGAAGGCGGTTTGTGCCTTCGAGAAATATAAGGATAAGTTATCGTGTGAAGCATATAAATTCTTATCTTTAGATGTAAAGTCCATGTTCCGTTGCATCTAAGCAACAAAATATGGACTTTTTCAGTGCTCTCTTACAATTCTCCTTTTTACGGGATAAAGAAGCAGGGTTTCTGAGGTCTGAGATTAGCCCTTTACTCCTGTAAAGGCAACACCTTTCTCAATAAATTTCTGACAAGTTATAAATACAATCAAGAGTGGGATCATGCTTATTACACCACTGGCCATGAGCATATTCTCAGATACCACCCCCGCCTGATACTGCAAATTATTCAAAGCAACCGTGATAGTCCAATTTGAAGGAGACTTGGCACTCCAGAGCTGGCAGGAAGCTACTTCTCCGCATTTTTACATGGGCTACGGGACCGAGAACGCTTTATGGTCGCCTTCTTAGATAATGGTAACCATGTGATTGAAACACGGATTATTTCTGAAGGAGGTCTCACCGAAGCTCCTGTGTATCCCCGCAATATTTTAAAGGCTGCGCTGAATTGTGACTGCACATCCATCATTATGGCGCATAACCATCCGGGCGGAAGCCTGAAGCCATCCTGGGAAGATATCGAGATGACCAAACGAATAGTTGCGATTTTCGAACCGCTTCATATTGGTATTTTAGATCACATCATTATTGGTAATGCTGGCTTTACTTCAATGACACAGATGGGGCAATTACCGAAAGCAGCTGAAGAGGCGATTAGTTATGAGGCCATCACCCTCAAAAGTCTGGAGGAAGTCGAACAGTATATTCCCGCTCCTTACCCGGAGCCTATATGGGATGGTGTAGTGCGTGAGGAAGAATGGGAGCGCTAATGGAGGTGACTGTCTATGATGTCCGGATTACTAATGTTCATTGGGTTGTTTTTCGCTGCTGGAACTTATCTCGTTATTGCGGACCTGATTAAACTTCCTACACTTGCTGCCTCGAAGGCAGTCATTCGGGTCGCACGAACTGGGAAGAAAAGCAGTTCTACATTCGATGCTCTCATCTTTCGTATGTCTTCTTGGCTAGCTCCTAAACTTCCACTGAGCGATTACTATAAACGCAAAACGGCTGCGACCCTTCAGTCAGCCGGCATTCCACTAACCCCGCAAGCCTATGTAGCTCATTCCATTGTAACCGCAGGTTTGATTTTTTGTGGAGGATTAGTCAGCCTGCCAATTTTACCGCTGATTTCACCACTCTTTATCTTTTTGGCTATCGCTGTATTTTTTAAGAATATCGGTGCGGCAAGTGAATCTGTTCGCAAAAAAAGAGAAGAAATTGAAGCCGAACTCCCCCGGTTTGTAGCCACTATCGCGCAAGAGCTTAAAGCAACCAGAGATGTGCTACGGATGCTTGAGGTCTACGCCAAAAATGCTGGGACTTGCTTACAGAGCGAATTATTTATTACTATAGCGGACATAAAGAGCGGCAATCAGGAGACGGCCCTGCTGAGGCTCGAAACACGTATTGGCAGCACGATGTTATCCGATATTGTACGGGGGTTGCTAGCCGTATTGCGTGGGGATCAGGGAGTCGTCTATTTTGAAATGCTCGCGCATGACTTCAAATTGGTCGAGATTCAGCGACTCAAGCTTATTGCAATGAAACGTCCAGGCAAAGTACGCAAGTATTCATTCTATATGCTCGGTTGCTTTATGCTGATGTACATTGTCATTTTGGGTATGGAGATCTTGCGGGCGATGGGCAAGTTATTCTGATGCATACCATCCAGAAGGAAGGAGGAATGCTTGGTGTCCATCCTCCGAAGTAAGCGCGGAGAAGGTTACGTCGATGTGGTGGTGCTAGTATTGGCTGCCATGTTATGCGTAGCTCTGGCGATCAAGGTGTTTCCGGTCTTTGTCGTAAAGAATCAACTTGACACTTTCGCCGCGGAACTAGTACGAGAAGCTGAGATATCCGGTAGAGTTGGCAGTGAGACTAATGAGCGTGCTAGTGAATTACAAACACAAACTGGTCTATACCCTACAATTGTGTGGAGTAAAACCGGAGAAATTCAAATTAACGAAGAAGTAACTGTAACTTTGAAAACCACTGTTAATATCGGACTATTTGGGGATTTTGGCTCCTTCCCCATTGAACTCTCCGCTAGAGCTCAAGGAAAGTCTGAGGTGTATTGGAAATGAAGTGGCTCACTAACAAATCCGGAAATGGCTTTCCGTTAGTTGTTGCCATTGTGTTGGCAATACTGATGTTTTCCTGTGTAATTTTTGAATATATGCGACTAACGATTATCGCCAGTGGTGTACGGGATGCCGTGCAAAGCTCCATTATTGCCGTGGTTGCTGAAAACTACAGTAATGTATACAGCAGCCTGCGGCAAAGTTACTCTGGCGGTTATCTAAGGACCGGAAACGAATGGCAGGAGCAGGTCTCCATAGGACATATCTATCCTCGGCTACAAGAGAATTTGGGACTGACCCACCAAGGGACACGATATGCCAAGCTAATTGGAGATCAAGCGGAATATAGTATATCCGGATTAACCGTAGCTTTTATCAATGCACCGTTTGCTCCTTCTTCTCCGAACACCATAGAGCAATTCACGGCTGAGGCAGTAATTCAACTGGAGGTGCCACTTTCCTTTGGTTGGGGTCATCTACCTCCAATGAAGGCGGAGTTACATGTTAAAGCAATATATATGCCTCGATTCAACTCATAAACTCATTAAATATTTTTGAATTTGCTGATTTCATTGGAATTTACATATTTATACAGTAAAATAAAAGAACGGGATCCTCTTGTAAGAACACAAATATGCTCTAAGGAGTCGAGAACGATGAAGCGAAAGATATGGGCTTTTGCCGGAGGAATTGTGATTGTTGGTCTTATAGTCACTTGGGCGGCATGGCCACATCAGGACAGTAGTCAGATTCCTGATTCAATAAATACTATAACCGCAGCAGATCCTTCTAAGATCAATGTTCCTGAAATAGAGCCAAGCCCAATTAATGCCCCCCAGAATCCAAGCTCAAGTCCCTCCCCCATCTCTGTTGCCGAAATCACACCTCAGCCTAATATATCTAAAACTCCCATACTTCAGCCGGAAAAGGACAAGAAGAACGTTGAAGTACCTATTACACAACCTGCAAAAACACCAAAAACTACCCAGCCACCAAAGCCCAAAGTTAAGGCATCTACAAAACCACAATCTCCTGCTTCTACTCCAGCTTATGAGGAAAAGACAACTCAGCCTAATAAACAAAAAGATGAACCAAAGGCTGGAGCAAAAAATAATGATGGGAAGGTTTACGTTCCTGGCTTTGGATGGGTTGAGGATCAAGGAGACAATAAGGGAAGCACCAGTGAATCTGATGGCGATTGGAACAAACAAGTCGGGTCAATGGACTAGTCCAATTCAGTCCTTATTAAAGAAGAGTATAGGATAATCCTGTACTCAGGCTATCGAGAAAGTCTCGACAGCCTTTCTTTAGGCTAGTTTTGTGTCAATCGCCGAATCTGTAGGTATCTTTGTTAAATTATCAGTTGACACAAAAATACCCCCATTAATACGCGGAACCTTTTGCATCCAGCAAGTCATTGATGGATTATTTATGTCATTCTCATAATACGATTTTGAAATAATAGGTTCCGTTTGCGTGGCCGCTTTCGAGGGATTTCTATGGGAGCTCCGCTCGAATTTAGCAACTATTATGAAGGGTGTAAGCGGTCTGAACTTTGGATTCTATGTCATTATTTTCTTTTTATTGGAAATTAAAGAATAAATTATTACCCACTCTACTTTTTTTAGAGATTGTAAAAAGATAAATATACTAGTTTACAATAATGATTGGCATTGATACAATATTTTAGTATTATATTCCATAATATAGGAGAGTGTAAAATGAGAGCGATTTTTCAAAAGAAAGCATTATACACTGCAATCGCCGCTGCAACATTGTTGTTATCAATTCCGTTAAACACTGTATCCGCGTACAACACCCTTGGGTACAGTTGGTCGAAAACTAATGGTGTTAAAACCGTGGTAAGGTTAAGCTACGAAACATCTGGAACAACCAAATACAACACGGCATTTGATACGGCTGTTTCCGATTGGAACGCTGCGCAGTCCAAAATTAGTTTCAATCTTTCTGCGATCAATTCGACTTCCAACTTAGTGGGGTCTTTCGGTGACTACGATCAGTCCCTTTATGGCAGATGCAATTACGCTTGGGATAGTAGTAACAAATTTACAAGCATCCAGGCCAGACTAAATGCTTATAACAGCATTATCGATACAAATGCTACTGTAAGGAGGAGTTCCTCCGGGCACGAGTTGGGTCATGGTTTAGGACTTGACCATACTTCTGTTGTCGTTATTGCATATCTCATGAGTTCTAATAGAGACCGGACATCCGTTTATACCCCGCAGTCTGATGATATTAATGGGGTTAACGCAATCTATCCAAACTAAAGGGGGAAACGTAATGATTACGCTCTTAAAAAACAAAAAAGTTGTTTTGTCCGTTGGCATCCTTTGTGTTGCTGCATTAACAATCTTCTACTTTAATTCAGAGAATACTGCAGTAAATACTGCAGTAAATACTGCAACAAATACTGCAGCAAATACTGCAGCAAATACTTTGCAACAGGATACTTCCCAGCATTACTACACTAAAATCACTGCTGACCGAGCTACATTTGGGGATTTGAAGGGACTTGTCGGGATTTCAGACTTTGTTGTAAGTGGGCACTATGAAAACCAGATACAAACGATAAAAAACACAAATGAAAGCGGCACTTACTATTCAGAAGGGGATACCTACCGATTCGTAGTCGATGATAATCTTCTAAGTTCAACCCCTGCTGAAATCGAAGTATATGTGCCCCATTTCTCTCGGCATACGGCGATTGCTAATGAAATTGAATTTCAAACGGACGTAGATGAGCCACATTACTTAAAGCCTGATCAAAATAAACAATATATCTTGTTTTTGAAGAAAGTCCCCGAGAAGGACATTTATTCACCATCATCAGCGCCATTCCAAATTGAGATTGACGCAGATGAAAACGCCGAACTGAAGTATAACAAGGCTGATTTGAACAAAACAGTTAAAGCAAAAAATGGAGATAGTATGGAATTTATTACTGAACCGTTTGATGTTGATGATCAGATTAGTGGAAAGAAATCCGATGATGTTATGAAACAAATCAAAAGTGAAGTTGAATCTAAGAGTAAAAGTTAAGGTATATGAGTTGGGCTCTCCCTTGTTACTTTTTGCGGTCAAACGATCACGAATTGCGCTGCCTGCGATTCAGTTTCGTTGGGATCCAGCAGCAACAGGAGCAACAACAAGTATAAGATAAGGAGTAAACAAACAGGCCGAGATTTGCCCCGGCCTGTTTGTTATTTAACTTGTATCAAATTTGTGATTAATGTTTGGACTCAGATTCTGAATTCGCATTGCTCTCTTTTTTCAAGAAAGGAGGTCTACTTAAATGCTGCATGCTACTCAACTCTTCAAACACCAAATCATGTCGCTCAGTCGTTCTGAAGAGTTCTTTCATTACTCTATGGCTCAAATATGAACGCTACACCTAAACGTTCTGCTTCTAAGATTAGTACTGGCGAACATGATAAAGAGCGTCAAGGATATTTATTGGTAGCAAGCTTGCTATGAAGAGCATGGCCACTTTAGCTACGCTTTATTCCGTTGTTGCCGATAAATCTACTGATACAACGTACTATACACCTAATGGCTATTACAGATGGGACCTCCCGCTTACTGAGACTTTGCGCTGGCTCGACCTACTACAAGTGGTACCTGCCGGCATTGATTTGGATTCTAATTTTGCTCAGTATCCGCAAGATTTTCAAGGAAAAGCTGCTCGATCGTAAATATCCGGAAGCGAATAGCACAACGCAAATCGGCGACAGAGGCATGGTTGAAAGAACCTCAGAATCCCACTCGCCCCGTTTTTACAAGCGACATTTTCGCTATTGCCGTTTGCGCGGACTTCCGAACGTCAGGGAATAAGCAATGATGATGGTACCGTGCAGAACATAAAGAAGATGGTGATCCACCTTGATCGCCTGAATAAGCGGGGGTAACCCCCTCCTTTTCCCGATTTCACTTCTGCCTGAACGTAAAAAGAAACCCAAGGTCATAAAAATGACCTTGGGTTTCTCGACAATCTGAGTACAGGATAATCCTGTACTCTTTTATTTTTGGAGGTGAATCTTTTGAACCGGTTTCTATTATTTCTTCTTTCTTCAATACTTGCGCTTTCCCTTTTTCAGCTTACTTCTTTTGCTGATGGCACTGGTGATGGAAATATTGATAATGGCGGGGACGACATGGGATCTGGAACATCCCAAAATAAGTGGGTACCTGGCTACGATGGGGTTAGAGTGACAGTTATTCGTGTATCGGATGAAGCACCAGTATCTACTCCTGTGGATTATACAAATAAGAAACCTTCATCGAACTTAATTCATTTTGGAAAAGTCAGCAAAATGCAATATCGCACTGGAATAAATCTTAGCGTTCGAGTTGGAGGATATGCTTACCAAACCCCCGCACTGCCAATTCCTCAGATCATCAGTTCAGGTGGAGGCATAACGAATATCGAGGTTATAAAAAAGTATTTTTGCTCTGAAGGAGCAATAAAAATGATTTCAAATGATACAGCAATAGACTATGCCCTCTTAACGAGTGGCAACTATAAGCTGCTCTTAGAGCCGATAGCCTACTTTACTTTTGAAGGTGGCTTTATAGGAATGACAGCCCATGAAACTGCATTATACGATCAAATTCTAAACGGTGGCTTACGTTCCAAAATGGTTAGCCTTACCCATCAGAATTTACCACTTTCAATGTTCTTAGAGACCTCCGATCTTGGGTTCCCCGCTTGGAATGGTTCTACGAGCAGTCGTGTTAGTAACGATCAAATAATTACTTTCCTTGGTTTGGGCATCGTCCGCTTTAATAACGCCCCTACTATCCCTTCCCCCAGTCAGACGAGCTACCAATACCGAACAGATACCGATGTGATTACCTCCGTACATCTTTCCACCTCCGGTGAAATCACACCAGATAATCCGGCAAGAGTTACATTTGCGATTATGGGCAGCACTTACACGGTGACGAATATCGTCATTCCGGAAGGCGACAGTCAGTTGGTTTGGATAAAATGGCACACACCTAGCTCACCACAATCAATCTCTATTCAGGTGAGTTCAACTAACGGTACACTTAGTGTCTCTTCTATAACAGCTTCTATTATCGATCTGAACCATAATCCCCCGCCCAATCCTACTGCCACAGATCGTAACGATTCATTTCACCTCCCTGCAGTTCCTAACTATTCTTCAGTAACTACTGCCTCCTGGGGAATCTGGTCGGCTGATTGGATAGATTATGGATATTGGAAAGATAAAGGGTGGTGGGAATATATATGGACCAGCTATTTCGCTTCCCTCTCTGCCACTCAATCAGTCG
>LIDZ01013456.1_pt5 | contig 10827 bp, 10 predicted proteins | sample 644651 | NCBI WGS metagenome assembly LIDZ01 (sample SAMN03856242, study PRJNA289617) | food metagenome | isolation source: wine grapes on drying loft during traditional withering process | host: Vitis vinifera cv. Corvina | place: Italy: Gargagnago di S. Ambrogio di Valpolicella | collected 2014-01
ACGGATCAATTTGTCGATCGATGTTCCTTCCGCCATAAAAAGAGGTAGCATGACGGATGACATGAACAGCACGGTTATCAGCGGAACGCCGCGCCAGAACTCGATGAAAATGATCGATAGTGTGCGTACTACTGGCATACGTGAGCGACGAGCCAGCGCCAGTAAAATGCCCAGCGGCAATGCACCGGCAATACCTACCGCGGCAATAATCAGCGTCAGCGTCAGGCCGCCCCATTGGCGAGTTTCAACCCGCTCAAGGCCGAAGAATCCCCCGTACAGCAGAAACCAAACCACGACTGGATAAACGATAATCCAGCCAGCAATGTAGCGTCCGCGATGCGGCATGCTTTTTACAAACATCGGTATCAGGGAAAGCAGGCCAATTATTAGAGTAAGGTTAATGCGCCAGCGCAGTTCATGCGGATAGAGGCCATACATAAACTGGCCAAACCGCGCATGAATGAAAACCCAGCAGGCACCCTCTTTAGTACAGTCTGCACGGGTGGTACCCAACCAGTTAGCCTGAAAAATCAGCCAGTTCAGCGCCGGAGGAATAACCGTCCACATGATCCACAGGCAAAACAGGGTTAGCAGGCTGTTGCCCCAGCTGGAGAACAGATTTTTGCGTGCCCAGCGCCATGCGCGTGAAGGAAAGCTGGTTGGTGCTACCTGTGGTTGATGCGTTGTCACCGTCATGTTTATTCTCTTAGCGCTCAACCAGCGCAATTTTGCGGTTATAGATATTCATTAACAGTGAAATAATCAGGCTGATAATCAGATAAACCGCCATGGTAATCGCAATGGTTTCTATCGCCTGTCCGGTTTGATTGAGCACCGTTCCGGCAAACAATGACACCATATCGGGATAGCCGATCGCCGCTGCCAGTGAGGAGTTTTTAACGATGTTTAAATATTGGCTGGTCAGCGGCGGGATAATGACGCGCATCGCCTGTGGGATGATTACCTGTCGTAGCGTAACTGGATTAGGCAATCCTAATGAGCGTGCCGCCTCATGTTGGCCGTGAGGCACTGACTGAATCCCTGAGCGAATAACCTCAGCGATGAACGATGACGTATAAATAGAGAGTGCCAGCGTCAGCGCAGCCAGTTCAGGGATCAGCACAAAGCCGCCACGGAAGTTAAAGCCGCGCAAGACTGGAATATCCCAGTGCATGGCCGCGCCAAAGATGGCATGGGCTATCGCCGGAAATACCAGCAACATAGCAATGGCTGTGGGCCAGGTACGACGCAATTGGCCGGTTTTAACCTGATGTTGACGGTTAAAGCGATATATCGCGATGGTGCCAATGATGGTCAGAAGCAGGGCGATCAAAAACGGCAGCGTGCCCGGTGCATATTGTGGCCAGGGAATATAGAGTCCGCGGTTGCTGACGAAGGTTAAATCAAATGCACTAAGTGCCTGACGCGGGCCAGGCAGATTACGCAGCACAGCAAAATACCAGAAGAAGATCTGCAGCAGCGGTGGAATATTACGGAACGTCTCAATGTAGATGGTTGAAATTTTTCTCAGCAGCCAGTTGTCCGACAGGCGGGCCAGACCGAGAAAGAAACCCAGGATCGAGGCGAAAACGATACACAGCGCTGATACCAGCAACGTATTGGTCAATCCGACCAGAAACACGCGCGCGTAGGTATCGCTTTCTGAATACTCAATCAGATGTTGAACGATGCCAAAACCGGCAGTGCGCTCGAGAAAACCAAAACCCGACGTAATGCCGCGATTAGCCAGGTTAACGATGGTGTTATGAACCAGATAACCCACAACCAGTATCACAGCGGCTACCGCAATGATTTGGTACACCCAGGCGCGAACCGCAGGGTTGGAGAATGAGAAATCCCTTTTCACGGTTGGGCGTTGAGACATGATGCAACCTCAGTGACGACATTACTGATCCGGACGCCAGAAAGGCGTCCGGTGATAAACAAGAGCGAGCAGAAATTAACGCACTGGTGGAGCGTACTGAATGCCACCCTGATTCCATAACGCGTTCTGACCACGTGCAATTTTCAGCGCACTGTCTTTACCCACGTTACGGTCAAAGCTTTCCTGATAGTTACCTACCTGCTTAATGATGTTGTAAGCCCACTTGTTATCCAGCTTCAGGTCTTTGCCAAAGTCGCCCTCTGCACCGAGCAGATGTGCCATATCCGGCGTGGTTGGCTTAGCGGCCATTTGATCGACGTTTTTAGAGTTGATGCCCATCTCTTCGGCATTCAGCATCGCGAAGAACGACCATTTTACGATGGTAAACCAGTCATCATCGCCACGACGCACTACCGGACCCAGAGGCTCTTTTGAAATCACTTCAGGTAAGACGATGAACTCATCCGGTTTGCCCAATTTGATACGCAACGCGTAAAGCTGAGACTGATCGGAAGCAAGCGTATCGCAGCGTCCGCTATCCAGTGCTTTTGCCGACTCATCCGAACGATCGAACGTCACCGGTGTATAGGTCATTTTGTTGGATTTAAAGAAGTCGGCGACGTTCAGCTCGGTATCGGTTCCGGCCTGAATACAAACGGTGGCGCCATCCAGCTCTTTAGCGCTTTTCAGGCCTGCTTTGTTGTGAGTCAAAAAGCCGATGCCATCATAATAATTCACGCCGGCAAACAGAAAGCCCATGCCGCCATCGCGCGCTGATGTCCATGTGGTGTTACGTGAAAGAATATCGACTTCGCCAGATTGCAGCGCGGTGAAACGTTCCTTTGCAGTCAGCGGGGTATATTTCACTTTTGTCGCATCGCCAAATACAGCGGCAGCGGCAGCACGGCAGACATCCACATCCAGACCGGTAAATTTGCCGCTGGCATCAGCGTAGGAGAATCCAGGCAGGCCATCACTAATGCCGCACTGAACAAAACCTTTCTTTTTAATGGCATCCAGCGTCGTGCCTGCATGAGCCTGATTAGCCAGCGTAAGCAGAGAGGCGGCCGCAACCAAAGTGGTAAGCATCATTTTTTTCATAAAGCATCCTGTGTGGCGAAGCATATTGTTATGGTGAGCAGCGCACCTTAATGCGCGCTTTTGCTGTCTGAGGTGGTTAGCCACCCACGACTTTGCAAAGGCAATGCCAGGTTTGCAGCAGTATGAATTTATTGGAAATATCTGTTAATAACCTGACGTAACTGGAAAGTTCACTTAATATCGCGCACTAAAGCGGTGCGGCGTGAGTCGACAGGATCACATTTGGTGCAAAAAGTTTCACCAGATAGAGGCGATGTGAGCGCTGACGCGAAACGAGAAGGGCGTTGCTGAAAAATTGCAAAAAAAAAGCCCGCCGATCACATTCGGCGGGCTTTGATAACGCTAAGCAGGCTTAGTAAAGCGATGCTTTGCCCGTAGGGCGCGTTTTGAAGCGGCGATGAAGCCACAGATACTGGCTTGGCGCGCGCAGGATTTCGCGTTCAATCACTTTGTTCATGTAGGCTGCGGCCTCATGTTCATTATCCAGCGGATAGTCCTGCAACTCAGGCTGAATAACCAGCTCATATCCCTGACCCTGTTCTTTACGAATCAGTACGACGGTGATCATCGCTGGTTTTGCCATGCGCGCCAGCATATAGGTGCCGCTAGTGGTAGCGGCCTGAGAAACCGCGAACAGCGGAGCGAACACGCTGCCTTTCGGACCGTAATCCTGATCCGGGGCAAACCAAACCGCTTCACCTTGTTTCAGCGCCTTTACCATGCCACGCAGGTCACGACGATCAATCATCGCTTTATTAGAACGCGTACGACCTTTGGTCTGTACCCATTCCATCAGTTTGTTGTTATGCGGACGATACATGGCCATCATTGGCTGGCACAGACCCATCGCGCGGCCACCTAATTCAAGTGACATAAAGTGCACGCCAATAATTAATGCGCCGCGTTTCTTTTCCTGCGCGCTTTTGAGGTTATGCAACCCGTTGACGGTGAACCAGCGTTTGACGCGTTCATCTGACCAAAACCAGGCCATCCCGGTTTCCATCAGGCCCATACCGAGAGATTCAAAATTGTGGACGATCAGCGCATCGCGTTCGGCTTCACTCAGGTCCGGGAAGCAGAGCTCCAGATTACGCTGCGTAATGCGCATACGGCGTTTCAGAAACCTCATGGACGTACGGCCCAGCCAGATACCCAGTTTCTCTAACAAAGGAAACGGCAGCTGTACCAGTAAGAAAAGCAGGCCAAGACCAAACCAGGTTAACCAATAACGTGGATGGAGCATATGGCGGGAAAAGCGAGGTGCTGATTTCATCGATATCTCGTTATGCAGTAATGGATGACGGTAACGCATAAAGATGTACATCAGTCGCGATACAGATCGTTGGACAGCATGATGAATCAAAAGTTGAATAACAAGCGGAATTTTTACACGATTCAGACATTTCAATCGGCAGAATAGTGATTAAAAAAAAGGCGCTAACCCGAAGGCGCGCCTTTTTTTCCGGTCATGAACTTAGTTCATGCCATATTTTTTCAATTTCTTGCGCAGCGTACCGCGGTTGATGCCCATCATCAGAGCAGCACGGGTCTGGTTGCCACGGGTATACTGCATTACCATGTCCAACAGAGGCTGTTCCACTTCAGCCAATACCAGCTCATAGAGATCGTTAACATCCTGACCATTCAGTTGAGCAAAATAGTTCTTCAGTGCCTGTTTAACTGAATCACGCAGTGGCTTTTGGGTCACCTGGTCTTGTGAGTTAACAGTAGAAACGGTCAGTACGTCAGAATTTACGCGTTGTTCGAACATAGTTCTTTCAGCTCTTTATTTCGTTACGCAAGATTTTCGAAGTATGCCTCCAACGCCTCCAGCTGTTCGCTGGCATCCTCAATGGCGTTGAATGTGCGCCGAAACTGGTCGTCAGGGGCGTGCTCCTGGAGATACCAGGAGACGTGTTTTCGGGCAATACGGTATCCCTTGCGCTGACCGTAAAAGTCGTGCAGTTCCCGTATGTGTCCAATCAGCAAGTGCTTTATCTCTGCCATTGGCAGAGGAGCAAGCAACTCCCCAGTGTCCAGGTAGTACTGGATTTCCCGGAAGATCCACGGTCTTCCCTGGGCAGCGCGGCCTATCATCAGGGCATCAGCCCCCGTATAGTCCAGCACTGCTTTGGCTTTATGCGGGTCAGTAATGTCCCCATTCGCGATAATCGGAATGGAAACGTTCTGCTTAACTGTCCGAATGCTGTCGTATTCAGCTTCGCCATTGAACAAACAGGCGCGAGTGCGTCCATGAATGGTCAGGGCCTGAATGCCACACCGTTCGGCCAATTGGGCAATCTCTACGCAATTGCGATTTTCAGTATCCCAGCCGGTACGTATCTTCAGCGTAACGGGCACGTCAACTGCATTCACCACCGCGAGAAGAATCGATCTCACTAACTCAGGGTGTTGCAGCAGTGCCGAACCTGCCAGCTTGCGATTCACCTTTTTCGCCGGGCAGCCCATGTTTATATCGATAATCTGAGCACCGGAAGCCACATTAATGCGCGCTGCCTGTGCCATATCATCGGGATCGCAACCGGCAATTTGCACGGTGCGTATTCCAAGCTCGTCACTATGAACCATGCGCAAACGCGACTTATCGCTTGCCCAAACTTCCGGGTTCGACGAAAGCATCTCAGACACTGCCATTCCGGCGCCTAACTGATAACACAATGTCCTGAAGGGCCGGTCTGTTATCCCGGCCATCGGGGCGGCAATCAGTCGATTACGGAGCTGGTGGTGTCCAATGCGCATGAAAAAGAAGTGACCATAACTGTTCGCAAGGCGGCGTATATTACGCATTTTTTTCAGAAGATGAAAGGCCAAGTTTTGAACAATTGGACACAGAAAGCAGCAGGAAGAGAATAGCAACGGGGCGTTACTTTTTTTTAATTAGTTATAACAAAGAGTTATGTGATTTTAAGGTGAAAAAGTATACAAATAATTTCTTTTTTTTTAAGCCTAATCACCCGATAAAAACCGCCAAATAGCCTTATGTACAGCACATTTGGCGGTAAATATCATGATGTTTTATCAGGATTTAGCAGGATTATTCCACAATTACACGGCCGTTGAGCGTTTGTACCGGACGGCTGTTACCATGCTCGCCGAGGATTTTTTCAAACGAAGCAATCTGGGCAGGCGAAGCATAAACCGCATCTTTCATTACCAGCCAGCGTACGCCTTCTGTGCAAGGAGGGGTCGTCAGCGATCCGCTGTAGCGATAGTACTGTTTGTTCACCGGTTTCAGTGATGAAAGATCAAGCGGCTTATTCAGGCGTTTCTCTTCATTCACCTTTGCAGGCACGCTGCGCAGGATCGCCTCCAAAGTAGGATTCACTGCGCCGGGTTTAAACATCACGCCCATTACCGCCAGGCCGCCCTGAGCGCTGCTGTGCACAAAATGCACTTCAAGCGGGAAGGATTCGCCGTTAATCATGTTTTCTGCTGGCGTATGGAAATGGAACTGGCGCAGGGTAAACGTTTCGTCATCAACCTTGATATCATCGCCATCCTGCACGTTGATCTGCACGGTGTGGCCATTGTTCACAATCGATTTCTGCTTAGCGTTATATTTCACCGCCAGCGGCTGCAGCTGACCGTTTACCGCGCTACGAATATCGATAGGTGACTGGTTTTGGCCGTTTTTGCAGGTGGCAAAATCGGCGTTGATTTCGCCCCATTGATCGGGTGATTCATAAGACCAGTGATGATCGTGGGCCCAGGAGAAAGGTGCAGCGGAAATAGCCAGAGCACAGAACGTATATTTTAATTTCATTTCAGAGACTTCCCCAGTGTTAATAACCGAATGCGCGGTATAACAACAGCGCAGAAACAGCACTAATTTCTGGCGGGGATAGTAACCAAACGATTGTAAAGAAACGCCCTGTGGCGAGCACCGCAGGGCGTTTTGAGACAGGTCTCAGGCAGAGGCGCGGATACCGGTAATGCGGCACCACTCTTCGCGTTCTGCTACTGGATCGAGCTGAAAGCGATCGGCATAGGCTTCGCATACGCTTTCCGCCTGGCTCGCCAGAACGCCCGACAGGCCTAAATGTCCTCCCGCTTTCGGTAGCACACCAATCAGCGGTGCCAGCTCGCGCAGAGGACCCGCCAGAATGTTAGCTACCACCACATCGGCGCTGAGATTGTCAGGCTGCTGATGCGGCAGATAGAGCGAAAGTCGGTCCGACACGCCGTTGCGTTCAGCGTTGTCGCGGCTTGCCTGAATCGCCTGCGGATCGATATCGATCCCGATCGCCTGAGCAGCGCCCAGTTTCAACGCGGCGATGGCTAAAATGCCGGATCCACAACCAAAGTCGATGATCGTTTTGCCAGCCAGATCCAGACCATCAAGCCAGGCAAGGCAGAGCGCAGTAGTGGGATGGGTACCGGTGCCGAATGCCAAGCCCGGATCAAGCATGACGTTAACCGCGTCAGGATCGGGTACGTCGCGCCAGCTCGGGCAGATCCACAAACGTTCGCCAAAACGCATGGGATGAAAGTTCTCCATCCACTCACGTTCCCAGTCTTTATCTTCAATCTGCTCAATTTTGTGATGGTAATCCATCGCTAACAGCGGATGCTGACCCATGCTCTGTACCACTGGTTCCATGTCGGTTTCGGCATCGAACAGGCCAATAATATCGGTATCGCCCCACAAACGGGTTTCACCCGGCAGCGGTTCGAAAACCGGATTATCATGGGTGTCCTGAAAAGTCACCGAAACGGCGCCCAGTTCGATTAGCGCATCGCCCAGCTCTTCAGCATGCGCGCCGGTGGTATTTATCTTGATTTGAATCCATGGCATAGCAATTCTCTTTATTTATGCAAAGTCGTCGCCATCCGCCTCGTGCGGCGTCTGACCAAACAGGTTGCCCACTAAAAACGCCAGCAGGCTGAGCGTTAATGCAGGCACAATCGGATGAAATCCGCCCGGCTGCAGCTTAAAACTGGCCAGCAGGGTGTAGCTCAGCGCCCCGACGATCATGGCGCTGAGCGCGCCCGCTGCGTTGGCTTTTTTCCAGTACAGACCCAGTACCAGCGGCCATAAAAATACCGCCTCTAAGCCACCAAACGCCAGCAGGTTAAGCCAGATCAGCATATCCGGTGGATTCCATGCCGCGATCAGCAGCAGCAACCCGAGTAAAAAAGTGATGCTGCCAGACAGTAATTTTACCCGCGGCTCATTGGTGATCTGCTGAGGATAAAGACGCAGATAGAGATCCTTCACGATCGTGGCGGAGGATTGTAGCAATTGTGCATTGATCGTCGACATGATCGCCGCCAGCGGCGCCGCGAGAAAGATCCCGGCAGCAAAGGGCGGCAATACGGTGATCATCAGCCGGGGGATCACCTGATCCGGAACGGTAAGATCGGGCAACACCGCACGACCCAGCGCGCCAGCGAGGTGCATACCGAACATCAGCACGCTCATCACCAGAGTACCGATGATAATGCCACGATGCACGGCCCGGCTGTCTTTGTAAGAGATGCAGCGCACGGCGGTATGCGGCAAACCGATCACGCCAAAACAGACCAGCACGCTAAACGAGGCCAGAAAGGCGGGATTAATGATATCGCCCACGCCTTGCGGCTGAGTCAGCTTAGGATCGATGCGCTGTAAGGTTTCCACGGCGGTAGAGAGGCCGCCAGCTGCGTGAATCACGGCGAACAGCAGCAAAAAGGTGCCAGCCAGCATCACAATACCCTGCATAGCATCGTTCAGCACGCTGGCACGAAAGCCGCCGAAAGCGGTATAGACCGCAATGGTGCCGCCGAAGATGATCAGGCCGGTATCGTAGGGAATGCCGGCAGCCGTCTCCAGCAGCCTGGCCCCGCCAATAAACTGTACGGTCATGGCACCAACAAAGGCCACCAGCAGGCTCAGGCTGGCCAACCAAATCAACAGCGGGCTGCGAAAACGCGCATACAGCATGTCGTTCAGCGTAATGGCATTATGCCGGCGGGCAAGAATGGCAAATTTTTTGCCGAGGATACCCAGCGACAGCCAAACGGCCGGCACCTGCACCATCGCCAGCAGTACCCAGCCAAGACCATATTTATAGGCCGCACCGGGCCCACCAATAAAGGAGCTTGCGCTGATATAAGTGGTGGTTAATGTCATCGCCAGCAGAAAGCCGCCCATCGAGCGACTGCCTAAAAAATATTCCGTTAAAAAGCTGCCTTGCTGACGTTTACGCATTGCCCACACCGAAAGGGCGGCCACCAGCAGCAAATAGGCGAACAGCGGCAGGATAATGTTAACGTCCATGCGGCTCCTCCAGCGGGATATTTTTGAATACCAGACGAATCATCAATGCGCAAAGCACGATAAACAGCACGGGAGCAAACAGGCAGGAGAGTTCAAACCAGAGCGGCAAACCGGCAATACCGGGTTGATTGCCACCCAGCCAGGCGCAAAGGCCCCAAACGGTCAGATAAGCGACAGCCAACAGCAGCGACCAACGAGCCTCTCTGTTAGCCTGGATAAAGCGCGCATCCATCAGCACATCCTCAATGCGAAACGCCGAAAGCTGGAAAAACAAAAGGCCGGATAACCGGCCTTCAGGGTACTCAGAACGCGATTACTTTTCCTGCAACCCGAGCTTTTTCTCCAGATAGTGGATATTGGTTCCACCCTGCTGGAAGTGCTCATCGGACATGATTTTCATCTGCAGTTCAACGTTGGTTTTGATGCCGTCGATGATCAGTTCAGCCAGCGCATTTTTCATCCGCGCAATCGCCACCTCACGGGTTTCCCCATAGGTAATCAGCTTGCCGATCATGGAGTCGTAATAAGGCGGCACGGTATAACCGGCGTAAATATGCGACTCCCAACGAACGCCAAACCCACCCGGCGCGTGGAAACGGGTAATTTTACCCGGGCTCGGCAGGAAGGTATTTGGATCTTCAGCGTTGATACGGCATTCCACAGCATGACCGCGAATGACCACTTCATCCTGCGTCAGGGACAGGCCCTGGCCTGCGGCAATGCGCAGCTGCTCTTTGATCAGGTCAACGCCGGTAATCATTTCAGTTACCGGATGTTCAACCTGAATACGGGTGTTCATCTCAATGAAGTAGAACTCGCCGTTTTCGTAGAGGAATTCAAAGGTACCGGCACCGCGATAGCCAATTTCCGCACAGGCTTTAGCGCAACGCTCACCGATAAAGCGACGCTGCTCGGCGGTGATGCCTGGCGCTGGCGCTTCTTCGACAACTTTCTGGTGACGACGCTGCATGGAGCAGTCGCGTTCTGCCAGATAGATCGCTTTGCCCTGACCATCAGCCAGAACCTGGATTTCAACGTGACGTGGATTCTCGAGGTATTTCTCCATGTACACCATGTCGTTGTTAAAGGCTGCTTTCGCCTCCGCACGGGTCATGTTGATAGAGGTTTCGAGATCTTTATCGCCGCGCACGACGCGCATCCCGCGACCGCCGCCGCCGCCAGAGGCTTTGATGATCACCGGATAGCCGATGCGTTTAGCAAAGGCGCGGTTTTTTTCCATATCGTCGGTCAGCGGACCGTCGGAACCCGGCACGCACGGCACGCCAGCTTTCTTCATGGCATTGATAGCAGAGACTTTATCGCCCATCAGGCGAATGGTATCTGCTTTTGGGCCGATAAAGATAAAGCCGGAACGTTCAACCTGCTCAGCAAAGTCGGCGTTCTCTGACAGAAAGCCATAACCTGGGTGAATCGCATCCGCGCCGGTGATTTCGGCAGCCGAAATCAGCGCAGGAATATTCAGGTAGCTTTTGACCGATGGTGCCGGGCCGATGCAGACGGTTTCGTCTGCCAGCAGCACGTGCTTCAGATCACGGTCAGC
>LIDZ01015333.1_pt22 | contig 10826 bp, 11 predicted proteins | sample 644651 | NCBI WGS metagenome assembly LIDZ01 (sample SAMN03856242, study PRJNA289617) | food metagenome | isolation source: wine grapes on drying loft during traditional withering process | host: Vitis vinifera cv. Corvina | place: Italy: Gargagnago di S. Ambrogio di Valpolicella | collected 2014-01
AGAGACTAACGGCAACAACTCGAACCTCTCCATTACAATCCGCCCTTCTTTGAATACTTGCCCTAGCCCCGATACTCCACCGGGGTAACTCCTGTGTGCACCTTAAAGGTCTTAATAAAATAACTCTGATTGTCATATCCAAGCTGTTCACAGATTTCACCCACGCTGCAATTCGTTCCGTCGAGCAGTTCCTTGGCTCTTTCCATTTTCAGTCTAGTAATATATTCGATAAAAGTAATCCCCGTCTCCTTCTTGAACAGCCTGCTAAAATAGCTCGCATTCAAATGCAGATGATCGGCTACCTCATCCAGACTGATCCTTGAGCCCAGACGCTGGGAAACATATTGACAGGCCTCTTTAACATCCACTCTTTTGCTTGCTCCGGCCCCGGCTCCTTTGGCAGCAACGATGGATTCCAGATGATTATTCAGCCACTCCTGCAGAGCCGGCAGCGAATCGATGTCCACAATTTCTTTATGCAGGGTATCTGCTGAATAGGCCGGGCGGACGGACTGCAGCGAATGCAGCTTCAGCTTCAAATCGAGCAGCAGCTTCAGCGTCCAGTCCTTAACTGTCTCTGACGGATATCGTTCCTGCCGTATAAGTGAGATCCACTTCTCTGACACAACGCGCGCCTGATCCGGCTGTCTGCCCAGCAGCACCTCCCGCAGCTCTGTACTGGCCTCATCATAGTAGCTGAATAGACTCTGCCTGATACCTGCTTCCAGCACTGGCTTCTTCTTGCATATCGCTTTTTGCTCCAAATAGAACCGCTGCTCTTCTCCTCCCACTAGCTCATTCAAGCACAGTTTCAATGCCCCCGGCGTTTCACAGCCCTCACCTGTAATGAAAGACATATTAATCTTGAGTACTCTGAACAAGGTGGCCTGAATCATCTTTAGGCTGGCTGCCGCTTCCGCATAAATATTGGTCTGAAGTCCTGGCTTATAGGAGAATAGTAGAAATGAAGCTTTCACATTATATCCGACGTACAAGCCTTTGGGCTTCATCCCTTCCAGCACTTCATTCATAACATTGCTCACAGCAAAATGCAGCGTCTGATCGGAGGTGAAACGGTATTTGACATGGCGGTAATCCTCCAAATAGGCAATAGCGGGTAGGCAATATTCACCGTTCTCAAACAATCCGTACTCCGCAGCTTCCACCTTCCACTTCTCAGGGGAGAGCAAGGGCTGATGAATAAAGTTCTTGATGCTCTGCTCCTTGCGCAGCTCTCGCGTCTCTCCGAACCGATGCTTCATGCGTGAATTCTCCCAGCCCGCCTGATTCTCCTCGTCCATGGATAGCTTGAACCTGCGCAGCAATTGCACCAGATCCTCCGGGTCGAGCGCATCCTTCAGCAAATAGTCCTGTACGTTTAGGCGCATCGCCGCCTGTGCATATTGAAACTCGTTATGGCAGGATAAAATAGCAATGCGCACACCCGGCTTCCGCTCCTTGATTCGGGCAGATAATTCAAGACCATTCATCCGCGGCATCCCGATATCCGTGATTAGAATATCCGGCATTTCCAGCTGTGCATGCTCCCAGGCACTTTGGCCATTCTCGTGCATTCCCATTAGGCGGAAGCCAAGCTCTTCCCACTTGATCGTCTCGGATAACAGCTCTATGACGGGATAATCATCGTCCACCAGCATGACATTATACATCCCGCAACTCCTCCCTGTGTGGAATATGCATTTCGATAGCGGTCCCTTTTCCAAGCTCACTGTACATTTTAATGTCAAAAGCATCCCCGAACAGTATTCTCATCCGCTCGACAACATTGTGCAGGCCCATGCCTGAGAACGAGCTCTTCCCCTCCTCCTTGTCAGGAAGTGAACCTTCACTCGAATCCATTTTCCGGTAGATACGTTCCAGCTGTAAGGCATCCATCCCCCGTCCATTATCCTCCACCGTAAGTAGAACATACTTCTCCTGCATAATCGCCCGTATGCTAATCAGCCCAGGCTGCTGGCTAAGCCCATGAATGAGTGCGTTCTCAACGAGCGGCTGAAGAAAGAAGCGTGGTACTTTAATAAGAAAAGCTTCTGGAGCAATATCCAGCTGAAGCTCCGCCTCTTCCTTTTGCCTCAGATTCATTAATGCTACATAATGAGCGACCAGATCCATTTCCTCGTGCAGGTAGATTTCATCCTCCTCACGACTAATCGTCATGCGCAGCAGCATGGATAGGGAACCGATCATCTTTGCACTCTCTGGGTCTCCTCGCTTCATCACCTTCATTCGGATCGAATTCAACACGTTGAAGAGAAAATGAGGATTGATCTGTGCTTGCAGCATTTTCAGTTCTGCTTTTCTTTTGCGAGCCTGAGTATCGGACACTTCAGCAATCATTTCCTTAACCCGGTCCAGCATTTGATCGAACAAGAAGCCCAGTCGCCCAATCTCATCGTTTCCGCGTACGCCAGAGCGCACCATCAGATTGCCACGCTGTACCGCCGACGTTACTTTACCCAGACGTACCAGTGGCTTCGTGAAAGCTCTAACCAGCGTAATCAGCAGCAGCAGAAATATAAAGAACGAAATTAGCTGGATCACAAATACCCGGTTAAAAATCGAGCTGATATCTACGATGCTTTCCTTATAGGGCTGCATCAGTACCAGCCGCCAGCCGTTGAAGGGAATCTGCTGCTGTGCCACCAGATATTTATCCCCAGCTATAGATACTATTGAGGATTCCTTTACACCATTCGTTGCTGTAGCATAAGGAAAGGGCTTACCGATACTGCCGGCATCACCACCGGACACGATGGTGCCAGCTTCATCCAGCAGAACCACCTTCTGCCCTGCTGACAGGTTGCCGAATATATGATTGAGCTGATCCTCCATGATCGTTACAACTACATACCCGTAAATACCTCCGCTGTCCAACCTCAAGGTGCGGGCCAGAGTCACCTGGTACGGATGATCGAACTTGTCATAAGAATAATCAGTGGGTTCAACGCCAATCCAATAGGAGTCCAAACCCCTTAACTCCGTCAGCTTCTCAAACCAGGCTTTCTTCTTAATATCCAAAGGCTTGTAATCGCTGACCGAATAATTCATGAAATACGAGTCATTAGTCAGCAGGACGGTGACATAACTTGCCTCGCCTACAAACGTCAGGCTATCCAGCTGTTCAAGCACGCGGTTCGCGTCCATAAATCTTTGATATTTATCCCCGGCTTCATTATTTGAAGCTACTAACTTTAGATAGGCTTTCAGCCCTGGATTCACCTGTACGTAATTGGCAATCGTCAGCATGCCCTTCAGCCTGTTGATCACCGAGCCGTTCACCAGCTTTAATGAATCCTCCGCATTGGATATGGCCTGCCTCTGCACTGCCTCCTGAGTCAAAGAATTATATATGATTAGAGTTAGAGCCGCGGGAACAAGGATGCAAGCTATAGAAGCAATAATTAACTTGTGCCGGATGGATTTAGGCGCAAGCTCTCTGAGTCTCTTAAACATGGATGTCCCCCTTAAAGTAAAAAAAAGGGGGACGAGGAGTCCGCCCCCAATTTGGGTTCATTATACCAATAAATTTATTTTTTGTTGGCGGCAATAATCTTATTCACTCGATCCTGGGAATTCTTGACCGTTGTGTCTACATCCTGATTACCAAGAATCATTTTCTCATATTCTTCGTTGATCGCCTTGTAGACCTCTGCTTGATAAGTTGCTGGAGGAATAATAGCCGATGCTTTCGAAGCTACTAATGTGTCTACCAATGATTTTTTATCAACTTTTTCCGGGTTTTTAGTGCCAGCTAAGATCGTATCGATAATACCTTCCACTTGATCACTAGTCACCTTGCTCCAGGCCGGGATGTTCTTGCCTTGAACCAATTGACCTTCAGTTGTATACCAGCGCACAAATTTATAAGCGGCTTCCTTGTTCTTGGATTTAGCAGCAACCGCTACATAGTCCGTCGTAACTGGAGTCAATCCATTTTCATCCGCAGCATTGTTTTTAGGGAATGGAGCAACTGCAACGTTAAAGTTCAAAGGCACCTTTTCCGTTCCGCCGATTTCCGTATTCATCCAGCTTCCGATCAACAGCATACTAGCGGATTCATTGAAGAACTGAGTCCGGTAAGCCAGCTTCTGCGAGATCATATCGGAGTAAGGAACCGAAGATTGATCTTCTTTTTCCATTCTCAGTCTCAGCTCAAGCGTAGCCTTGAAGTTAGGATCATCCAAATTGGAAGTACCATCCGCTTTCAGGAATTCAGCATTCTGTGGTTGGTTCTCCATCTTCAGCTTCAGGAATTCCATCCAGCCGCCGGCTTGTGGACCATGGAAGTAAGCGCCATAACGTTTCTGAGCACCTTCACCTGTAGTCAATTTCTTCGCATAGTCGGCAAAATCATCCCAAGTCCAATCGGTAGGAACCGCAAGACCGGCTTCATCCAACTGGTTCTTGTTCAATAGCACATACCATGGATTGAACTTGCCTGGAAGTGCATAAACCTTGCCATCCAGATGTGTATCCACCTTATAGTCTTCCTCTACCTTGTAACCGTCTTTGGCAATATAATCATCGAGTGGTTCAGCCATACCAAGCGCTACACGCTGAGCATACCCTGCTGCATCACTGAACATCAGAACATCCATCTGCGCAGATGATGCTGCTTCTAGGTCAAGCTTCTTGGAAGCCTCCTGCGTATCGCCTTTTTCACTTAACTGAACCAACTCCACCGTTACATTCGGTTCTAAGGCTTGATACGCATCCAGCGTATGCTTCCAGTTATACGCTTCTTCCGTACCATAGGTGTACAAGCGCAGATTAATCTTTTCTGCAGCCGCATTTGTACCCTTAGTAGCATCCGGGGATGCCGCATTTCCGTTAGCCGCGGTATTGTTATTCGAACCACCGCAACCGGATAGCAGGCTTAACATCAGCACCCCTGTAATTGCGCCTGCCCATACTTTTCTCTTCATCATGTATAACCCTCCTACAATTTTATGAGCATTCATTTTATGATCACTGTCTCACTACCAAAGTATAGAATACGCTTTCACAAGCTACATGAAACAATATTTACTTTTTCCAAACTATTTTTACTTCTATTTAAAATGGCTATTCATTCTGTGACTTTAATTACCCTTTCACACCGCCAAGTGCGATGCCTTCGATAACACTTTTTTGACCGATGATGAAAATAATGATTAGTGGGAGTATAGCAGATACGGCTGCCGCCATAATTAAGGAATAGAATTCTCCACTCATTGAAGTGAATTTCTGAATCGCAATCGGCAGGGTCAGCAGGTTATCACTTCTTATGAAGATCAGCGGATTCTGATAATCATTCCAGGTCCAGATAAATCGCAGGATAGCATAAGTGGCGACAGCTGGTTTAACTAGCGGCATGGCGATAGACCAGAAAATACGAGCATGACCTGCTCCATCGATTTTGGCAGATTCAATAAATTCCTGATGCAGTCCCATAAAAAATTGACGCAGCATAAATGTGCCCAATACGCTAAAGCTGCCGAGCATAATCAAGCCCAGATGGCTGTCAAACAGTCCAATATTGCGATACAGAATAAATTGCGGAATCAGAATGGCTTGTCCTGGAATCATGTACGTCACAAGCACGATCATAAACAAGAAGTTGCTGGCAGCGAATTTGATTTTGGAGAAACCATAGGCGGCCATTGCAGATATGAGACATGAGACTACTGTGGTAATCACTGCTACTTTAATTGAATTCCAATAATACAAAGGGAATGGATAATCCCCGAACCAGACTTCTTTATAGTTCTCTATAGCATTCCAGTGCTTGGGAATCCACTGAATCGGATAGGTGAAGACATCTGTCTCAACTTTGAACGAAGTGATAAGCATCCATATAAACGGCAGCAGAAACAGAACACTTCCTGCGAACATCATAATTGTAACGATAACCTTGCGCCAATTGAGGCCTTCTTTAGTTTGCATATTCCCTCTCCCCTCACTCTCTCTTTAGTAATTGACCCATTTCTTCTCAGCCAACCATTGGCCAAAGGTAATCAATAGCACGAAGACAAACAGCACAACTGCGATCGCCGAAGCGTAACCGACCTTGAGATTCACAAAGGCAGTGTCATATAAATACCAAACCATCATGGTTGTCGAGCCAATTGGCCCCCCTTGCGTCATGACGGCGATAATATCAAATACCTTAAAGGTAGCGATAATTCCCGTTACAAGCAGGAAAAAGGAAGTTGGAGACAGCAGCGGAAAGGTAATCCGTCTAAACTTCGTCCAGGCGTTAGCGCCATCAATATCCGCAGCTTCATACAAATCCTTAGGAATGGACTGCAGACCCGCGATGTAGATAATCATGTTAAACCCGATTGAGATCCAGATGGAAATCATCATGATCGAGATCAATGCAAAATGTGGATCGGCAATCCATTTCGGAGGATCGGAGATCCCGATGGCCTTCAGCATTTCATTAATAGGTCCATAGGAAGGCTGGAACAATACTTGCCAAACTACGGCTACCGCTACGGTCATGGATACATAGGGAACGAAGTAGGCAATTTTGAAATAACCCTTCAGATACACATACCGGTCAATGAGTACCGCCAGTACCATGGAGACCAGCAAATAAATCGGTACGGTCAGCAGAAAAATAAAGTTGTTGCGGATCGAGCGGATAAACATCTCATCCTGAAACAGGTTAATGAAATTCTGCAATCCCACCCAACGGATGCCATCAAAGCCTTGAACAAAGTTCCAGTCAGCAAAGCCAAGCACCATCGTAGCTATAATTGGGATCAGCACCAAAATGGATACTCCGATCAGCATCGGGCTTACAAACAGAAAACCTGACAGCGTTTCACCCTTTTGCAGCGACCACCCTTTGCGTTTACGCGCAGTTGGCGGCTTTTGTGTTAAAGTCTCAATATTTTGCCCCATTGTCTACACCTCAATTGTTTCGTTTATAGGTCTCACCTGAATATGTATTTATTATAAAAAAAATACCGTCAGCACTTTGACGGTATTTTGCTCATATTCACTGTAATTTTTACTTGTTGAGTCTGCATGAAAAGATGGCTGTTACTTTTTCTTCTTGCCTTTAGCTCCTCGTTCAGTTGCTGCTATCAGCTTTTCATCATAGGTATATACAACCTGCTCTTCAAGCCGTTCGCCCTGCAAATGCTTCCGCACCAGCGCTTTCGCTAATTTGGGCGTTATTTCTTTATACCACACGCCTTCAGGGTAAGCGATAACTACGCAAGCATCATCACATCGTCCATTACAGCGGGTCATTGTCGTATGGATCAGACTCTGCGCACCTTGCTTCTCTATTTCATCCTCAATGGCTTCGGCAACCTCTTCGCCCTTGTTCTTCTTACAGCTGCTTCCATTACAGATCAGCAAATGGCTTACCGTCCCTTGCAGATTCCAGGTCGTCATGGAATATCATCCCCCTCTTGCCCCATAAAATTCCCCACTACCGGAGTATTATAAACTCTACTAATAAGAGTGCTTAGCGTCAATAGGAGTACCGTTTGTTAAAATGTCGAGGTTATTTTCATTGATTACGGACTTACTCAAATGGAAATAATAGCTTTAGTCTACTATTTCAAGACTGAATTCATCACATTTCTAACCTAAGGAGATTTCCCAACATGAAGATCCTATTTCTTTATTTCCTACTCGCCTTTCTGGGCCTGTCTATTATTGTCATCATTGATCTGTTGTCAGGACTGAGTCTTTCGATGTCTTTCCACTCCATTTATGGCGCCTTTGTCAACACAAACATCCAAGAAACGATACTCATGGTTGTCTTTATTTGCCTTCCCTTTATTAACGCTATAGCTGATTCCTTCAAGAAACGAAAACAAAAAACTAAATAAAATCATTTCAACAAACCCATTTTTTTACGTAGGTAATGTACAATGAACAGCATTATAGGAATACCTGCACACATATAGGTCAATATATATTTCAAAAAAACTTTCCCTTCCTCCAAATGGATGGGGTAATTCTCTGCGCTGGCAAATGAACTAAAGAGAACTACAATTCCAATTGGAACCGCCAATTTCCGCATATCCTGCACCTTAAATAAGTCCGCAGTCACTGCCATAGCAGCGTAACAGTAAATTGTCATTTTGAAGAAAACGCCAATGATTAAAGTTAACATAACAAGCGCATCCAACCTTTGAATGAAATTAGCCAGATTAACTAAAGTGATCGTTGTGAACAATGGAAAAGTAGCTCTAGCGTAAATATCGCTTCCCAGTGCCGAAATTTCGATAGCATGAGTGAAGCTCAACAGTAGACCGCTTAGTGTGATTGCCGCAATACCCGTCCTCTTCGCCACACGAAATTTACTGATATGAGTTATTATTGTAGTAAAGCAAACAAGCTCCCCATACGGAAATATCCAAATGTTAGGATAAGCCGAAATTATAGCTTCCTTCCAGTCCTTCGCATGTAGTGGAAACAGATTTTCAAATTTAATGAGCCCTGCAGCTATAACCACAAAGCAGCAAATTAAGCCCATAGCAAAAATGATAAGCAAATAGATTTCGGCCGTTCTGGAAAAAACTTCAATACCTTTACGCAGTATATAGATCACCGCTATAACCATCATGGCATTAATAATAAATATGGGCGTTCGGTCATAGGAAGACGCTATTAACAAGTCTCCAGCTTCTCGTAAGTTTCTGGAGCCATTATACATAAAAATCGGAATATATAATAAGCTCAGTGGCCAACCTAAGAATTTGCCCAAAATTTTCTGGGTATATCCGCTGATGATCAGTTTGGGGTATTGTCGATATAAATAAATATAAACAAGATATAACAGAATCCCTCCAGGCAAGGCGAACAGTATGGATATCCAGACTGCATGTCCACTTTCAAGGCCAATAGGAACAACAAGCGCCGTACCCATTTCAAACAAAAAAATCATGGCAAATAATTGACTTGCACTAATGACTTCTTTTTTCATGACGCTGATTGCCCACCTTTCCAGCTGATACCCTTTAATCTGTGTTGGGCAGGAATGGCTTTAATCTCATCCCTGTACTGCGAATGTATGCTTCCACATGGAGTTCCAGTTCCCCTTTGGCAAATACATCTGGCCATTGGTCCTTCACGGATTCCCATGCTTTTGGATCTACGCGCTTTAATTCATTCCCAAAATTAAAAATGTCACAGCCCATGCTCTGTGCAGCTTGCAAGGATTTCGTCACTTCTTTTTTCGTCTTCTCTGCGAGTTCAATTTCCAATTTATGGAGTTCATTTCTCTTGCTTAGATCCACAAAATCTTGCGACTCATTTACAGAACCTTCCTCATTGATGTAGATGTGAAAGACCGGTACCCCTTCCCGCAGCTTAACCTTCACTTTTGTTTTTGAATGACTAATATCGATGGCAATCGTATCTTGTTTTTTCTCAGAATCGATATTAATGCTCGTCTGTTCTATCTTATTCTGAATCCATAACGCCCCCCTAGCCTCCGGACCATCCAACCAACCCTTCAGCTTCCCATCCTTAAATACTGCCACCCCGCTCAGAGATATAACTGCCTCTACTTCACTTTGTTCCAAATATGATTTTTTCGTTCCTTTTAGCTCGTTCCCAAAGATCCGAACCCCGCTGATCACTGGTTCCCCTTCACCAGTTATGCTGTTAATGAGCTCAAATACACTGATTGCCCTATTTTCACCCCATAATTTTGCCGTATTCTTATTCTTCTTAACCACAGCTAGTGCAGGGACACTCTCGATGGGTAACAGTATTTTTAGAATAGAAGATGCGTCTGTTTCTCTGGATACAATGACTACAGCATTAAGCCGCAGCTCGTGAGATCTTTCAAATACGTCAAATATGCCGTTTATTCCGCTCTTTGCCAGAGATTCTCCAATAACCAGAAGCTGTGTATGTGCAAAAAAGAGCTGTCTTGCCGCCTTTTTTGATGTTTTGCGCAGGGCCCCAAATAAGGTCCGATCAGTTGATGTATAAACTGTAATCGGCGGCTGGCCAGTACTGACTCCCGCACTCGTAGCTGTTGCTGAAGGATTAACAATTTGAAAGGTAACCCGATACTCACCTGTATTCGGCACTTTATCCATTCCTATACCAGTGACTATAGCCATGTCATTAAGTTCTCTGCTATTCCAGCAACTTGTCAGCAGTAATAGCATTACCATATAAACGGGCGGTTGTATGATCCATTTAGCTTTCATCTGAATCTCCCCGATTCCCCTTATCTGTGGCCATACGTGTAATATTCTTTTGGCTGACCAGTCGAGGCCGTTTCCTCATGAATTTCAAGGGAACGCGGATGAGGGAATCTCTCTGGTTCTCGGCAATAAATGGACCCAAAGGTGTCATAAACGGAAATCCGAGGGAGCGCAAACTGCACATATGAGCAATCAAAATAAAGAGGAGGATCGATATGCCATACAGCCCCATGAATGCAGCGACAAACATGATAAAAAAACGGAGGACGCGTATCGAAAGAGCCATATTGAAGGCGGGCGTCGCAAAGCTGGAAATACCGGTTAAGGAAACGACGATCACCATTACAGGTGAGATAATTCCCGCTTGTACCGCGGCCTGTCCCAACACTAAGCCTCCAATAATGGATACAGTCTGGCCAATAGGGGATGGCATACGAATGCCAGCTTCACGGATAATCTCAAATGTGATTTCCATCATGAGAGCTTCGACAAAAGCAGGAAAAGGAACACCCTCTCTTTGCGAGGCCAGATTAATCAATAATGAGGTGGGTATCATCTCCTGATGAAAGTTAAGAGCTGCAACAAATACAGCTGGACCAAATAACGAAATAATCAGACACAGAAATCTTAATA
>LIDZ01006725.1_pt35 | contig 10825 bp, 9 predicted proteins | sample 644651 | NCBI WGS metagenome assembly LIDZ01 (sample SAMN03856242, study PRJNA289617) | food metagenome | isolation source: wine grapes on drying loft during traditional withering process | host: Vitis vinifera cv. Corvina | place: Italy: Gargagnago di S. Ambrogio di Valpolicella | collected 2014-01
GAACACAATATAACAATTACCTATCACCCTTCCCGACAGAATCCCCTGATTGATCACATCCTGATACTGTTTAAAAAAACACCCCACGCATCGGAAGGATAAGCTTTCCCTGGCGCACGAAAAGTGATTGCTCATTTTTTAGCTATGGAGTAGTTTGAAATCAAGGTATAGCCTTTGCTATATTTCTTAGTACTGGCTATCAGAGCGATATGCAAAACCCATCCAAATGCGCTTGATAATCATTATCATTTAGAAGACAATGATCTCTTCAGGTGTTTAGGGGAATAACTATGTTTGAAGGCCGCACAGTAGAACAAACGGTTCGCGGATCGCGCAAAATCAAATTTGCGTTGATGGGCCCTGCGTTTATCGCGGCTATCGGTTATATCGATCCCGGCAATTTTGCCACCAATATCCAGGCCGGCGCCTCTTATGGCTACAAGCTGCTGTGGGTGGTGGTGTGGGCCAACATCATGGCGATGGTGATCCAGCTGATGTCTGCCAAGCTCGGTATCGCCACTGGCAAAAACCTCGCTGAACATATCCGCGATCGTTTTCCGCGTCCGGCCGTCTGGTTTTACTGGGTGCAGGCTGAAATTATTGCCATGGCGACTGACCTGGCTGAATTTATCGGGGCGGCGATTGGCTTTAAGCTGATATTCGGCGTCAGTCTGTTGCAGGGGGCGGTGCTCACCGGCGTGGTCACCTTCCTGATCCTGATGCTGCAAAGCCACGGCAAAAAGCCGCTGGAATTGGTGATTGGTGGCCTGCTGCTCTTCGTCGCGGCGGCCTACGTTATTGAACTGTTCTTCTCACAGCCAAAGATTACCGATCTGATGCAGGGACTGGCCGTACCTTCGCTGCCAACCGCCGATGCGGTGTTACTGGCGGCGGGTGTGCTGGGCGCGACAATTATGCCGCACGTTATCTACCTGCACTCTTCGTTAACGCAGAATCCCGATGGCGGCTCGCGTGAACAGCGCTACTCGTCAACCAAGCTGGATGTGGCGATTGCGATGACCATTGCCGGCTTCGTCAATCTGGCGATGATGGCCACGGCAGCGGCCGCGTTCCATTTTAGCGGTCATACCGGCATTGCCGATCTGGATCAGGCCTACCTGACGCTGGACCCGTTGCTGGGTCGCGCGGCGGCGCTGGTGTTTGGTCTGAGCCTGCTGGCTGCCGGACTCTCTTCCACCGTGGTGGGCACCATGGCCGGGCAGGTGGTGATGCAGGGCTTCGTCCATATTCACATTCCGATTCTGGTGCGCCGCGTGGTGACCATGCTGCCTTCCTTTATCGTGATCCTTGCCGGATGGGAGCCGACACGTATCCTGGTAATGAGCCAGGTGCTGCTGAGCTTTGGGATCGCGCTGGCATTAATCCCGCTGCTAACCTTTACCGGCAACCGCGAGCTGATGGGCGATATGGTCAACTCACGTCCGATGCAGTGGGCAGGCAAGGTAATTGTGCTGATAGTGGTGGCGCTGAATCTTTATCTGCTGGTGGCGATGGCGATGGGATTGTAAGCCGCCTTCTTTACGGCACTGCACAGCCAATAAAAAAGCCGACCTCAACAGGTCGGCTTTTTTAATCGCTTAATGGCGATGATCGTGGTCGTGATGACGTTCTCTTTCATGATGACGGTATTCGCGATGACGCTCGCGATCGTGCCATCTGCGTTCCCGCTCCCATTCATGGCGACGGCGCATCTCTTCGTGTCGGCGCCACTGCTCGTGTCGCCACCAGCGGCCTTCATCATAACGGTAGTTGCTGCGCCAGTAATGCCCATCGCGCCAGCGGCCGCCGTCCCAGTAATTACCGCGCGGATCGCGGTCACCAATATGTAACGAGACGCCAGGGGCTAAGGTGATATTTGCGTTGTCAGCCTGCGCTGTGTGCATTGCCAACGGGGATAAACTTGCCACTAAGGTGGCAACAAGTAATAAACGTTTCATTGGATCTCCTTATCAACGGCTCACCTGCTCCGCTGTGCAGCCAAGATTATAAAGAGTTTGCTGCCGTTTCGCCTGGGAGATTCCGAAAAACTGCCTGCCGGGGAGAATTGAGATTTATCTGGAGAGATCCCGCCGCAGGGCGCGGCGGGAAGGGTTTAACCGAGAATGCTGCTGATTTTTTGCAGTTCAGCCTGGCTGAAATCACGCTTCTGCAGCATGCCAACCGCATCATCAATCTGGCTGGTTTTACTGGCACCAATCAGCACAGAGGTCACGCGGTTTTCCCGCAGCACCCAGGCCAGCGCCATCTGAGACAGCTTCTGTCCACGCTCCTGTGCCATCGCATTCAGTTGACGCACCTTCTCCATTTTCTCCGGGGTCAGCTGGTCGCCGCTGAGGAACTGGCTGCCGCTGGCCGCGCGCGAGTCTTCCGGGATACCGTTCAGGTAGCGGTCGGTCAACACGCCGCCAGCCAATGGGGAGAAGGCGATGCTGCCGACGCCTTCTTTTATCAACACGTCCAGCAGACCGTTATCCGGCGCACGCTCGAACATCGAATATTTCGGCTGGTGGATCAGACATGGCGTGCCGAGCTGCTTGAGGATGCCAATGGCTTCTGCCGCCAGTTCAGCCGGATAGTTGGACAGCGCGATATACAGCGCCTTGCCCTGACGCACAATGTGGTCCAGTGCGCCCATCGTTTCTTCCAACGGCGTTTCGGGATCCGGACGGTGGTGATAGAAGATATCGACGTAATCAAGTCCCATCCGCTTCAGGCTCTGGTTCAGGCTGGCAATCAGATATTTGCGCGAACCCCAGTCACCATAAGGGCCGTCCCACATGGTGTAACCCGCTTTGGACGAAATGATCAGCTCATCACGGTACGGCGCGAAGTCTTCCCGCAGGATGCGGCCAAAGTTTTCTTCAGCTGAACCCGGTGGTGGACCGTAGTTGTTAGCCAAATCGAAATGAGTGATACCGTTATCAAACGCATGGCGCAACAGCTGACGGCTGTTATCCACGCGGGTGCTGTCGCCGAAGTTATGCCATAAGCCCAGCGAAATCGCCGGCAACTTAAGGCCACTGCGTCCGCTGCGGTGATAGGTCATTTTTTGATAACGTTCTGCATCTGCCTGATAAACCATGAATAAATCCTGTTCAGTGGAGGGCGGTTTCCGGGAAAGCATAGCAGTGTATACGGTTACACCGAACCGGTTCGCGCGGTAGATCGCAACTTGAGGATAATTCCGAGGCGTAACGCCAGCTTGCCACTAATAAAGCCGGGCAGTGTCCTGCGCATTGAAAATTATCGCTAATACTTTGTCCAGGACAACTGTGGAGAAAGCGCTATGCAAAGTCTTACCGTTGGGGATTACCTGCTGTCACGCTTACGGGAAGCCGGGATTGGGCATCTGTTCGGCGTGCCGGGTGACTACAATTTGCAGTTTCTCGATTCTGTCATTACCAGCAGCGATATTGGTTGGGTTGGCTGTGCCAATGAGTTGAATGCGGCCTACGCGGCCGATGGTTATGCGCGCTGTCATGGCGCGGCCGCGTTACTGACCACCTTCGGCGTTGGTGAGCTGAGTGCGCTAAACGGCGTGGCAGGGAGTTATGCCGAGTATCTGCCGGTCATTCATATTGTCGGCGCGCCGGCCACGGCCGCCGCGCGCGAGGGGCTGCTGCTGCACCACACGCTGGGTGACGGTGATTATCGCCACTTTATGCGTATGTCTCAGGAGGTGACGGTCGCCCAGGCGATATTAACGCCAGAGAATGCCATAAAGGAGATCGACCGCCTGCTGATTGTCGCCCTGCGTGAACGCCGTCCGGTTTATCTCTACTTAGCAACCGATGTGGCGGTGGCAAAAATCATCCCGCCAGCGACCGCTCTGACACCAGAACTTCCCTGCGATGCGGCGGACGTTGCCGCTTTTGCGGATGCGGCGGATCAACTGCTGGCGGGGGCAAAAAACGTCGCCATGCTGGCGGACTTCCTTGCCGATAGGGCGAAGCAGCAGGAAATACTCAAGCAGTTATTAACCGATGCGCCGATGCCGTTTGCCACCTTATTGATGGGTAAAGGCGTGCTCCCCGAGCAGCTTGCCGGTTTTGCCGGAACCTATGCTGGTGCTGCCAGTGCCGGTCACACCCAGCAGATTATCGAGCAGGCCGATGTGCTGATTACCGTGGGTGTTCTCTATACCGACACCATCACCGCCGGATTCACACAAAATATCGACAGCGCGAAAACACTCGATATCGGCCTTTCATCAAGCCGTATTGGGGACAAGACCTTTAGCCAACTGCCGATGAGCGCCGCATTAACCGCGTTACAACCGCTGGTTAAACGTTATGCCGCGCAATGGCCTGAACCCGAGGTTTCGCCTCCGCCGCTCAACGATCAGCCTTCAGACGCCCTCACTCAGGACAGTTTCTGGCAGGCTATACAGCAATTTCTTAAGCCGGGTGATATTGTGCTGGCCGACCAGGGCACCTCGGCTTTTGGTGCCGCCGCGTTAAGGCTGCCTGAGGGCGTGACCTTTATCAGTCAGCCGTTGTGGGGCTCGATTGGCTATACGTTACCCGCCGCTTATGGCGCGCAGGTTGCCTGTCCCGATCGTCGGGTGGTGCTGCTTAGCGGCGATGGCTCGGCGCAGCTGACCATTCAGGAACTGGGGTCGATGCTGCGCGATGGCATGAAACCCGTCATCTTTATCCTGAATAATGCAGGATATACGGTGGAGCGGGCGATCCACGGCGAACATCAACGCTACAATGATATTGCCGCCTGGAACTGGACGCAGCTGCCGCAGGCGCTGAGCCTGAACTGCGCCGCGCAGAGTTGGCGGGTGGAGCAAACGGTGCAACTGGTTGAGGTGATGAAGGTTATCGCGCAAAGCGATCGCCTGTCGCTGGTGGAGGTGGTACTGCCACAACTGGACGTGCCGCCGCTGTTGCAGGCGGTATGTGAAGCGTTAAATAAACGAAATTCTGCATAATGTTACAGAATTCAGATTGATGCCCGTGGGCAAGGACGCCGCGGGCAGGTAAGGTAGTGGATTAACGTGCCTCGCGTGCCTGTTTTGACCGGGGAGGCGTTGTTGTTTGAGTGGGGGAAATTTATAGTGTGTTTAAATGACGTAAGCGGAGCAAAACAATAATGACTAAGTATGCTTTGGTAGGTGATGTTGGCGGCACGAATGCCCGCCTGGCACTGTGTGAAGTAGAAAACGGTGCCCTTTCACAAGCCAAAACTTTCTCCACAGCAGACTACGACAGCCTTGAAGCTGTGATCCGCTTCTATCTTGACGAACAGAAGCAGGAGATTACCGACGGCTGTATCGCTATTGCCTGTCCAATCACTGATGACTGGGTCGAGATGACCAACCATGACTGGGCGTTCTCCACCAGCAAAATGAAAGCCAACCTCGGCTTTGAGCACCTGGAGATCATCAACGACTTTACCGCCGTTTCTATGGCCATCCCGATGCTGTCCGCAGACGATGTGATGCAGTTCGGTGGCGGCAAAGCGGTGAATGACAAGCCGGTAGCAGTATACGGCGCAGGCACCGGTCTGGGCGTTGCTCACCTGGTTCACGTTGATAAGCGCTGGGTCAGCCTGCCGGGCGAGGGCGGTCACGTCGATTTCGCCGCTAACAGTGAAGAAGAAGACCTGATCCTGGAAGTGCTGCGTGCGGAGCTGGGCCACGTCTCTGCCGAGCGCGTGCTGTCTGGTGCCGGCCTGGTGAATCTGTATCGGGCGATTGTTAAATCAGATGACCGGGTGCCGGAAAACCTGAAGCCGAAAGACGTGTCGCAACGTGCGCTGGATGACAGCTGCACCGATTGCCGCCGTGCGCTGGCGATGTTCTGCGTGATCATGGGCCGCTTTGGAGGCAACCTGGCGCTGAACCTCGGTACCTTTGGTGGCGTGTATATCGCCGGCGGTATCGTTCCTCGCTTCCTGGAGTTCTTTAAATCGTCCGGCTTCCGTGCCGCGTTTGAAGACAAAGGCCGCTTTAAGGATTACGTGCAGAATATCCCGGTATTCCTGATCACCCACGATCAGCCAGGCTTGCTGGGTGCCGGTGCGCACCTGCGTCAGACACTGGGCAGCGTGCTGTAACTGTTGCAACAGGGCCGGTTTCCCGGCCCTGATCTTGCTTCCTCTATAACCGCATCAGCTGGCGAAACTCTTTTACTTTGCTGCGGCTGACCGGCACCTGAAATTCCAAATCCCGCAGTTTCAGCATATAGGTGTTATTGAACCAGGGTTCGATTTCGCGGATCTTGCTGAGATTGATGCAGTATGAGCGATGGCAGCGGAAAAAGGCCTCTTCCGGCAGCCTGCTACAAAATTCGGTGATATTCATCGACATCACATACTCTTCCCGCCGGGTGTAGACGAAGGTCATCTTTTCATGGGCTTCGGCGTAATAAATATCGTTGATATCGGTGACGATAATCCGCTCATCCTTGACCAGATTAATGGTATGTACCGAACTGCGGACGGCTTCGGGACTGCTCTGGTGGGCGGCCTGCTGCAGGGTATTTTCGACCTTGCGCAGCATGGTGATAATGCGCATCTCATGATAGGGCTTCAGGATGTAATCGAATGCTTCCAGCTCAAAGGCATCCACCGCATGCTCTTTATAGGCGGTGATAAAGACGATCAGCGGCTTTTGCGCGAACTTGCTGATGTTCTGCGCCAGCAGCATGCCATCCAGTGACGGAATGTTGATATCGAGGAAAATCACGTCAACCTGGTGACTTTGCAGATATTTCAGCACGTCCAGACCATCGTCAAACGTGGCCTCAAGAGTGAGCTGGCTGTGTTGTCTGATTAACCAGCTCAGCTCCTGCTGGGCCAGAAACTCATCTTCAACAATTATCGCTTTCACATCATATTCCCGGAGTTAGCAGGGCATTACACCCGTAAAGAGACGCTTTCACTGGCCGGCAAAGCCGTGCCGTTTTTACTGATATAAAAGGCGATTTCGGTGCCCGGATTTCGCCGGTGAATATGCAGACCTTCGCCGTAAAGCAACTTCACGCGGTGATGAACGTTGAGCAGGCCAATCTTATTGCCGGGCATCTCGTTGCTTTCCACCCTTGCCATCACTTCTTCGCTAATGCCATTGCCGGTATCACGAACGGCGATGCGGATCCTGTCGCCCTGATCTTTCAGACTGATGGTCACCACGCCTTTTCCCCGGCACGGATGGATGCCATGCACGATGGCGTTCTCAACCAGCGGCTGCAGCAGCAGGCTGGGCAGCGCGCAGTTGACGTCTTCATCAATGTCATAGATTACCGTCAGCTTGTCGCCAAAACGCGCCTGTTCAATGGCGATATAATCTTTAACCTGATACAGCTCTTTCTTGATGTCGATGATCTCATCATCGTTAAGCTCAAGGTTGTAGCGCAGGTAACGCGCCAGATTGGTGATCAGCTGCCGCGCGGTATCCGGATTCATGCGGATCGAGGAGGAGATGGCATTCAGCGCATTGAACAGGAAATGCGGGTTGATTTTGCTTTGTAGCGCGCGCAGTTCGGCTTTATTCGCCATCTCACGCAGCTGCTCCGCGCGGGATACTTCCAGCTGAGTGGAGATAATTTGCGACAGACCCACCGCCATCTCTTTCAGCGACCAGGTGATGCGGTGCGCATGACGATAGTAAATTTTCAGCGTGCCGGTGACTTCCCCTTTTTCCCACAGCGGGATCACAATCATCGAGTGAATTTCCGGCGTGCGGTGCGCCTCGTCGTTATTCTTGATAATGATCTCGCCGTTGGCGATCGAACGGGCGGTGGTCGGGCTGATGGCATCATCGCCGTTATGGTAATTTGCCTCGCCGACGCCGACATAGGCGAGGATCTGGTTTTTATTGGTGATGGCAACGGCATCGGCATTGATATCATTACGGATAATGTCGCACACCTGGCGCAGTGACTGGCTGTTAACATGGCGGAACAGCGGCAGGGTTTTGTTGGCAATCTCCAGCGCCAGCTTAGCCTGCCTGGCGGCAATGGCCTCTTTTTCGCCCTCGACACTCTGTATCAGCAGTACTATCAGGCCGATGCTCACCGCGCCAAGGATCATTGGCACGGCGATTTCGGAGACGATTTCAATCCCCAGCGTGGTGGGCTGCGACCAGACGACAATCAGTATCATGGTCAGCGATTCACACAGCATGCCGCCGAGAATGCCCACGCTCCAGCGCTTCTCTTTCACTACCTTCAGATTGATATAGCCGGAAACCACGCCGGCGATAATGCTGGTGATAAGGCAGGGCACGGAGGTTACGCCGTGGACATCGATCAGGAAACGGTGCAGGCCGGCCACCACGCCGGTAACTATCCCGACCCAGGGCCCAAACAGAATGCCGCCGGACATAATCGCGATGGTGCGCACATTAACCAGCGAGCCATCAACGTTGATGCCGCTCCAGGTACCAAACAGGGCAAACAGCGAAAAGATGGCGGTAACGGCGATCAGTTCCTGACGTGAATGCTCGTCTTTTTGCAGCAGCTGCCGGAAGTGGCGCGTGCGGGTCATAAAGAACAGGCAGATCAGCATCAGCGCGGCGCGGTCCAGCACGGCTAACAGCATTTCAAACATCGAGTGCACGGGCGCCTCGGCGGAGGGAAGAGGGGAAAGGGCTATGATAAGGAAAGCGGGCGGGATGTGCCAGGCATCGGCGCAGTGATTTACGCCGATGCCCGTCCAGATCAATTTCTCTTAAGCTATTTCATCTGGGATTTGCCCAGTTCGCTCAAGTCGGCTTCCGTTGCGCGGCCGATAAAGTCCACTTCAAAATCATCGGCGGCAAAGTCCGGCGGCGAGCGGCCCTCAACAAAGGCCGGCCACTGACGCTGCAAGTAGGCTTCATTTTTCGCACACCAGGGCGCGGCAGAAATGTACATCACGTTGCTGTCGAAATCGCCCTGATGTTCATTCTCAACCGAATGGATGACATCGCAGTGCCAGAATACGGTATCGCCGGCTTCCATATCGGGAATTGCGGAAATCCCAGTCAGCAAAAGGGGATGCCATTTTTCACTGATCGAGAGCGCGCGGCCAGGCGCTGCGCCACAGAGATCGTCTTCCGGCACATCATCCTGGATGGCACGCAACAGGATCCACGCCATCACGTTTGCTACTGGCAGCAGGTTCAACGTACCGCCGTGTTTACGCTGCGGCGAAAGCGCCGTCCAGCCCTGAAAGGTGCGGAACATTGAGCATACGGCCGGCGACGCAAATTCACGCACCTCGGTACGCATTTCTCCATCGAATGGGTTATATTGCTGCCAGTTGCCGCTAAAGACATGGCGGTAAACGTGGCGAAAATTCTCATCCAGCCAGCGTTCAAGCGAGCCGCCATCAATGTGCGGCGACAGGCCCAGTGAACCCGAGTTCGGGGGCCGGCGACGCGTGCGGTCGGCATAGCTGACGATGCGGTCAGGGTCGAAATGCTGCTTGCCGTGGCTTTCGGTTTGCCACAGCGTATTCAGGAACACCTGAACGGCATTCATACGCGCATGCTGGCGGGCTTCAACCTGCGGCGTCGACCAGTAGATGCCGTAAATCTGCGGCTTACCCTGTTTCAGGTCGCCAAAATAATTGTCTTCCGCCGCATGTTTCAGGCGCTCGACAAAGTTGTTACGGTCCAGGTAGTTACCGACTTCTTCGTTCCAGGCTTCGGCCTTTTCCTGAGGGAAAACGCCGTGGATCACGCAGCAGCCGCGTTGCAGGATCTGCGCTTTTTGCTGGCGGGTCACGCGGTGTTGAAGGATATCCTCGGCATCAAGCTGCGGCACCGGATTTTCACCGCGTTGCTGTTGTGCATTCAGCTCAGCAATTTGCTGGCGGATGTTGGCATCAACCTCCGCAAACACGTCTGCATAGTTTGGCAGCGCATGACGCAGCTGGCGTTTGATCTCCGCAACGGCCTGCGGGATGTTTTCGATGTTGAGGGAAGACATGGCGATTCTCCTGTAACAATCTCGTTATGGTTATGTAGGGCTGATGTGAATTACAGCGTTTAAAAGCGGAAATTAAAAGGGGCTAAGTTTTTTCAAGACTTCCCCTTTTGTGAGGACACTATGCATCTGTTCACTGAACGGCTGGAGCTGAAAAGCTTAAAGCCGGAAGACTGGCAACTTTTTCATCGGGTACACACCGATAGAACCAGCATGGAATTTATCAGCGCCGTGCCGCAGTTGGCCGATATCCGCCAGCGTTTTCACGATCGCCTGGCCCCGTGGCAGGTCACCAGTTTTCATATGCTTTGCCTGACTGTCCGTTTGAAAAGCAGTGGGGAGATGCTTGGGCTGATTGGCGCCAACGCCGAGTGGGCTCCCTATCGCCAGGCGGAGGTGGGCTATTCCTTCCTCAGCGAGCACTTTGGCTGCGGCTATGGCAGCGAAGCATTAGGCGCGCTGGCGGGCTACCTTTTCGAACACTGTGAGTTCCATAAACTCAAAGCGCAGGTGGTGGAGGGCAACTGGGCCTCGCGGCGGGTGCTGGAGAAAAACGGTTTTATCCTTGAAGGAACCTTACGGGATAATTATCTGTTACGTGGACAATGGGTGAACGATTGGGTGTTTGGAAAGCTGAAAAGCGACGCCTGAAAATATTTTATCCCGCCTCTCGACAGGGTAGCGGACTCTACGTTATGTTCGTTGTTCGACCAGTTTCTGGTCAGCGTCGCTCGGATGGTCCGGGCGCTAACGTAAATCAGAGGTATCTATGGCTGACAACAGCTCACCACGCCGTTTTTCCCGCATTGAACGTCTTCCCCCTTACGTGTTTAACATCACGGCCGAACTGAAAATGGCCGCCCGCCGTCGTGGCGAAGACA
>LIDZ01015202.1_pt13 | contig 10824 bp, 13 predicted proteins | sample 644651 | NCBI WGS metagenome assembly LIDZ01 (sample SAMN03856242, study PRJNA289617) | food metagenome | isolation source: wine grapes on drying loft during traditional withering process | host: Vitis vinifera cv. Corvina | place: Italy: Gargagnago di S. Ambrogio di Valpolicella | collected 2014-01
CGGCTGGGGCTGGACAGGGCTCACACACTTCGTTGTCTCGCGCACCGCGGGAGCCGCGACGCCGACCGCGACGGGCATCGTGCAGACCGGGTCGTACATCGGTAGCGGAGCGGGGCCGCTGCTCTTTGGGCTGGCCTACACTGCGACCGCGGGCACGGACCTCAGCTCAGTCGTCTGGGTGCCGGTGGCGGTGGCATCGGCTCTAGCCACCGTCATCGCGCTGGTGCTCACGCGAGTGACGCCGCCCGCGCCCGTATGACCGGCAGGGCCGAACGCGCGATTGGTATCAACTTCGCTCTGTTCTGCACACTGACGATTGCCGTGACGCTCACGCCGTATAGCGTGGATGCCTTTTTGCCGGCGTTTCCGGATGCTCGTGTCGCACTCGGCACGTCGGCGATCACAATGCAGCTGACCATGAGCGTGTTTCTCATCGGGGTCGCGCTCGGGCAACTGATCTTCGGCCCATTGTCTGATCGACTCGGGCGCCGCGGACCGCTCATCTGGGGCACGGCGATCTGCACCGTGGCGGCGATCGCGTGCGCGATGGCACCCGACGTGACGGCGTTGCTCGTGGCACGTTTTGTTCAGGGGCTCGCTGGCTCGGCGAGCATGGTGGTGACCAAGGCGATCATCCGTGACCGCACGGTCGGCCGGAACACCGTACAGGTACTGTCGCTCACTGCGGTCTGTGGTGGTGTGCTGAACATCTTCGCGCCGATTATCGGCGGATTGCTGCTCTCGGAGTTCGGGTGGCGTGGACCTCTCTGGTTCATCGCCGCGTGTGCAGTGGTGCTTCTTATTCTGACAATCGCACTTGTCCCCGAGACGCACCCGCTGGAGAGGCGCGACGTCGGCGAGCGCTGGCACGGTTTTCGCAGCGTCGGCCGACACCTCCGCAATCGCAGCTTTCTCGTTTTTGTGATCGCGCAAGCCGGATCATACGGAACTCTCATCGCGTACGTTGCCGCGTCCCCCTTCGTCTACCAGAATGTGCTCGGCTTCGACGTGGTGACCTTCGGATTTCTGTTTGCTCTCAACAATGCTCTCGGGGTTGTGCTGAACTTCGTCGCCAACCGTTTCCTCAAATCCATGGGATCGCGCAAGCTCGCGGCCGCGGGGCTCGCAGGCTCGCTTGTGGGCACCATGTTGACGGCGGTCGCGTGGTCGCTCGGTGCCCCGGTGTGGGTCGTCGCGTGCTGCATCACTGTGTCCATGGCGACAATCGGGCTCAACGGACCGAACCTCGTTGGGCTCGCACTCAATCAGGTGACAACATCGACGGGATCCGCTGCCGCAACGATCGGATTTGTCCAGTTCTGTGTCGGCTCGTTGGTCTCCCCGCTCGTGGGGCTGGGAGGCAGCAGCACGTTGTTCCCGATGAGTATCGCGATGGCGGTGCTCGCGGGTGGATCGCTCCTCGTTTTGGTGATGATGCCGCGAAAGCCGGGATCCCGCGCCACGCAGCGTTAGGCCGCAGCCTGCTCCGTGATCTGTGCGAGCGAGGTCTCGTCCTCGGCCGGGGTGGTGATCTCGACCGCGGTCACGGCACCGGCCTTGATGGTCAGCGTGACGTTGTGGTGGGACGGGCTTCGCAACCGCGTCCTAGCCGACCCGGCCGACTTTGACCCGGATCGTTGTGGGCGCATCGGATCCGTGGTCCGTGAAGTAGTCGCGAAGCGCGTCGTGAGCGCGGCGGCAGATGACGGATGCGGACTCGTCACCGGAGACCCCGATACACGCGTTGACATCGAGACCGTTTTTATCGTCGGAGACCGTAACCAGGTGCATCCCGACCGGTTCGTTCAGTACCGCTTCGACCACCGCGCCGATGATGGACGGCACCAGCGGTTTGGTGGCGTACACCGTGTGCACACCGTCGACGTTCCGAAGCAACCTGGTGAGTTGTGTCGGGAGGTCGTCGGCGTCGTTGACCAGTTCGTCGCTCAGCTCGGCGGTCATGACTGCTCGTCCTCCTCGGTGAGGTCGGAATTGTGCACACGAACCGTGATTTTTTTGACGGTGAGGTGGGTGTGCTCCTGGAGGGACGCCCGCGCCCGCGCCTGGAAATCCGTGATGGCGTCGGCGTCGGTGGTGCCTTCGAAGGTAGAGACCACCACGAAGATGTCGACGGGGGCACCGAGCGTCTCGATGTCGCCGTCCAGTCGGCTTCGCTCGACGAGCAGGCCGTCCGTACTGTCGCCGGCATCGCGGATCAGGGCGCGCACCGCACCCTCGGAGATCGACAGGATGGCTCCGGGTACGTCGTGCGGAATCGGGATATCGCGCCCGGCGTGCGCCTGAACACCGATCTGGTCGAGGATGCGCATGATCCAGTTCTCATTCTTCGGCGCGAACTGGTCGGCATCGGCGACGATCACGCGGGGAGCAACGGCCCGCAGGCGGCTGAGTGCGGCGAGGGCATGCTGCGCAGCGGGGGATGCTTCGATGGAAGCATCCCGCGGCTGCCGACCACGATCGAGATAGTCACTGAGCGACTCGACGGTGTGACCATCAAGGTTGTCGCTGTCGAGGGGAGACGGAGTGGGCTGGTCGGATGTCTCGGTCATCGCCACGCCTCCATCTCTCGGACGAGGGCCTTTCTGCTGCGCACGAGTAGACCCCGAACTGTTGAGACGGGCAGATCAAGTTGGTCTGCGATCTCCTGATAACCATACCCAGCCACTTCGCGGAGAACCCAGCATCGGCGCTGATCTTCAGGGAGCGTGGAGAGAACCTGGGAGAGGGCCTCATCGAGGGATGCAGCGGTGGCGGTTTCTTCGGGGCCGTCAGACCCGTCGGGCACGTCATGATTGTCGATCGGGGCGTGATCGCGGCTGGCGCGAAGTCGATCGATACTCTTCCGGGTGACGATAGTGATCAGCCACGATCTCACGGAGGCGAGATTCTCGAGGGTGGGCAGGTCTTGCCACGCGGTCACAAACGTCTCTTGGACAACATCCTCGGCTTCGGACGGGCGTACGATCCGAGCGGCATACGCACTCATCAGCGAGCCATATCGTCGCATCAGGATTTCGAACGCCCGGATATCGCCATCGGCGGCGCGGCTGGCGATCGTACGATCGTCCGCGTCGCTGAGAGAGTCTCGGCCGGGAAGCGAAACCACAGCGGCCTTTCGGTGAAGTTCCCGTCAAGGTAATGCAGTGCCTTGTTGAGAAGGTGGGTGAAGCCGACCCTATAGGACAACGGTTTTTTTCAAACCGGCTTGCAATCGGGTTGCGCCGACCTTGCGTTGGGGTGAGCCGACCCCGTCCCGCCTAGAGGAAGGGGTCGGCGACACCTCAGTTTCTGCGCTGGTTCGAGAGCGTTGCGGTGTTGAGCTGCTGGGCCGCCTGCTTCGCCTGGTCAGTAACGCTCGGCGCATTCTGCGTCTGCTGCTTCACCTTGGGCGCCTCGGCTTCAGCCTTGTTCAGCCAGTTTTCCCAGCGGGCCTGCATCGGCTTGATGAGCCCGCCGCCTGCGCCGACAATGATGACACCGGCAATGATCGACAGCACGGTGATGAGGATCGGCGTTGTTACCGTCGTGGCGATGTTGACCTGGTTCAGTGCCGCGGTGATACCGATAAACAGGATAAAGATCGCCGCGATGTTGGCCACGATCTTGCCGTAGGAGAGCCCACCGAGGGTGTTCTCGATGAGTCCCTTCACCGCTGCGGCGATCGCCGAGGCGATAACCACAATGATGATCGCGACGATGATTCGCGGGAGGAACCCGATGATCCCCTCGAGGAGATCGCTGACGGGGTTCGGGCCAAACACTCCAAAGGCGAACTGGAGCACAAACAGAACCAGCGTGTAATACAGCACCTTGGCGATGATGTCGGACGCGTCCAATTTGGAGTTGGCCAGCGCCTTTTTGATGCCTCCTCGCTCCACCGCACGGTCGAATCCGACCTTGGTCAGCAATTTGGACAAAGCCTTTTCAATGAGCTTCGCGACGATCAGTCCCACCACAAGGATGAGGAGGAACAGGAGTGCCTGCGGCACAAAAACGATGACGGCGGCGAGGCCGTTTTGCAGAGCAGCGGGAAAATCCACGGGAATGCCTTTCAAGGGTCTAGTGCAGGTGATGACTAGTGCGTGTGGGGATAGGGATGTGGTGGTGGCCGCGGCCGCCGAAAGGACGCCTCCGATCGGCGGCCGCGGAGCTGGGGGGAGCGGTGGTTTAGATGCGGGAGTCGGCGCGGGAATCATCCCGCACGTCACCGCGAGTCGTCGCGTCGGTGGCGTCGGGCTCGACGAGCTCGATCTCCTCGTGACGGACGTCCTCGCTTACCTGCTCCTGCTCGGTGATGGTCTCCGTGCCCAGGGCGACCCGCTCGACGGGCACGGTTTCCTTGGCGACAACAACGCGTTCCTCGGTGAGGACAACGTCGTGCTCTTCCTCGCTGAGATCCGGACCAGCAACCGCATCGCCGATGTTCGCCTCGGTGATGGGCTCACGGGTGAGCCGCACCTCTTCGTGGCTGACGGGAACAGTCACGGTCTGGTTCTCCGTGACGATGAACTTGCGCAAGCGTGCGCGTCCGGTCTGCACCTTCTCCGTTCCGACGTGGAGCTGCTCCTCTGAGCGGGTCATCGCCTCGTCGGTGGTAGGACCGGAGGTGTCGTAACCCTCGGTGACGTCGACTCCGTCTGTGATGTCGACTCCGTCTGTGGTGTCGACTCGGGTGTCGCCGACGCCGCTGGTTCCGGCATCCACGGTGCGGTCACTGCCGTTGCCGTAATAGGCATAGAGGGCAGTTTCGTCCTCCTCGCTCAGGGCTCCGTCGTCCGACATCTGCGGAGCATCCTTCACAAACTCTTTGTCGAAGGGGATCCGAAGGGCGCTGCCGTCGAAGGTGGCGCTGTCGAGGGGAGCAAAGCTCTCCGAGGTGCCAAACAGCCCGGTTGTGATGGTGATCCAGAGCGGTGCCTGGGTGTCCGGGTTGACGTAAACCTGGCCGACGGTGCCGATCTTGTTGTCATCGGTGCCGTACACGGTCGCGCCGATCATGTCGGTGGCATTGTTTGTGTCGATCATTTTTCTCTCTTTTCTGTCCCCACGAGGGTGGGGCTCAGGGATGGGGTGAGTGGGTGGTACTTCAGCGGCCGAGGCCGACCTTGTCGACTCGACGGTGGAATCGCATACCCGCGAGCCCACCGAGAATTGCGCCGACGAGGCTTAGCACCAGTGCGATGACCAGCGTGAGGATGCTGCCGGCAGCCAGATCGCCGCCGTTCAGCGGTAGCCCGGGGATGCTGTTCAGCTGCGTAGGAGCGTCGAACTGTGCACCGGCGATAACTCCGACGACAGCCAGCACAATCGCGATGACGATCGCCCACAGCCACACAGCGAGGCCCTGCTTCGCACCGTTGAACCGCGCCATCCGACCAGCGACATAACCGCCGCAGAAGTAGGCGATCAGCAGGATCGCGGCTGCCACGATGCCACCCACAACCCCCACGGTGTCGGCGTTCGAGGCGGCAGCGTCAGCCGCTTCCTCTACGGTGACACCATTGCCGAGTCCAATGCCCGCACCGACGGATGCCAGCAGGGTGGTCAGGATCACGGCGGTTCCCGTAGCGGTCAGCCAGCCAAAAAAAGCCGACCCAAACTTGATTCCGCCAAAATTTTCTTTCTCCCGCTGGATAACTGTCTCGCGGGTGGATGGTCCGCCGCCGACGGCCGTGGCTGCGACATCGCGGCGGGTGTCGCTGGAGGTACCGCCGCGGGCGTTCTCATTAAGGTCGCTCATAAACACTCCTGGTTGAGTAAGGGCATCCGGCACCAATCCCGATGTGAGATTGAGCTGCGAGATTGCGGCGTGGGATTTAGCCGTTCGGATAGGAGTCGAGTCCCGAGGGCAATTCGTCACATCTCGGGTGGGGGTTGATCCGTCGCGGAGATTGCCGTAGAAGCGTGCGCCTAAGCGCGCTCAAGACATCGCCCAGTGACGGCGTTCGAGCGCTGCGTCACTGACTGTTGGGCAACCGAAACACGTCCGACATCTGCGCCTTCTACGGTGAGGGTGACCCGAGGATCGGGAGAAGGAGCACCCATGAAAGCAGATGCCGTCGACGCCGTAATTGCGGGGTTAAAAAAGGCGGGGGTCAGTGTGGTGGTCTACCTGCCGGACTCGCTTCTCAAAGAGCTGTACCCCGCATTGGACGCCGATCCGGACATCCGCACCATCCCCGTCACCAACGAGGGAGAGGGCGCCGCGATCGCTGGAGGGGTGTTCCTCTCGGGCAAACGTGCTGCGCTGGTGATGGAGAACTCCGGTTTGCGCGCCGCCACCGAGCATCTCGCGCGACTGGGCCTCGGCGCCGGAATACCCGTGATTATGATCATGAGCTACCGCGGCGAGCTGGGTGAGACGAACTGGTGGGCCATCCCGCACGGCATCACGATGGAGCCGTTGCTCGACACCCTGCGGGTGCCGTACCGCATTGTGCGGGAGACCAGCGAGATCGAGCAGTCCATTGAGGACGCCTACAACTGGTCGTACAACGCGTACCACCATTCCGCAATTGTTTTGGGTGGAGGAATCGTCCGATGAGTATGAGCCGCTACGAGTGCATGGAATTACTCGGTGCCCGCCTGAAGGACGAGCTTGTTGTCCTCTCACTGGGTGGAGCCGTGGACGAGTGGTACAACGCCGCTCCCCACATGCGCGAGGCGAGTCTGTTCCAGCAGCAGCTCGGGTGTGTGACTCCCGAAGCGTTCGGCCTTGCTGTTGGCCTGCCGCACCGCCGGATTGTGTCGTTGGACACCGATGGGGGACTGCTGTTCAACCTCGGCATCCTGGCCACACTCGGCAATGAGCGACCGGCCAACCTGTTTGTGGTGGTGTGGGACAACGAGCAGTACCAGTCGATCGGGGGACCGCGCACCCACACGGCATCCGGACGCGTTGATCTTGCCGCCATCGCCCTGGGTGCTGGTGTACCCCACGCGTTCACCGCGACCACACTCGAGGATTTTGACCGACTGTGCGCGGAAGGCCTGGCGTCGGACGAGTTGTACGTCGTTGTGGCAAAAACGGACGGGATTCTTCAGCCGGGCATCCGGCGCAAACATTCCGACGGGCGCGAGGATAAGTACATTTTTGTGCGCCACGTCGAGCGGGTCGAAGGCATCACGATTATGGGGCCGAGCGAGCACAACTGAGCGGGGTCGGCCGGTCGATCGGGATGCTCGTGGTCGACCGCCCGACTGTGTGACTGGCCGGATTCGCTACGCGGCGTGGTGGTCGTTCGCGGAGTCGTTATCCCCGGGAATGTTCACGTCGGTGACAATCACGTTCACCTCGGAGACGCCCATCCCCACAATGTCCTCCACCGCGGTGCACACCGCCAGGCGTACGTCGGTGGTCACCCGTCGCAGTGACAACGGGTATTCGGCAACCAGGGTGATGCCCACCCGCACATCGCTGCCGTCGACCTCAATGGTGACGCCCTGACCGCGATCGGGAAGATCGACCGCATCACGGATGACGCCGAGCGCCCGGGATGCAGCGCCACCCACCGCATACACACCATCAACACCATTCGCCGCGATGCCCGCCACGGTGGCGATCACGGACGCGTCAATAGTGGTGCTGCCGGCAATCACTCGTGTGATGCCCCCGCTCGTGGAGGACGCGGATTTGGGTGCCTCAACCATAAGAAGCTCCTCATCGATCGTGCATCAGAGATGCTGTGTGGTGCGGCCAGAACACGGCCTCTAATAAGGCGAGACGAGATCGCCAAACGTCACACACAATCCAGAGAATCTTCAGGTTCTGCCGCACACCGCGCCGCACTCCGCACTAGCGCCGGGTGAGTGCAGGCTCAGGGTGTTCCGCCGCCGCGGGCTTACTGCACGTCGGAGGTGAGCCGCATCACGTTGTCGATGTAGCGGCGGTACCAGGGTTCCTTTTTCCATTCCTCAAGCGTGAGCAATCGGGATGCTTCGCGATACCCGTCCTGAATGACGGCGAGGTCTTCGGCGAGCGTGGCCCCAAAACCGAGCAGCATGATTTCGTAGTCGAGCGCGAACGAGCGCATGTCCATGTTGCTGGATCCGATGACCGAGATCTCGCCGTCCACGGTGAAGTGCTTCGCGTGTAGCACGGTCGGCTTCGGGTAGAGGTAGATCTTCACCCCGGCCTCGAGCAGCATGCCGTAGTAGGAGCGCTGGGCGTGCTGCACCATAAATTGGTCCGCCTGCTCCGACACAAACAGCTCCACCTCGACGCCACGATAGGCGGCCGTTGTGATCGCGCTGAGGAGGGATTCCTCGGGGATGAAGTACGGGCTCGTGATGATGAGTTTGTGCTGGGCGCGGTGCATCAGCGAGACGAACATACGCAGGTTGGGTTCGGTGGGAAATCCTGGGCCGGACGGGACGAGCTGGAACGCACCAACGCGCGGGTCATCCGTCTCGATGTCGTCGCTTTCGGGGTGGCTCTCGTAATCCAGCACCTCGCCTGTCTCGGAGTACCAGTCGATCGCAAAGATCGCGCTGAGCGAGTCAACGATCGGACCGGTGACCTCGATGTTGAGGTCTTTCCAGTGACGTCCGGCCTTTTTGTGCTTCGGCTTGAGGTATCCCGAGTCGATCATGTTCTGCGAGCCCATAAATCCGACCCGTCCGTCAACCACGAGCAGCTTGCGGTGGTTGCGCAGGTCGGGGCGGCGCCAGCGACCGTGCAGGGGATCGATGGGCATCATGCGGTGCCAGATGATCCCCGCAGCCGTCATTCGTTTGAGGAAGGCGTGGTAGCCCGGGTATCCGCGGGTACCGATGTGGTCAAAGAGCAACCGCACGTCGACGCCTCGCTTTACTGCATTGGCCAGCGCGGTGAAAAACACGTCGGTGGTGTCGTCCCACGCCATGATGTAGATCTCGACGTGTACCGCGATCTCGGCCGTGTCGACGGCGGCGGCCATGGCGCGAATCGAGTCGTTGTAGGTGCCGTGGAGTCCCTCGTTGCGACCGATCACGAGGGGCAGCGACGCGAGGCGTCTGTTCAGCTCGATGATCGAGGGCACCCCGGGCATGTCGCGGACGTACTTCTCCGACGACGGGTGTTGGGTGGTTTCACTGGCGATGAGTGCGTTGGCCTCGCCCTGGAGTTTGTGTCGGCGGCCGCGCACGTATGGGCTGCCGAGTAGGAGGAACAGCGGCAGTCCCACGACCGGGAGGAACAGAATCAGCATCAGCCAGGCAAACGACGAACCGGTCTTGCGATTCTCCGGAACCGTGCCCACGGCGGCAATCTTGATCAGGTACTCAAAAACGAGAAAAACGATCGCGTACCACGTCAGTTTTTTGCGCTTCGGAGGACGGGGTGCGCTGGTCTGTTGAGCTCTGGCCATGGAGGCAGGTTAGAGCACGTTGACCGGGCAAACGGTGAAAGACCGATTTATCCGCTGCTTAGCCTCGACTCCGATCTTTCATCGCTGAACCCGCCGCCGCGGCTCGTGCAGACGGTACAGTTTCGTCAGGACCATGAACAAACATGTTTGTGCCGCTGAGCTGTTCCCCGGGAGGGTGAAGATGGACATCCCGTCGTCGTCGGGTTCGACACATGTGCGGCCCTTCCTCCGCACCGCGCCCGAGCAGGAGAAATTCCTCCCGGAGCGAGTGCGAGAACACAACAAAGCCCTCGTTCTTCGCACCCTCTATCACGGGGGTCAGCAGAGCCGAGCGGACCTCGCCCGGGCGACGAGCCTCGCGCGTGTGACCGTCGGAGAACTCGTTGTTGAATTGATCACGAGCGGCATCGTCCGTGAGCTGGGGCCCCGTGAAGCCGGACGGCCGGGTAAACCCGCAACGCTCCTCGACATCGACGCGCGCTCCTTTGTCATTGTGGTGGTCGACCTCAGTCAGCCGGGTCTGTTCCGCGGCGCGCTGGTTGACCTGGCTGGAGAGATCGTCGGCCGCGCCGACTTTGCCGCGCCCGAGCTGCGCGGGGCAATGGCCGTCGACGCCGTAATCTCGCTGGTCGACGATCTTGTTTCGCGTGCGGAAGCGCCCGTGCTGGGTGTGGGTATCGGCTCGCCCGGCATCGTCGGCGACGGGGGAGTGCGCAAAGCGACCAACCTGGGCTGGATCGACGTTGATCTTGCCGGCATCGTCGCCCGGCGCTTCGGTGTTGCGACCGTGCTCGCCAACGATGCGGACGCAGCAGTGCTCGCGGAACGTCGGTGGGGCGGAGCATCCGACAATGTCATTTTGATCCGTGTGGGCCTCGGCGTCGGAGCCGGTGTCATCATCGATGGGCGACTCGTGCGCGGCGGCCGGTTCACGGCGGGGGAGATCGGTCACGTCGTGGTCGGCACCGACGGCGGCGCGCTCTGCACCTGTGGCAAAACCGGGTGCCTCGAAACTTGGCTCAGTGCCTCCTCCGTGCGGCGGCAACTCGCTGATGACGCGGGGGCGGATGCCGTGCGCACAGCAGCAGGGGTGCGGCTGGGTATTGCCCTGGCACCGGTGGTGGGAATCCTCGACGTTTCGGAGATTGTGCTGAGCGGACCGGAGGACGTCCTCACTGAGGAGGTCGCCCGGATTGTGGGCGAAACGATCTCCGACCGTGCCATCACGGCCGAGTACCACCACCTCGATGTGCGCCTCACTGAACTTGGCGACGACGGGGTTCTCCGGGGTGCGGCAGCTCAGGTACTCGAAGCCCGACTCGGGATCGTCTAACGACTGACTCGGGATCGTCTAACGTCCGAACGCAGCGCGAACTGCCGCGAGCACGGCGATCTCGCCGCCGGGCTGCAGCGGCTGCGGGTTGAGCGCGATCGAGCGCTCGCCGGTGACCAGCAC
>LIDZ01014551.1_pt2 | contig 10808 bp, 11 predicted proteins | sample 644651 | NCBI WGS metagenome assembly LIDZ01 (sample SAMN03856242, study PRJNA289617) | food metagenome | isolation source: wine grapes on drying loft during traditional withering process | host: Vitis vinifera cv. Corvina | place: Italy: Gargagnago di S. Ambrogio di Valpolicella | collected 2014-01
CATCGCCAGCCAGCGCGCGCTGCCGGCGATGCTCGCGCAACGCTGGGGGCGGATCATCAATGTCGCCTCGCAGTTGGGCATCAAGGGCGGCGCCGAACTGACCCACTACGCGGCGGCCAAGGCCGGTGTAATCGGCTTTACCAAGTCGCTGGCACTGGAAGTCGCAGGGGACAACGTACTGGTCAACGCCATCGCTCCAGGGCCGATCACCACCACCTTGATCAACGACCTGAGTGAAGCCTGGAAAACTGCCAAGGCCAAAGAGCTGCCATTGGGGCGTTTCGGCCTGGCCGAAGAAGTCGCCCCCATCGCGGTGCTGTTGGCCAGCGAGCCGGGCGGCAATTTGTTCGTCGGGCAAACGCTGGGGCCCAATTCTGGCGACGTCATGCCCTGATCGGCCTGGCCTGCTCTTAACGATAAGGGAACCGACATGTGTGGACTGTGTGGCCTGCTCGGCGAAGAAATTCACTGGAGCGATCCCTTGGGCGATGAGCTGCCGCGGCGGCGCGAACGCTTGCGGCGCATCGCAGCGATCAATCGGGTCATGGCGCCGTTTCGCCTGAGCGTCAGTGACTTCCAGGGCTCGGCGTATCTTGTCCAGGGCGCCACTGGGCGCCAGGAGCTGGCCAGCGGCCTGGACGAACTGTGGGCCAAGGCGCAGGCCATGCTTGGCCGGCCACTCGACCCGCTCGACAGCCGCGTACTGGCGCATCTGGAGGCTGCCCCATGAGCCTGCCCATCAATGTCATCACCGGCTTTTTAGGCAGTGGCAAGACCACCCTGCTCAAGCGGCTGCTGACCGATCAAACCCTGGGCGACACGGCGGTGCTGATCAACGAGTTCGGTGAGGTGGGCCTCGATCACTTGCTGATCGAGGAGATCGCCCCGGACGCCGTCCTGCTGCCCAACGGCTGCGTATGCTGCTCGGTGCGCGGCGATCTCAAGGCGGCGCTGATGAAGCTCACCGAGCGGCGGCGCCAAGGCGCGATACCCCAGTTCAAGCGCGTGCTGCTGGAGACCACCGGGCTGGCGGACCCGGCCCCCATTCTGGCAACCCTGGCCAAAGACCCGCACCTGCGCGGGCACTATCACCTGGGCTTGATGATCACCGTCGTCGACGCCCAACACGCGACACTGCAAGAGCGCCTGCACCCCGAGTGGCTCGCTCAAGTCGCCGCCGCCGACCGCTTGCTGATCAGCAAGGATGACAGCGTCGACGCGCTGACCCTGAGCCAGCTGCAGGCGCACCTCACCGATATCAATGCCGGTGCAACCCAGGCCCTCGCGCGCACTGTCCAGGCTGGCGACGAACTGTTGTGGGGCCAGGGCCTGGGCGGGTCGGCCATCGCCCAGGAGGTGATGCGCTGGCAACGGGTCCGGCCGGTGGACGCGCTGCAGCATAGTCAAGCGCAGGTCTGCTGCCTGACGTTCGACCGGCCGCTGGACTGGATGACCTTCGGTGTGTGGCTGTCCATGCTGTTAAGATGCCACGGCGAGCGAATTCTCAGGGTCAAAGGCATTCTCGAAGTGATCAACAGCGACCAGCCCATCGTCATCCATGGCGTACAGCACTGCCTGCACGCGCCTGTGCATATGCCAGCCTGGCCCGAGGGGCCGCGCAGTTCAAGATTGGTGTTTATCGTGCGCGGGTTGGATATTGCCTTGCTGCAGCGCTCGTTCGCGGCCTTCATGGGCCGGGCGCCGGTGGCAGCATGAGCGAGCCCATCACCCTGCGAGTGCTGGGTACTTCCGTCACGTTGCTCGAGCCGATTCGCAGGCGCGCCGAACAAGAGCTGGGGATCCGCCTGGAATACCAGATCCATGAGGTGCAGCAGGCCCAGCGTATCGCAGTGATGCAACCTGATAGCTACGACCTCTACGACCAATGGTTTCACAACGTCGATCTGGTGTGGCCGGCGCGCGCCATTCAACCCATTGATACACGCCGGTTGGCCCTGTGGGAGGAGATCAACGACCTGCCCAAGCGCGGCCGCTTGAGCGCCAATGATCGTCTGGCCACCGGCAGCTTGCCCAGCGATCGGCTGTTCGTGCAACACGATGGCAGCCTCGGCAACCGCCCGACCGATCACATAAGCATGCTGCCCCTGACCCACAACGCTGACAGCTTTGCCTATCGTCCCGAGCGCTTGCCCGCTGGCTTGCGCGTCGAGGACGAAAGCTGGTCGTGGCTGATCGACGAAAAGTGGTGCGGGCGCATCGCCCTGCAAAGCGACGCTTCGATTGGCGCGCTCGACGCGGCCATGGCGGTTCAGGCATCAGGCCTGGCCCGCTTCGACAATATCGGCAACCTGGGTCTGGATGAGATCGATGCACTGGCCAAGGTGCTGATCGACAAACAACGCCATGGCCATTTCGCAGGTTTCTGGTCTGATGGCCAAGACGCTGCGGAACTGATGCTGGAGCCGCGCATCGACATCCAGAGCCTGTGGTCCCCTACCCTCATGCAGCTGCACCGAGCCGGTATTCAATATCGCCTGGCGGTCCCAAAAGAAGGCTACCGCGCCTGGTTTGGCGGGCTGTCGCTGTCGCGTTGCGCCCAAGGGCGCGTGCGCGATGCCGCGTATGCCTACCTCAACTGGTGGCTGGCCGGTTGGCCGGGGGCCTTGATGGCCCGGCAAGGGTTTTACATCTCCAACCCGCTACGCGCCCGAGACCACTTGAGCGAAGCCGAGTGGGATTACTGGTACGACGGCAAACCGGCGCGCGAAGAACTGATGGGCAGCGACGGGCTACCACTGATCGATATCGGCGCTTGCCGCGAGGGCGGCTCCTACACCCAGCGCATGGGCCATATCGGCGTGTGGAATTCGGTGATGGACGAACACAACTACCTGGTGCGGCGCTGGGCTGATTTTTTGCGAACAAGCGAACAGGGGCGCGGGCGGGGTTGACGGCGTATACGCACGCTTGGCGCAGATTTCACCCGCTGATGGCTATTACTGACGCAAACGGCCAATAATCCACCCGACCCTATTTGCCCCAGGACCCTGCATGGACAATCTAGCGCCACTCAGAGCCCTGCAGATTTTCAACATCGTCGGCCGCTGTAGCGGCATCGCCGAAGCAGCGCGCCGCCTCGGGATTTCAGCCGGAGCCGTCAGCCAGCCGATGAAGCTGGCAGAGGCTTTGTGTTGGCACAGCACTCCATGGTTCGCGCCGACCTGGAAGCGGGGCACCTGATCATGCCCATTGCACGGCCGCTGTTTCTTGCTGCTTCGTACTACCTGATCTGGAGCGACAGCGCCTTCGATAAGCCATGGTGCAGAGATTTCCATCGGTGGCTTATCGCCAGAGGCCAGCACCAGCATGAAGAGAATCAACGGCTGGTCGTTTAGTTTTACTTAACTATCGACCAGTTCCGCTGATCTTTTCTCTGCCTCCCAAGTCGGTTATGTTGCTGTCACGAGTACAAAACAAAAATCAGCTTCAGTTCATCGTTTCCCGTATTGCTGCCAATTACAGTAGGGCATCGCCGACGCGCCTCCTCGCGCAGGTCGTTGCCCCGCGCCGCTAAAGCCCAGTCGGAAAATGCCAATATGAAGAAGCTTATCGCTACCGTGATACTCGCCATTGCCTCAACCACCGCCCTGAGCAAGGACCTCACCACCCTTCGCTTCGGTGTCGACCCCACGTTCGCGCCCTTTGAATCCAAGTCGCCCGAAAACGAGCTGCAAGGCTTCGACATTGACCTTGGCACCGCCATTTGCGCGCAGCTCAAGGTCAAATGCATATGGGTAGAAACCAGTTTTGACAGCATCATCCCCGCGCTCAAGGCGGGCAAATTCGATGCGATTCTGTCAGCCATGAGCATGAACGAGGCCCGCGCCAAACAGATCGCGTTCAGCGACAAGCTCTACCTTTCCCCAAGCCGCCTGATCGCTAAGGACCAAAGCGCATTGCAGCCTTCGGCCGAGTCACTTGCAGGCAAGACGGTCGGCGTTGCCCAAGGGACTACCCAGGAGGCTTATGCCAAAGCCAAGTGGGCGCCCAAAGGTGTGAACGTAGTGAGTTATGCCAACCAGGAGCTGATTTATCCGGAACTGCTCAACGGCCGTATAGACGCCACCTTTACCGACGCCGTGGTCGGTGACATGGGCTTTCTGAAAACTGCGCAAGGCAAGGGCTACGCATTTGCGGGGGAGCCGGTGAGAGATACCGCCTTTCTGGGTGAAGGCGTGGGTATAGGTCTGGAAAAAGACAACAAGCAGTTGATCGAAGCGATCAACTCCGCGTTACGCGCCATGCATGAAAACGGCACGTACGACGCCATCCAGAAAAAATACTTCAGCTTCGATATTTATAACGGCTGATCCCTTTTGACGAGCAGCACCTGCGAGTTTTCCGATGCCTAATGTATTTGCCAGCCACGCTGACTATTCACATCTGCGCGAGCGTTTCGTGCAGGCCGCGACCCGGGCAGGGGCGTCCCTGTATTGCTATGAACACCCGCTGCCGGGGCCTTCCGGTGAGCCATTGAGCACTGACGTGGCCCTGCTGGGCAACCCAAAGGCCAAGCGGGTATTGGTGACCTTGAGCGGCACCCACGGTGTCGAGGGTTACTACGGATCGGACTGTCAGAGCCGATGGCTTGGCACATTCGATACACGCCTGCTGCCGGACGACGTCGCTGTGCTGATGATCCACCTGATCAACCCTTGGGGCACGGCGTGGATGCGCCGAGTCAACGAGGACAACATCGACATCAATCGCAACTATGTCGACTTCGGCCAAGCACTGCCGCAGAACCCGGCCTACGCCGCTTTGCACGATGTCTACACCTGTGGCGATCTGGACGGACCGGCGCGTGCCAAGGCCGATGTGCGTTTCAATTCGCTGATAGAAACGCATGGCTGGGCAGGGCTGATGGCCATTGTCGGTGCTGGGCAATACCAGTTCTCCGACGGATTGTTTTACGGGGGGCAGGCCCCCAGCTGGTCGAACGCCACCCTGAGGCACATCCTGGCGACCCACCTGGATAATGCGCAGGTGGCCATGACGTTTGACCTGCACACCGGTGCAGGCGAATACGGCCACCCGATGCTCATGAGCATTACCCAATCTGCCTATCCGGCACTGCCCCAGGCGCAAGCCTTGTTTGGCCCATGGCTGTATACCCTGATTACCGCGGCCAACACCCTGAGCGACACCGGCGTTGCCGCGACCTCAACCGGCTATACATCCCAGGCGCTGTTGGACGCGTTGCCGGGGGTGCAGTTGATGCCGTTCGTGATCGAGTGCGGCACCTGGCCTGGGCCGTCGGTGCACACTCATCTGCGTGCCGATCACTGGCTGCATCTGCATGGCGATCCCCTCAGTGCCCAAGGCCTGGCCATCAAGCGTGGGTTGTTGGAACAGTTCTATCCTGCCGACGAGGACTGGCAGGAGCTGGTCGGCGTACGCACCCGGCAAATCTGGGAGCGCGCATTGGCGGCATTGATCAATCACGAATGCCCGGTGGGCAACCCCGAAAAGGGCCCGTCCACATCCTGCAAGGAGTAACGCCTGTGTACCTACGCAATGCCTGGTACGTCGCCGCCAGCGAGACCGATATCGGCGATGGACTGTACCCCACTACCCTGCTGAGCGAGCCAGTGGTGCTCTATCGCAAGGCAGACGGCAGCTTGGTCGCCCTTGAAGATGCCTGCCCCCACCGCAAGCTCCCGCTATCGATGGGGCGCCTGGACGGCGATCAGGTGGAGTGCGGTTATCACGGCCTCACCTTTGACGGCGAAGGCACCTGCACGCGGGCGCCCACCAGTGGAAAAATACCACCCAAGGCCAAGGTGCACAGCTATCCGGTGGCGGTGCAGTACGGTCTGGTGTGGCTTTGGATGGGCGAACCGTCGCTGGCAGACGCCGCCAACCTGTGCAAGGTGCCGGAATGGGGCGATCCGGCCTGGGGGCTCAGCCATGGGGCAAGCATGACCGTGCCCTGCAACTACCTGTACATGACCGATAATCTGCTGGACCCTTCCCACGTGGCCTGGGTGCATCAATCGTCGTTCGGGAATGCGGCCTGCGCATCGGAACCGTTGACGGTGACCGAAACGCCAGACGGGGTGGTCGTCTCGCGCTGGATGCGCAACGTCGAGGTGGCGCCCTTTTACGCGCAGTTCGTGACCTTTGAGGGACCCTGCGACCGGTTGCAGCATTACGAAGTCCAGTACCGCTGCCAGGCAGTGATCAAAGCGCTGTTTACCCCGGCCGGTACTGGGGAGCATCAAGGGCCGATGCACAAGGATGTGTTCCTGATGAACTCCTACAACTTCATGACCCCGGTGAACGAGCACGAAACCCGGTACTACTGGTTTCAAATGCGCAACTTCGAACCCGACAACATCGATGTATCACGCCGGTTCGATGCGGATGTGCAGCACGCTTTCGCCGAAGACCGGGCTGTACTGGGAGCAGTGCACGCGGGCATGCTCAACCCACGGACAGCGCCGATAAACTTACCCAGTGACGCTGGGCCGATCAAGTTTCGACGTGAGCTGGCCAAACGTATCGCGGCACAAAGCGCTGCACCCGCCGAGACCCGCTTGATAGCCAAAGTGTAGATACCCACCCCAAAATGCAGCAAAAACCAGGCAGCGCTGCACTGCTTGAGCACTGAGGGCAGGCTGGCGTTAAAGCATGCAGTGCCCCTGAATGCATAGCGGCTAGGCGAGAGCACTGCGCGCGGTTTTTTCCTGCAAAATCCGCGAGGCCTCGAGAAATGCCTGCTGAAACAAGTCGCTTCTGATCCAGGCCTCTGCGCGGTCTTCGTCTTCGTTATAGAAGTTCTGTCGGTAGGCGATCAACAGGCTCATCATGAAGTCGGTCGCCGCCTCTTCTGGCTCTTCCGAGACCACCAATTCCAGCACCGGATATTGCAAAAACACCACGCACAACGCCAGTACGCTGGTTTTCTCGGCAGATTGCATCGCCTGGAAGAGGTCGTCGAAGTCGGCCGGATCAAAGCCGTTTTGCTCGACATCCCTAAAGTTGAAAGTATTGAGGTCGATATCCACATCATCGAACGGCTCGTTGATCAGCGGATCGGACAGTACCGAGTGCACGACATTGGTGGTGACCTTGGCCTTGCCGGAGCGGTTTTGCTTGGCCTTGGCTTTGGCCCGCTGGGCGCGTTTTTGCTGTTTGTCCTGGGAGGCCATTGAGGCGGGTTCCTGATTCCGGGGCGGCCATATTCATGGCGCGAGGTGAGCGTGCACGCATTGTAATCGCAGTGGCGTGTCGCGTCTGCCGCGCCGAATCCTGGGAGTTGCCCTGTGACTGCCGGCGCCCACGCGCAAACGAGCCGCGTACATAGATAGTCCCTATCCAGCCTTTAGCAAATTGCAATTGTCCTTGAAGCGATGGCGGCAACATATTGGCGTCAATCTAACGTACTAGCTTATGGCTACTACTTATCGCTTTCTTCACGTATTTTCGAGTTCACCCCATGAAAAAGCCCCTCTCCCTGAGCACTCGCATAGGTCTCGGTTTTGCCGCCGTCGTCTCGCTGCTCGTCGTCGTCACTGCCGTCGGCATTCAGCGGGTCGGGTTCATCGACTCCACGTTGGAAAACGTCAGCAGCAATGCAGCGAAGGTCCAGCGCTACGCCATCAACTTTCGCGGCAGCGTGCACAATCGGGCCATCGCGATCCGCGACGCCGTGCTGGTCACCAACAATCAGGCACTGGAGCAGCATCTGAGGGAGGTCAGCCAACTGGAAAAAGACTACGTCGATTCAGCACTGCCGATGGATGAGCTGTTCAAAGGCCGGGGTGTCTCGGCCCAGGAGCAGGCGCTTCTGCGCAGCATCAAAGATATCGAGAAGCAAACACTGGCAGCCACAGACGCCTTGATCACGTTACGCCGCAGCGGCGACATCACCGGCGCTCAGGCGCTATTGCTGAGTCAGACCTCCCAGGGTTACAGCGAATGGCTCAAGCGCATCAACGCACTGATTGATTACGAAGAGGCATCGATCAAGCTGCAACTGGATTCGGTACAGACCACCGCGAGCCAGTTCCAGGGCCTGATGCTGCTGGCAACCGCCATCGCCTTGCTGCTGAGCATTATTCTTTCGGTGTTTATCGTACGCTTTGTCAGATCGACGCTGGGTGCAGAACCAGCCGAGGTTGCCCACGCTATCCAGCGCCTGGCCGCAGGCGATCTGCAACAGAGCATTGTGACCCGATACCCCAACAGCGTGATGGGCGTGCTGGAAACTGCACTTGAGCGGCTGGCCGTGACCATGGCGCAGGTACGTGCCGGCGCCCAGGAGGTTACCGACTCGTCAACGCTGCTCTGCGCTACGTCGTCAACCAACAACGAGCACATCGGCCTGCAGACCCAGGAAGCCGAGCAGGTGGCCACCGCCATTACCGAACTGGCCGCAACCGCGAGTGAGGTCTCCGGCTACGCCGCGCAGGCGGCAAACGCCGCAGGCCAGGCCGACACCGAAGTCGAGATCGGTAACCAATTGGTGGCAGGCACCACCCAAGCGATCGAACAGTTGGCCATGGCGCTGGTTGAAACCACCCGCACCGTAGAGCAGGTCTCCAAGCAGAGCGAGCAGATCGAAACGGTCATCGAGGTGATCAATTCCATCGCTTCTCAGACCAACCTGCTGGCCCTCAACGCTGCCATCGAGGCGGCACGCGCAGGTGAGCATGGTCGAGGTTTTGCGGTGGTCGCCGATGAGGTCAGGTCGCTGGCCAACCGCACGCAGCAATCGACCCAGGACATTCGCGACATGATCGGCACCCTGCAGAGCGGCACGGACACCGCCGTGCTGACCATGCGCAACAGCTGCGAACTGGCCAGTCGCACAGTAGAGCAAACCCGCAATGCCCAGGGGGCACTGGCAAAGATCAGCCAAGAGGTGGGCGCGATCAACCACATGAATGCACAGATCGCCAGCGCGTCGATGCAGCAAAGCGCTGTGGCTGAGGAGGTGGCAGTCAATATCAACCGCATCCACGGCCTCACCGTGCAGTCAGCCAGCGGCTCGCAGCAAGTCGCGACGGCGAGCCGAGAGCTGACCGAACTGGCGGATCGGCTCACGCAGCGAGTGGCATTCTTCAATGCCGAACAACGCGCCTGAGCCAACCACCCGTGGTGTCAGAACCCTTCGAGCACGATCTTGCCCTGCGCCTTGCCGCTCTCGAGCAGCGTATGGGCGCGCTGCAGGTTGGTGGCGTTGATGGTGCCGAAGTGCTCGCCCAGCGTGGTCTTGAGTACGCCGCTATCGATGAGAGCGGCCACGCGGGTCAGCAGGTGATGCTGGGCAATCATGTCGTCGGTCTGGAACATCGAGCGGGTAAACATCAGCTCCCAGTGCAGCGATAGCGATTTGCGCTTCATCGGCACCACATCGAGGGTTTGGGGGTCGTCGATCAGCGCCAGGTGGCCTTGGGGCTGTAGCGCCTCGATCAGCTCGGCAAAGCGGCTGTCGGTATGGGTCAAGCTGATCACATGGCTGACCTGGCCGACACCGATGCGCTGCAGCTCTTCGGGGATCGAGCGCGAGTGATCGATGACGTGGTGGGCGCCAAGGCTCTGAACCCATGCCTGGGTTTGCGGGCGCGAAGCAGTGCCGATCACCGTCATTTTGGTCAACTGTCGCGCCAGTTGGGTGAGAATCGAGCCGACACCGCCAGCGGCGCCAACGATCAGCAACGACAAGCCCTCACCGCCGCCTTCTGGAATGGCGAGGCGGTCGAACAACAGCTCCCAGGCGGTGATGCTGGTCAGTGGCAAGGCTGCGGCATGGGCGTTATCGAGAGACTGAGGTTTCAGCGCAGCAATGCGTTCGTCCACCAGGTGCAGCTCGCTGTTGGTGCCGGGACGTGTCAGGTCGCCCGCGTAATAAACCTCATCGCCAACCTTGAACAGGCTGACTTCGGCACCGATGGCCTGAACCACGCCCACCGCATCCCAGCCCAGCACGCGGGCCTCGGTAACGGCCGCAGTGGCGCGAATCTTGGTATCCACCGGGTTGACGGAAATAGCCTTGACCGCCACCAGCAGGTCCCGCGGGCCGGGGGTGGGGGCCGGCAGTTCGATATCCAGCAGGGCCTGGGGATCGGCGATGGGCAGGCCGTGTTGGCGATAGGCAATGGCTTTCATGATTAGACCTTGGGCAGTGAGGGAATTGATTCGATAGAACCATGATGGGGTCTTTCTGCTCCATATCAATACCGCGTGCCACGGCTGTCCGTAAGTGTTGGCAGTGACAAGAGTCCACAGCTGCGGTCCACGGCACCGGGCCTTGCCCGGTGCGTCTTGGAATCGGCAGGTGCGCCCCCATATACAGAACCATACCCAACGTCCCCGAGGGGAAGGAAAAACCATGACCAGCCAAACTGAAACCGCCATCCTCGCCGGCGGCTGCTTCTGGGGCATGCAGGACCTGCTGCGCAAATATCCCGGTGTGCTGCAAACCCGGGTCGGCTACACCGGCGGCGAAGTGGAAAATGCCACTTACCGCAATCACGGCAACCACGCTGAAGCCATTGAGATCACTTTTGATCCAGCCATCATCAGCTACCGGCAGATTCTCGAGTTCTTTTTCCAGATCCACGATCCGAGCACGCCTAATCGTCAAGGTAACGATCTGGGCCCAAGCTATCGTTCGGCAATCTACTACCTCAACGATGGGCAACGTGATGTGGCCGAAGACACCGCAGCCGACGTCGATGCCTCCAAGCTATGGCCAGGCCGCGTAGTGACCGAGATCGTACCGGCAGGCGCGTTTTGGGAAGCAGAGCCTGAGCATCAGGACTACCTGGAGCGTATCC
>LIDZ01004923.1_pt1 | contig 10785 bp, 13 predicted proteins | sample 644651 | NCBI WGS metagenome assembly LIDZ01 (sample SAMN03856242, study PRJNA289617) | food metagenome | isolation source: wine grapes on drying loft during traditional withering process | host: Vitis vinifera cv. Corvina | place: Italy: Gargagnago di S. Ambrogio di Valpolicella | collected 2014-01
CTCATCACAGGCTGGGCGATTCATCCGCAGCATGATCGCGCTGGGTTTCAACCGCAGCGAGGCAGGTCATCGAGTCTATGATGGTGCGATGCCGCATATCGGTGGCGGCCTGATGCCGCTCAACATACGATTTGCTCAACCTGGCCGGGCGTGGGGCCAGCAGGTCGATCATGACTACCCTGCCTACGATTTTCCGTTTACCTATGGCCGGGAAACCGATCCTGTTACCGGACGCTCGCAGGGTTTGCTGGATCGCTGCAACGATAACAATACTTGCCCTCTGATATTCCACATGGCAACGGCCCTTGAGCTTTGGGAGGGACGCCAGTCGCTTGGCCTTACCGATCCACTCGGCTTGCGCGATGCACCTGAACCGGAAAACGTCCGCACTTTTATTATGGCAAGTACGCAGCATGCACCGCCGTCTTTGCCACTCCCGGCTAACCCACCCTTTGGGCTTTGCCAGGTTCAATCAAATCCAAATCCACACACCTGGACAATGCGCGCAGCGTTCATCAATCTCGTTGGCTGGGTTCGTGATGAGATAGCACCGCCCGCTTCGATAAAGCCTTCTGTGGCGGACGGCACCCTCGTGCCGGCGGACAGGGTCAGTTTCCCACTCATCCCCGCGACCAATTACGGTGGCGTTTCGCGCCCCGAACTCCGCTACACCGGTGCCGTCAATAGCCTGCAAGTTCTTGATTTTGGACCTGGTTTTCGTCCCGAAGACAGCTCAGGCATTCTCACAAAAGAGCCGCCGAAATCTGGTGTCGGCAGTTACGGCCTTTTGGTACCTCAAGTGGATGCAGACGGAATTGATCTGGGTGGCGTTCGGGATGTGTATCTGGGTGCTCCCATTGGGACTTACACGGGTTGGAACACATTCCGCCCCGAGTTTTTTGATGGCGGCTTTTGTAACTTCCAAGGCAGCTTCCTGCCGTTTGCCGCGACGAAGAAAGAGCGAGTCGCGGCCGGAGACCCTCGCCTTTCCCTGGAGGAACGCTACCCCACGAAGGAGGCTTATGTGTCTGCAGTGAGTAAAGCCGCAGACTCGCTGGTTGAAGCGCGAATGCTGCTTCCTGAAGACCGTGAGCGGCTTGTGAAGGAGGCGCAGGAGAAAGGTGTGCGTGCGGGGCCTTGAGCAGGGGTGATCGGTTGTATTGGTCTAATGATTCCGGACGAGACGTTAAGTCTTTTTCCGTATTGAGCGGATGTTCGCGATCAGAGCCCAAGCCATAAGAACGATAATGTCCGATCAATTCAATCGGACATTATCGCGCTATCGTAGAGCATCATCATTGATGCCACCAAGCAGGCTAGATGTTCGCTTCTGTCTAGAATTTGCATAAGTTGACAGGCTGCAATTGCCAGAAGCGGACGCTCTCCAGTGTCTACTTAATCAGCGGTGATTCAGGGGCTGGGGGGTATGTATAGTTGATTGCCAAGCCCATCCCCAAGCTCGAACTGCTGAAACCCCACGCGCCTGACGTAAACCCAAAAGTTATCCTTTGGCTCATATTGCTCCATGCAAACACTGCGTTCCTGGCACAGTTCATCTTCGTCGATCAGGATGCGATCCCAATCGAAGTCAGGGCTCTTGGAAATGGTGTAGCTAGGGTAAGGTTTGTCGAGATCGAAGTGGATCGAGTACACGAACAACGGAGATTCCCACGGCATGTGGGTTTCGTACAACCGCATCAGTTCCGGCATCTGTGCTTTACAGTGCTGTTCGGCAAACGTCAGTGCCTGGGGCAAATCATCCCACGTAGCCTTGACCGCGCGTTGCGCAGCGGCGAGCCTGGCGTAAGATGGCTCGTCATTGTGGTGCTGGACGTAAATCAATCGGCTGCCGAACTGGAATTCGCATTGCCAGACACCCGAGGGAGCACGCCAGTGGCCAAGCATGGATTCGGTCAGTAGATTGATGTCCATATCGGTACCACACAGATGGAAAGGTGCTCAGTTTACCCTCTTAAATATCAGCCTGAGAATGCGTAGGCGTTTGGGCTATTTGTCCGACATCCACGGGATCTGACTGGCAGCTTTGGGTCGATTCTATTGAAAAAGTCGGAGATGGTTTTCACGGCAGAAAAGTGAGCGCATGAGATTGAAGTCTTGAATTACCGCACTGGCATCTGGAAACAGATTTCACGTAACAACGCGCAAAAAGCGCTCCTTCACCGATGAGATTCCTGACAATTCGAGAGACCCGACTGTTTTCAACAGAATCGGTCGAAAGCTGACATTCCACCTTTCAATCATAGGGCCCCCAGAATACCGCCAACTTCTCCGAGCTTCTCATATCGGGAAATAACTGCCGCCTCGACGACCGACGCTGCACTACGCTGTTGCCACGATGCTGAGTGATCAGGGTTTGGGGCCTTCTGCGCGAATTCGCAGATACGCCTCCATCGCAGTGAAACGGTTACGCGTTTCCCATTCGAAAACCCTGTTAACCAGCGGATCGAGCATACGCCCCAACCACCTAGGGCGGAGTTGGACGCTAAACGTATAAACCAGTTCTGACGACTGAAGGTCAATGTCGCGATGCCGCATTGAAGCGGCCCACCAGTGGAAACAACCGGCTGGCTCCACTAACACAGCCGCTGCAACCTTTGCTGGTCGATAATTGACGAAGCGGGTACGCATGGCAAAAAGGCGTTTCCACCCTCGCCCCACATTTATGGTAATCGCACCTATGTAGGGGTGATTGCCCCCGCCCTCTACCGCTGCACGGGCCAGCAGTGTGTCCCACTGCTTGCGGACGGTGTGGTTGTGAAACGCTTCAAATACGTCAGCAGCGCAGGCTGGCATTACAAGGACGATTCGACGCTGTCGTTGTGTCATAGGATCTCCTCGGCAATGTCAGAGGTAATATCCCAGCGTTGAAACTCGGCATCAAACTCCTCAAGTTTTAGTAATCCCATGCAGGGTAAGGCACCGGTCAGTGAAAGCTCGCCGTCCGCCAGTTTGCATGCCAGCAGCACGCTCGCCATACAGGGTATCTCTGGGCCAGTTCCATTAGGTGCGGTTAGCTGCCAAGTCAAACGGCGCTGCCCGCCACCCTGACTCCCGGTCACTTGAACCTTCATTGCGCCAACGTCGCTTCCAAACCGGTCAAGAATGAGGTTGGAAATCGCGTTCAACCATGCGGCCCAACGATTGATCGGCATTGGCAGTCCGATGCGCGATGCAACAGCGGCCAACCACAGCGCAACATGTTGAATTCGAAGCTCCAATGCGGCATGAAACTCAACATCGCGTACGCCAGGGTATCGGCCAGGAAACAATGAAAGGTCAGGAACGTCACAAGCAGCTCCCCAGCGCGGGGACAAACCAGAGAATGTGAAGCGCCGGATATCTTGCCAGCCGTATTGCAACCCCCACGCCGCACTGTTCCACCGTGCAAATGCCATTCCTGCGTAGCCAAAAACCGCACTGATCGTTGCGATACCTCTGGCCGCTTGCTGGCCGGGAGCGATGACGGTGCTGATGGAGTTCAAACGCAGTAGCGTTTTGGCAAGGTGATCCACCACGGCTGATGACAGTCCCGGTACGCTACTGGCTCCAGAAACGGCGAGGACTCCCGCCGCCTTTGCTGAGGCATCTACGTGCGCGGCGAAGTTTGCGACAAAGTCACGGCCATCCGCGAGATCCAGATAATGTGCACCCGCCGCGCATGACGCCAGAGCAACCCGGTAATCCTGCCCTTGAAAAGGGCCAGCGCAGTGGATCACCAAGCGAGGTGCGGCTTGAATAAGGCGATTTTCAAAATCGGCCGAGTTGATATCGATGGCTAGAGTAGAGACAGTCTGGCCAGAGGCGAACGTATGGGTGCCAGTCCCAGTTCTACGACAAGCAGCAACCACAGTCAAACCTGAGACTTTTGAAAGCCGCTGGCAAATCCGTGCTCCATAGTTCCCCAAACCACCGATTACGATGACACGCATGGCAAGTCCTTAGCAGCAACTCTTGAAGCGAGGGTACAGGGGTGGAATTAGCAGTTCAATGATGGATGAGACACTGAGACATCGGCCCAGGATGGCCGGCCGAATTTGACAGTCTGCTCTCGGCCGATTCTGTTGAAAAAGTCGGTTTTCTCAAACTGCCAGCATATTGATCGGTGAAAGCGTCTTTTTTATGCGCTGCCACGTGAAATCTGATTCCAAATACCTCTGCGCCGATTCTAGATTTAAAGCTCAGGCGCGTACTTTTCTGCTGTGAAAACCACTCCCGACTTTTTCAACAGAATCGGCCAAAAGTGGAAATTCGTCAGAGATTCCAGAAATCGTCAAGGTCGCGAGCTTCTTATTGGATAACCTATGCCTATACGTCAGCGCAACACGAAAGAAGCTTAAAGCTCCTTTTTTACGAGCGAAAGAGTCCGCCATTGCCGTCAAATTTGACTAAGAGATTGTGAATCCTTGCTACCTCATCAACAATTGGCTGAATTTCGTATCGCTCACCTAGCACTTGAAAAATGCCTTCATTCAGGTAGTACGCCCTGAAGATGTGATGAGGCACATCCGAGTCTTCAGGCGCAGGAAGAATAAGACTAGGAAAAATATATCCGGCTATCCCATCTCGAAGATAAAGATCAAGCCGCTCGTCAAAGTGTTCAATCGAGTTTCTTAACGCCCTATTCATCAAGGGGCTATCATCCTTTACACCAAAGACCTTTGACAGATACTGTCCGCGATCCTTGTGAATAGTCCTCTTGTCCGCTTCCTTCACACCATCACGCGACGGGAAGAAGTATCGCGATATAGCTCCAGACTGGTTGACAACGTTCTGCAAGCAGTCCAGCAATAAGTCCTTCTTCTCTAGCGGATCAATCTCACCAACTGAGATCTTCTCGATGATATTTGCTGCAATGCTGCAAGACTGGAAGGCAGAGGTCGTATTGAAGAGCATCGACTGAATGTAGAACACCTCGTAAGGTGTCCATATATTAAATGCCTCGTCCTCCATGCCTCATATCCCTCTATTCATAGTCAAAGTTTAGCAGTTCATACCGAATAATAACGCCTAGAAACGACACCGTGTCAATCAAAGTCTCCCTTGGGTCCAGGTTGTGTGAAAACGGGCTGGATGCAGTTAACTGAACGCTATGCAAACAGATTCCATCTCTACCAACGCATTTTCACAAGCACCTACGAGATCTCGCACGCAGTAAAGTCTCCATCCCTTACCCGATCCCCACTTGGCAGCGACCGTTTCAAGCGAAAACTCCTCCTCCTGCGTTGCCCGAGCCCAATCATCGTGCCCGATCTCAGCGATCAGTTGCGCCTGGTAGACCCGTAAAAATGGAAGCAAGCTTTTCGCTTGTTCTACATCTATGAGGACAAAATCTACTGTATCGAGTTGCTGTTTAACATTCTCGACCAGTTCGTGAGCCTGCAATGGGAGTGCATCTAACACTGCCTCCAAGGCTGATCCCGATTTGTAGGCACTTTGGAACGTACCGCAAATGATGTTCCCTCCTGCCATATCCTTTTCCCTGTCGTCACTTTAAAGCCTAGATTAGGCACCTCGCGATCAAGTGTCTATCGTCAACTCTTCGCTGATTTAAGCCCGTCGTGAGCGACCAATCGGTCCCAGGCTTGGTGAAAAATTCACCAGACTGTCTAACCTTCTGATCGTCGAGATCGTATCGGGGGCGATCATGAAGCGATTCATTGAGGGTGAGACTCGGACGCAGGTGATGCTGCTGCAGAGTGCCTAGACGATTACGTAGTCGAAGAAAATCCAGTCCGCGTGGTCGATGTTTTCGTCGATGAACTCGACCTGGGCGCACTTGGTTTTGAGGGCGTCGATCCTGCTGCTGCGGGTCGTCCTGCCTCCCACCCAGCGGTGTTGTTGAAGATCTATATCTACGGCTACCTCAATCGGATTCAGTCGAGCCGCCGGCTTGAACGCGAGGCCCAGCGTAAAGTCGAGTTGATGTGGCTAACGGGGCATTTGGCTCCAGACTTCAAAACTATTGCCGACTTTCGCAAAGACAATGGCAAAGCCATTCGCAGCGTATGCCGTCAGTTCGTAGCTCTTTGCCGCAACCTCAATCTCTTTTCTCAGTCGATCATCGCCATCGACGGCAGCAAATTCAAAGCCGTCAACAATCGTGACCTTCACTTTACCCAAGGCAAAGTGAAGGCACGCATGCAGCAGATCGAACATAGCATTGACCGTTATCTGGCGGCGATGGTTTCGGCGGATCGGGCAATGCGTGGCTGAGACCAAGGCCGAGCGGCTGAAAGGAAAAATCGAAACGCTGAAAAAGCAGATGCAGAAACTCAAGGATATAGAGGTGCAGCTCCACGACAGTCCAGACCAGCAAATCTCCCTCACAGACCCAAATGCACGCTCAATGGCCACGAGCGGACGAGGCACTGGAACGGTTGGCTATAACATCCAAACAGCTGTCGACGACAAGCACCATTTGATCATTGCCCATGAGGTGATCAACGTTGGTAATGATCATGGGCAACTGAGCAATATGGCGAACTTGGCGCGTGAAGAGATTGAGGCTAAAACGCTAACGGTGATGGCCGACCGAGGCTACTACAAAGGTATGGAAATCCATGATTGCGAGCAAGCTGGCATCACTACCTTCGTACCGAAACCCCTCACATCTGGCAGCAAAGCCGAAGGCCGATTTGGCAAACAGGATTTCATCTATCTTATTGCGTCGGACGAGTATCGATGCCCTGCGGGGCAGCTACTGACCAAGCGGCATTCGTCGATGGAAGACGGCATCTTATTGCATTGTTACTACTTCTCGGGCTGCCAGTCCTGCTCAATGCAAAAGCAATGTACGACGGGTAAGGAATGCCGTGTGAAGCGCTGGGAACATGAGGCTGTAGTCGACGCGATGCAGGTTCGACTAGAATATGATCCAGCAATGATGAGGGTTCGTCGACAGACCGTTGAACACCCTTTTGGAACGCTCAAGTACTGATGGGAAGTACCCACTTCCTGACCAAAACCCTGCCGAGGGTGAGCACTGAGATGAGTCTTCATGTGCTCGCCTACAACCTCAAACGAATGATGAGCATCTTCGGTATCGCAGGACTGCTGGAGGCGATCAGGGCTTGAATCCAGTCGCTTGGTTCGCCCGTTAGTAGCCGTTTGGGCCGCTGACGCAGCCCAAACGGAATTACAAACGCCTATGTAGATGACTAGGGCAATTCGCGCTTCCGGCCGCTTACTCCACAGGCAATCGTCGCGACTTTCAGCTTTCGACGTATTCAGTGCGTTTTCACACAGCTTGGGCCAGAAGCGGACATTCATGGCCGACCGCGTCCGCCCCATTACAGCCCGTCGCACTCACGATGGTCTCCCTGAAGCTGCGAGTTGACGTTATTAGGCTTGAGCTTTTACATTTATCCACTCAGCAAATATGATTTCGAGCTATAAGAGATCTTCCTTCGTCAATCGCGACCTGCGAATCGCACGCAACCTGGTCATAACGGTGTCACCATAAGGTGTCAAAGTCCAATAGGTTGCGGTGTCTTTTACGCTTCTGTTCTTGCTGCTCTGAGTGATAAGGCCGACAGCCCGCAACTGCACCTTAATGGTTTGGTAGTCATCAGGAGAAACCCTGAAGCTTATTAGGTTTAAACTATCTAGATCTTTATCTTCCTTATATTCTTCAGTCGCGAGTTCCCTGATCATTGCGGTGAGGGCTTGAACCAGCGTTGAGTCCTTTGCCTCATCAATCATGTGTGGCGAAAGAGCGAAGAATATTTCGTCCCATTCGACAGAAATAGTATCCTCATATCCAGTACCGTCATGATCCCACTTCGTCGGCGATGCAACAAAGGTGTAAGCGATATCGAACTTGTCTGTGCCCTGCGCCAACTCTGCAACACCCTCTGGCGGGGTAACTCGTGCAGATTGGATTTCATGCTCCAATTCTTCGATTCGCCGGCGCAGAGTAAGCATTTCCTCTAGGGCGCCCTCGCTGGGAACCTGATCGCCGCGAACCCAGCCGATTGCGGGGTGACTCTTGATGAGTTTGATAAGACTGCGACTGACCTGGCTGCCCAGGTCTGCTGGACTGACCCAGAATCGGCACATTTTCCTCTGCGCCAATTCACGGAAGGCCATTAGCTTTTCTCTGCCAGCTTCCGTCTGCTCGCATTTGTCTGCGGCAAGCGAGCCAGGCTCACGATGAACGAAGCCAATTACCGGCTTGCCAATTTCCGTTGCGTAGCGATATTCCATCTCGGTGTAGCTCAAGCCGTTTGGTCCGACAGAGCCGTATCGTCCTGCCAGTACCACGATGTAGTAATCACAGTCGTCGATGACTTTTTGGATGAGGCTCCACTGGTCCTCATTGGCCGCTGGAAATAGCTCCATTCCAGAGGGTATGCAGTCTAGCTCAAGAAGTGCCTGCATGACTTCTTGCCGTTCTTCTTGCAAGTCGAGAAAGGTCGAACTTACGAAAACCTGGTACCTCTTATCCACGTGCAAACCCTCTCTTCGTGCGAATTTTAGTCTTAGCCGTCCTACCTAGGTGCGTCATGCGAGCTAATCTAACGCGTGTCAATCACGCCTGTCTCCCCTCCATTAAGCCACGCTACAGGCACCGCTTCGGATCTTCTGCGCGAATATACGGCCTCAAGCCTCCAGTCTATTCATGAGCGGGAGGACTATCGGGGACAGGGTATTGATGCTAATGGGCAGTTACTGGCCGATTTCTGCCTGTCGTAGCGGGCAGCGATCGGCTAAAAGCGACATCCAGAAATAGCTGCTCTCAACTCAAGGTGTCGTCATCACGCTCTCGTAAAACCAAGTCAAATCGTAATTATTTCGCCATACTAGGTATGCATTGACGACTAGGAGTCTATTCAGGAGCTGAACCATGGAAATTCACCACTATACGCGAGCATCCACTCTTCCATTAATCCTACAAAGCGGCAAGCTCCGGTTTACAAGAGCTGATCACTTGGATGACCTCTTGGAGATGCCTTTTGAAACATTTCACATGTCGCGGCAGGCTTACTTTGTAAACTCTTGGGTCAAATCAACTGTTGAGAAATCAGGGCAGTGGTACCGGTACGCGGACCAGCACCGAGGCGTCCGCTTGAGCTTCAAAGGCTCCCCATTTCCATTGAAAAAATTGCGACTTGAGCTTAGTCGTCAATACAAATCCTCGAACGGAGAGTTAAAGAAGGTGGGGCTTAGGCTCAATGGCGCGCCCGCACCATTTACAAAAGAAACAATGTTTGGTAAAGGCTTTTTGCTTATGCCATGGACAGACGAGGAATCCTTCGGTGGTGACGTTCTATATGTCGAAGATCCTGCTGACTATGTGAAGCAGTTTGTTCGCTCAACTCCAGAGATAACTGAGATCACTGGAGGTGCTAGGTTATGTCGGATAAAGGCTGCTCATTGGGAAGATCAATCTGAGTTTAGGTTTGCGCTAGTGGCTATTCGAGGGCCAGAGCTAAACTATGAAGACAGCCCTGATGAATATGAGCATGAACTCCTCAATCTAATGGAAAATTGGTATTCCTCGGGAAAAGGAGCACCATCGTCAGATCTTCCTTTTATAGATCTGCCGATAGATACGTTAATGCTTGACCACATGACGGTAATGCTAGGATCAGGTATTAGTGAAAAAGATCGTGAAGCTGTATTGCAGGCCATCCAACACTATGCCCCTAATGCCATAGTTTTAGAAAGCGCGATACTGGCCCGGTAATTTCCAAAAACTACATACTCGCAATAGATGGGTTTGAGTCGTTTTCTGCCAATCGCGACGGCCAGAAAATGGCCAAAAAGCGGTTATCGAGTGCTAATGATTCAGGGTGATTCACTTTTCATAAAAAACCTATACTTTAGGGAGGTCCGGACTGTTTAGCTCTAGTGGGCAATAACCGCCATCCTGTTAACCAAAGATTTCGGTTCCCATCTGCGGATACCGCAAAGGCATTATTGGTGTGTGCGCCTGCAGGGAGTGGCTTTCACGAACCAAGCCTTGGTGAAGCACCCGGCTTGGCCTTTCGAGGCGTCATCCCGCGCGCTGCCCTTGCCATGCCTATATGGACAGGGTTTCAGGAGCAATCAGCCAACCCACTACCCCCACACAAACCAACGCCATTTCCTACACACAATTAAGGCCTGAAGGCGCAGACAATAGACAGACTAACGCCTACGATAAACCCATCCACATTGGATACGATCAAGTTATTACTGAAGCACGCACCTCGCTTAATAACGAGATAACAAGCAACACAATTCTTGCTGCACACTAGATAGCTATATGCAACTAACTAGCAGACTTGGGAAACAAGCTCGCTCGGTTTAACTGCGTAAAAACCCTACACATACGCTTATATACACATCAAGAATTAAATAAATTTAAGGAATATCATGAAAAAATTATTGATCAGCGCCGCAATGGCTACTTCCCTGCTGGGTATGTCCCTGGCCTCTCAAGCAGCGGAAAACTGCCCTGCAGTCTCGAAGATCGAACAGGTCTCACCCGGTGTCTACCGGGCGAGCGGCCATGACGGCGAGTGGACCGGCGTGCTGCAAGGCGTTGTGACAAAGAAAATGCCTGTGCAGTCCTTTGACCTGGCCATCGCTATCCAAGAGGGCACAGACGCGCCTCAGATGTTGCAACACTGCACCTACAACATAGGTGGACGCGAGGCGCTGGACATGCGTTTCATCGCTAAAAACAATAAGGACTTCACCGTAAAAACTGCAGGCGGTGCCTGGAAGAAAGAAGATGGGCCTTTTGGTCTTGTCTATAACGTGTGTGAAAAAACATCA
>LIDZ01011521.1_pt55 | contig 10781 bp, 9 predicted proteins | sample 644651 | NCBI WGS metagenome assembly LIDZ01 (sample SAMN03856242, study PRJNA289617) | food metagenome | isolation source: wine grapes on drying loft during traditional withering process | host: Vitis vinifera cv. Corvina | place: Italy: Gargagnago di S. Ambrogio di Valpolicella | collected 2014-01
GCCCTTCTCAGGACTGATATTCTCTGGTGCGGCAATAATCAGCTGCATTTCCAGACGATCGCATAGCTCAAACAGCGTGGCAATCGACTTGGCATCCAGGCGGGCGGCTTCATCGAGGAACAGTAAGCGGCAAGGGGAGATATCTTTTCCGCGCAGGCGGCGAGACTCTTCTTCCCAGCTCTGCACGACCATCACCAGAATCGACATCCCGGTACCGATCGCTTCACCGGTTGACAACGCCCCACTCTCCGCACGCAACCAGCCATCAGATCCGCGGTTTACCTCAACCTCCATTTCCAGGTAGTTACGATAATCCAGCAGCTCTTCACCAATGGTTTGCGGCGTACGCTGGCCCATATCAATCTGTGGATTCAGGCGCTGATACAGCTTTGCGAGGGCTTCCGAGAAGGTCAGGCGATTGCTGTTGAACAGATCCTGATGCGCCTCATGCTGTTCAGACAACACGTCCAGCAGCGTGGAATGCGCTTCACGCACGTTCACGTTCAGACGGACGCTCTTCACCTGGCCGAAACTCACAGCCTGCAAGCCCTGATTCAGCTGGCGAATACGGTTTTGCTCACGCTGAATGGTCTTACGAATAATGTTAGACACGCTGCGGGAGCTGATAGCCAGCATCTGTTCGCGCGCGGTTAACTCTTCGGTCAGACGGCCAAGTTCAATCTCCATCTGCTCAATCGCTTCGACCGGATCGTCAGTGCGAATAATGTCCTGACGGATACGTTCACGCAGATGCTGATAAACCGCGATAAAGAACTGAATCTTACGCTCTGGCCGTTTTGGATCTTCGGAGAGGCGCAGCACGTCGCGCAGATGTTCGTTGTCGGCTACCGCCAGACGCAACGCGCCCAACGCCTTATCCGACATTGAACGCAGCTCATCGCCGCCGAGGTAAGAGAGCTCACGACGATGGAGTCGACGCTCAACGCCATTGTCTTTCACCAGACGTAACACCGCGACCCATCCCGCCTTGGCATGAACAACCTGCTCACGGCCCTGGTGGTAATCACGCTCGACACGCTTGAGTTTTTTCTGCAGCGCGTCCATTTCTGCTTCGCAGAAGGTGATCTGTTTTTCCAGCTGATTGCGGCGGGCGCGGTTGTTGCTTAGCGCAGCATAGAGTTCATCACGACGCAGACGGGCGCGCTCTTCCGCACTGGCATCCGCCTGTACACCAATATCCTGCATTTCCTGCTGAAGTTCTTTCAGCATGTCGCGCTTGGCATCGTAAGAACTTTTCAGTGACGCCAGCACCTGAGAATACTGGGTAAACTGAGCCTGGTGACCGCGCAGCTGCTCGCGGGCACGGGTACGTTCAGATTCAGCCTGCTCAAGACGCTTACGCAGCTTTTCATTCAGGTCGCTGTTACCGTTGAGCATGCCGGCAGAATCAACATAGCCAAAGTGTGCGCGACGCTGCACCACTTCGGTCATGGCAAAGGCCTGCTGGCGAGCATCACGCTGCACTTGCTGCGCCTGCTGATAATCCAGCTTCAGCTGTTCGTGCTGCTCCGGATCGCTTTGCAGCACCGAAATCAGCGGTTCCAGTTTCGCCAGCTGTGCGCCATGCTGCTGCAGGAAACGCGCGGCTTCCTGTGCTTCATCCAGGCGCTCAAGCAGTTCGTCATAACGATCCTGCAAGGTTTCATCCTGCAGCAGGCTGACGCGTGGCATCAGGCGGTTAAGTTGGGCGACGCCCTCTTTCGCCTGGTCAAACTGTTGACGTTGCTGCTGGTTTTCCGTTTCATGCGCGGCCTGTCCACGCTCGAGTTCACCGCGACGCAAATTCAGCAAACGCAGTTCCGCTTCCGGATCTGACTCAAAGGCAACGGCTAAATGGCTACCGATAAACCGGCTGAAGGACTGATGCAGACGCTGGGTTTTCTGTACGTCAAACGACAGCGTGGCATAACGCTCTGCCAGCGTTTCGCGCTCGGCATGTAACAACTCCAGCTGATTTTCACGGGCTGCACGGCCAAACAGCGGCACTTTTGGGAAGCGCGAGTAACGCCACTGGCGATCGCCTGACTTCACCACTACCGCTTTTTGCAGCTCTTCTACGTTAAATACGCTGTCATCGAACGACTGCGGGTCCCCTTCAATCAGATAAAGGTCTTCCGGACAGTCTTCCAGACCGTCCAGCAGATCCTGCACCAGAGACAGATCGGGCACCACGATACCGTGACGGGCCGGGCCATATAGCGCGGAGAAGTAAGGCGCGTCGTCGATGGTGACGTCGTCATAAATCTCAGAGAGCAGCACACCGCCAAAACGCTCGGCCAGATGGGTCATTCGACCATCTTCAGCGCCGCCTGGCTGGCTGAGGCGCTCGACCTGCTTTTCAACTTCGCGTTTGCGGGCTGAAACTTCGTCGCGTTCAACGGTGGTTTCGCGCTCACGCTCCAGCAGTTGCTGCATGTATTCGGTCACCTGCTGACCGCTCGCCAGCTCCTGACCGGTTTGCTCGTTCAGCTGGCTAAGAATATCCTGCGCGGCATGCCACTGAGGGGCATGTTTGGTCAGGCGGGCAATGCGTTCACGGACTTGCTCAAGCTCCTGACGCATTTCCATGCGACGCTCGCCCGCTTCTGACACGCTCTCGGACAGCTGTTCAATCCGCGCTTCAAGCTCGTACTGGTAGCCTTCGAGATCCTGCGGCTCAAACTGTTGCCCGTGACGCTTACAGAATTCATTCAGTAACCGTTCTGCGTCCTGCTGTTCACGCAGTCGCTGTTCCATCTCGGCCACACGGGAGCGTAAAGATTGCAACTGCTCGGCGTGATAACGCTGATTGCTGGCATCGCGAAGCAGTTCACGACCGGTGTGATACGCGTCTGAACGACTGACCGGCCCGGCAATGCGGCCCACCAGCTCAAATGCCTGCTCAAACTGACTGTGCGCGGCCTGCGCCACGCTCATTTTTTGTTCAAGCAGCAATAATTTGTCGGTCGCTTCCTGCTCTTTTGCGCGGAAGGTTTCCTGCCACTCTTCGGCATTGTCGACGGTCAGCTCGGCAACCCGGCAGATTTCCTGCGCGCGCTGCAGGGCCTGCAACGCTTGCTGATACTGGATGGCGCGGGTTTGCTGCACGTCCAGCGCCTGCTGATAATCGGCCAGCTGACTTTTCAGCTCATCGACTTCCAGTTCGGCGGCTTCGCTGCGGGCTTCATTCTCTTCCTGCACTTCACGGGCTTCAGCTACGACTTCATTCTGCTCTTCCAGGCGGTAGGTCAGCTCATCGATATCGCCTTCATAGCGTTCGATTTTTTCCTGCTGGCGCATTGCCGTCTGCACCAGGTTAAGGTGGTCGCTGGCGCTCTGGTAATCGGTTTCCAGATCGCTTTCTGCGCCGTTATGCTCAGCCAGTTCGCGCGCCATTTCAACGTGGCGATACTGCTCGGCTTTTAACTGCTTGCGGCTGGTGAACAGCTCATTACGGTTCAGTAATGCGCCGTCAAGATGGATGCGGCGTTCGTTAGCATGACGCATATAGTCCGCAGCAACATAGCTGGTTGCTTCTGAGATCAGGTGCTTGAACAGATCGCGGTCAGACTGGGTGACGCGAATGGCTTCCAGCGTCATGCGGTTCTCGCGCAGTGCGGCTTCCATATCCTGGAAGGCCTTACGTACGCCGCTGTTTTCCGGCAGCAGGTAATCACGCAGCGATCGGGTAATGGCGCTGGAGATACCGCCATACAGCGAGGCTTCGATCAGGCGATAGTATTTGCTGCGATCGGCGGCGGAACGCAAACGACGCGCCACAATGCCCAGATCGAACATCAGCGAGTGGTACTCGGTAATTGAGTTAAACTGCTTAAACTGCACGCTTTCCATCGCTTCGAACTTGTCTTTCAGTTCGCTCAGCGGCAAAACGCGGGCCTGACGGGCATTGACCGTTTCCGTCAGGATTTCCGTTGGGTTGATCGACATCGGCAGGCCGTGAATGCTGAAAGGCTTGATATCGACTTTACGATCGCGACCGGCAACCTGCTGCAGACGCACACCAACAATCACGCGCTGATGCACTGAGTTCACCACGTCCAGCGCGGCGTAACAGACGCCAGGACGCAGCTTTCCGTGCAGACCTTTGTCACGCGAGCCGGAGGTGGCTCCCGCTTCGGTGGTGTTACGGAAGTGCAGCAGCGTCAGATCGGGGATCAGCGCCGTGATAAAGGCCGCCATGGTGGTAGACTTCCCGGCCCCATTACCGCCGGAAAGCGTGGTAACCAGCTCATCCAGGTCAAAAGTGCGGGCAAAAAAGCCGTTCCAGTTAACCAGGGTCAGCGAGCGAAATTTTCCGCGTTCAATCATTTACTCGTTCTCCGCGTTGTCCGACGACGGGCTCTGCGCCTCATCATCCTCTTCGCTTTCATCATTCAGCGCCAGGCCACCTTCAATCGGCATCGCTTCACCATCCCGGATCATTCTCAGTTGTGCTTCGCGGGCATCGTCGCCGCTACGCACATCCGCACCAAAGCGGAATACCGACTCAATAATGCGGAATTTGCTGCTGTCATTACCCATAAACCACACCATGCCCAGACGGCGCAGACGGTTCAGGGAAGCACGCATTTTTTCCTGCAGCTTTTGCCGATCGAGATCGGAACCGGTTGAGCGTTGGTTAACGAACTTCATCAGTTTGCTTTCATCAGCCAGCGACAGCAGCTCATCGTAGAGCTCCTGCTGGGTGAAAATGCCTTCATTCGCCAGACGTTCCGGGCTGAGGTAGAGATAACACAGGATTTTGCCCACCATCATATCCAGCTCGGAAAGGACCGAACGCGGGATCAGCGTGGTGGAGCGGGGACGCAGATAGAAGAAGCCTTCCGGCGCGCGGATCAACTCGACGTTGTAACGCGCATAAAACTCTTCCAGATACTCCTGATAATCCATCAGGAAAGCATGTTGATCCAGCTCTTCAATGCCAATATGGCGACCGGAACGTAACTGGCTGTCCAGCGCCGGAAAAAGAGAATTGGCCAGCGCCTGCGCCAGTTTAACCGGCATCACTTGTTCAATATTTGTCGATGACATGCGCCTGCACCTTGGCTCCGTAATCATTAATGAGCTGCCATTCTGCTGACAAGCCCGAGAAATCTGCTTCGGCCACGCCTAAGCGGACGGCCTGATCGACGACAATACGCGCCACGTCGAAGTGTCGTGCCCGGGGATACTGCACCAGGTAATCACGCATCACTGTGCCCAGATTGAGCGGTTTCTGTTGTGCTTTATAGATGGCCAGCGCTTCTTCAATCATCGCGGCCAGCTGCTCTCGAATTTCGTTGAACTCTTCATATTCCAGTTCGGAAGGCAGTTCACCGGTCACTTCTTCACTGCGTAACGCCAGCTCTTCATCACGCATATCATACAGGCGTTCAGCGTTGGCGTAGGTCAACGCCCACGGATGGTCGAAATAGGTCTGAACAGACTTGCGCAAGCGCTGAGCGAAGACGCGGTTTTTATCCATATCGATGGCGGTACGGATGAATTTGTGTACGTGACGGTCATAACCAATCCACAGGTCAATCGCCTGCTGGCCCCAGCTGATAATGCGGTCCAGCTTGTTTTGCAGGTCGTACACCAGCTTATCGATAAAGCCGAGGACCGGGCTGCTTAGCGTCGCATCCTGAATGCGTAACAGATTGGCCTGCAGCTTATCGCCTGCCGCTTCCAGCGTGTCCTGCAGCTCGCGCAGGGTGCCGGAAGTTTCATTCAGCAGCATTTCACAGCTGGAGATGGCCGCACGCCAGTCTTTGTTCAACAACTGGGCGATATCGTCTTTCACCGCCTGCTGCTGTTCATCCATGGTTCGCTGGGTGATATCGATGCTGTCGAAGATTTCTGCCACCGAGTATTTCAGCGGGGCGAAAACGTTGCGATGCCAGTGGAATTCGTCACCGTCTTCATCGGCCGCATCGGCAGCGCGCTTCAGCTCACCGGCAACAATCGACAGCTGCATTGAGAGCCGAAGCGTTGAGAACTCACGCTGGCGGATATAATAATCGGTAATGCCGATGGCCAGCGGCGTCAGACGATAAATGGCATTGCCATCGGCCTGTTCACTGACAAAGCGGTTAAGCAGGCGCTGACGCACCATATCGTTGATGGCGTTGTTGGCTCGCACACCAACGGTTTCGCTGGTCTGTTCAAACCCTTCACTGACGTGACGGAAGGCATCGGTCAATTCGCCTTCGCTCATTTCGCCATCCATGCGCTCCCCGTTCAGGGTGGCAATCGCCAGCAAAAACGTCAGACGTTCGGTAGGCAACGTGACGGAAAAGTCATTTTTTCGCGCCCAGGCGACCAGTTCCGGTACAGTCTGGGAAAATTCACTCATGGTTCGTCCTGTTTATGGGTTTCCGCGCGGTCACGTGGATATAACGGCCCAAACTTAAAAATGGCTCCTGGCGGCAGAAGCGTAATTCCTGCTGCAGAACTTCCTCAAAACGTTCAGATTGCTTGTTCTTATCACGCATATAATCATGAAAAACGCGGATTCCGGTCTTGGTTTCCACTGTAAAGCCTGCAGCTTCTAACCAGCGATAGACCTGTTCAGGTTCACGTGGGAAGTCAGGCGACAGCGTTTTTCGTTTGCGTTTCTTCAGGTCAGCCTGCATATAACCGAAGTTGCCCAGCACCAGCGTCTGCATTATCAGGCCATTGACGTTATAAAACATCAGCGACAGCACGCCGCCCGGGGCCAGCACATCATACAGTGATTTCAAGATGGCTTCAGGCTCGGCGACCCATTCAAGCACCGCGTGAAACAATACCAGATCGGCCGGCTTATCCAAATGTTGACCGACCTGTTGCGCGCTAATTTGTTTGAATTGCATGTTCCCGCTCACACCTTTTTCTTCGGCATGGGCCTGTGCGCGTTGCAGCATCTCTGCGGACAGATCGCAGAGTAAGACCTGATGACCTCTGGCTGCCAGTCCACAACTGGTTTGCCCTTCTCCACCACCGGCATCCAGCACGTTGAGCGGCCCTTCAGGAAGGCTGGCAAGGATCGCTTCCAGCTCCTGCCAGACAATGGCCTGGCGGATCCGCCCTTTGGTGGTACCGTAAATATTCTTTGAAAATTTTTCGGCTATATCATCAAAGTTGCGATCCTGCATTCGGGTTCCCGGCGGCTGAGTGGGTGAAACTGGCGGCTATTTTGACATACACTGACCAGGAATGAACCTTTCAGTCATCACCAGGCTCTCGGGTGATGTTTTTTCGGACAAAAGGAGTCCGTTTTCATGCTTTTTGCGTTAAAAAAAATCGTCGGTGGCCTGTTGCTGCCCTTGCCTTTGCTGATTATGTTGATGGCAATTGCGCTTTTGTTGCTCTGGTTCAGCCGCTGGCAGAAAACCGGCAAAATTATTCTCTCGGTTGCCTGCCTGCTGTTAGCGCTATTAAGCCTGCAACCGGTGGCGGACAGCCTGCTTGCACCGACTGAAAACCGCTATTCTACGTGGCAAAATCAGCAAAAAGTCGGCTATGTGGTGGTTCTGGGCGGTGGTTATACCTGGAATCCTGACTGGGCGCCTGGCTCCAATATGATTAACAACAGTTTGCCGAGGCTGGTTGAAGGGATACGCTTATGGCGCGAAAATCCGGGAGCCAAAATGATCTTTACCGGTGCGGCGGCGCAGAACAATCCGGTCAGCTCTGCAGAAGTCACGTCCCGGGTCGCTCAGTCATTAGGCGTACCGCTGAGTGCCATCGTGACGCTTGATAAACCGAGGGATACCCGACAGGAAGCGGCTGAAGTGGCTAAGGTGGTGGGGAAGACGCCTTTCCTGTTGGTGACATCTGCCTCACACCTGCCGCGAGCGATGGTCTTTTTTCAGCAGCAGGGATTGGATCCTCTGCCTGCGCCAGCCAATCAGCTGGCTATTACCTCACCGTTGAATGTCTGGGAACGCGCAATTCCGTCGCCATTGTGGCTGGGTCATAGCGATCGGGCGATTTATGAGTGGTTGGGAAGAGGCTGGCAACGGCTGACCTCTGCGGATCGTGCCTCAACTGAGCCAGGGGAGCAGTGAGTCCGCCGCGCGTTGAAAACGACGCGCATCGAACTGGCCGGTATGAATTAGCCGGTCAGTTTCGTCCCATAGCGTGTACAGCCAGCGCCGTGCAACGAACCCTTCCGCCACCGGAGCCTGCTTCAGGTAATGGAACAGCAGCGATTCTGCCAGCCCCTCTTCGCAAAGCCGGAACAACTCATATTCCCGCGGTGCCCACAGCATCATCCCTGGATTGATCATCGACAATAACTGGTCGCTCCACGCCTCTTTCAGCATGCTGCTCAGGGACAGGTTGCCGTGAACCAGCACGCAAGGATCGTTGAAATCTGCCAGCAGATTGCCGAGGTTTTCACGGCTGCGGTAGAGCACGCGCCGGTGTTCCATCGACAGCGCGTCAGGCCGCATAAACCCGAGCGTGGACCAGATCACCTCAACGCGCTGGGCATACCAGGAAACCCAGTTATTTTCCTGTGTGCTGTCGACGCTGCCGACCAGACCGTGGCTGTCGAGCCGGTGCCATGCCAGCAAGGCGGCAACAATCTGATCCTGCAACTGCAGCCAGCGGACCGGCGTGCGCGTTGGCGCTTCAACCGACACGCCGCCCATGCGCTCGATCAGCAAGACATCATGCTGTGGCGGTTGCTGGCTGACGATCAGGCCGTAGACCGTCGGCAAACGGATGGTGCTGTCTTTGGCCAGCATCGTAAGCTTATAGGCTTCCTGTGCCGCAATGCCTTTGACATTGAAGTATTTTGCCACCATTGGCAGCGAGTGGCCTTGCTGGTCATAGAGCGAATACAGGCTGGACCAGGGTTGCTCACTGATACATTCCAGGCGACTGAGGGTTTCGCCCAATACCAGAGAAAGCTCTGAACGGAGTTGTTCCATTTCCTCCTCCTTTAAAAAAAAGTGGAGAAGGGGCCAGCGAAGGCCCCAACAGGATTACTGCATAGCCGCGCGAACGCGGGCCAAATCTTCCGGTGTATCGACACCAACGCTTGGGATCGCTTTGGCGACGGCAACGTGAATTTTTTCGCCGTACCAGAGCACCCGAAGCTGCTCAAGCAGTTCAATTTGCTCCAGTGGGCTCGGCTCCCAGCTGACATAGCGGCGAATAAAGCCCGCGCGGTAGCCGTAAATGCCAATGTGACGCAGGAAGGTATCGCCAATTTCTTCACGCGAGGTGGCAAAACGTTCACGATCCCAGGGAATGGTAGCCCGGGAAAAATAGAGCGCGTAGCCTTTTGCATCCATCACGACTTTAACCGCATTGGGATTGAAGGCTTCTTCTGCGGTCTCAACCGGCACGGCTAACGTCGCCATGCCCGCTTCGCTTTTGGCCAGGTTTTCTGCCACCTGGCGGATGATGACCGGTGGGATCATCGGCTCATCGCCCTGCACGTTAACAATGATGGTGTCATCAGCAAACTGATAGCGATCGATTACTTCAGCCAGACGCTCCGTGCCGGAGTGGTGATCGGCGCGGGTCATACACACCTCACCGCCAGCCGCTTCGACAGCACGTGCCACCTCTTCATTATCGGTAGCAACAATGACCCGATCGGCACCGGACTCCAGCGCTCGCTGCATCACATGCACTACCATCGGTTTACCCTGGATATCGACCAGAGGTTTACCCGGCAGGCGCGTTGAAGCGAAACGCGCCGGGATAATAGCGACAAAACTCATGGGTGGATCTCTTCCATGGTGAGTGAACGCGCTTCTGTCTCCAGCAGGACTGGAATGCCGTCGCGCACAGGATAAGCGAGGCCATCAGGTTTGCAGATAAGCTCCTGCTGGTCTTTGATGTAATACAGTTTGCCGTGGCAAACAGGACAAGCAACGATTTCGAGTAAACGGTGATCCATGGTTTCTCCCTGGTGATCCCGGTCAGACAGGTCCTTAGAATATCATAGCTGGTGCGGCATCGGTTACTTCCCCGCGTGCAGGATGTTACAGTGCCCACCCTTTTTGCCAGACATTTGCCAGCGTATCGGGCAGCTTATCCACTAACACCCTCTCCGCCCCTTGCCAGCGCGCGAAGCGAGAGATAGCCTGTTGCAGATCGTTGATCATGCCCTGACTGATTTTGACGCCCTGCTCCAGCCACAGCTGTTTGATCAGCAATACTTTTTCCTTACGCAGCATTTTTGCATCCAGCCGCCCTTTCAGTTCTCCCCGGTGCAGAATTGGCAGAACAAAATAGCCATATTGCCGCTTCGCTTCAGGCGTATAACATTCCAGTCGGTAATCGAAGTTAAACAGCTCCAGCGCACGTTTGCGGTCCCAGACCACCGGGTCAAAAGGAGAAAGCAATGTGGTGTAAGTTGCCCGGGTTCCCTGTTCGAGAAGGGGCAACAATGCGGCATCCAGGTAACAGTCGCCCAGCGATTCCACTTCCACCGGGATCACCTCTTCGCGCTCCAGCCAGTCTGCCAACACGTCCTTTACAGGCGCGCGTTTCAGACGGTAATAATCGGGTAGCCAGGCAGCGCGAAACAGCCCCAAACTTCTGGCACTGTTACGCAACATCTGCCTGATCGCCTCTGACTCTTCAATACCATGCAGCTGATCATCCCAGTCCGGCATCACGCGCTGCCGCAGATCGTAGACGCGCTGAAAATTACGCCTCTCGATTACCATCAAATCACCGGCAGTGAACAGATTTTCAAGATGACGTTTATGTGGCTTCCATGACCACCAGCCAGGCTTCTGCCCAGGGGGTGCAGCAAAATCGGCCGATCTCAC
>LIDZ01013079.1_pt4 | contig 10778 bp, 8 predicted proteins | sample 644651 | NCBI WGS metagenome assembly LIDZ01 (sample SAMN03856242, study PRJNA289617) | food metagenome | isolation source: wine grapes on drying loft during traditional withering process | host: Vitis vinifera cv. Corvina | place: Italy: Gargagnago di S. Ambrogio di Valpolicella | collected 2014-01
CCCGGAAGAGCTCCTCCTGAATTGCGGCGACGCATTCATCCGCATCAAGGATGGCGAGATCGAGCTGGGCGCGCCGGGGAATATCTATCACCGGGCCGCTTACGTGCTGAAGGCCGGTGCTACCACGCTTACGACGCCGGTGACGCCAATACCTTATGGCTATGGGGCGGGGTACACCCTGGTCGATGCGCAAAAGGCCGCTGCGCGCTTCGTCCGGTACCGGATCACCACGCAGGACGGAGAAGTATTCAACGGCGTGACCGACAAGGACGGCAAGACCATGCCCGTCCACACGATGCTGCCCGGACGCGTGGCGATCGACTTTCCGGAGCCCGAAGAATGGCTGAAGCCGCGCCCCACACCTGAACCTGAGGAGGAAGAAGAGGAAGAGGAAATCACCGAAGGCATCACCTTGCGAATCGGGTTGTTCTTTGACGGGACGGGAAATAACCAGAGCAATGCTGCGGCGACGGCGCAGTGCCGACGGCAGGATCTTGAGAGCTTTAGCAGCGAAGAGCTTGAAAGCATTGCGGCGACGTGCAAGCAGTACGGGTTTGGAGAGTTTGACGGTAGTGCGTTTAACAGCGCGCCTAATAACAGTTACGGGAATGCACCGAGCAATGTGGCGTATTTGTATAACTTGTATCCGGATAACACCGCAACACCAGTCGGTAAGGATTCAGAGATTGGTTATATCAGGGCGTACATCGAAGGCATCGGCACCCGTAGCGGCGGCGAGGATGACGTGCTGATCGGGCAAGCTCTCGGGCAAGGTGAAACGGGCGTGGTGGCGCGGGTCAAAGAGGCGCCTACGTTGATCGAAAGACAGTTAGAGCAGTTCCTCCAAATCAATCCCGGCACAGCTATTCGCACCGTTGAATTCGACGTCTTCGGTTTCAGCCGCGGAGCCGCGGCTGCACGGCATTGCGCTAACGAAGTCCTTAAGCCTCATCGTGGGGTATTCAGCGAGCTGCTTGTCGGGGGGCGCGCTAGTCTATTAAGAAGTTTCGACTCGGCCGCTGATGTATGCATCAATTTGGTCGGCCTGTTCGATTCCGTTGCAGCCATCTCAGACCCACTACATGGCGACTTCAGCCCAGGCAATGACATTAATCGTGGCGTCAATCTCTACCTGCCACCTGACTGCGCTCGGCAGGTTATCCACCTTCAAGCGCTCGACGAATATCGCGCCGACTTTTCTCTCAATAATGTTCACCACACGCACCTTCAGATAGGTCTGCCGGGCGCTCACTCCGATGTCGGCGGGGGCTATCTCCCACGCGCGCGAGAAAAGTTGTGGATGACGCAGCCCTGCATAGCCAGCGTTCCGACCGGTCAAAGGGTTGAATCCCACGCCGCCTGGGCCCGTGCAGAGGCGGACGCCAAGGCATTGCGCGAATCAGGCGTGGCGCGCGATGGCTACGTTGCGGTGAAAGCCTGGCCTGCAGCAACTAACCCTCGCGGCAAAGCTGAGCCGGTCATGCAGGACTACTGGATAACCGTAATCCTTGAACGCCCGGTGCATGGCGAACTGAGCCTGATTGCATTGCGTGTCATGCGTGATTTGGGTGAACGTCATGGGGTGCCATTTGACGTGATCACCGATACGGATAAACGCTTCAAGTTGCCGGACGAACTCATGCCTATCGCCAAGCGAATCTTGCAGCGGGTAATGACGGACCGGCTTGTAATATTTGAGCCTGCGCAGGAGGCATTGCTACGAGCGCGTTACATCCACCTGTCCGCGCACTGGACCCCCGAGGGCCCCTTTTTATTCAGCAAACCAACACCGCTGAATCGCAGGAACGTGCATCTCAACCGTCCGCAAAAAGGTTATCCAGAATGAAGCGCCTTATCTTCGCAATGGGGCTGCTTATTAGTCTGAGTGCTTGCGCAAGTGTACCAAGATTGCCGCCTGCCCCGAGGTTGCCATATCCAGCCTGGTACATAGGTTTCGCCGCCCCGAAGCACATGGAAGTCTGGGTTGAGAGCGTCGACGTACTGGACACGCGTCGACTCGCATTCTTTAGGGTGCACGGCGGGGTCGCAAGTTATACAGGGAAAGTCCAGGGCTGGCACCAAGGGGGAACAGGAGGCAAACCTATAAACAACGTTGACTTGCCAGAGCTGATCTTTTTGCGATGGCAGTCACTAGTAGAGCCGCAGGCTTACAAGATCAAAATACAGATACCACAGTGGGTGCGAGATGAGATGGTTCGTCCGGAACGAGCGTTTTGTCTGGTCCCAAATGATTGGAAGGACGACTACCGGAATGTCATAACCTTAGGCATGGCCCCAGCAGGGATCGTCAAAGTATGGGTTGGTGGGCCATGCCTGGGGTTCAAAGAAGTCGGCCGCTACCTAGCTAAAGTCGAGCCCCTCGGCCCCAACCAAGACGGAAAAGGGCTGTTTTACCGAGCACCAAATCCAGAAGCACAAGCCTGGATAGATCAGCACGGCATTCCCTATGGCAGTTGGTAACTCGGCCATGAGTGCTAACAAGGAGCATCACGGCACGCCACGGCTAGCGCACTTGCGGCTTTGTTCAAGGCTTCCATTTGTAGACCGGGTTTCCCAAATGAGGCGTCTGGTCTTTGCGGTCGGATTCCTGATCAGCTTGAGTGCCTGTGCAACGGGAGGGTCAGTACCCCCGCCCGTCAAGCTGCCCTATCCGGCGTGGTATGTAGGCTTCGCCGCGCCAAGGCACATGGAGGTGTGGGTAGAAAGCGTCGATGTGCTCGATCAGCGGGGATACGTTTTTTTTAACGTACATGCCGGAGTCGCCGGTTACACGCGAAAGCCCGAGGGTTGGCATAAAGGCACATCAGGCGGCAAACCCATCAACAACGTTGACTTACCAGACCAACTCCTTCTGCGTTGGCAGTCACTAGTGGAGCCTCAAGCTTACAAAATCACCATCCGGATACCGCAGTGGGTACGCGATGAAATGGTACGGCCAGAGCGGGTCTACTGCCGCGGCTCAAAAGAGTGGATAGAAGACTACCGATTCGCGATTACGTTGGGAATGGCGCCGGGAGGTATCGTTAAAGTGTGGGTTGGCGGGCCATGCCTGGGCTTCAAAGAAGTCGGCCGCTTTCAAGCCAAAATCGAACCCCGCGGCCCGTATCTAAACAATAAAGGGCTGTTCTACCGACCACCAAACCCAGCCGCCCAAGCCTGGATCGACCAGCACGGAATCCCCTACGGCAGCTGGTAATCCCCCTCAACCGCCAGAGTCCCCTCAGACCCTGGCAGCGCGCGATCCAACCCCGTCAAACCCACCCGCAACATCACCCGTCAGAAACCAGCTCCTTACAACCCCGCCGCCAACCGCGACCCCTGATCAATCGCCCGTTTGGCATCCAGTTCGGTCGCCACATCAGCCCCGCCAATCAGATGCACGCTCTGCCCCGCCGCCTTTAGCCCGTCATACAGTTCACGCAGCGGATCCTGCCCGGCGCAGATCACCACGTTGTCCACCGGCAGCAGTTTCTCCTCGCCGTCAGCCCCGATACGAATATGCAGACCCGCATCGTCGATCTTCAAATACTCCACGCTGTTGAGCATCTGCACCTGTTTGTTCTTGAGGCCCGTGCGATGAATCCAGCCCGTGGTCTTGCCCAAGCCGTCGCCGACTTTAGTGGCCTTGCGCTGCAGCAGGAACACCTGACGCGCCGGTGCATGGGGATGAGGCTTGATCCCGGCCACGCCACCCCGCGCTTGCAGCTGGGTGTCGATGCCCCACTCGTCCCAGAACGCGTCGCGATCCAGGCTGGTATAGACGCCCTGGTGGACGAGGTATTCCGACACGTCAAAGCCAATGCCGCCCGCGCCGATCACGGCGACGGACTTGCCCACCGGCTTGCGGCCGAGGATCACGTCGAGGTAGCTCAACACTTTGGGGTTGTCGACGCCGGGGATGGCGGGCGTGCGGGGCGCGATGCCGGTGGCCAGAATCACTTCGTCATAGCCCTTGCCAAGCAGGTCATCGACAGTGACGCGGGTGTTCAGGCGCAGGTCGACGCCGGTGGTTTGCAGCTTGCGGCCGAAGTAGCGCAGGGTTTCGAAGAACTCTTCCTTGCCCGGAATGCGCTTGGCGATGTTGAACTGCCCGCCGATTTCGCTGGCCGAGTCGAACAGCGTCACCTCATGCCCGCGCTGGGCCGCAACAGTCGCGGCAGCGAGGCCGGCAGGACCGGCGCCAATGACGGCGATTTTCCGGACCTGGGTGACCGGCAGGTAATTGAGCTCGGTTTCATGACAGGCGCGAGGGTTGACCAGGCAGCTGGTGAGCTTGCCGTCGAAGGTGTGGTCGAGGCACGCCTGGTTGCAGCCGATACAGGTGTTGATCTCGTCGCTGCGACCGGCCGCGGCCTTGTTGACGAATTCCGGGTCGGCGAGAAACGGGCGCGCCATGGAGACCATGTCGGCGTCGCCTTCGGCCAGCACCTGCTCGGCGACCTCGGGGGTGTTGATGCGGTTGGTGGTGATCAGCGGGATCGACACCGAGCCGCGCATTTTCGCGGTCACTTTGGCGAACGCCGCGCGCGGCACCTTGGTGGCGATGGTCGGAATGCGCGCTTCGTGCCAGCCAATGCCGGTGTTGATCAGCGTGGCGCCCGAACGCTCGATGGCCTGGGCAAGTTGCACCACTTCTTCCCAAGTGCTGCCACCCTCGATCAGGTCGAGCATCGACAGGCGATAAATGATGATGAACTTCGGGCCGACGGCTTCACGCACGCGGCGCACGATCTCCACCGGCAGGCGCATACGGTTTTCGTAGCTGCCGCCCCAACGGTCGGTGCGATGGTTGGTGTGGGCAACGAGAAACTGGTTAATGAAATAGCCTTCGGAGCCCATGATTTCGACGCCGTCGTACTCGGCGGTCTGCGCCAGGGTCGCGCAGGTGACGAAATCCTGAATCTGCTTCTCGATGCCTTCTTCGTCCAGCGCTTTCGGCGTGAACGGGTTGATCGGCGCCTGAATGGCGCTGGGTGCTACCTGCTTGGGACTGTAGGCGTAACGCCCGGCGTGAAGGATTTGCATGCAGATCTTGCCGCCTGCTTCGTGCACGGCTTTGGTGACAACCTGATGATTGGCCGCCTCCTCCGGCTTCGACAGCTTGGCCGCCCCCGAATACACCCCGCCTTCAGCGTTCGGTGCGATACCGCCGGTGACCATCAGGCCGACCCCGCCCCGTGCGCGCTCGGCGAAATACACCGCCATGCGCTCGAATCCGCCCGGCTTCTCTTCAAGCCCGGTATGCATGGAGCCCATCAGTGTGCGGTTGCGCAGCGTGGTGAAACCCAGGTCCAGGGGAGCGAGCAAGTGCGGGTAGTGGGGGGCGGCCATAAAAACTCCATCGAGCATCATCACGGGGTGCGGGCGCTCTGTGGCGCCCGTCGAATCAGTCAGGGCCTTGGACGAGCACCCGGTACATGACGCAAACAGTAAACAGCAGCCCGGCCATGCTCAATGACTGGAAGTGACAAATCAATGATCAAGCAGTGCACCACATCGTTCGTCGGGCCACCCTCCAGACTTGGATTTAGCCGCCGATAGCCACACGACGACCTTGCCGCACCGCCCCGATGGCTGAGCAATGTCCTTCTTCTCAACACCTCGGCAGGACGCAACTAATGAGCTGGATCAATGATGCAAAAATTTCAACCAAGTTGATCACAGGCTTCGTGCTGTGCGCATTCATCACCTTGGGAGTAGGCGTGCTCGGAAGCCGTGGCGTGTCCGACCTGTCGGAAAGCCTGAAACTGGTGTTCAGCAATAACCTGGTGTCCGTTGCAAAAACCGGCCAGGCCAGAACCAACGCCGTAGGGCAAAGCCGCGATCTATATCGGTTATACACGGCCACTGCCGCCGGCATGCCCCAGGGCGTGAGGGACGAAGTGATTGCCTCAATGAACGCCAATCAGCAGCAGAGCGAAAAAGCGTTCGCCGAATACCGCAAGACCCCGCTCGCCGACGATGAGCGCGCGGCGGGCGATCAGATGGAAAAGGACTGGCCGATCTACCAGGCGCTGGTCCAGAAATACCTTGGCCTCATGAAGGCCGGCGACCTTGATAGCGGCCGCGCGTTGTTGTTCGGCGACCTTCAGACGGCCTACAACGTGGTGCTCGATGAGCTGACCCTCATAGTTAACTCCAATAACCGGCAGATTGGCGAAGGCGCCGAGGATGCCGCCCGCATGGAGTCCTCCGCCAAGACCGCGCTGTACATCGGCATCGGCATTGCCTTTCTGGCGGCGATTCTGCTGGGCATGTTCATCAGTCGTCTGATCAGCCGTCCTATTGCTTATGCGGTCGCAAGCGCGCGGAGCATCGCCGGCGGTGACCTGACGCAACCCGTCGTCAGCACCGGCCGCGATGAAGCCGGGCAATTGCTGACGGCGCTGGGCGAAATGCAGGGCAGCCTGAAAAGCACCATTCAGCAGATTGCCGATGCGTCCAATCAACTGGCCTCCGCCGCAGAAGAGCTGACCACCGTCAGCGATAACGGCAGCAGAGGGTTGGTCCGCCAGAACGACGAAATCCAGCAGGCCGCGACCGCCGTCACGGAAATGACTTCCGCTGTGGAAGAAGTGGCGCGCAACGCCGTGTCCACGTCCGACGCGTCCCGAACCACCAGCAAACAGGCCAGCGACGGCCGTGACCAGGCCCGTGGCGCGGTCGAAGCTATTAACAGCGCGACCACCGAAATCGCCACCTCGACCAACATGGTCCGCGACCTCGCCGTGCAGGTGCGGGACATCGGCAAAGTCCTGGACGTGATTCGCGGCATTGCCGAACAAACCAACCTGCTGGCCTTGAACGCCGCCATCGAAGCCGCCCGTGCCGGTGAACAGGGCCGAGGCTTTGCCGTGGTTGCCGACGAAGTCCGGGCCTTGGCTGCACGCACCCAGGCCTCAACCGGTGAAATCGAAGGCATGATCAACAGCGTCCAGGCCAGCGCCGATCAGGCGGTGGGGGCGATGGGCAAAAGTCAGGCGCTGGTGACCGACACCCAGGCGCTGGCCCAGGCAACGGGGCGCGCACTGGAGCAGATCGCCGACGGCATCGCCCAGATCAACGAACGCAACATGGTCATCGCCACGGCCTCCGAAGAGCAGGCGAATGTCGCGCGCGAGGTGGACCGCAATCTGGTGAACATCCAGGACCTGTCTACCCAGACGGCGGCCGGTGCGCACCAGACCAACGCATCGACTCAGGATCTTTCCCGCCTGGCCGTTTCGTTCAACACGCTGGTCAGCCGCTTCCGCCTGTAAAACGCATCGCCCGTGATGCCTGCAAATCGCAGGCATCGCGGTTGATCCATACAGCGCAGGCGGCCGCCGATGCCGCCTCGCTTGAACCCATTCGCCGAATGGCCGCTCTGGCCGTTGGCAAACCTTCTCCAAAGCAGCGTTTTGCCGTAGCCTTCCGGCAACGTCATCGCGCCCTGCGCGCGTTCTTCCCAGAGGCAGCTCTCCTTTCTTCATGCGCAAAGTTCTCGGCTCACTTACCGCTGCGGTGCTGGTGATTCTTCTCGTCAGCTACGGGCTGTGGACGGGCAAACGTCATGTCGGGCATTACCTGACAGACCTGCGCATTCAGCTGGTGATCAACGACGGGCAACCCGGCGAACGCGGCAACCTGCTGGGCATTCAGCCCGAGTTGTTCCCTTCCGATTATTCGAGTGCCAAACGCCTGCATCGCAAGCTGGCGTCGTACCTGGTCCAGGCCCGCGACCATGGGCTGCTCAACGATAAAACCATTGTGGTACTGCCCGAGCACATCGGCACCTGGTTGTTGGCGGTGGACGAAAAAGCCCAGTTCTACCAGGCCACCACCTTCGACGAGGCGATGAACTGGCTGGCGTTCAGTAATCCGCTGCTGTTCATCGACGCAGTGATTCACGCGCGGGGGAGCAGCCGCTTCGAGGACGCACGCCTGCGCATGAAGGCGCACAGCATGGCGCAGGATTATCAGAACGTATTCGGCGGGCTGGCGAAGGAATTCGGCGTGACGCTGGTGGCCGGCTCGATCGTGCTGCCCAGCCCGCACGTGGAAAACGGCGAACTGCACATCGGCCGCGGCGCGCTCTATAACAGCAGCCTGGTGTTCGGCCCCGACGGCCTGCCCTTGGGGCAACCGCAGCGTCAGTTGTTCCCGGGCTGGAACCAGCGGGGTTACATCCGTCCTGGCAAGGACGCGCCGCTCAACGTGATCGACACCCCGGCCGGCCGTTTGGCGACATTGATCGGCAGCGACAGCTGGTACCCCGACAATTACGCGCGACTCAACGCGAGCGGCGTCGAGCTGATTGCAGTACCGGCCTACGTCGCCGGCACGTACGGCTGGACGCAACCCTGGCGCAGCGACAAGCATGACGCGCTGGCGGCCCATTTGAATCTGGGGGCCAAACCGATCACACAGGGTGAAGCCTGGCGCCGACTGGCCCTGACACCGGCCAGCACGGCGAAGGCCGGCGTCAGCGTGTTCATGGGCGGCCAGTTCTGGGACCAGGGCAGCGCCGGCCACAGTTTCGCCAGTCGCGGCGGGCAAAGCGTCGCCGAGCAGTCCATCAGCGCTGCCCCGAAAGGCGTTCGCCCCGGGCATGGCGCCCGCCTGATCAATCTGTGGTTGTAATCGATGACCTCCCCTCGTGTGCGTCTGGGCGATCTGTCCGTGGGGTTCGTCCACAGCCTCGCCGACGCTGTTCGCAACGAAGGCCAGGACCCGCAACCGCTGCTGCAGCAATACGGCCTGGATGCCGCACGACTCGGTGAGGGCGGCGCCCGGCTGTCGATCCCGCGCTACATGCGCCTGGGCCATGGGGCCATCGAGCTGACCGGCGTGCCTGCCTTGGGCCTGCGGATGGGCCAATCCAGCCGTCTGAGCCACGCCGGTCTGGCGGGCATCACGGCCGCGCAGGCGCCGACCGTGCGCGAAGCGGCGCGCACGCTGATTCGTTTTGAACCGCTGTACGGCTCGAATTATCGCGGCCAGTCGAGCCTGCACGAAGACAGCGACGGCGCCTGGCTGCGCTTCTATTCCATCAGCCCGTACAACGGCTACAACCGCTTCGTGGTGGATTCGATCCTCAGCGGCTGGCTGCACCAGCTGTCGACGCTGAGCGGGACGACGCTGATAGCCGAACGTCTGGAGATCGAGTTCGACGCCCCCGCCTACGCCGCTGAATACGCCGCGCTCTGCGAGCAGCCGGTCGGTTTCGCGGCGGGCGTCAATCAGCTGCGCCTCAACCAGCGTCAGCTGGGCCTGCGCAACCCCGACCACGTGCCGAGTACCTGGCGGCATCTGCTGCAGGTGTGTGAACGGGAACTCGAACAACTCACCCGAACCCGCAGCCTGCGCGAGCGCATCACCCAATTGCTGGGGCCGTTGTTGAATGGGGGGCGGGAGCCGGATCTCGAAGAAGTGGCCGCGCGACTGAAGCTGCCGACCTGGACCCTGCGCCGCAAGCTGGCGGACGAGGGCACACAGTTCCGTGCGATCCTCAATGACACCCGGCGCGACCTCGCCATGACCTACATCCGGGACACCGAACTGGCCTTTGGCGAAATCGCCTACTTATTGGGATTTGCGTCAGCAGAAGCCTTTCAGCGGGCCTTCAAACGCTGGACCGAACAGACGCCCGGTGCGTTTCGTCGCAGCCAGCGCCAGTCGCTCTGACTGGCAGGCGTGGGTTTTCCTACAACTCGGTGGCGTCTTCTGCGGGTTCCAGCGGGTCCATCTCGTACGCCTGGTATTCCAGCAGTTCTTCTTGGTACTCGTCCATTTTTGCGCCCTCGTGGCGGGTTCTTGTGATCGATGGTGTTCTTGTGTCGCTGAGTCATTCAGCTGCAGATTCACTGACTACGAACCCAACCCTAAAGTGCCCTCATGAACAAAAAATGAAGGCCCATTGAACAGTAGACGCGCGCGGATAAACGGCGACGGCCCAAGGGATTGTTAGCCTTGCCCGGGTCTGGCATTTGTTTTTTCCTGACTGTCAGTTTTTGAGCGATGACGGCGTCGCCCACTTGACGACTGCGCCGTGTTCGCCATAGTCTCGACGCAATGAACGCATCCCAGCATTTCTTCGGCCCGATAATTATTACCGCCATTCCAGTCATGGCGGGTTAGCCGACGTTTGCACCCAACCCGCCCTAGAGGCGGGTTTTTTCTCTCTGTCTCCCGGGCCAAAAACCACATCAGGAGCCAGACATGATCATTCGCCCTTCCCTCGCCTGCTTCGCCGCCCGCCTGATCATCCCAAGCCTTCCGACGAGGCCCTCACGATGAGTCAGCCACCGGCCTACCCGCTCGTTCAGGGCGACCTGCTCAATCACTACGTCAAAAAGATCCTCAACTCCCGCGTGTACGACGTTGCCGTGGAAACCCCGCTGCACGCCGCTCGCCAGCTCTCCGAGCGCCTTGGCAACAACGTCCTCCTAAAGCGCGAGGACCTCCAGCCGGTGTACTCCTTCAAGATTCGTGGCGCCTACAACAAGCTGGCGCAGCTGAGCCCGGAAGAACTGGCGCGGGGCGTGGTGACGGCGTCGGCGGGCAACCATGCCCAAGGCCTGGCGCTGGCAGCAAAGACCCTGGGCGTTTCGGCGACCATCGTGATGCCGAAGACGACCCCCGAGATCAAGGTCGAGGGCGTGCGCTCCCGGGGTGGAAAGGTCGTACTGCACGGCGACTCGTTTCCCGAAGCGCTGGCGTATTCGCTGAAGCTGGTCGAGGAACATGGCTACGTCTACGTCCACCCCTACGACGAC
>LIDZ01015609.1_pt2 | contig 10775 bp, 10 predicted proteins | sample 644651 | NCBI WGS metagenome assembly LIDZ01 (sample SAMN03856242, study PRJNA289617) | food metagenome | isolation source: wine grapes on drying loft during traditional withering process | host: Vitis vinifera cv. Corvina | place: Italy: Gargagnago di S. Ambrogio di Valpolicella | collected 2014-01
GAACAGGCCTGTCTCGACCGAAACGCGGACCGCGCGGCCGAGCTTCTTGCCGCCCACCTCGGCGACACCGCCGCGGCCCTCTCCGCACTCGACCAGGGCTAAACGCCTGGGGTTCTGCGCGTACTTACAGCTCGGAGACCGGCTGCCACTCGAGCGCGAGTTTGAAGCCGATGTCGTCCGCGTGGAGGTCTTCAAACGCCCTCCGATCCGCCGAACTCATTTCTGGATCAATAAGAACGAAGTTCTCGCTGATTGAACCGGGGACCGTGGTCAATCCCTCCAGGCTGCTGAGTGCGTCGTCGGGGACCAAGTAGCCCTCGGCAGACACGTTCCCCTCAACACGCTGGATCACTAGCCCGCTCAGTACATAAGAGTCCGCCTTAGTGCACGTGGAACCACCCTTGTCGGAACCTCCGATCCGAGCATCCATCAGACAGATCGATCCGTCACTGTGGGTTCCCGCCCAGAACGAAATGTCTGCGGTCGCACCGAGGTATCGAACGGTTGAGGCGTCGACATACTCGGTGTTCAGGTTTTCAGGCAGAACATCCATATCCGTCGCGGGGCGGTCGAAACCGGCTGTGGCCGGGCGCACCACGGGATCTGGTGCGCGGGTTGCCATGGGCATGGGATTGACCGTGGGAGCGGGCGAGGCGGACTCGTCCGCGGGAGCCGCACTGCACCCCGCAAAAAGCACGGCGCTCATCAGCAGCATTACGAACGCCCCAGTTCGATGTCTGTAACCCGTCATCGCCTTCTCCTCTAGTTACGTACGCACCGTTAGTTGTGTATTTGTCACATCCAACGTATCGGGCGTGCTCATCGACCGTAAGGGCCGGAGTCCCCTTCCCACCCGCGCACGTACGCACGCACGCAGCATTCGGCTCCCTACGGCCGCTCCGCACTATCGCGAGTCGGTCGACTCCGGACGACGCCGACCACCACAAGCGCAGCCGCCACCCCCGTGAGGGTAAAACCAGCGACCGTAACTGCATCCTGGAACTGAGCCGCCTGAACCGCGCTCCAGGAGGGCGACGAGATGTTCCCGGTGAACAGTGCCGCGAGAATGGTGCCCGTCGCGGCGATACCGATCCCAGTGGCCACCTCGCTGGAGGTGTCTACCAGTGCGGCCCCGATGGTGGTGCGGTTTTTGGGCAGGCCACGAAGCACGTTGGTGCCTGCGACGACACCAACCACCCGCATTCCTGCGGCGACCAGCACCAGCGACATCGCGACCCAGACGTAGCCGAAGCGGCTCCCCGCGGCGAAGACTGCGAGACCGAGCACCACCGCGGCGGCGCTGATCCACGCCGCGCGGTCCATTCCCACTTTCGTCACAAACGGCCCGACGAGGCGTCCTCCCGCAAGCAACACCACGACCTGCGGAAGCAATCCGATTGCGGCGAGGGCTGGCGGCCAGCCCCACGCGAACTGGAGCTGAAGTGTGGCCATGTAGCCGAGGCCGGCGATCGCGAGGCCCGAGGCCGCTTTGTAGGCGAGGCCACTCGACACAAGCGGGAGCGCGATGAGCTTAAGGTCCAGGAGCGGGTACCGGGCCGATCGCTCGCGCAGAACGAAGAGAGTCGCGACGACCACCGCGCCGGCCGTTGCCGACCAGGGCGCCCAGGATCCTGTGCCTTGATCGACGAACAGCGTCGGAGCCACAAGCGCCAACACGATGGTGGCAGTGCCCAGAAGCGCCCCGGCGATGTCGAGCGGGTCGCGATGCAGTTCAGCGGCGAGATCCTTGCCGATACCGATTCTGATTCCGATGAATGCGAGCACGGCAATCGGCACGTTGATCAGCAGAAGAACCTGCCATGGCGCGATGGCCAGGACGAAGCCGCCCACGGTCGGGCCCACCGCCAGCCCAACCAGGCCCACCGTGGAGATGAGGGTGATCGCCCGCACCCGCAGGTTGTCATCGTCAAAGAGCCGGAATGCCAGAGACATGGAGCCTGGTGTGGTCATCGCGGCGGCGACGCCCATGGCCGCCCGAACGGCGATGAGTTGATCGGAGGTGGTGACGAACGCGGTGGCCAAGCTGGCAAGACCGAGTAGCGCCAGGCCGATCAGCATCACCCGGCGGCGGCCGAACCGGTCCGCGATGGCGCTAAACAGCAGCATCAGCCCACCAAAAACGACGGCATAGGCACCCGTGACCCACTGCAGCGCGGTGGTGGATGCGTGTAGTTCTCGCCCGATGGTGGGCAGGGCGACATTGAGGATCGAGTTGTCGAGCATCTCGAAGAGAAAGACAGCACTAAGACCGGCAAGAGCGACCGCGGCCGCTCGAAGGCTCTGCGGACCACGCGGTCCGGACGAGGTGTGCGACCCCGCGGTAACGATGGGACTCTGATTCTGCATGTTCATAGCACTCTCCACTAAGGGGAGAAGTGGCGGCCCGACGGGCGGCGTATGAACACGGGCTGGTGCCTGCGCTTTTACTTCCAGTGAGGCCAGCATAGCGCGCCGACTAGAGCAATTGCGTAATCGTCGCCGTTTCCGCATCCCAGCGCCGAAGGTGGGTTGCGGTGGCGAAAGCGCTGGGTGGCGATGAATGTGCGTCATCAATGAGCTGCAATGCCCGCGGAATATCGGCCAGACGGATGCGCCGAGCAAGTGTGATGTGAGGCACCCACTCTCCGGGACGTGTGTGCGGAGCATCCGGCCCACCATCGCCGATCAGCGTGTGCAACGACGCATGGACGTCGAGCACCTGCGTAGTCGGCACCACGGAGCGCGCGAGCACCCGTCGATCACCCTCGCCGAAGAAGATCGGGTCGCCAATCGCCAGGTCGAGCGGTAGCGAGAGGGCAGCGCCGAGTGCCGCGCGGGAGAGCTGCGGAATCGACGGGCGCACCACGCAGGTGATGTGCGGACGATTACTGGCCGAGGTGTGCGCGGCCAGGCTCGAGAATCCCGCAGCGGCCAGCGCCTGCCACTCCGCTCGAATTCGCGCCTCGAGGTCGGGGTCGAGCAGAAGCTCAAGGCTCACAACCGGTGCGCGTTGTGGATGCATGCTGCAAGTCTGCGGTAGTTCGACCTCCGCGCATCCACCACACAACAACAAAAGCCCCTCCCGAAGGAGAGGCTTTTGCAGAGAAGTGCGGAGCGTGACCTACTCGGCGACGCCCTCGAGGAGGATCGCGAGCTCGTCGAGTTCGACGTCCCAGCCCTCACGGTTCTGCTCGAGGCGGTCACGACGGTAGCGAGTACCACCGGGAAGTGTGTCGAAGCCCGATTCGATCACGGTGACATCGGTGCCAGTGCCCGCGTCGACGATCGTAAACCGCACGTGGGTCGAGTACTCATCGAGCTCGTCGGCGGGGATGCCCGACCACCGGAAGCCGAGGGCCTCGCCGGCAACGATCTCGGTGAATTCGATCGGGAAGCTTCCGTAGTCGTCCCAGTCGATGCTGCCGGTCGCCCCAACCTCGAGCGCGGTGAAGCCCACACCGTCGCCGAACCACTTGGTCATCACGTCGGGGTCGGTCAGGGCCTCCCAGACGGTCGCGCGGGGTGCCTCGATGTGCACGGTGCGGGTCACGGTGTGCCCCTTGATTCTTGCGTGATCTGACACGGTGATTCCTTCGCGGTCGAGCTGAGCGCGACGGGACCCTGCCCGCCGAGCGGCACGTGAACGAGTTCTGCACATGTGCCTCAACGAGCGTACCGATGATTGTGTGTTGACGAGCCTTCAGCCTGCCCTGTCAGGATGGCCCGATGCCCCGCACTTCAAATCCCTCAACTTACGACCTCAATGCTTTGCGCGAGCGGCTGCTCCCCGAAGATGGCGGCACGGTGAATGACAGCATCCCAAAACTGGCGGCAGCAGACCCGGGGCTGTGCGGCATCGCGATTGTTCTGCCCGATGGCACCGTCCGGGTCAGCGCCGACGCCGACATTCCCTTCAGCATTCAGTCGGCCGTGAAGCCGTTCCTCTTTGCGCTTGCCCTTGAAGACACCCACGGCGCCGCGCTCGATCGCATCGGCATCGAACCCACCGGTGAAGCCTTCGACGCCATCAAGCTCGAGAGCGGCACAGGCCGTCCGCCCAACCCGATGGTCAACGCCGGCGCGCTGCTCACGGCTGCGCTGGTGAATGGGGACGATGTGGATGCTCGCACCGAACGCATCCTGAGCGGTTTGTCGGCCTTTGCCGGACGGCGACTCGAGGTTGACGACGAGATCGCCCGCGACGAGCACCTGATGGGTGATCGCAACCACGCCCTGGCGCACCTCATGCGCTCGGAAGGAACCCTCACCGTCAGTGCTGACGATGCCGTGGCCGTCTATGCGCGAGCGTGCGCAGTGCTGGTGGACGCCACGGCGCTGGCGGTAATGGGGGCCACTCTCGCGTGTGACGGGGTGAATCCCGTCACCGGCGAGCGGGTTGTCAGCGCGATGGTGGCCCGCGACGTGATGTCGGTGATGGCCAGCTGCGGGGTGTACGACGGTTCAGGCCGATGGATGCGCGCGGTGGGCGTTCCGGCAAAATCGAGTGTCTCCGGCGGAATTGTGCTTGCGGCTCCGGGGATCCTGGGCGCGGCGATCGTGAGCCCACCACTGGATGCGCAGGGAACCAGTGTGCGCGGGTGTATCGCGAGCGAGCAACTCAGTGACGATCTCGGGCTGCACGCGTTCGGGTCAGCCCGGGGCTGAGCACCACACGGGGCAGCCCTGATTAGTCGGCGGAGAGAAGCTGCGCTCTCGCGACAACTGTGCCGGAAGCATCCTGAATCTCGCCGCTCGTGACAGCTAACTAAGAGTCACGATTGCACCGGGAACAGACCGTAGCGACCAGACTCATGATTCTTTGTGAACTGCACGCTTACTGCTGTGGGGTTGAGCCAGTCTTGCGGGCTCGTGTTCTCAACGATCACTACCTGGCCGTCGAAATTTTCCTGCATGTCCCGATAGAACGACTCAACGATGGAGGGCGCCAAACCCTCCAATTCAGCAGTCGGGCCCTCAGGATTTTTTTCGTCCGGCGCCCGGTAAGCCACTAGCGGCGAATCAAGTATTACTACTCCTGGGTGGGGCAGATTCCGATCAAAGCAATGCTGCGCAAGACCCAGCGTAAAGGCGGCGTGGAGAAGCGCCCGCACACCTTTACCGTGGAGGGCTCGCTCCTGGCCTTCAAGCACCACATCGTTTTTTTCGCCGCTAAACTCCGCGGTCGAAGCGTTGGGCACTCCCCAGGTTTCTAGACGTGAGCGTATGTACCGGGAAAGCGACTCAAGCGCTTCCCCACTCAAGGCTCCCGGCGTCTCTGCAATTTCGGCAATTGCGGCATCGATGAATTTCGCCTTGCTCGAGTTGAGGTCAGATACCTGCCCTCGCAGAGTTAGTGCGCGATCGTAGAGCGACCGGACGTGGAGTGATTCGCGCACCTTCAGCTTCTCCGGCCGGAGAAGCGATTCAATCGAAGAGAGTTCGAGTGACACCGCTTCCAAGGCATTGTTCGTGTCCTCTGCAGCGCCTCGGAGACCGTCAGACTGCTGCCTAATGACCTCCATAGTCGCGATCAAATCATCGAGCAACGTTCGAGTTTTCCGCTCCTCTGCGGAAATAGATTCACGAACTGACGGCACATCGATGCGCGAGTGCCTGCGGTCCGGTGTGCCGTGATGAAATTCAGTCAATGCGCCACATTGGGCGCATCTCGATGCACCGAAAAGCCCCAACAAGTCGTTGGCTTCGTAAAGAATCGCGAGACGTTCGAGGTCGGATACGTACTGATCACGAAGCAGGTCGAAACGCGCATGAAGAGCGAGCGACTCCGCTCGATCATTTTCAACAGCGATGGCACGACGTCGCAGAACCTGACGCGCACGAGACGATCGATCCCAAGTTTCTGAGAGTTGCTCCAGGCGTGCCGAACCGTCCAAGAGCGATCTGTTTAGGGCTTCGAGCTCTTCTGGCAGATTCGCTGGTATATCAAGGTCAACAATCTTCAGCTCGATGTCCCTGATCAGACCGTCTATCACCCCACTTTGAAGCTTGAGTATTTTATTGAGCTCACGGGAAGGCACCACCGGCACCAATTTCGAGTCATCATCACCCTGAATCATCACGCGAAACGCGGAGACGTCTGAGGTGTGAGCAGAGGTGATGCTGGAGAGCAGCAGCGCTGAGTCAGCTTGCATTTCAGATTCGCCAACTACGCACAGGTGCGCGACGAACCGAAACGACATATCGACAGTTACGTTGTTCACATTCTTCCGAACGCGCTTCCCGCCCAAGCCAATCTCGTCCAGCAAGAAGGTCGAAATATTTGGTTTCGTTTGCGAGTGTTTCTCGAGCAGCGTTTCATCGGGCAAAATCTGTCGGGCACCATCGGCATTCACCGAATACAAACTGAACCGACCACCGTCCGTGGAACGCACTAGTGCAACACGTTCGCCCGTCTTGAGCATGAGCCCGAGCTCGACGCTGTCGTAGCCCGAAAGCTGTTTGAGCTGCTTCATTGACTTTGCGCCGAGCATGAAATCGACGGCGTCCACTATGAATGATTTTCCGGTATCAGAAGGACCATGAATTACAGTGACGCGCTCCCCAAAATGCACCGACGCGGATTCGACGTTGCTGCCAGTGAAAGTCAAATGGGTAAGCTGAAAGCCGTTCATATTATTCGCACTGTCCTTCAGATCTCTTCTATTGACGCCGCTGATGTGGCCCATTGCGAGACGATATTTTCCATACGACGAATCGATTCCTCTGCAGGCTCTTCCCACATGTCATGGGCGACCCACTCGGAGAGATCTTTGAGGCGTTCGGCATAGCCAGAGCGAAACAACCTCACGAAGCTTGATGTGCGCTCCGATGCAGCGAATTTGATTCCGGATTCATCCGAAATAACCTCGACCATGCCCGCATGAACCATTTGACTCAGGGCCTCCGCCATCAGCGATCGCTTGCGACCAATCTCTCCGGCCTGAAGCGCAATAGAAGGGTGCAAGCTCGAAGGACCTCCATGGTCTTCGCTATGCAAAACGAAGTGATCAGCGAGCACGAGTTGATTGACGTCGAACGAATGCGGAAACGCGGAGTTCAGGAAGAAAACTACTCGAACACCAATTTCCAGCGAGCCATCTAGGGCCGTCACGAGTTCAACCGATCAACCCAGAACAACTTTGAGTCATTCGCCAGCTGATGACAGATTCCTTTGATGTCGTCGGCGCTCGATTGGCCTAGTAGCTCGTGGCCAGTCAGCCGGAGGGCACCCGACGCTTCTAGTACACGCGATAGGCGTTCAAATCCGCTCGAGTGAGCCCGTTCAGAGACGTCGACTACTCCGTCAAATACATCTTTCTGGAGACGACCGAACGTTCCTTGGGGGACGCTACTTGCTGCAAACTTACGCAAGGATTCGGCACAGTAGAAAGAAACCCTCTGCCGCTGAAAGTGAATGCTCGCTGTCGAATGGGTCAGCACATCATCGAGTGTGGCCACCGTGCCGGAGTACCGTTCTTCATAGACTTCGACGAGCCGGTTGACATAAGTTGTTTCACTAGTTTGAACCGCATCGGGTACAGGATCGTTCGCCGGCCGGTCGATCATTGGTCCACCGAACCGTCCGTGGTGGTACGGAGTCCCCGCGTGAACGGAGAGCGCGTCTTCAAATTGAATCGATTTGAACACTGCGAAGTCTGTGTTCATCGCCAGGGCACGCACCGCGGACAATTCAGCATCGGTCATCCCGAGAGTGAATTTGCTTGTCTTGTCCAGCTGGTCAAGGAAGGTTTTCCTGAAGACGGACGGCGCGCTGAGCTCACGCTCGAGGCTATTGTTGCACCCTCGTGGAGCCAAGATCTGGTACGACTCTGGCATTACGTAATGCCCAAGGTGAACGTGCCTGAATATTTTCAGCATCTCAGGCAATACGTCCGAACGCCCTAGCGGTTCGCCGTAGTGCTTGCCTTGGAAACAGTCCCAAGGTCCCTCGAAACCTTGATGCGTCTTGAACGCTGCGACATCGATTCCCTGGTCGTTTGTTCCACCGATTTGCTTAATTTGGACGTATTCTTCCGGAAGCCCGGTAGCCCATTCGCGAATAAATGCTTCCCATTCGGTGGAATCATAGAAGTGGACAACTTGTGCGGGTGGGGTTGGCCGGCCAGCCGTCAATTGAACCCTTCCTCGACCAAGCAGGTCGGGTGGTTCCAATCCTTCTAGGGCAGGTGCGACGAAATCGGCGATGATTCCAGAGCTCATTTTTCCCCTTCCCCTTTGCCCCGCAGTTCCAATCTGCTCAGTGCGCAATCCTCACATTAGGGGATACTGAGTGCCTCAGCATTCATTCCACGGCTCGGCTCGGAGATGCATGGACTTCGTTGATATGCCGCGCCCCAATCAGTGGCCGAGCTCCAGTTAGATTTGACCCGTCCGCTGCTCCGCAGCGACTAGCAAACTAGTCCCAATCCCGAGGTAGCCGTGGCACTGAACGCAGAGAAGCTTGAGTCCGGTTTGCTCGCTCACAATTTTTTTCCTAGGGTCGCCAAACGCGGGGACGAGTTCCCACCGTGTTTTGTCTCAGACGGGTTTACTCCCGTTATTGCGAGCAAGCTCTTGAAGCTTAGGGTCCAGAGAAGTGATGGGTATGGAGCGATCGCCGCTAGATCGACCAGATATGACTTGGCCCCACGGAACATGGAGATCTCTCACCCTCGGGCTTTCGCGGCCATTAGTCGGCATCTGAAGGCGTCTTGGAATGAGTGGAAGATCGTCGTATCAAATCCGTCGAGCGCTATCCGGGTGTCCGAGCACGCTGATGGGAGGGTATTTTCGATGGCTACTAGCCTGAACGTTGAATCGTTAGTGAAACCCGGAAGCCGATTTTTAGCAAAGGTTGATGTCACTAACTTCTACGGCTCGATTTATACTCATTCGTTTCCGTGGGCGGTCCATGGCCTCCGAGTTGCGAAAACAAATCGCGATGACAAAAACGACTGGGTCAATAATCTCGATTTCGTTATCAGGCAAGCCAGGAGGCGAGAAACGACGGGCATCTCAGTCGGCCCAGGGACTTCTGCGGTTGCTGGCGAGATACTTTTAGGCCAGGTTGACGCTGCACTGCGCGCAAGCGGTTACGACTTTGTGCGATACATCGATGATTATTTCTTCGTGAGCACGACGCGCGATATCGCGGAAGCGTTTATCAGTGCAGTCAGGGACGAGCTCGCGCAGATTAAGCTGTCAATTCACCCTGGCAAAACATCGATCTCCCAGATGCCGCTCACTTTGTCGCCTGGCTGGATGCGTCGCCTTCGATCCGCTCTTCGAGGTCCGACGAGTCTTTCTCGGATTCTCGACGCAATAGATGAAGCGATAGAAATCGCCTCATCGGACACAGAGGAAGGCGTTCTCCGCTATCTCTTGGTGGCGATCGAAGTTGCCACACGCGAGGACGGTTTCCCGCAGGAGGCGCGCAGCGCAATAGTTGACCGTCTACTTCACATCGGCTTTCTCCGCCCAGTTGCGGTTGGCACGGCGTGTCGAGTCCTTGAGTCCATGGGTGCCGCCGCGATCACAGCTCGAGAGGCAGAACTCAACCTTATTCTCAAGGAGCACGCAAGAGCCCTTCGCACTGACGCAGCGACCTGGCTACTTCATACTCTTGTTTCCAATGGGATGAGCCCCACCAAACCCGCAGCGAAAGCAGTCGTTCGCGCGGGGGATTGTCTAATGATGGCGCTACTCGCCGAAGATCCGGCCGGAATGAAGCGTGTCATCCGATTCCTTACGAGACTGGAAAAACAGGAACCCGAGAACTACCGGCGGGACGAGTACTGGCTGCTTTACTACCAGTTCGCCCTCCGAGGGCGGCGCTGGGCGACAGTCGCATCCTCTTATTACGAAGAGTTCGAGCCCCTCCTCAAGGCCAACGTCTCATTCGTGAATCTCCGCGCTGAGAACCCATACGGTCATGTTCAAGAACATGGTGATCCTCGGCGCATGTTCGGCGGCGGGAACTCGATGGGTGGGCCGTACCCGGATTAGTCGACTGAACTTCCCCAGCCGCGTTTCTATACGCGCTATGCATTCAATATCACCACGCTTCAGGTTGGGCCCTGGTCTGAGCCACAGACATCGACGACGACCCACAAAAACAACAAAAGCTCCTCCCTCAGGAAGAGCTTTTGCAGAAAATGGCGGAACCGGTGGGATTTGAACCCACGGTGGGCTCAACACCCACACAACTTTTCGAGAGTTGCACCTTCGGCCGCTCGGACACGGTTCCGTAGGCGAGTTTAGTACACGCTGGGAGTGCTTTTGACAGCTTCAGCCCTTCGAACCGGGCGCGACGTGCGATAAGACCCGATCCCACTGCGAAATCAGTACCAAATGCCCGGCATCCGGAACCATTTCGACCCGCGAATCGGGCACCCGCGAGTGATACCAACTCGCGTGAGCCTGACCGATGTCCGGGTCTTTCGCGCCGTAGAGCAGCAAGGTTTTCGCGGCGACATCGTCAGGCTCGAATCCCCAGGCCAGCAGGGTGTAGCCCACGATATCGGCGGCCATCCCGAGATTGCCCTGCGCGACGGCGCCGTGCATCATCCCCATCAACCGGTCGTGCGCTTCGCCGAGCACGGCGTCGTCGACTTCGGGAGTTGCGACCGCCTTGACCGTCTCCTCGGGCGACGGCTCGGCCCCCATAAATTCATCGAACATCGCGGCCAGGCTGACCACGGCTTCACTCGGCGGCATGTGGCGCAGCGATTCGAGCATCGCCCGGTTCTCCTCCCCCACCCAGGGCACGTCGGTGT
>LIDZ01013739.1_pt5 | contig 10773 bp, 6 predicted proteins | sample 644651 | NCBI WGS metagenome assembly LIDZ01 (sample SAMN03856242, study PRJNA289617) | food metagenome | isolation source: wine grapes on drying loft during traditional withering process | host: Vitis vinifera cv. Corvina | place: Italy: Gargagnago di S. Ambrogio di Valpolicella | collected 2014-01
AGATTTGTTCGGTGAGCAGGCCGTTCTGTGTGGCGGTGTGTCCGAATTGATCAAAGCAGGTTTTGAGACATTGACTGAAGCCGGATACGCTCCAGAAATGGCTTACTTCGAATGTTTGCATGAAATGAAGCTAATCGTTGACCTTGTATATGAAGGCGGCTTGGCTACTATGCGTGATTCTATCAGTAATACAGCCGAATATGGCGACTATGTATCGGGTCCACGCGTAATCACAAGTGAAACTAAAAAAGCCATGAAGGCTGTACTTACCGATATTCAACAAGGTAAATTTGCCCGTGACTTTATCCTTGAGAACCAATCTGGTCGTGCCTTCCTGACGGCTACACGCCGTAACGAAGCCCTTCATCCGGTAGAAGTAGTTGGCGGACAATTGCGCGAAATGATGCATTGGATCAAGAAGTAATAACATATATTTAAGCTAAAGATCAAACCTATAATGTAATTTTCAGATGCGGCCGTACATATGCGAGCCGCATTTGAAGGTTCTAGCACAATCTCTAGGAGGTGCTCAGCATGCGCAAAATATATGTGTTCGATACGACGCTGCGTGACGGAGAGCAGTCGCCGGGTGTGAACCTTAACACGCGTGAAAAGGTAGAAATCGCTTATCAGCTGGAAAAGCTGGGGATTGACCGGATGGAAGCAGGTTTCCCTGCTGCCTCACCGGGCGATCTGGCCGCAGTAAACGCGGTAGCCAGAGCGGTGAAGAAAGTTACAGTCATCGGCCTTTCCCGCTCAAGAGAGGCAGATATCGATGCTGTAAGAGAAGCGCTGCAAGGGGCAGAAGACCCTTGTATTCATATTTTTCTGGCTACTTCACCGATTCACCGGCTGCACAAGCTGCGGATGGATAAGGCTCAGGTGCTGGAAACCGCACAAGCATCGATTCGTTATGCCAAAAAGTATTTTTCCAAGCTGGAATTTTCTTTGGAGGATGCCGGCCGTACGGAGCTGGATTTCATGGCTGAAATGGTTGGAATGGCTATTCGTGAAGGCGCTAACGTTGTCAATATTCCAGATACGGTCGGTTATTTGAACCCTGCCGAATATGGAGCGATTTTTAAATATCTGAAGGAAAATGTGCCTGACATCGAACGAGTGCAGCTTAGTGCACACTGTCATAATGATCTCGGAATGGCCACAGCCAATACGCTTGCCGCCATTCAGAATGGTGCGGATCAGATCGAAGGAACCATCAACGGGATTGGTGAACGTGCCGGCAACACAGCCATTGAAGAAGTGGCGATGGCACTGGAGACTCGCAGTGAATTTTTCGGGGCCAAAACTTCCCTAGTGCTGTCCGAAATCTCTCGCACAAGCCGTTTGGTGAGTAAGCTCACCGGGATGGTGGTTCCTGGCAATAAGGCGATTGTAGGCGCGAATGCTTTTGCCCATGAATCAGGTATTCATCAGGATGGTATGCTTAAAGAGAAGACCACTTACGAAATTATGACCCCTGAAACGATCGGACTTAAAGAGAGCAAGTTGGTACTCGGAAAGCACTCCGGGCGCCATGCTTTCCGCGATAAGATAAGTGATTTAGGGTACGATGTGTCTGAAGAAGAGCTGAATGCGGCATTCGCTAAGTTCAAAGATCTGGCAGACAAGAAAAAAGAAGTATCCGACGAGGATATTCTGGCGCTGATAGAAGAGAAGCTGATTGATACGCCGGAAGTATTCAGTCTACAGACCATCTATGTTACTTACGGCAATGAAGCGACACCAACGGCCAAGGTTATTATTAACGGACCGGAAGAGCAGCCCATTGTTGCTGTTGCAGAGGGTAACGGATCGGTTGATGCGATTTACAATGCTATTGATAAGGCTACCGGAGAAGAAGTTACCCTCGGGGACTATTCGATCAAAGCCGTCAGTCGCGGTAAGGACGCACAGGGTGAGGTTCATGTTGTACTGTCGCAGGGAGACGTTGCGGCACAGGGTCGTGGACTGAGTACCGATATTCTGGAGGCGAGTGCCAGAGCCTATCTGAATGCACTTAATAAGCTGCTGGAGAAGCGTAAAACCTATACCCAGCGCGATCATGCCAGCCTCTAGCACCAGGTTGAGCATGCATTATTATAATTTTATAGAGCCGTCCCTTTTGTAGACTAAATCTACTGAAGGGGCGGTTTTTTGTGCTCACTGAAACGATATCGTCCTATAAGAAGGACGGTGAAACCGTTTCTACTTGTGTATCAGTGTTTTATCAGTGAGTTTAGATACGATTAATAAAGCTGGAATTGAGGAGGAATCTAAATCTGTTCAGAATTTGTTCATTAGCGGAGCTTACAGTTTATAGTAGGTGGCAAATTAAAAACAAGAAAATGGGAAAAAGAAAAGGAGGCGTGTTGGAGAAATGACAAAAAAGAGAATAGCGGTATTACTGATTATATTGTTACTAATAACACAATGGACCTTTGGTATAGGCTTTACTACACAAGTATATGCAGCCGCAATTAATGACAATATCATTACCAGTGTAACCATGGCTGTATATGATACGAACGGAAATACTGTAACAGATGCCGTTTATGAGCAGGGGTCGAAAGTTAAACTGGATTATGAATGGGAGCTTCCCAATCTTCCGAAATACAACGACGGCGACACGTTTACCTTCAGTCTGCCAGAGCAGTTCAAACTGTATAATGATATTAGCGGGCCACTCGTATTCGATGGTACGGATGTAGGCGGATTTGTTGTGAATGAGGCTAATCATGAGGTGGTTATGACTTTTAATGATTACATAAGCACGCATGATGATGTACATGGCATATTAACATTTAGTACAGAGTTCGATAAGCAAAAGATAGTAGGCAGCACGGTGCAGCAAATTATTTTCCCGATTAAGGGGGGGCCGTACACCGTTACGCTCAACTTTAAACCTAATACAACCTCTGCTATTGAGAAAAGGGGAACACCAGAGGGCTATAATGCGGGCAGTATTAATTGGGAAATCGATCTGAATAAGAGGCTGAATAGTGTTATCCATGCGGAGGTAAATGACTTAATCCCGAGTGGTTTGGGAGCTCCGCAAAATATCAAGGTATACAATCTGGATGTTAATCTAGATGGTACGGCAGCACGAGGCACCTTGCTTGACAGTAACCAGTACACAACTGCTGTGGCAGATGGAGTATTCACGGTTTTGTTTATCAATTCTCCGACAACGGGTGCTTATCGTATAGAATATTCTACAGAGATTCTCAACAGGGATCAAACAGCTTTTACCAATACTGCGAACTTTAAAGGTGACAATCAGGCCTCCATTCCTGCTTCTGCGACGGTAAACGTACAATATGGAGATCCTCTGGAGAAGTTCTCCACAGCTTATGATTCAGCAACACAGACTATATCCTGGGCGGTTAAATACAATTACAACGAAAAGAATATTGCCCAAGTAAATGCTTCCTTAACCGATTTATTTGATGACGTCCATGAACTGCTTGCTGGATCAATCAAGGTATATCCGATTACTCTGGATCTGTCGGGCGCGGAGACTAAGGGTACGGAGCTGTCTGCTTCTTTATATACTGTGAGTCCTGCAAGCAGTACGGGCAAATCAGGTTTTATTCTTAGCTTCAACAATTCAATCTCTTCAGCCTATCGGATTGAATACCAAACCCAAGCGATCGACCGTGTGGAAAATGACCTTACTGTTTATAACACAGTCACCGCAGACACCTATTCAAGCACAGCTAATCGAGATACATCTCAGGTAATTCTTACTAAGACTGTGGGAGCCGTTGATTATAGCAACAAAACCGTTGAATGGAACCTGAAAATTAACGGTGACAGCTTCTATATGAATGATGTAGACATTACAGATAGCTTTACTAAGGGTGGGCTGGAGTTTATACCAGGTTCGCTGGTTATTAAGGACGGAGTCGGAACGACTGTGCCGACATCAGTGTTTAGTGTGGTATATGGAGATCCGGTAACACCCAATGCAGGGTTTATTGTGCATTTTAACTCATCCATTACTGGACCTTACAGTATCAGCTACAAGACCAAATATAATAACGACTGGCTAGAGGGTACCTGGACTGCTGGAACGTTCCCTAACGAGGCACTTATAGAGTGGACGGATGGCAGTGCTGTGACTCATTCAAAAGTGACTACGGCCACATTCAACCCTCGTAACGAAGTGAAGAATAACGGCTTCAAGAACGGGTCTTATAATGCGGTTACTAAAGAAATTACTTGGACCATCGGAGTGAACTATAATGGCAAAACGCTGGCGGCAGCTGAGGTAGTGGACACACTTCCGCTTGGTGATGGTCAGGTACTGATTCCTGAATCAGTTAAAGTTCAGAATATGAGTATCGCCACCAACGGTAATCCGACTCCAGGTACCAGTGTAGCTGAGAGTGAATACACGGTAACCTATGGTAATCCCCTTAAGGTGAACTTTAATCATTCCATTAGTTTGCCGTATTATATCGTGTTCAAAACGAGTCTCGATGGCAAGCTGATCGAAACAACTTTTAACAACACGGCTAAATTGTTGGATGGAGTTACACCGGTATCGAAGAACTTAACTGCTTCACTAACCGTTCCCAAAAGCGGCGAGTATGTAGAAAAGAAGGGACAGCAGAGCGGTGGTAAAATCAATTGGACGATCAATATTAATCGTAACCAGTCTTATGTGAAGGAAGCCAAGGTTACGGATGAGCCAAGTGATAATCAAATTTTGTTAGCTGACTCTTTCCACTTGTATTCAACAACAGTTGCTGTCAATGGAGATGTATCAAAGGCTGCAGAAATGGTTAGAAATACGGATTATATGCTTGATATGACAACGGATGATGCTACCGGCAAGCAAAAATTTGTATTAAGCTTCCCTAATGATATTGATGAGGCTTATATTCTGGAATACCAATCACTGATTGTGGCGAACAATGGTGATGCTGTTAACAATACCGTTAACTTTACAGGCAACAATGTAGTTGAGGTGACCAAAGATACCGTGAAGGAGGTTATCGTTGGTGTCTCGAGTGGCTCAGGAACAGGCAGTGGGGTAAGAAGCATACTGACAGTAAAAAAGATTGATCAAGCTGACTCTACCAAGCTGTTAAGCGGAGCAACCTTCAAGTTGTACCGACTCTCGGGTACAGACCGCGCATTGGTTAATAGTCTCACTACCGGAATCGAAGGAACGGTGGAGTTTAAAAATTTATGGTCAGGTAATTATGTTCTGATCGAGTCAGGTGCTCCAACAGGATATATTCTCGACTCCTCTGAGCATCCGGTTACGCTCAATTCAACAACAACACTTTCATTGACGAACAAACTGATGGCGACAGCAACACCGACAGCAACACCGACAGCAACGCCAACAGCAACACCGACAGCAACGCCAACAGCGACACCGACCGTACCGCCGGGTTACCCGACCGTACCGACACCGACAACCTCAACGGTGCCTGGAGTAGTTGTTACTGCGACACCGACACCGACACCTGGTGTAACGGCAACGCCAGCAGCACCAACAACGGTGCCTAGCGCTACACCAGGCCAACCCTCGGTAAGCAGTACTCCTGTTATTCCACAGGCAACAACACCTGTGAATCAGGTAACAACTACCGAAGATATTCCAATTGAAGGTGAGATTCCCTTGGGAGGCATCCCTAGTATCGGTGAAGATCCGGGTCATGGGACAGTTACTTTTACTCCAGATAGCAAGTGGATTTATACACCTGATTCTGGATATATCGGCAAAGACAAATTCTCGATTATTGTGACCGATGAGGATGGCGACGAAGAAGAGACGATTATTGAAATTAATGTTGAGGAAGTACCAAAAGGTACCGTGACCGAGCCATCTGGCGGGGGGGGGCCATCCAGCTACACTTCCGAAGACCGGAGAAGGGAGTCCTCTTCCTATCTATTTGACAGGAGCTGGACTGGTTATTGTGGGTTTTATTTTGACCAGAAGGTACAAACGTGGCAGTAGTAAAGTGGAATAATAAAAATAATTAAGCCAAAAACACTCGGACCTGAATCCCGAGTGTTTTTGGCTTTTATTTAAAGATTAGAATTTATATGTTTCACACGATAACTTATCCGTTTCTTCTTGTGGCACATGATTTCTTATAGATATTTAAGACTGCTCATTTTCCACTGTGTATACCAGGCTTCAATATTGGCAGGCAATTCAATGCTGAGCTCCCGGTTCAATAGATCGCTGAGGAGGCGGTATTGCTCCTCTACTGCTGAACGTTCTCCTGTTTTGTCGTAAATTCTCATAAGTCCCATGTGACCCTGTTCGAAATAAGGCTGCAATTGTACAATTCGCTGGTAAATAGTCACCGCTTCAGGAATTCTGCCTTCGTCAATAAAGAAGTCGGCCATTCCCATCGCATGGTGCAGCCAAATGGTACGAAGACGTTGTCGTTCACTTTCTGCCCACAGATAATCGTAGTCACCACAATAATCACCTGCATAAAGTTCGAATAATCTTTGATGGTTGGCGCTGTTGCCTGCTCCGATAGGCTCAAGGTTAAGGATGCCATTCTCCCATTCAACAGTATCAATCAATACTTTTCCTGTCTCCAGCATGTAACCCTCTCCACCACTGACGTTACTGATCAACAGTTCATCGATTCCACCATGCTTCAAGCACTGCCGCACTTGATATATGGTTGTATATAGATGAGCTGCCGCTTTTTTGACGGTGAAATCAGGCCAGAGAATATCCAAAAGCATGTCCTTACTAACAAAACGGTTGCGGTTATGGAATAGATACACAAACATTTCCAGAGCCTTGGTGGTACGCCAGCGTATACTGGGAAGAGGCTGTCCTCCGCGCTCAAACCGAAGCGATTGGAAGCAGCGGATCATGATTTCGTCTGTCAGTTGTGTGTGCTGTACTTTCAAGGCTACTCTGTCTTCCAGCTTACGGACTGTCTTCAGCAGCCGATCTCGCCGCACAGGCTTTAGGATATAGTCCAATGCGTTTAAATCAAAGGCTTCTGTAGCATAGTTGTTATAGGCGGTTACGAAGACAATGTCTGCTCGTGGACAAAGTTCCTGCATAATATCTGCTGCCTGCATGCCATTCATCTCTGGCATATCAATATCCAGAAAAATAACATCTGGATCTAACTGTGGAGCTGCAATGACAGCTTCGGAGGGATCTGTATATGCAGCAACTATATTTACCGTTGTTAATTCCTCAAGCATTAGCTTTAATTTCATGAGGGCAAGCCGTTCATCGTCCACTAATAATGCTTGGATCATAGTAATCCCACCACTCAGATTTAGTATAGTGAACCCATTAATTCAACCTTTTTCTTGTATGCTTCTGGTTCTCTGCAGGAATGATAAAGCTAACTACAGTTCCATGGTCAATCTTACTCTGGATATGGAGCCCCTTGCCGTAAGCCTGCAGTAGGCGTTTATGCGTATTGAGCATTCCTATGCCTCTATCTGTGTTTGATTGGCTAAGGAGCATCGCTACCTTCGCTTCGTCCATTCCTTTACCATTATCAGTGATTGAGACTACTGCACCTTCCTCGCTATGTTTGACAGCAATATGTACCGTACCGCCATTGGCGCGGTTTAAGATACCATGTCTGACAGCATTCTCTACAAGCGGCTGAATCGTAAGTGGAGGCAACTGGAAGTGGAGATTGTCTTCCAAATCCCAAGTAATCTCAAGTCTGCCTTCAAACCGTTCCTTTTCAATGTACAGATACGCCCGTACCAGTTCCAGTTCCCGTTGAATGGGAATCACAGGCTCGGCATTGAGAAAGTCAAAGCTTAAACGTAAATATGCACTGAAGGCATCAATCATATCAGTCATTCTTTCCGTATCAATAGAAGCCAAGGCAGAAATGGAGTTTAAGGTATTGAATAAAAAATGAGGCTGAATTTGTGCCTGGAGATAAGCTGCCTCCACTCTAAGCTGATTCTCAACTGCTTGTTTCAAATTGGTTAAGGATCGTACCCGGATCTTTAATTCCAGGGCGTTGACCGGTTTACTTACATAATCATTTGTACCTGATAGAAATCCCGCATAGATATCCTCCGTTTGACTGCGTGCAGTAAGCAGCAGTATAGGAAGCTCTGCCATTGAGAAGCGTTCGCGGACAAGGCGCGACAGCTCATAGCCTGACATCAGCGGCATCATCACATCTGATATGAGTAAATCCCACTGCTCAGAATCAAGTTTCATGATTGCTTCTCTGCCACTAGTCACTATGGTAATCTCGTATTCATCTGTGGTGAGAATCCCGCTAAGTATTTTTAGATTAACGGGGTCGTCGTCGACTGCCAATATCTTGGGTCTTCGCGCTGTTATGGTATTTCTCGTTACAGTTGTTGCTGCTTGCGCCGAAGAGATGCTGAGCATGTTGTGAATTATGGTATTTGAAGGTTCTTCAAACGGATGCTCCTCTTCAACTGTGGTAAATGCTGAATCTGCTATAGGCAGCGTGAAGGTGAAGATAGAGCCCTCACCAAGTGTTGAGGACACACTTAAGGTTCCTCCATGCAGCTCCACCAGTTGCTTGCAGATGCTTAAACCCAGTCCAATTCCGCCACCCATAGCAGTTAGGCTTGAATCACCCTGCTCATAGGGCTGAAATATTCTGTGCTGAGTTTCCTCGTCCATGCCGATTCCTGTATCCATAATATGAATTCGGGCTGTTTGCTGTTGTACATCCGCATGAATCGTTACCATTCCTTCACGGGTATACTTTACTGCATTTTGCAGCAGGTTGAAGAGAATTTGGATAATCCTTTTCTCATCGCCAATAACACTGGGGAACGAATCATGAATATCCATACTTAAGCGTATGGGTTTCCCATCGGTCATAAACTTAAGCATATCTAACACACCAGAGGCTAGGGATTGAACGCGAATGTTGCCTAATTGCAGCTGAATATTGCTCTCTCGCAGCTGCGATAAGTCCAATAGGTCGTTTAACAAAAGGGACATGCGGCGTCCGACAGAAATAAGTAGCTCCAAATTACTGATATTTTCATCTTTTAATGAGTTTTTTTCACTTTCTAATACGGTTTCGGCAATATTGATTATGCCATGTAGAGGGTTTCTCAGCTCGTGAGAGGTATTCGCCAAAAAATCATCCTTCTGCTTAATCGCCCGCTGAAGACTCTCAGCCAGCTCTGTTGTCTGCTTCGCATTCCAGAAATAACGTTTGAACCAGAAGGTGGCGAAACCCAGGAAGGCAATAATCAGATCGAAAGGATAAAAAGTCATCCCTAGCGGGCTAATATTTTTAAATATTCCCCACAAGGTACTGCTAATGATGCTGGTTGCTGCAAGAAGTAGAAAAACAGCCCCGTCTTCCCTATTTTTTAATGATCTGAGAATGAGAAGAAATACGTCAACAGATAAAGAAAGCAGGAGCAGGACATACAGTATACTTAGGATCTGGAAAAGAAAGTTATCTGTGGGCACAACGATAATAAGAATTGAGAATATTCCGGACAGAATACTAAAGATGCGTACCGAACGAAACTTCTCCTTTTGAAATAACAGATTCTGGGCCAACTGAAGCATAAATATAAAAGTGCCCATATATGCCAGCAGCACAAGCTTTACAGAGATCTCAAGACTCATTGGCAACCAGACCAGCAGCAGCTTGTCATCGTCAGATAGTATACTTATGGTAGCGCATATGACCATGAGAGAAAAGTACAACAGTACCTTTTGACGCGGACTGATCAGATAGAGGATAACCGCATATAAACCATGCAGCATAAGAACAATACAAACCATAAATTGCATGCCTACTGTAAATAAACGCTCCTTGTTAATAGCAGCTTCTGTTCCTAACATAATGGGTTTGAGAATACCACCAGTACTCTTATAATCATAGTTTGCAACATGAATAATAAGCTCAAGCTCGCTTTTGTCTGTGGTAAATGAGACGGAGTAAGGGATATCCTGAGCGAGATATTGCTCTTCTCTTGCGGCAGGTGTTCCTGAATTGCCCAACAACCTTCCATTCACAAACAGCTTGGAGGATGCTTGTATGCCGGAAATAATTATGCCATAGGACTGTTCCTTCTTGTCCGTAAGAATGCGAAGACGATAAGAAGCGTACCCGTAAGCGGACTGCTTATCTTTGGAGAGTGTAGGTTTCCAGTTGCCTGGAACCTGAATATAAGTCCTTTCTGAAGCATTTGATTCAACTTGACTGGCAGAAGTAGCTATCAGTGCATTTGGGTAGAACTCCCATTGCCCATCTAGTGTAATGATCCGTTTCTCATTCAGGCCGCCATTCCGTAAATCCAACACTCCCTTGACCGGATGAGTGTGAATAGGAAGGGAATGAATGTTTGTCCACAGGAGACGGAAGCTGGTAAGACCCAGCAGAAAGAGCATAACAATTAGGATCAGTTTTTTATTTGTCATAATAAAAAGGTTATTTCGACGAATTATGTCGCTTTTCCTTCTACAGTCGAATGTTCCCGTTAAGGATATAAACAATTCAGCTATTAATAAATTATATATAATTATTATTATGAGTTGCAGGGGATTCCGTTTAACCGGCGTCTAACTTTATGTAGCTGGAGGAGGGGAGAAAACTGGAAGAGGCGGAGTTGATTTCCGCTGTGCTAAGCGGTCAGCATCAGGCTTTTGGGCCTTTGGTGACGCGCTATCAGGGCATGGTGTATAGAGTATGTATTAAGATTACAGGAGAAGCCGAGTCGGCCAAGGACATGGCCCAGGAGGTTTTTATTAAAGCTTATAAAGCGCTCCCCTCTTTCCGGGGGCAATCC